>JAABUJ010003745.1_pt1 | contig 16732 bp, 19 predicted proteins | sample 5559131 | NCBI WGS metagenome assembly JAABUJ01 (sample SAMN10711875, study PRJNA513366) | rock metagenome | isolation source: Antarctica rocks | place: Antarctica: Victoria Land, Mt New Zealand nord | collected 2016-01-07 | reverse complement strand
GGATGCCGCGCGGGTTGCCCGGGCGTACCAGGAGGCCTGAAGGCCGTGTGTACAGGGAGGTCCGGCTCTCGGGGATGATCAAGCCTTCCGTGGCCACGCGGCGCTCCCCACTGTACGTCGTGCCGTATGCGAAGGCGTCCATCACATACTCAGCGCCAAAGTACACAAGGTCCCCGTTGGCGCGGGCGGCCGGGAGCCATGTCCCGGTCGGGCCGGCGGTGATCGCGACGGGGATACCGGTGCGCGCCTTGAAGGCCTCCAGCGCCGCGCGCATCGGCCCCAGCGGGCCGCCGGCGCCGTAGACCCGTAGGGTGGCGTCGGGCGCGGGCGGCGCCGGGGTGTCCTGCAACACGACCTGCTGGCCGCTCGGGGTCAGCGTGAAGAAGACGGCCTGCGTCGGCAGGGCGGTCCGATTGGCGTTGCGGTGGACATAGCCCGGGTCTTCATAGTGCACGCCGCCCGCGGGGATGGTTCGCGTTGTGCCCGCCGCCACGACGGTCAAAGCGCCGCGCAGGATGTAGTACAGGCCGACGCCGCTACGATGGTGCGGCCCGTTGAGCGGAGCATGCGGGCTCCAGAGCGCCTCCTGTACCGTGAGTTCATAGGAGCCGGGGGCCAGAACGGTCACAGGCGCCGGGCTTGTGTAGAGCATGCGTTGGACAACGCCCGGCGCGGCGCCCAACGCGGACGGCGGCGCGCCCGCGGGTGTGAGGAAGAACAGGAGGAAACGCGCCGGTCCCACGGTGACCCGCTGCGTGTGCATCGCCCCCGCGCCCAGGGACCAGGCTTCACCAGGACCCACGCGCACCGGTCCCTGCCCCGGTTGGGTGATGACCTGCGCCCCGTGCAGGCCGTAGACGAGTGCGGCGTGGTCATCCTGCAGGACCGCGCCGGCCGGCGCAGTCACCTCGATCAGGTGCAACACCGGCGGGTGCGAGGAGATACGATCGGTGACGGTCAGGATGTTGCGGAGCAGCGGGTTGGGCGGCGGAGGTGTTCCTGTCGCCGCGTGGGTGGCGGTCGTGAGCGTGCTAGCCAGGATAAGCCAGGCGCTCAAGATCACGGTCATCAGACGATGCATGACGCTATTCCTCTTCTTCATACTGTTGTCTACAAGCGACGCATCCTACCAGACGAAAAATTCGCCTGGTAGGATGCGTCGGAGCCTATCAAAACAATCGGGTGTGTTTCATTTGAGTTGGGACGGCCCTTGGTTGGCCCGACTGCGACGGCCACCTCACCCACAGCGCCAACTCATCTGAAACACACCCAAAACAATCCACCTGTCCGTGATGGCCGGCCCGGCCGAAAGCCGCACACGGATCACGATCGCCCCTTAGGCGTCCCCCCTGTCCGCTCCGAGATTATGCACCACACGCTGCAGGCGCGCTTTGGCGTCACGGGCCACGGTCGCGATCACCGGGTTGTCGCCCACGATCCCTAGCGCCGCCTCCGGGTCCAGCGCCTCCACGCTGCTCGTGCCGTCACCGTTGTCGTAGACGATCACGTTGCAGGGCAGGAGCAGCCCGACCCCCAGATCGGCCTGCAGCGCCTGATGGGCCAGCGCGGGGTTGCAGGCGCCCAGGATGACGTAGGGCCGGAAGTCCACGTCCAGCTTCTCCTTCATCGTTTTCTGGACATCAATCTCGGTCAGGACTCCGAATCCCTGCTCTTGCAGGGCCGCCCGCGTCTTCTCGACCGCGTCGCGATACGGCGCGGCCACGGTCGTGCCGACGCCATACGGCCGCTGCGTTATGGTCTGTGTCTCCATCTCGATCTCCTCTCGTCGTTATCTCGCCGCGCCGCGCGGCGTTTGTCGCTGATCGCGCAAACAAAGCGATCAATGACAGCGTTAGCGGTGATTATAGAATGCGAGGCTCCAGCGCCACTCGCTCTCGTCGGGGGCGTTCCACCAGGCCTGCAACAGGCCGACCTCGCCCCCCGCGACGATGACGGGCCGCCCGTGATCCGCCTCCGTCGGCCACACATCCTCGCGCGTGATGGCCCCGCCCGTCCGGGTCAGGCGCGCCATCGGCGTGTCGGCCGTCCGTGGCAGGTTCACGCCCCGTGCCACGAGCGCGCCCGCGTCGTCGCGCACCTCGACGTTCAGGGCCGCGCCCGCCGCGTGCACTAGCAGCACGTCGGTCGCGTCCAGGCGTCCGCGCGCGAACGAGAGACCCTGCGCCGCGATCTCCGGCGTCCAGAGATCCCAAATCTGTGCGTGCGTGTCGACCATCGTGTCCACTCTCCGTCCTTCTCTCTATCACGGGCGCCGCCGCGTGACCCGCGGCTCCTCGCGCCCTCTGTCCGCCGACGCCCTCATGCGGCCGCAGCGGTCTCTCCCCCCTGGGTCTATCGTTCCCGCCGGGCCGCAAATACGGCGCCAGGGTCCGCGAAGCGCTCCCGCCGCGCGCACCTCCGCCAGCGCGCCCGGCGGGAAGGGCTGGGCGCCACCAATGGCCGCCGCGCGCAGCGTCGCCTCCGCCGCTTCTTCCATCGCCAGGACTAGTCCCGCGACGGCCAGGATGTCCGCGCCGAACGCGAGCAGCCCGTGGTTGGCGAGCAGCACGGCCGGCGCGCCGGGGTGCGCCGCCAACGTGTCCACGATGGCCTGGACCGCGGCGTCCGAGCCGCGCGGCGCCCAGGCGGCGACGGGGATGTCCGCCGCCACGCCACAGCGTCGCAGGGCCTCGTAGGCGCAGGCAACGGCCGGTGCGGCAGCGCGCAGGCCGTGACGTGCGGCGCGTGCGCGTGGATGAGCGCGCCCACGTCGTCCCGCGCGCGGTAGACGCCCGCATGCATGGCGACGATTTCCCGCGTCGTCGGCGTGAGCGCGCCCTCTCGAACCACGCCGTCAAAGGCGACCAGCGCGATGTCCTCCACGCTCAGGTCGATGATCTCCCCGCGCGCCGTGAGCAGCATCCGCTCCTCGTCGTTGTCGTCCGCGCGCACGCTCATGGTGGCATGCCCGCTGTGCGACAGGACGCCCGCGCCCATGAGCAGGCGCGCCGCGGTGACCATCTGATCAAGGGCGCTATCGCGGGACTCAGTCATGGTGGTCTCCTCTTCTCTCTTCGTTCTTCTCTCGCTTCATCGATGATTGTGTCCGTCCAGCCGGCGTTGATGCGGTCGGCCCGGCGGGTCACAGACCAGCCGCTGCCCGGCGGGCGGGGGGTCGCGCCCGCAGACCGAGCCACCGGCGCCCCGGTCCCACAGCGCCTGTCTTACCGCTCGTGGGTCCTCCCGTCATGCCAACACCGCGGATGGCGTCCCCGTTCCACCACCCCTAGGGGCCGCGTTGACCCTCGTCTCGCGCAGCCGGGCCTCGGCGACGCCCGACGAGACGAGGGTCAACGCGGCCACGGTCAGGATCGCGGCGGGGAGGCCCGCGATGTCGGCGATAGCGCCGGCGAGCAGCGCGCCCACGGCGTAGCCCAGGTCGCGCCACAGGCGGTAGACGCCCACGGCCGCGGCCCGCCACGACGGGTGCGCCACATCGCCCACCGCGGCCAGCAGCGTCGGGTAGACCAGCGCCGTGCCCAGTCCCAGCACGAGGGCCGTGCCCAGCCACGGACCGTCGCCGCGCACGAGCGGGATCGCCGCCAGCGCCAGCCCTTGCAGCGCCATCCCCCCACGATGAACGGCTTGCGCCCCCAGCGGTCGGAGAGCGCGCCCGTGCCCAGTTGCAACACGCCCCAGGAGAGCGGGTAGGCCGCCGAGATGAGGGCGATGGCCCCGATGCCCAGGCCGGCGCGGGCGAAGAAGAGGGGCAGCAGCCCCCAGGCCAACCCGTCGTTGAGATTGTTGACGAGCCCGGCCTGGCTACAGGCGAACAGGTCGCGGTCGCGCCAACTCGCCTGGGCAAAGACGCGCCGGAGCGACGGGCGCTCCCCCGCGTCCCCCGCCTGCCGCGCCTCTAGGCGCACATGCCCCCGCGTCTCGCGCACGCACAGCGCGGAGAGCAGCAGGCCCAGGACCGGGACGGCGACGCCCAGCGTAAACGGCCCCTGGCGCAAGCCATAGGCGGCGGCGAGCGCCCCCGCGGTCAGCGTGGCCAGGCCCACCGCCGCGTAGCCGGCGCTCTCGTTGATCCCGAGGGCCAGGCCCCGCCGTGCCGGCCCCACCAGGTCGATCTTCATGTTCACGGTCATCGACCAACAGAGCGCCTGGTTGACGCCTAGTACCGCAAGCTGGAAGTTTCTCCGCATGTTCGGCACGCTACAACGTGCGTGATGACTCCTCGAAACGGCTTACGGAACGTGCGGAACCATTTCCAGCGAAGGGTACTAGTAGCGCATTGGCCACGATGATCCAGCCCCAGGCCGGCGCCCACAGGATGAGCAGCGGGACCGGGATGCCCACGAGCCAGCCGGCGACGAGCACGCCCTTGCGCCCGACGCGGTCGGAGAGGCTGCCCGCGACCACGTTGGTCAGCGCCTTGACCACGCCGAAGGCGACGATGAAGGAGAGCGCGGCGCTGGCCGAGGCGATCCCAAACTGACGCGTGGCAATGAGGGGGATCACCGTGCGCTCCAGGCCCACCATCGCCCCGACGAAGCCGTTGATCAGGACGAGCAGCAGGAACTGCCCCCGGTTGGCGCGCAGGCCCAGAACCACGGGGCGCGGTGTCCCCGCGCCGTCCCTGGCGCGCGGCCCAGCCATCATCACCTCCTCGGCCATGGTCCCGCGCCTCTAGTCGGCCGCGGCCAGTTGGGTCAACGCGGCGCGCACGTCGCCGCGCGCACCCTGGTTGTAGGGCAACCGGGAGAGGATCATGCCCATGGCGCAACTATCGCTTACGGCCGAATAGGTCAACCCCGCCCCGACGGCGGCGGCGAGATACGTCAGGGGTTTCCAGACGCCGAGGCCACCCAGGACGCCGAGCAGGACCAGTGATCCGGCCGCGCCACGGACCTGTCGCTCCAGCGTCCACCGCTCTCGGCCGCGCCGGACGGCCTGGCCTCCCGCCTCCCAGGCGGTGATACCACCGTCGAGGACGTGGACGTGCTGGAGGTCAGCGGCCCGCAGCACCCCCTCGGCCTGGCGTGCGCGCGCCGCTCCGGCACACCAAGACAGCGGGGGCGCGCAGGGCGTCGCGCAACTCGGCGCGGTGCTCGGGCAGCGCGTCCAGGGGGACATTGTAGCTGCCGGGGATGTGCACGCTCTCGAATTCGGCGGGCGTGCGCACGTCGATGATGTGTAACGGCGCGTTCTGTTCCAGGAGGGCGGCGACGGTTTGGGCGTCGACGACGGCGGGAAGGCTGTGGGCCGTGGGCATGAATCTCCTCATCTCTAGCGGTCAAACGGTCATCTAGCGGACGGTTATCGACAAGAACGACGGCTGTGTTCTCCAGCGACAGCGTGCGTCGTGACACACCCTGGCGGGAGAGGGCCGGCTGTCGAACGTGTGTGCGTGTGCGTCGGCGCCTCTCCTGCCTGTCGCGCGCGGGCCTAGACCGCGGCGGCGGCCGGTTCCGGCGCGGGGGCCTCAGCCCCTCGCTCCACAGCTAGGCCCGCCTGCTGCCAGGCGCCGAAGCCACCCTGTAGGTCGAGCACGGTGGAGTGGCCCTGGGCGTCGAGCAGGCCCGCGGCGATGGCCGAGCGCGGCCCGCCCTGACAATGGACCGCGACCGGCTGGTCAGTTGGGATCTCCGCGAGGCGCTGGGGCAGCGTCCCCAGCGGGACATTCAGGCTGCCCGCGATGTGCCCGGCCGCGTGCTCCGCCGGCGTCCGCACATCGAGGACACGCACACCTCCCCGCGCGAGCCGGGCCTGCAGGCCCGCCGCGTCGGTGCGCCCGATCGTCGCCCGCGCGCTTCCGCTCGCTGTCCAGGCGTCGAGGATGTCGGGCGTCCAGGAGCCAGCGATACGGTCGAGCCCGATCAGGCGGAGTTGGCGCGCCGCCGCGTCGACCTGTGTCTGATCGCCGATCAGCGCGAGCGGGCGGTCATAGGGCAGGAGCCAGCCAGCCCAGGTCAGGAAGGCGGGGCCAAGCGGGAGGCTCCGCGTGCCGGGGATGTGACCCGCGGCGTAGGCGTCGGCCGACCGGATGTCCACGATCGGCGTCCCCACGGCCAGCGCCGCTCGCAGCGCCGTCAGGTCCAGCCGCTCCGGCGAAGGGGTGTCAGCCACGGGCGCCGGTCCCTCTTTGTTGACGCGCTTCATGTGGGCGAAGTACGGGGGCGGCTCCGGTTGATCGGTCAGGACGCGTTCCACGAAGCGCTCCTCCGTCATGGGGTCGAACGCCCAGTTGGTGCGCTGCTCGTAGCCGACCGTGCTCTGGGGGACGGCGCCGAGCGCCTTGCCGCAGGCGCTGCCCGCCCCATGCCCCGGCCAGACCTGCACGTACTCCGGCAGCAGCTCAAAGGACCGTAACGACCGGTAGAGCTGGCGCGCCGCTCCCTCCGTCGTGCCGGCCAGACCCGCGGCCTTCTCCAGCAGGTCAGGGCGGCCCACGTCGCCGACGAACACAAAGTCCCCTGTGACGATGCCCATAGGCGTGGTGGCGCTGGCCGTGTCGGTCACGAGGAACGACAGGCTTTCGGGGGTGTGGCCGGGCGTGTGCTGGACATCGACGCGCACCAGCCCGACGCTGAAGCAGTCGCCGTCACGGAGCAGCGTCGCGCCCGCTTCGGCGGCGTAGGCGTACTGCCACTCCTCCGGCCCTGCCCCCGAGAGGTAGAGCCGGGCGCCGGTGCGGGCGGCCAACTCACGGTCGCCCGAGACAAAGTCGGCGTGGATATGGGTCTCGGTCACGGCCACGATGCGCAGGCCTTCTTTCGCAGCGAGGTGCAGGTACTGGTCCAGGTCGCGTGTGGGGTCGACGACGAGGGCCTCCCCCGTCTGTTGGCAGCCGACGAGGTAACTGGCCTGTGCAAGCTGATCGGTATAGAGTTGTCGGAAAAACATGATGTCCTCTGTGTGACTAGTCGTCGTGTGGCGGGATTGTTATCGTACCGGAGGGCCGTTACCTCAGGCCGTCGTGCCGTGGCCGAGCAGGGTACGCCCGATGATGTAGAGGGCGACGAGCACCACCATGCCGGCGAAGCCCAGGCGCAGGCGGCCCTCGTCGATCCGGCCGGAGAGCCGGCTGCCCAGGATGGAGCCGACCGTGCCGCCCACGATGAACAACGCGGTCACGCCCACGTCGACGCCGCCGTGCAGGTGCCCGAGCAGCGCGGCGGCTGAGTTGATGGCGATCACGAGCAGCGAGGTGCCCACGGCTTCACGCATGGGCAGGCCCAGCACCAGGACCAGCGCCGGCACGATCAGGAAGCCGCCGCCGACCCCAAAGAAGCCGGTGAGGACGCCGACCGCGAGGCCAGCCCCGACCACGCGCGGCGAGACTCCGGTGGGAGACGCGCTGCCCTGGCGGTCGCCCAGACGGACGCGCGCCATGGCCACGGCGGCGGCCAGCATCAGCACCGCGAAGCCGAGCAGGATGATCCGCCCCGAGGCCAGGTGGTTCAGGTAGGTCCCCGCGAACGCGCCAAAGATACCAGCGCCGCCGAAGATGAGGGCCGTGCGCAGGCGCACGCGACCGGCGCGGGCGTGGTCCCCGGCCCCGATGAGGGCGTTGGCCCCGACGATGGCAAGCGAGGTGCCGGTGGCCAGGTGGACGCTCTCGCCCAGCGCGTACACCAGGATGGGCACGGTCAGGATGGAGCCGCCCCCGCCAACCAGGCCGAGCGCGAGGCCAACGACAACGCCGAAGGCGAGGGTGAGCGCGACATGATCCATCGTCGGCTACTCGACCGGCAGGCCGGCGGCGCGCCAGGCCTTGGTGCCGCCGCTCACGTTGCGGACGTCCGCGACGTTCCGCGCGGCGAGTTGTCGCTGCGCCACCTTGCTGCGGTTGCCGCTCTGGCAGATCACCAACACCGTCTCCGCGCCCGCGAGTTCGCCGGACTGGGCGGCGAGTTGACCAAGCGGGATGTTCCGCGCGCCCATGGCGTGTCCGGCTGTGAACTCGCCCGGCTCCCGCACGTCGATCAGCCGCGCCCCCTGCTGGTGCAGCGCCCGCGCCTCACGCACATCCACATCACGCGCCGGCGTCGCCGTCCGCGTCTCTCCAAAGAACTTCTTGAACATGTCCGTCTCCTTTTCCGTTATTCCCGATCGCCTTTATTACAGTACCCCCGTACCGTATACTGATGCTCACAAAAGAGGCGACCGGTCGTCGCCTCATGCCCTATCGCGTGTGGTGGGTGTTTCCCAAACCGGTCACTTTCCCTCCACGTCCAGCCTCTACATCTTCGTCAACAACTCGACGCTGCGGCCAAGCACCTTGCGCGCCTGCTCCGGCGGTAGCGCCAGGCACTCGTCCAGGTTCGCCGTGACCACCGCCGCCGCCACCTTGTCGAGCGCGGCGCGGGCGGCCATGACTTGCATCAGCACCTGGTCACAGGAGCGGCGCTCCTGGATCATCTTGCTGACGCCGCGGACCTGCCCCTCGATGCGCGCCAGGCGGTCCAACAGGTCCGGCGCTACTCCATCCTCAACATACGAATCCATCCGACATCCTTGCGCTCTACACGTCTCTCCATCACCATTATACCATACCCCCCCTCCGTATGCAAGAGGCGCGGCAAGAACGGGCGACGCCCCCCCTTTCCGAGCGCCCTGCCCCCTGCCCGCTACCTGCACCGAATGAACGCCGGGCAGGGCGCCGGGCTCGGCACAATCATCGCGCCGTGTCGCCGCGGACACACAGCACTCCCGCGCACTCACGCACATCCTTACCGCGCCGTGGCCGTATGGTGGGAGAAGGCCTGCCGTACCACGACGACGCCGGCGGCCAGGACGACCACGCCAACCCCGATCCACACCACTTCGTAGGGAATGTCGGCGCGGCAGGACAGAATCGAGTTGTGCGGGTCCATGGGTGAGGGGCAGACGTGCTCGTTGACCAAGTGGAGATGCAGGATGACGTGCTGCACGATCCCATCGTAGGCATTGAACCCGCCCGCGCCGACCAGGATACCGCCGAGGATCGCGCGCGCGTGGGGCCGCGTCCAGCGTGCCCGGTCGCGCCACAGCCGCCACACCCCCCACAGCAGCACCAGCGTGCTCCCAACGTGGAAGAGCCCGTCGGAGAGGATGCGCCCGCGCTCGTCGGTCGCCCAGTAGAAGTTGTGCCACTGCAGGAGTTGGTGAAAAATCGACTCGTCGATGAAGCCAGCGATGCCGATGCCCAGTAAGACGCCGGTGAACACAACCGGACCCAGCCGCCCCACGCCCCGGCCGTGGCGGCCAGGCGTGCCACCCACAGGAGTTTGCGTAAAGGCCATCTTTTGCTTCCCTTTCCCCACCTTCTTCAGCGTGACGATACAGGAGAGCGGTACAGCGCCGGTGGACGGAGCGCGGACACGAGTCCATGCCCCGTCTTCGGTCGCGGCTCCACCCCGATGCCCCCACATACGCGACGCGTGCCGCAGGTGAGCTACGTATCTCCAATGGTACCGCGCTGGGGGCTGCGCTGGCATCACCTTCCAGGGTGATTTTACTCCGAGACGGGGGCGCGTGCTGGTAGCACAAGCTACCAGGTGCGATAGGTGATAGACGTGGCACTCAGTTATGCCGCCTATCGGGCGCGTCGGCATCACATGCGCAGAGGCGGATGCTGTTTGTTGCCATTGGGCAAACGGCGCGGCTGCCGTCTCTAGCACAAAATCACCCGTGCGGGTGAGGACGCTGCGGACTCCGCACGGTATGCTAGATGGAGGAACAGCGTGCGCCGCCGGGACAGCGCGTTGTTGCGCGTCGTCCCGGCTGACCAAATCCTACGCACCAACCTCGGCTACAATGCCCTGCGCGCGGTCATCGCCCTCTCCGGCCTGACGTGGCCGGTCGACGCGGTCCTCGTCCTGGCCGTGTTGGTCTTGCTCAGGCGTAAGCGCGGCGTAGTCCACTACGGCTGGGATCGCCTCTCGCCCCTAGCGCACTGGCTGTGCGGCCTCCCCCTCGTCGTGAGCGGGGCCGCCTCCGCCCTCTTCGTGACCACGGTCAACGCCTGGATGAACACCCCCGCCGGCTTCCGCCTGGCGCACGGATAGGTCGTCGCGGTCAACCTCTGGAAAGCCATCACCAACCCGTCGACGCCGGACGAGACAATGCATGTGCGGCTCTCGGCCTTCGCCGCCACGGGCTTCGGCGTCGCCGCCGTCTACGCCGCGGGCCTCTTGCGCGGACGCAATGACGCGCTGCATCGGCGCGGCTTGGCCCTTGCCCTGGCCATGGGCGCCTTCGCCGCCCCGCTGCTGGGCTTGACGGGCGACGCCAGCGCCCGCTTCGTGGCCGTGGCGCAGCCGGCCACGTTGGCCGCGATGGAGGCGCTCTTCCACACCACGGACGGCGCGCCGCTGACGATCGGCGGCCTCCCCGACCCGCGCACGGGACAGATCCATTTCGGCATTCCCATCCCGCACGCTCTGAGCCTGCTCATCACCGTCGACAACCCCAACGCGCGTGTCACCGGCCTGGACGCCTTCCCGCGGCGCGACTGGCCGGCGGTCGTGCCGGTGCACCTGGCCTTCGACACCATGGTCGGGACGGGCTTTGCCCTGTTGGGCCTCGGCCTGTGGTTCTGGCTGGCGTTCTGGCGCGGCAAGCGGGTCCCCACGACCCGGCCCTTGTTGCTGGCGACCCTGGTGGCTGGTCCGCTCGCCTTCATCGGTATGGAGGCGGGCTGGCTCGTGACCGAGTTCGGGCGGCAGCCCTGGGTCGTCTACGGTGTGCTGCGCACGGCCGATGCGGCCACCACCGCGCCGGGGGTCATGGTGTTTTTCCTCATCTTCCTAGCGATCTATCTGGGCCTGGCCGTCACATCGGCGCGCCTGCTCCTGCGGCTGGCGCGCCGCAACCGGGAGGCCGATGCGCCGCGCCCACGCGTCACGCCGTCGCGACGCACGGCTGAGGGGAGGGCGCGATGATGATGACACTACTGACGCCCGCCAACCTCGTTCGGGCGCTGCGGTGGCTGGCGCTGACCGCCTACGTCGTCCTGGCCGGAGCCGACTTTGGCGGCGGCGTGTGGGACGCCCTGGCGCGTGGTCCGCGCGCCCGCGAGCAGCGGCGGCTGGTCGCGGAGGCGATGGGTCCGGTGTGGGAAGCGAATCACGTGTGGCTGATCGCCATGATCACTGGCCTCTTCACGGCCTTCCCGCTGGCCTTCGCGTCGCTCAGCCTGGCGCTCTACGTGCCGTTGAGCATCGCCGTCATCGGGATCGTGCGGCGCGGCGCGGCCTTCGCCTTCCGCGCCCACGGGGCCGCGGCAGTCGGCCCGACGACGCCGTGGGGCGTCCTCTTTGGTGTGGCCAGCGTCGTCACGTCGGCCCTGCTCGGCGCCGCGGCCGCCGCCGCCGCGTCGGGGGCTATCCGCGTTTCCTCCACGGGGGCCGTGTCCCTGTCGCCGGCCTTACCCTGGCTCACACCATTCGCGCTGGACTGTGCCCTGCTGGGCCTGGCGCTCTCGGCGCAACAAGCGGCGGTCTACCTGGCCGTCGAAGCCGACGACGCGGGCGCGTCCGCGCTGCGCCGGCATTTCCAGCGGCGCACACTCGTCGCGTTGGGCGTGACGGCCGCCGCAGCCGCGGCCGGTTTGCCCCTGGCGCACGCGTGGGCGCCGGTCCTCGCGGCCGGCCTGCTGGGCCGGGCGCTGCCGCTGCTCGTCCTGGTCGCCGTCGCGGGCGGCGGATGCGCCATCGCCGTAGCGCGCGGGCACGCGCGATGGGGACGCGGGCTCGCCATCGTCGAGGCGGCGGCGATCGTGTGGGCCTGGGGCGTGGCGCAGTACCCCTACCTCATCGTGCCGGACGTCACGGTGGCGAACAGCGCCGCGTCGCGGACCACGTTGATCGGTTTCGTCGTCATCGCCGTCGGCGGCGGCGTCCTGCTCATCCCCGCGCTCTGGCTGCTCTTCGCCGTGTTCAAGGGCCACAACCGCCCAGGAGGCGACCGGCCGCACGGACCTGTCGTGACCGGGCTAACAGAGGGGGGCGGGGCCTGTCGGGCGCGTCGGTCGTGTTGGCCGCCCTCTCCCCTGGCCCGCATCATGCCCCGTGACGATAGCGGGACTCGCAGGATAAACGCGGGTAAGGAGGGGGACGTGAGGATGACGCGCGCGATCGCACGCCGGTGGGCGGCCTGGGCAGTGCTGACACTCGGCGTCTGCGTCCTGGCGGCGCTCATCGTCCGACCGACGGCCGCGCGCGGCCCGGTGGCGGGCGGCTCACCCACCGCCGCTGCGCGTGCCCCGGCCCTCCGTCTGCCTGCGCTCGACGGACGGTCAGTCTCCCTTGCCTCTTTCCGGGGCCATCCCGTGGCCCTGGTCTTCCTGGCCACTTGGTGTGAGGGCTGCCGGCAGGAGTTGCCGGCACTGGTAGGGGCAGCCCGCGCCCTGCGGCCGCGTGGTCTCGTCGTGCTTGGCGTCGACGCCGTCGCCGAGCCGCCGTCGACCGTGGCCCGCTTCGCGCGCCACTATGACGTGCCCTTTCCCATCCTGCTCGACCCATCGTCGGACGCCATGGCGACGTTTGGGGTACGCGCCTTGCCGACGACCGTCGTCGTCGGATCCGACGGGACCATCGTCGCCCACCTCGAATCCGCTGTCGACGCGGCGACCCTCCGCCGCGTCGCGCTTGGACGCCGTTAGGAAGGACTCATCCATGCCCATCAGTCGTTGCCTCATCGCTATCCTCTCGCTCACCGCCGTCCTCACCGTGGCCTCACCCGACTCCGTGCCAACGCGCGCGGCCGTGGCCGGTCCCGCCGCGACCGTGGCCGGGACGCCGATCACACGCGTCGCCTACCAGCGCCGCCTGCGCCTCCTGTATGCGCTGCCCCTGATGAACGACCCCATGCGCGTGCCCGTCCCGCCCACCGACGCCGCCATCGATCAACTCGTCGCCGAGCGCGTCATCGTGGTGGAGGGTGGACGACGGCGCATCGCCCCCGCGCCCGCCGACCTGGCGCGGGCGCGTGTCCTCCAGCAGCAGGAGTACGTCTCGGTTGGCGGTCTGGCCGCCCTGGAACGCCGCGGGTTGATCAGCCCGGCTGAGGCGCGGGCCGAGGTGGAGGTGACGGCGCTCTCGTTCGCGCTCGGCCGCCGCCTGGGCACGGCCTGGTACAACCGGGCGCTGGCCGCCGATCACGTCATCTACTATGTCGGGAGCGGGGCGATCGACGCGCCCGCGCCCGTCGTGGGGCACCCGGCGCCGGATGTTCCGATCGCGACGCTCGACGGGCATGCCCTGTCGATCGGAGCGCTGCGGGGCCACCCGACGATCCTCAACGTGTGGGCGACCTGGTGCCGGTATTGCGGGCGCGAGTTGCCCCTGATCGCGGCCTTCGCCGCCGCGCGCCCCTCCGTCCGTGTCGTGGCGCTGGAGGAGTACGGCACGCCGGCGCTGGTACGCTCCTACCTGCGGGCGCATCCGGCGCACCCGCCCGTACTGTACGACGGGCCGGGGCGTCTGGCGCAGGTCTACGGGATCGATCTGCTGCCGACCACCCTCGCCCTCGATGCGCACGGCCGTATCCGCTTGATCGTCCGGGGCTATGTGCACGGGACGGCGGATCTGGAGCGCCTGGCGCGCGCGGCTGGCTAACGCCCTGACGCGCCGCGACGTCGTACGGCGATTGCCGGCCTATCAGCTATCGTGACGCGCGGTCCCACCGCGTCGTTCTACGTATCGGCGACATCCGCCCTCTCCCATCATAGGCCATCCGGGTGTCCACCGCACAGGCATGAGGGCGATACGCGGTCCTACCACGCAGGGGCGATGGATGTGCCGCGGCGCGCCGTCACACCACTGGATCTATGACCAGATGCTGTAACCCTCCCTGGACAGGTGGCCGTGCGTCGCGTTGGGATTGCTCGGCCTCGCGGCCGCCGCTCAGGGTCTGTCACGCCGTGCCCCCACACTTGTCAACGCGCCCCTCGCTAGCCGCGGGAGACCCTGCGGCTAGCGAGGGCGCGTTGGATCAGATATGTTAGAAGAACAGACCGTTCTGATCGTGGCCGATCATCGCGAAGATGGTCTGCGTGGTCTCGGGCGGGTCGGACATGAACGTGAAGCCGATCTCTGGTACTGTGACGCGGATCATAGCCTGGACCATTGCTCGGTAGAAGCGTATCCGATAGTGGTGCGTGGGGTTGGTGAAGCCGATGAGCGGTCCCATACCCCGCCACGTCAGGTCCAGGTCGATGCGCGCGGCGTAGGTGGGGACGGTGTTGGCGCCGAACTTGGGCACGTCCAGCACCGGGAAGTCACGCAGGCGTACCGTCGCGGAGAGCCCGTCGGGGCTCAGGGATAGGCCAGCGTCAGACATGGGGACGGTCCAGAAGAGGCCGTTGGAGGCGATGCCAGGGTTGATGTCAGCGATCTTATCCTTAGGGCTGGGCGCGGTCAACGACCGCGGGAAGATGTCCACTCATATGTGGACGAAGGTCCCCTGGTGATGGACGCCATCCATGGTGACGTACTCCCCGCGTTGAAAACGCAGGTCCAGCGAGGGACCGCCGTAGGCCAGCGGCCGGCCGGTGTTGTCCTGACCCGTGCCCATGATGTTCGCGACTGCGACATTGCCCCGGAAGTTGTCGATGTTCGACGGTTCGTTGAACGGGACGGGGCCGAAGGTATGCTGGCCGTTTTCGGGGTTGATGTAGGGGATCGGCGTGGGCAGCGGCCGCCCCTGGTAGGGGTCGGGCGGGGCGGCCGTGGCCGCGGTGGGCGCGCCTCCGGCCAAGGCGAGACCGGGGGCGGCGGCGGTCGCCGCGGCGGCGGTCACCCCCAGGCCCGTGCGCAACAGGCCGCGCCGCGAGCAACGTGGGCAGCCCTCATCAGGGTTGTCGTGGTCAACGTGGTCGTGTGCCATTATCATCTCCTCCACAATCAATTATTTTCTCCGCAGCGTCTCAACACCGCATTGATCGGGTGTGCGACCGTCCCTCCGTCTACACGCGCTATCCTCCTTTCGCCTATGGTTCAGATCAAGCCGGTGGCACGATGTGTGCCGTTCTGCCACGACCGCCCTGCCGGGTGGCGAGCGGCCGCGTCGGCGCACGCTCGCCACCCAGGGTCCGGGAACTCACCGTTTCGATCACACCGGCTGCCCTTTGGGGGCGATGATCACCCCGCTGTACACGCCGAAGAAGCGCGTGAAGGCCAGGGCTTCCTCTACCTTGCCCTCTGGCGCGGCCGTGATGTCCACGAGCGGCACTTTAATGCGCGTGTCCGCGGCCAGGACACCATAGACGGTGAACACCGCGCCGGGCGGCAACAGCGCGGCGTCCACCTCGATCTGGTCCAGCCCGTCGGCCCCGTTGACCGACACCTCGGTCATGCCGGCCGTCCCACGCACGGGCGCCGTCAGGGTCATCACGCGCTTGTCCAGTCCCTGCCGCGTCAGCCCCTGCAGGCCGGCGCCCTGGGGTGCGGCGTCGGCGACGTAGACTAGCGCCTGCGAGCCCTCGCCGACGTGCAGCGTCGCGATCACACGCATCGTGGCGGTGTCGATCACATCCACCGCCGCCTTCTGCAACACGACGTAGACCCGCGTGTTGTCGGGACTCGGACGGATGCCGTGCGGCTCGGCGCCGGTGTCCTGAATGCGCGTGACCAGGATGGGGTGGGCGCCGTCACGGCGGTAGACCAGCGTCTGGTTCGTGCCTCCCACGGTCACGTACGCATAGTCGCCGGTGCGCGTCGAAACGAAGTTGGGATGGTTGGTGCGCGGGCCGGTGTCGAGGATCGTCAGCACCCGGACGTGGACGGCGTCCACCACAGTTGTCTCGCCCGTCATCTTGTCGGCTGCCCAGGCCTCCTTGCCGTCCGGCGAGATGGCCTCATCCGAGGAGAACTGACCGGCCAGGCCCGTGATGCGCGCGACGATGCGGCGGCTAGCGACGTCGATCACATCCAGGGCATTGGCGCGCTCGTGGTTGACGTAGGCCAGATGACCGTCGGGACTGAAAACGACCTTGGAGGGACCGGGCTCGGTCTGGAGGTGGTCCACCTCGCGCCCCGAGGCGATGTCGAGGACGGCCACATAGTCCTGCCCGCGCACGGCGACCCAGAGTTGGCGCCCATCGGGCGAGATGAAACCCTCGTGGGGCGCGCCCAACGTAGAATGTGCGCACGACGCGGTTCGTCGCCGTGTCGATCAAGACCGCTGCGTTGGTCGTGACGTCGATCACGTCGAGGAGCCGTCCGCCGCGCGAGAAGCCGAGCCCGTGCACGTTGGCCTGGCCGAAGTAGAGCGGGCTGAGCAGGTGGCCGACGCGCTCGTTACCCAGGGGGATCGTGCCCAGGACCTGGTTCGTGGCCGGGTTGATCACGGTGACGGTGTTAGAGCGTGTCCACAAACCCCCCAGCTCCCAGGTCTCGTTTTCGACCCAACGGGGACCACATCGGTGGTTGCGGGGGCCGCCGGAGGACGCGCCCGCCACCCTCGTGCGGTTGCTCACCCTCAGGAACGGCGCGGGGGCGGGTGCGGAGCGTCGGGTGACCGCTGGTGGACGCAGGATCGTGTGTGGATGGCACCAACGGATCCTGGGATCGATCAAAACGTGAGGGGGACAGGTGGGAGGTTTGTGGACACGCTCTAAGGAACGCGGAAATAGCTACGCATCCCGCATGCCTCCAGGGACATAGGGGATAGCGACGAACCACTTATCCAGCGCGGGCAGCCGCGCGCCCTGCGCTTCCACGGCGGCCATGGCCTCTTTGGT
>JAABUJ010003744.1_pt1 | contig 16734 bp, 21 predicted proteins | sample 5559131 | NCBI WGS metagenome assembly JAABUJ01 (sample SAMN10711875, study PRJNA513366) | rock metagenome | isolation source: Antarctica rocks | place: Antarctica: Victoria Land, Mt New Zealand nord | collected 2016-01-07 | reverse complement strand
GCGCGCCCGCGCCCACCACCAGGTCGCCCAGGGAGCGCCCGCGCTTCTTGGCGGTCGTGCGCTCCTTGTCCTGGTCGAGGCCGGTCACATGGAGGGAGAGGCGCAGCGGGGCGGGGAAGGCGAGCAGCGGGGCCGTCCAGCCGGGGTGCGTGGGGTGCGCGGGGACGCGGACGTAGAAGGTGCAGGCCCAGGAGCGCGCGCCCTGACCCGGCAGGTAGGCCCCGTCGAGGGTCTCCCGGGCGGCGGGATCGGCGAAGGGGTCGGGGAACGCCGCGACGAGCGCACGCACGGCGGCGCCGTCGAGACGGCGGGCGACGACGCCCAGGCGGTGCAGGGTGCGCTCGACCTCGCCCACGACGCGGGCCAGCGTGGTCCCCTGCGGCGCGCGGGCTGGGCCGGAGATCGCCAGCAGGAAGCGATGCGTCGGGACGTACTCCCCGCTCAGGTAGTCCTCCCACCAGGCGCGCAGACGCCCGGCCAGGTCCCGGAGCGCGGCCGTGGGCGGGTCCACGTCGGCGAAGGCGCGCGCCACGGCGGTCTCGGCGGCGGTCGGCGTGGAGAGCACGGTGAACTGGACCTTATAGGGGACCGGGGGCGTGAAGGCGCCGGCCGCGCCGTCGGTGAACGCGTCGAGCAGCTCGCCGGGCAGGCTGAACAACTGCATGCCGTCGAGTTCGATCCAGATGCACGCGTCCTTGCCCTTCTCGGTGCGGGTGCCGTCGTCCGCGATCGTGACGCGCTCCGGGCGCGCGGGACGCGCCAGCGTCTCTGTCCGCGCGCCCGCGCGTGGCGCGCGGCCCCCCTGGAACAACGCCCAGCGCGTGCGGCGCTCCGCCTGTACGTGTGCCGCCCTACCCATGCGCCACCTCCCCCGGTGTTCCCACGACGGCCCACCGCGCGGCACGGCGGCCGGCGCGGGTGCGGCCGTCCATGTCCACCTTGCGGACCACGCCGGCCTCCACCAGCTCACGCCGGCGGGGGCGGGCGGCCGACGGGTTCATGCCGGCGCCCTCGGCGATCTCCTCGTCGGTGACGCAGGGATGGGCGGTGAGCCACGCCAGGAGCCGCGCGCGCTGGGTCTGCGCCACCGGCGTCGTCATGAGCACCGGCGCGACGTAGGGCGCGTGGGTCGGGAGGATGGCGCGGATCGGCGTGGCCACGGGCGCGCGCTCCACGACGGGGGCGGCGCTCGCCGCATCGGCGACGAGGACCGGGCCGTAGACACGGGCCGTGCGCGGGCGGCGGGCGAGCGTGGCGGCGCGATAGGCCAGGCGGCGCGGGAGGGCCAGGGTGGTGCGCCAGAGATAGCCGGTGAGTTGGCGCGCGTAGGGCTCGACGGTGCCGCTGCCAGCGAAGGTCACGACCAGGAGGGCCAGCAGCGCGGGGACGCCCACGATGAGCAGCAGGTGGAGCTGGCCGAGCCCCGACTGGCCGTAGGGGAGACGGCTCGTCGCGTTGATGAGTCCATAGGTGAGCAGCACGATCCCAGCGACGTAGATAGCCTGCCGGATCGTGAAGACGCCGGCGACGATCTTCACCGGGTCGTTAATGTAGAGGGCCGTCTGACTATTACGCGCCATCAGCCCCCCTCTCGTGCGCGCCGAGCGGCCTCTGCCGTTGGAGCGCCTTGCTCAGGGCGGTGCCGTAAAGGACGAGGAGCGCGCCGGCGCACATCAGGCTGAGGTCGCGGCTGACAACGGTGAGCGCCAGGTAGCCGACGCCACCACCGAGCGCGTACGGATACGTCACGCGGGCGACCGTGCCGACGAGGACACGGACGCGGACGGGCGTGGGGGCTGTGGTGGGCGGTATGGGCGGGGTGGCGTGGGCCATGGTGGTGCTCCGGGTGCTAGACAAAACACGGGCGACGGGAGGGGGCGGGCATCGCGTATCCGGTATCCACCCCCTCTCGCCGCGCGATCAACGGATGGCTAGTGGATATTGGCCTGGAGGTAGGCGGCCGCGCCGGTCGCCCCGAACATGAACACGCTGGCGAGGGTGGCCGTGATCCACGCCCCAGTGGCCCGGGGGTTGTGCAACGCCTGCATCGCGCCGGCGATGATGAACGCGATGGCGGCGAAGGGGATCTTGATGGTGTTGGCGACATCAAGGAGGGCCTGGGCGAGCCCAGCGAAGGGGTCGGTGCCGGCCGCGAGAACGGGCTGGAAGGCGGCGATGACCGCGGGGTGCGTCAGGGCGAAATGGGCGCTTGTGGCAACGGCGAGTGTCTCGTGCAGCATGGTCGGTTGTCCTCCGGTGGTGCAAATCTTGCCCAGTCGAGGACCGGGCCTGGTGTTTGACGTGTCGAATGTCGGCCTGAGCGCGCGGCTAGCTATTGGATGTGGCGGCCGCGCGCTTGTTTGTCGGGGCTACGTAGACTGTCGTCTGGGCTATGGTGATCTCCCCTGTCGTGGACTGTCCCGCCTCCATCATGAGGCGGGTGTCGAACTGATCTTCGCTGAGGAGCAGCAGGCGCTCGGCCGTGTGGCAGTCTTTCGCATCGACGTGCCACGCGACGGCGGCGGACCACGCCCGACGTACCTCCAAGACGCGAATGTGCGTACCACGCGCCGCGTTAGAACGTACGCGTGCTCCTCGGTCATTTGTGCTGGCACCTCCTTTGAGGCATGTGCTATGCTGTGAGGGATGAGGGCCTGGCATACAGGCCCGACAAGGCGAAAAACTATTTTCGTGGCGAAAATAGTTTTTCGCCTTCATGGCTACCGTACCATCTGCTGGGGCAAAGTGTCAAGATGCCTATGAGCCATGAGTGAGTCAGCGGGGGGGTCCATCTTCGGGACGCGTCTGCGCGTTATCGTTGAGCAGTCGCGCAGCCCGCAGACCGGGAAGCCTTACACGGCGCGCGAGATCGCTGAGGGCACGGGGATGTCGGATACCTACGTGCGTGTGCTCCTCCGCGGCGAGGTTGAGATGCCCTCGGCGGCCAGGGTCCAGAAATTGGCCTGGTTCCTCAGCGCCACGGTCGACGATCTGGCCGGTGCGCCGGTAGGGTCGAGTGAGCAGGCAAGCAACGACGTCGATGCGGAACTCCAGCGGGCCTTGAGTGACCCCCGGATCAAGGCCATGGCCCTCCGTGCGAGCGGTTTGGAGGACCGTGAGAAGGCCGTGCTCCTGAACATGGTGAAGAGTTTATTGGACTTATTCCCTGATGCGTCGCACGCGGCCCCCCAGCCGCCGCGCGACGACGACGATACATCGCCTCCAGCCTAGTCGGAGTGTGTAGCTTTATGGGAGATCGTCACGACGTACTAGCGCAAGTCCGCCACGCCGCGTCTCCCGCGCACCGGCGTCAGTTGCGCACTAAACGCCCCGACGCGGCCCTACCGACAGACCTGCCGCCCGAGGAGATGGGGCCGGCGCTGCTCGACCGATTGGGCTTACCGCAGACCGTCGATCCGCTGATATTGATCCGCGCCCACGCGCGCTACCACTGGCTCCGCGTGCGCTTCAACACGTTCGACATGAGCGATGCGCGGATGTATGCCTGGTGCGTCCGGCTCTCGCGGTGGCGTACCGGGTGGGATTACACCGTGTGGTCGCGCGCCAGATGCGAAACCGACGAGCGCCACCGGCGGTGGGGCCTGTGGCATGAGGCCGGTCACATCGTCTACAGGCATCTGAAAGTCGGGGAGAGTTCCATGCGCGGGGGCGACATGAAAGCTCCTAACGAGCGGGCGGCGGAAGCGTTCGCCCAATTCATGAGCCTCTACACGCGCGAGGACTCGCTGACCGCCAGCCAGGCGTCCCAGCCGGTCGATCCCGCCTTCCGGGCGTTGTATGAGGAGATGGGGTGGTAAGGTGGCGCTTCTGCTCCTCGCCCTGGCCGTGTTCGCCCTGAGCGTCCCTCCGTTGCTGCGGCGCGTCACGCGCGTGGCGCTCAACAACGTCGTGGCCTTGACCTTCATCATCCTGTTCCTGATCCTGGCCACGCCGCAGGGCTACCACGCCGTCGATCGCTGGGCCGATCTGGCCGGCCTCTCCCGGCTGCTCAACCAGACGTTCCTCATCCTGGCGTTCATACCCTGGCTGAGAACGGCGACGCTGTTCCCCCCGTTCGACGACCGCACCCTCTTCTATCGGCGCGTCCGTGGCCTCCTCGCGCTGCTCACCGTGTCCAATCTCGCCTGGTTCGTTGTGCATAGCGGCATGCGGGGCGATATGGTCTACTACATCGATTTCGCCGGTCGGCCGTGGCCTGTAGCCGTGATGAACATCTCCATCGGTGCGGCGTACCTATGGGCGGTCATCGGCATGATCCGCCCGCATCTGATGGTGTTGCGCATGCGTCGCCCAGGCGCGGACAGGGTCTATCTCCTGAGCGCGATCGCGCTGTGGTGCTCGATACTGCCCTCGCCGCTCATCATCATCGGGACGACGATCGGGAACATACTCCGGGTTCATCCCGCCGATCTGACGGGGGTGATGCAGGTCGAAGGCCAGGTGGCGACCACCGCGGGCTTGCTGTTCACCCTGAGCCGCATGGCCCTGTCCCCGTGGGGACGCCGTTTTGTGCTGCGCGCGCTGGAACCGGGCCGGGCGCGGCGCACGCGGGACCTCCGACGGGCGGCGGTGATGCTCGCCACCATCCGGCGAGATGCCGTTCCCGGCGCCGCCATATCGTCGGAAGAGGTGCCCCTGCGCTTTGCCGTTGAGAGAGGCACGGAGGGGACGCGATGAGCGAGATGAGCGGGTGGATCGGGGGTGAAGCGCCTCGTCGGGGGGAGGGCGTATGCCGCGGCTACCATGGCTAGACCCGGCGCGCGCCCGCGCCGAGCAGGAGCACGAGGCGGCGCACATCGCGCTTGTCGACGAGCGCGTGATCGTCGTGCGCCACTCGGACCTCGCGGCTACGCGCGTCGTGGGGGCCGTGTGCGGGGCGCGCGGCGTGCCGGATTATCAACGGTTCGCGGCGATGGAGGCCACGCGCTGGCTCACGGCGACGGCGGCAATCCCACCCCTATCGCTCACGACGGAGTTGGCGCCCGTGCCGGATGGGGCCGGCGACCTGTGGGGGCGCGCCGCTCTCGAGGACAGCGTGTACGTCGATGCCTGGCGGCTTTGTCTGCTCGTCCGCCGCGCACGCCTGCCGTGGTACCGGCGCGTGGGGCTGCGGCCGCGCCAGGGCTGGTACGCTCCCATCGTGACAATCATTGCGGATGTGCTGGCGCGGCGCGCGGGCGAGGGGTGCGAAGGGATCAGCAGAATATCGTCACAGACAGGATAGACAGACAAGATAGTATGAAACGCTCATTCTTCTTCTTCATCCCGCCGCTACTAATAGTGCTTGTTGCCCTGGGGGCCGCGACGCTGCTCCCCCTTGGGCGGGTGCCGCGCGGCGACACGATATACAGCGCGTCCGTGGCGGCGGCGGATCTTGCGCGCGATCCGAGGGGCTGGGCCGGGCGTACGGTTCTCGTTCACGGCGACCTGCACCTCGCGGGCGGGGTCACGCCCGCCGCCATGCCCCTGGTGTTTCTGACCGGCCGGCCAACGCCCCGCATCGCCGTCGGGTCGATCGACCTGACGCGGCTACTCATGCCCGGCCATCCAGGGGTACAGGCGACGGGACTCCTGCTGACACAGCGGCCGTCCTCACGGCAGCGCCTCGATTTCCGGCACACCGCGACCTATCGTCTGCGACTGGTGATCGACAGCGTGCAGGGGCGCGCCATCCCTGGTGGGGAGGTCTTGTAGCGATGCGTGCCCATCTTGTCAAGGTTTGTGCGGGCTTGGTGCTCGGCGGCGTGGCTGCGCTCGGTGTGGTCGGCATCGGCGCGGCGGCTCGGGAAGTCCCGACGCGCACTGAGGCGCGTGCGGCCGCGCCGATGCCGACCACACCGAGCGTACCTACCCTCCCCCACGGATTGCGCCGGTCGATCAGTCTCCCGGCCGACGCGGCGGCGCACACCAGAGAGGCCCGCGAGTGGTGGTACGTCGTGGGCCACCTCGCCGACGATCGGGGTCACACCTATGGATACGAGACCACCATCGCCAAGGTCGGCGGCATCCGGCGGGTACTACCCGGTTCGCCCTATGACTACCACACCGATATTGCCGTCACCGACGACCGTGCGGGACGCTTCTATCAACAGATGGCTTTCATGGGGCCGAACGACGCGGCGCTCTCGACACGCACGCTCGACGCGCGCGCCGGCCGTGCCAGCATCATCACGCTCGGCGATCCGCGCGCGCTCACGTACCGGGTGCGGGGCTCCGTACCTGGGGCGTCGAGCGATCTCGTCGTCACCTCGACGCGCCCCCCTCTCCTCGTCGGGGGTGGCCTGATTCCGTGGGGCGATGGCTACACGTATTACTACACCCTGACCGCCCTGCGCACGCGGGGCACCCTCACCATCGGTGGCCGACGTATCCCCGTCCATGGCCTGAGTTGGCTGGATCACCAATGGGGCAACTGGGCGTCCGTTGATGTGCGGCCGACTGGCGTGAGGGATTGGGAGTGGATGGGGATGCAGCTCTCCGACGGAACTGGCATCAACATGGCGGTGCAGAACACGGTGCGGGGCGTGTTCGGCGGCGGCTCGGCGTTGCTGCCCGATAACCGCCAGGTCCCCATCATCCGGGACGTCAGCATGACCCCGCTCGGCCAATGGCGCAGCGCGGCTACGCACACCGTCTACCCCTCGGGCTGGCATGTGCGCGTGCCGAGCCTCAAGCTCGACGTGATTGTGCGCCCGACCGTGCGGGACCAAGAACTCGTGGATAGCTGGGCGGTCATGGGGTATCGCTTGGGCTACTACGAGGGCCGTTGCACCGTGACCGGGACGCATGCCGGCCGGCGCGTGAGCGGAGCAGCGTACACCGAACTCATCGGCTACAGCACCCCTCAGTCGCCGTCGGGACAGTAAACAGAGAGAGGAGGGTGTACAGAGCGACGATCTACCGTCGCGTATGACAAAGGATCATAGTTCTTCACATGCGAAACGTTCTTCCGTGTCTATATACCGAAGGAGATCTTCCTAATGCGCTTCCCCCTACGTCTCATTGGATCGATTGCTGCCACCGTGAGCATGCTGGCCGCAGGGCAACTGCACACATCGGCTCAGTCCCGAGGCGCCGTCACGCCGACCGTCTGCCACATGTCGCCGGACTCCGCCCCTTTCGCCTCGCTCACGGCCGCCCCAGGGCAAAGCGTCTTCCAGGTCGTCACGTTCGACGACGCCTGTGCCGCGCACCTGAGCTCGGTCATGCCGGTGACCCCCGCGACGGCCGCACAGTATCACCTCCCGGCCAGTGCCCTGCCCCAGCCGGGCGTCGCGGCCCGCCGTCCCGGTCCCACTCCTGATAGCCTCTACGGCGTCCCGACGAGCCACTGTCGCGCCTCACAGACCATGGTGGACGTGATCGGTTTGGTGCTGGCCGAGACCGACACTTTCCAAGACTGGGCCTACGACGGCTCGGAGATCGTGGCCCCGTTGGGCGGGCACACGGGGGAGTCGTGGGCACCGGACGGCTGGTGGGTGGTCGATAGCGGTTTCCACAACACCTACAACGGATGGCCCCAGCACTTCCAGGCGGTGAGCAACGCTTCGTTCGTGTGGAACGGCGACACTTTCTACACGGAGATGCGGAATACCGCCGACCTCGCGGCCAACGGCAATTGCACGGCCAGTTTCTGGAATAGCGGCGCGGTCTGGTTCGGGGGATACCACTACAACGTGTGGGTCAACAGCTGATGATGCCATCAGGGGTTAGGCGATGGAAGCGTTCATCATCCTATTCATCATTGGCGCCCTCGTCGGTGTCGCTGCGGATCGTGTCGTCGTCCATAGGCATGTCGGTGTGAGTCGTGCGATTTGCGCGGGCGGCGCGGGGGGGATAGCAGGCGGCCTGCTCACGGTGCCGACTGGCGCGCCGCTACCGTGGGCTGCGTTCGCCGGCGCCCTCGTTGGGGCGGTGGTGGCGATGGTCCTGCTCCACGCCGTTATTGGTCACAGCACCCAGACACATGAGCGGTAGTCGAGGGACGTGTACCCCTCTCCTCCACTTGTTGAGGTGGGCAACGATGGCGGGACGCATGCAAACGGTATGGCCGGTACGGCTGGTGTCCATCGCGGCGCTGGCCGCAGGGGCGATCATCGCCTATCGCCTGTTTGCCGCCATAACGACAGCCGCGCCGACGGTGACCGTCGGCGCGGCTCCCTTCACCGTGGCCGTGGATGCGCGGACGGCGCGGGCTTTCGTGGCGAATTGGAGCGATGGGACGGTCAGTGTGCTCGCGCTACCGACGGGGCAGGTCCTGCGGACCACCGTCGTCGGGAGCCGCCCGCTGGCTCTCGCTGTTGACGAGCGCGACGCTTGTGTGGTCGTCGTGAACGGCACCGTCGACGATGAGGGATATGCGCATGGCCCGGGCAGTGTGGGACTGCTCGACGCGCGTAGCGGCCGGCTGCTGCGTACGATCGCCGTCGAGAGCAAGCCGGTGGCCGTGGCCGTCGCGCCGCGTGCGGGTCGCGCCTTTGTCGTCAGCGCGCGCGACGCGTTCCCCACTGTGCCCGGCGTCGTGAGCGTGCTGGACATGCGGCGGCACACGCTCCTGCGGACCACCGCCGTCGGGCTGAACCCAGGGCCTGTGGCGGTGGACGATAGGATCGGCCGTGTCTTCGTAGCCAACATCGACGGTGGGAGCGTGAGCGTACTGGATGAGGGGAGGGGCCACTCCCTGCGCACCGTCCACGTCGGACGGTCGCCGGTGGCGCTGGCCGTGGACCAGACGGCGGGCCGTGTCGTTGTGGTCAACCGGGACGATGATACCGCAAGCGTGCTGGACACACGGAGCGGCACGGTCCTGCACACCGTCGCGGTAGGGCGGGAGCCGACGGGCGTGGCGGTGGATGAGCGCAGTGGCCTCGCCTTCGTCACGAACGCGAACGGTTTTGGCACCAACGCGGGCAGCGTGAGCGTCCTTGATGTGCGGCATGGTGCGGTCTTGCGCACCGTCGCGGTGGGGCGCGGCCCGTGGGCTGTGGCCGTTGATCAGCGTAGAGATCGGGTCGTGGTGACGAATGGAGCGGCGAGTTGGTTCACCCCACCAACCGGATCGGTCAGCATACTGGATGGGCGGAGCGGCGCGATCCTGCGCACGGTCCGCGCCGCGAATGCCCCGCCCCTGCTGCAGATGGCGGCGGGATCTGCGTCCGTGTCCGTGCCGAACGGCAGCGGCAGCCCGCTGGCGATCGATAGCTCCACTGGCCACGCCTTCATCGCCGGCGGCCTCACTGGGTCCGGCCGTGTTAGCATCGTAGACTTGACGCAGTAGGGCAAGGAGAGAGACCGACGATCACGCCGAAACAGTCCATCAGCCATGTCCTGCCCGTCGTCCTATTCCTCGCCTGGACCAGCCTCCTTGGCGGGGGGCTACTCGTCTCGTTAGCACGGGGCGGGGATGAACCGGTGGACTATCTGACGTACCAGCGGGCCGCAGCCGCCCTTGCGCGCGGGGCGAGCCCCTATCAGACGCCGGCGCAGAGCCGCGCCCTCTGGCGCTCCTACCATCGCCTCGACGCGGCGATCCGGGCGGCCCATACCCTCCGCGCGGCGGGGAGCGACCCCTCCACGCGGACGCCGCCCGGCCCCTATCTCTACCTGCCCACGCTGGCGCTGGTGGTGTGGCAACTCCACCTCACGGCCGCGCCGTGGGAGGTGCTGGACCTGGCCTGCGTCGTCGCCTTCCCCCTGCTCCTGCTGCGCTGGGCGCGGGCCTCGTGGTGGTGGCTGCTGCTCGTCGCCGGGTCGTGGGACGTGTGGGCCACGTACAGCGGGGGCAACGTCGAGGCCCTGTTGCTGGTGGGGACGCTCGTCGCCGCCCGGCTGCTCTGGCCGCCGCGCCCGCTCGGCCCGGCCGCCGTGCCACTCGCCGCCGTGCTCGTCGCGTTCGTCGTGCTGGCCAAGCCGTTCTATGTCCTGTTCTTCGTCGCGTTCGGCCTCGTGCTCCTGCTCGCCGGCAGTGAGCCGCGCCGGGCGACGCTGCGCACGATGAGCGCCGTCGCCGGCCTGGCCGCGCTGCTGCTCGCGGGGGAGGTCATCCGCTGGGGGCCGACGCTGCGCGGGGATGCCGTGCGCTACCTGGCGCACACCCTCGATGCGCAGTGGTTCGTGCTGCCCGTCACGCAGCAGACGCCGATGAGCGCGTGGAACCGCACGCCCCTCCAAGCCTTCATCACGCTCGGGCTACCGGCCGCGCCGGCGCAGCTCGTCGCCGCCCTGGTGTGGCTGGCCGCGCTCGGCGCGTCGGCCTGGCTCGTGCGCGGTCGCCGTCTATCGTTCGCGCCGGCGTTCGCGCTCGCCTTCGCGCTGCTCTACCTGGGCCGGCCGGTGGGCTGGACGTTGGTGTACCTCGACCTGGTGGTGTGCGTCGTGGTGTGGCCGTCCCTGCCCCGCGCTGGCCGCGCCGTCCTGCTCGTTGCGGTCCTGGCCCTGCTTGCCTCGCACTGGGTGGCGCTGGTGCTAACCGGCCTGGGCGAGGGGCTGCCGCTGCTGACGCTCCAACCGGCCGATCGGCCCTGGGAAACGTGGCTCGTCTTACCCGTCGCCTGGGCGCTCACCGTGTGGGCAGCGCGGCAGCACACGAGCCCGGACCCAGTGGGTGAGGCGACGACGACGGGTCGCCTCGTCCCCGTCCGCGATCGCGCCTGAGCGCGGCCGCCTGGCCCCTACCCCATGCCCCGTCGCTGCGCGCGGGGCCGGCCTCACGCCCGGTCTGCGCAGGCGTCTGGCGCGGCGATGGTACTAGCGCGAGGATGGTACTAGAGCTACGGGTAGTGACTCACCCAGGATAAAGAGTAGCTCCATGGTCGTACCAACGCCCCGTTTTCCCGTGTGAAACGGGGCTCTCGCGTAGCTCCATGCCTTTGGTACTAGAGCGACGGATGGTACTACGTTTCGCGGCCCGTTGGTACCATGATCCGAGGCCCGTTGGAGCCCCATAGTACCAAAATCGCGCCACGATCTGAGGCCCCTGGACGGGTCAGTAGCGCCACGCCGGAGGGGTGCGGCGGCGCTCTCAGGAGGGCTAGCGGTGGCCGTCCGGACGGGGCCGCATGACGCGCAGGACGGCGAGGATGAGCAGGACGGCGAGGGCCACATAGGCGCCGACGAGGACGGCGGCGAGGGCCGCGGCCAGGATAGTGAGGGCGGGCGCGGAGGCATGGGCCAATGGGGTGAGGAGGCCGACGACGGGACCGATGAGAGCCGCGAGCACGAGGGCGTACAGGCAGAGCGTCCAGACGCGGGCGCGGCCCTGAGCGTCAGTCATGCGTCACCTCCGGAGTCTGGCGCCTGTCCATGCGGCCTACGACGTCAGACGCACGTTGCAACGTGACGCCCAGGTTCTCTAGGATGGTGGCCGCTAAGCTCTCGCCTTCGCGCACCACGCCCAAGAGCAAATGGCCGGGCACCACATCGTGGTGGCCGAGGCGCTGCGCCTCGCTGCCCGCTAGCTCAAGAATGCGCATGAGCCGCGCGGTTCCTACCGTGTCGCGCGTGTCCGCGCCTGCGCCGTCGCCCAGCACGTACGCCAGCACGCCGCGTAGGTGCGGCACGTCGATCCCCAGGTCCGTCAACGCACGGGGCACGCCATCCGTCTCCTCGTGGAGGAGGCTGAGCAGCAGATGGTCGCCGCTGGCATAGCCGTGCTTAAGCCGCCGTGCCGCCTCGTGGGCGCGGTCGAGGACACGCTGCGTCGGCTCCGTGAGGTGCGCGAACGGGGACGGTGGTCCAGCCTGCGGTCTCGTACCGAGACGGCGCTGGCTGTCTAGCCGCTCAACGTCACCGCGCACCTTCTCCGGGGTCGCGCCGGCGTCGTGGAGCGCCTGTGCAGCGATGCTCCTATTTTCGCGCCCTACTGCAAGTAACAGGTGTTCCGTGCCGATGACAGCGCTGGCGCGAGACCGCGCTTCATCGCGGGCGTGCTCCCATAGGAGCTGGGCGCGTGGCGCCAGCTCCGGCGCACTGCCATCACGGGTAGAGCTGTAGCCGATCTGCGCTTCTATTCCATGTCGGACAGTGCGCAGGCTCACGCCCAAACGCAAGAGCACCTGCGCAGCCGTCGACTCGCGGACGCAGAGCAGGCCCAGCAAGAGGTGTTCGCCGCTCAGGTAGGAGTGGTTGGCCCGCATTGTTTCCACCGCGGCGCATAGTAGCGCCTGACGGGCATGTGCCGTCAGGTGTTGATCGATGTCCGGGGGCAATGGGCTGAGGGTGACCCACGTTCGATACTCCATCCTCGTCTCCCCTGATGCTGTCCTCGATGATGCCGTGGGTAGGAGTCCGGCTAGCACTATCTTAGCACCTGGTGATCGCGCCGTCGTGTCATCCGGCGGGATCACGCATCACGTCCTGGCGCCGTGGCGGCACGCTTGGCGGCTTGCGTGCGCTTGGTAGTGGCGTAGACGGCGCTGCCCTCCACGCGCAGGTCGAGGGCGGCGACGCCCTCTCGCATTGGGCGGCACTCGTGCTGACCGGCCTGGGCGAGGGGCTGCCGCTGTTGACGCTCCAACCGGCCGATCGACCCTGGGAGACGTGGCTCGTCTTACCCGTCGCCTGGGCGCTCGCCGTGTGGGCGGCGCGGCAGTTCACCTGCCCGGACCCGGTGAGCGGGGCGACGACGACGGGCGGCCTCGCTACCGTCACGTTCCGCGATCGGCCGTGAGGGCGGCCGCGTGCTCGTCGCCATCGCGGCGGCGCTCCGTGACAGCCTGCGTGTCAATAGTCGGCCGTAGATGTACCACAGTCGGCCGTAGATGTAGCACAGTCGGCCGTAGATGTAGCACAGTCGGCCGTAGTGGACTGGGCCGCATGACACTTGACGCTGGTGGGAAGCTGTCCTCGGCATCCAAACGCGTAGAAACGCGGGTACGGTTTCACAAAGATGAGGGCCTGGCGCAATGCTTGGCTGCTCCACGCTGCAACTGGTCGCATTTTGTACTGTCGAGATTCCTTGTTTGGGGAAGGTGTCCTTCCCACCAGTGTCAAGTGTCATGTGGCCCAGTCCAGGCCGTAGATGTAGCACAGTCGGCCGTAGATGTAGCACAGTCGGCCGTAGATGTAGCACAGTCGGCCGTAGATGTAGCACAGTCGGCCGTAGATGTAGCACAGTCGGCCGTAGATGTACCACCCATCGTGGTACAGTATCGCCCGACGGATGACACCTGTCGGCTAGCCCCCGATGGTCGCCGCCATCGCTTTGTAGAGGACGAAGCAGAGGGCGAAGCCCGTGAGCGGGCTGATGGCCCAGCCTGTGAGGATGCCCCACAGGGCTGCCCGGTGCATGGTCTGCCGCCCGCGCGCCAGCCCCGTCCCCGCCATCGCGCCCACCAACGCCTGATTCATGGAGGTGAAGAGGCCCTGTGTCACCGCCAGGAACACCACTAGGGCCTGCACGCCCTGCGCCGCGCTGGCCATGGCCCGATCCATCGTCACGATGTCGAAGGCCACCCGGTTGAGGATGCGTTGCCCCCACATCAGCGCCCCGATCCCCATCGCCAGGCCACCCATCAGGCCGGCCACCACCACGTCGCCGACGTGGACCGCCGTCCAGATCCCGACCGCGTTGGACACGTCATTGGCGCCCAACACGAACGACGCCGCGAGCCCCACCGCGACAAGCAGCCGGGACAGGAGCACGAACGTGTCGGGGTGCTGGCCGGGGAGCGTGGCCGCGCCCGCGGGCAGTGCGGCGTCGAGCAGGCGCGTGAACAGGAAGCCCAGCAGGCAGGCCGCGGGCGGAGCCAGCACCCAGGTCACGGCGAGCCGCGCGATGGTGACCCAGTGGACCGGGGCGCCGGCCGCCACGCCCGTCCCCACGACGCAAAAGATCAGGATTTGGATCGTGGAGGTGGGAACCTTGTAGGAGGTGTAGACGGTCGTCAGGGCGAACGCGCCCAGCACGATGATCGTCGCCCTGCGCGCGTTGAGGCGCGCCGCGTCGATGATATGCAGGCCCACCGTCTGCTGCACGCCGTGGCTGGCGAGCGTCGCCCCGACGACGGTGAGCAGCGCCAGACTGCCCAGGGCCGGCCACAGGCGGATGGCGCGCGCGGCGTAGGGCATGCCCATGACCGCGCCGGTGTAGTGCGCGCCCATGCTCCACGCGAAGGCCAGGCTGACCACACGCGCATCGCCGGGTGAACGCTCCCCCTCGTCAGGGCTGTCCGGCGCGCCCCTTCTGGGAGACGACAACGAACGGCAGCAGGAGGGGGCAGAGGATGAGGAGAGGCAGCGCGCATGTGTAGCGGCGCACGCGCCGCGGGTCGAGATCGGCGCGGGTGACGGTCGCCGTTGCCCGTCCGTGAGCCAGGCGTCGGGCGACGATGAGCAGCGTCAGGCAGGTGACCATCAAGCTCAGGAAGAACAGGCTCTGCGCGCGCAGGAACGGCGCCTGGGCGTGGGCGGTCGCCACACACGCGACGACGCCCAGTCCTCCGAAGAAGATCGCGCCGGCGCCGCACTCTAGGAGGATAAACCGGGCGCCATGCAGCCCCACATCGTCGCCGACCGCCGCGCGACTGTCGATCATTGATCCCCCTTCGCGCGCGTTAGTCCGCGCGCCACGCGAACGACGACAGGGTGTGTGTCACAGGGAGGCCGCGCCACCTCCGCCGTCCCTATCCATCAGCCCGGCGCCGGCGCGGTGGCCCCGTCCGCCATCGCCGGCGCCGTGGCGTCATCCCCCTGTGCTTTGAGGTCGAGCGCCGCCGAGAGGATGGTCAGGAAGGGCACGATCTTGCGCCCGGCGAGCCGATACTCGCTGCGCGCGCGCTGCTCGATGATGCCGGCGGCGAGCAGCTCTTTGAGGTGGTGGTAGAGCTGGCCGGGCGAGCCCAGCCCCAACGCCTCCTGCAACTGCTGGCTGCTGCGCGGGCCGCCCAGCAGCGCCCGGACCAGTTGCAGTCGCCACGGGCTGCCCAACGCGAGCAGGAGGGGCGCCACCGCCTCCGCGTCCAGGTCGAGCAGGAAGGGCAGCGCCCGCTCGATCTGCCAGGTGTACTCCGCGCCCGCGAGGTCGACGGCGCCGGCGTACAGGAGCGCGCCGCGGACGGGACCCTGCGCGTAGGGCGGGCCGTCCCGCTGCTGCAACACCTCCATGATCGCGCCGTGGGCCGGTAACGGCCCGACCGGGGCGGGGACGACGGCGCGCGGCGGCGCTTCGAGGGCGGCGACGCGCGCCGTCAGGGCGGAGAGGTGACGCTCTAGCGCCGCGAGCCGCGGGGTGTCCGCCGCCCCATCGCTCATACAGTCCCCCCCGCTCCCGCCAGGACGAGGAGCGTCGCGACGGTGTTCGTGGCAATGTGCGTCACGGCCGAGGTCTTCCAGCTCGACCGGGCGGCGATGACCCCGACCACGAGGCCCGCGCCGACGATGGCCAGCAGACGCCCGAGCGACGCGTCGACGATGACATGCTTGAGCGAGAAGAGGACCGCGGTCAGCGCGAGGCCCGGGACGAACCCCAGGCCGGCGACGAGGCGCGGCTGGATGAGCCCGCGCCACAGGCGCTCCTCGCAGACGGGGACGAGCAGGCCGTTGACGAGCAGGAGGCTGACGACGGTGAGGACCTGCCCCGCCTGGGGCACGAGGACGATGGACGAGAGGGGGCTGCCCCACCCCGCGCCCGGCACCGGCACACGGCCCCACAGGAGGTGGTCCAGCCGGCCCAGCCACCCGGCGGCTCCCAGGGCCGCGACGACGCCCAGCCAGGGCAAGCGCGTGCGCGCCCGCGCCACGATCTGGCGCAGCACCGCCACGATGGCGCGCGGCGTGCGCGCGGCGGCCGGGGCGGTGAGCAGGACGAGCGGGACGTAGCACACCACGAAGGCGAGCATGTCGTTCACCAGGTGCGTGCCGAGCGTGGGGAGCCAATGCACGACGAAGCGCCGGGCCACGTATTCCGAGAGCACGATCAGGCCGGCCAGACCGAGGGCGCGGGGCAGCGCCCGCGCCGTGGCGCGTGTACGAGTCGAGGCCATGACGGTCACCATGTTTCCAACCCTCCACTATTCTAACATTACCAAAAAGTAGAATACTAGAAGATTGGGTGGTTGTCAAGGCCACGCGGGAGCCAGGCAGGGACAGGTCGTGTGCAGCGCGATGGGGTCGTCGTCCGGCTGCTCGCGGCCGTGCTGGTGATCCATCTCGTCTACTGGCAGCAATGGACTCGGCCACATGACACTTGACGCTGGTGGAAAGGGCACTGTGGGCGTCCAATCCACAGAAAAGTAAGCTGCTCGTTATAAAGCTAAACGGTGAGGCGGTTATGTGTGCACTATTCTCTGCGGCAGGTCACACCTCTTGATAGTTGGGCTTACCCCTATGCGGAAAGTCGCCTTTCCAAGGATGTCAAGTGTCATGGCTCTCCCGCAGCCTCGATGACGCTGTTGAGCGTCAATTACCTTTGCAAAAGGGTTCAGACTCCAAGACCTATCTGCGGCGCCACAAAACCCGGTGTGTTGTGCCTATGTTGGGCCATTTCCTCACAATCCTAGATCATCGAGGCTGCGGGAGAGCCATGACCGTTGACATCCTTGGAAAGGGCACTTTGGGCATCCGATTCACAGAAAAGTAAGCTGCCTGCTGGCTTTGCCCATAAAGTCCGACAGTTCCGCATCCTGTACGGTTTGGCCCATCGTACATAGCACAGCGCCGAATAGAGATGCTCGTCACAACCTAGTAGGCGATGAACGTTCGGCAGGGGCCGACTTT
>JAABUJ010003743.1_pt1 | contig 16735 bp, 20 predicted proteins | sample 5559131 | NCBI WGS metagenome assembly JAABUJ01 (sample SAMN10711875, study PRJNA513366) | rock metagenome | isolation source: Antarctica rocks | place: Antarctica: Victoria Land, Mt New Zealand nord | collected 2016-01-07 | reverse complement strand
TCTGATATCGGCTGCGGCCCGCCATCACCAGCAGAATTCGCGCCGGTGAACATAACTCCTTCAACCCGAACCAAAATTACGGCGGGGAGCACTAAGAGCGGGGCGCCGTCTCCCTGCCGCCCCCCCGCGTGCGCGCTGACTCGCCCAGACGGCGTCGCAGCCCGAAGAAGTAGTCGACCCCCGACAGCACGGTGATCACGACGGTCACGTAGACGAGCGCGTCGACCCAGGCGTGATGCTCGTCGACGGCGATCAGCACCATCACCATCGCCACCTGGATCGCGGTCTTGACCTTCCCGAACGAGCTCGCCGGGATCACTATCCCCTGTTGGGTGCCGGCGGCCGCCCGCAGCACGGTGACCGCGAACTCCCGCGCGATGATCACCATCGCCACCCAAGCCGAGAGCCGGCTCAGCGAGACGAGCGCGATCAGCGCCGCGATGATCAACAGCTTGTCGGCGATCGGATCCATCAGCTTGCCGAACGTCGTTATCCAGTTGCGCGAGCGCGCCAGGTACCCATCGATCGCGTCGGTCACCGAGGCGACCGCGAACACGATCGCCGCCAGCAGGTCCCCCCCACCGGTCTTCGCCAACAGCGCCACCACCAGCACCGGAACCAGCAGGATCCGGACCACGGTGAGCAGGTTGGGCAGGTTCAGCGGGACCATCGTGCCGCTGAACGCTAACGGTTGCGCGAATGCCCCGAAGCGGCGCGATCAGGCAATCCAGCAACCGGGCACAGCGCACTCACTCAGTCGGCGTGCTGGTCGGTGTCGCCCAGTGGAGAATCGTCGTCGGACGCCGGCATGCCGGGAAGCTTTTCAGCGGCAGAGCTGGAGGCCTCCGGATCATGCTCGTTGTCGGCTTCGTCCTGCTTGTGTTGCTGTTCGTCACGCTCTGTTTCGTCCATGCTCGGGAGCTACCCCGGCTACCGCGATGGCTAACCGTCATCATCTGGGCCGTGCGAGGAATGCTCCTCGATCAACCTGGTCAACCGCTGAGGGCCACCACGCTCCCCGATCCCAGGCCGAGCGCCGGACAGCTGCTGCTGGACGTCGGCGCCTGCGGCGTCTGCCGAACCGATCTGCACCTGCGCGATGGCGAGATCGAGACCCCGAAGCTACCGATCGTGCTCGGACACCAGATCGTCGCTCAGACCGAAGACGGGCGGCGGGTCGGCGTCCCGTGGCTGGGCTGGACCGACGGCGAGTGTCGCTACTGCACCAGCGGCCGGGAGAACCTGTGCGTGCACGCCCGCTTCACGGGCCGTGACATCGACGGGGGCTTCGCCGAGCTGACGGTGGCCGACGAGCGCTTCTGCCTCCCGCTGCCCGATGGACTGTCAGACATGCAGGCCGCGCCGCTGCTGTGCGGCGGCCTGATCGGCTACCGGGCGCTACGGCTGGCCGGCGATGGCGTACGACTCGGCCTGTACGGCTTCGGCTCGGCCGCCCATATGATCTGCCAGGTCGCGGTGCACCAGGGTCGCGAGGTGTACGCGTTCACCCGGGCCGGTGACGAGCGCGGGCGTGTGTTCGCGCTCTCCCAGGGCGCCGTCTGGGCCGGAGCTTCCGATGAGCCGCCGCCCGAGCAGCTCGACGCGGCGCTGATCTTCGCCCCGGCGGGGGAGCTCGTCCCGGCCGCGCTCAAAGCGCTCGCGGCAGGCGGCACCGTCGTGTGTGCCGGGATCCACATGTCCGAGATCCCCGCCTTTCCGTATGAGGATCTATGGCACGAGCGGACGATCCGATCGGTGGCCAACCTGACTCGACGTGACGGAGCCGAGTTCCTGGCCCTGGCGCCGAAGGTACCCGTCCGCACGACGGTCAAGACCTACCCGCTGGAGGCGGCCGAGCAGGCGCTCGATGACCTCCGAGCCGGGCGCTTCGAGGGCTCGGCGGTGGTCGTTCCACGCATGTTCTAGGGTTGGGGGCATGCCCCTGATCCCGATGGTCATCGAGCGGACGGCGCGCGGCGAGCGCGAGTTCGACATCTACAGCCGCTTGCTCAACGAGCGGATCATCTTCCTGGGTACGCCGATCGACGACCAGATCGCCAACCTGATCGTCGCCCAGCTGCTGCACCTCGAGTCCCAGGATCCCGACAAGGACATCTCGATCTACATCAACTGCCCGGGCGGTTCGATCTATTCGGGGCTGGCGATCTACGACACGATGAATTTCATCAAGCCGCAGATCCAGACGATCTGCGTCGGCATCGCGATGTCGATGGGATCGCTGCTGCTGGCCGGTGGAGCTGCGGGCAAGCGCTTCTCGCTGCCCAACTCGCGGCTGCTGATCCATCAGCCGTCGGCCGGCTTTGAGGGCCAGTCGTCGGACATCGAGATCCACGCCCGCGAGATCCTCAAGGTCCGCGAGCGAATCGACGAGATCTACGCTCATCACACCGGCCAGCCGCTCCAGCAGGTCCACGACGACATGGAGCGCGACCGGTTCTTCAAGGCCGATGAAGCGGTGCAGTACGGATTGATCGATCGCGTGATCGAGCACCACTAAGCTGACGGGGGAGCCCTGACATGGCGATGGCCGAGAGATCTGCGACGACGGTTTGGCACGGCGACCTGCCGCACGGCAACGGCGTGCTCAGCGGGGCCAGCGGAGCCCTGCCGCAACCGAGTGTGAGCTGGGCGTCGCGCACCCAGCGCTCGGAGGGCAAGACCAGTCCCGAGGAACTGATCGCCGCCGCCCACTCTTCGTGCTTCTCGATGGCGCTGGCCAACGAGCTCTCGCAGGGCGGCAACGATCCAGAGCGCCTCGAGGTGACGGCCAAGGTCACCCTGGACCAGAAGGACGGCGCGCCGACGGTCACCACTTCGGAGCTCATGGTCAGCGGCCGGGTTCCCGGGATCGACGAGTCCGCGTTTGAGCAGGCGGCCCAGACCGCCGGTCAGAACTGTCCGATCTCCCGTGCGCTGGCGGGCGTCGAGATCACCGTCAACGCGACGCTGACCAGCTAGGGACAAAGCAGGCGCCTGGCCTGCGGTGGGCCCTGTCCGACGGGCGCCCAGCTTGCGGGCGCGGTCCGATGAGCGCCTAGGTCGCGGGCGCCCGGCGGATCCGTCCCGAGCCCTCGCCGCGCGTCTCGGGAGGCTCGGGCATCGTCGGCTTGGTCAGCGCCCAGGTGATCATGATCGCGGCGAACACGATCATCCCGATGCCCGTGTACAGGTCCACGTTGATCCCGGCGGCCTTGTGCTTGACGTGATCTGAGCCGGCAATACCCAAGACCGTCAGGATCAGTCCGTAGAGCAAGAACAGGCCGCCGATCAGCCGGCGGATGTCGAACCGGTTGGCCGCCCGCGCGGCCTGGATGTCCTCCTCGTCGCTGGCGCCGGTCGACGGCCGCGACTCCTCCGAGGATGCGCCGGGTACTCCGAACGGCTTGTCGCCAGATGACATCGGCTCCACTCCCTAGGCAAAGATGATGTTGAGGGCCACGACCAGCGCGATCGCCACACCACCGAGCAGGGCGGGCGAGCGCCACCACAGCTTGTCACGCTTGTCTGCGTTCTCCTCGGCCTCCTCGGCGCGGGTCAAGCCCCAGACGAGCCCTCGTAGCTCCTCGGTCGGCTTGGGGCGCGTGACCAGCGAAACCACCACCATCACCCCCGCATCGACCAAAAAGGCGAGAATCGCCTGCCAGAAGCTCGCGCTGAGCGGCGAGCCGAAGTGAAAGATCGTGTGGTACGCGTTGAGGCGGTTGACCGCATAGGCCGCGGCGGTCCCGGCCACCAGGCTGAAGAAGCCGCCCCACGCCGTCGCGCGGCGCCAGAACATGGCGATGATGAAGGTGGCGAACAGGGGCGCGTTGAAGATCGAGAACAACGTCTGGATGTAGTTCATGATGTTCGAGTAGCCCTTGGCGATCAGCGCCGTGAGGATCGAGATCAGAACCCCGACGATCGTCACCACTCGACCCGCGCGCAGGTAAAAGGCCGAGTCGCGTTCCTTGGCGAAGTAGGCCTGGATCAGGTCGTAGGTGACCACGGTGTTGAACGCGGTCACGTTGGCCGCCACGCCGGCCATGAACGCGGCCAGCAGCCCGGTCACCGCGAGTCCGAGCATGCCCTCGGGCAGGTAGTTGCCGATCAGGTGGGGAATCGCGGTGTTGTACTGCATACCGAGGCCCGAGCCGACGCCCAGTCCCTTGACCGTCACGACCGCGATCAGGCCGGGCAGGATGATGATCGCCGGCAGAAAGATCTTCGGAAACGCGCCGATCAGCGGCGTGCGCCGGGAGGCCGACATGTTGCGCGCCGACAGCGCCCGCTGGACCTCGGCGAAGTTGGTCGTCCAGTAGCCGAAGCCGAGCACGAAGCCCAGGCCGAACACGATCCCCACCCAGTCAGACTTCAACGGATTGGTGACGTGATGGATCGCCAGCCCGTGCCAGGCGTGCAGACCAGCGTTCCCGAGCGGTTTGAAGTCCTTGATCCGGCGTTCGAGACCGGAGACTCCGCCGACCGCATGCAGGGCGACGTAGGTCAGCGGCAGCAGCGCCGCCACGATCACGAAGAACTGGAGCACCTCGTTGTAGATCGCCGAGGTCAGGCCGCCGAGCGTGATGTAGATCAGCACCAGCGCGGCGGCGATCAGGATCGCCAGGATGATCGACCAGCCGAGCATCAGATGGATGATCAGCGCCAGCGCGAACAGGTTCACGCCGGAGATCAACACCGTCGCGAGTGCGAAGGTGACGGCGTTGAAGGCGTGCGTGGCGTTGTTGAAGCGCAGGCGCAGGTACTCGGGGACCGAGCGCACCTTGGCCCCGTAATAGAACGGCATCATCACGATCCCCAGGAACACCATCGCGGGCACCGCCCCGACCCAGTAGTAGTGCACCGCCGGCACGCCGTACTGGGCTCCGTTCGCCGCCTGGCCGAGGATCTCGAGCGCACCGAGGTTGGCGGCGATGAAGGCCAGGCCGGTGATCCAGGCCGGCAGCGAGCGGCCCGAGAGGAAGAAGTCAAGGTCGGTCTTGATCGCCAATCTGGCGACGAACCCGATCCCGAGCACTACCACGAAGTAGATCCCCAGGATCACATAATCGACCGTGCTCGGATGTAGCCTCAGCATCGGGAGTCCTCCCTCTCCTCGGACTGCTGAATGGTCAACTCAAAACAACCTCACCCGCGGTCTATTCGACCGCGTGCTCGATCTCACCTAGTCCTTCGATCGCGATTCGTACCCGATCACCGGGGCTGAGAAACTGCGGCGGATCCATCGCCATGCCGACGCCGTTGGGGGTGCCGGTCAGGATCAGGTCCCCCGGTGCCAAGCTGCAGGTCTCGCCGATGAAGTCGACCAGTGCCTGACAGCCGAAGATCAGATCCGATGTGCGACTGTCCTGGCGCAGCTCGCCGTTGACCCAGGTCTGCAGACGCAGGTCGTCGGTGTCTGAGACCTCATCGGCGGTCGTCACCCAGGGCCCGAACGGGCAGAACGTGTCGGCGCCCTTGGCGCGCGTCCATTGCGGCTCGCGCCCCTGCAGGTCTCGCGCGCTGACGTCGTCGGCGACGCAGAACCCGCCGATCGCTCCCTCCGCTCCGATCACGATCGCCAGCTCTCCCTCGTAGTCGAGCCGGTGCACGACCTCGGGACAGCGGATCGGGCCGCTCGGGGGCGCGACCGAACCGCGCACCTTGACGAACACGATCGGCGCCTCAGGCGCGGTCGCGCCCGCTTCGGCGACGTGCTCGGCGTAGTTGAGGCCGATCGCGTAGATCGTCCCGGGCTCGGGCACCGGCGCCAGCAGCCGGACCTCCGACAGGGCGAACTCTCTGATCGAGGGCTCGGTGACCGCGCCCGCCGACAGCGCGCCGATGACGCCATCGTGGCCGCCGAAAGCCACCACGCGGTCGCCCTGCACCACCCCGGCGAGGGGCTCGGGCCAACCGGTTGCGGCGAACGTGGCGAGCTTCACCCCGGGCAGCCTATAGCCCCGCGGTGGCCGTGACCAGCTCGCTACAGGCGATACTCGCCGCGAGCCACGATCACGGCGGCACCGCCGACGGTCACCCGCTCGATCGCCTCGGCGGTTCCGTGCGCCTGCGCAAAGAGCACCGAGGGGCGGCCGATCTCAGCGCCCTGGTGGATCTCGATCCGGTCCCCGAACCGGATCCGGCCGTGGCGGGCCAGGTGAACGGCGAGCGGACCGGCGGCCGAGCCGGTGGCCGGATCGTCGGCCACGCCAAGACCTGGGCCGAACATCCGCGTCTTGACCTGACCGCTCGAGGCGGCAAAGCAGCTGACGCCGAGCTGGCCCAGCTGGGCCAGCGCGTGCAGGTCCGGGCGCAGCGACGACACCTCAGCCTCGCTTCCGAGCTCGACGAAGACGTGGCGCGGACCGTTGCTGTAGATCTCGATCGGCAGCCCGGACCGGCGCACTCCGAGTGCGGCCAGCAGCTCGTCGGCGGCCTCAAACGGCTCCCAGCTCGGGATCGGCTGGCGCATCTCGCCGAACACGACTCGCTCGCGCTCGCGCCGTAGCTCGATCGCGATCACCCCAACTCCGGTCTGCAGGCGCACGGTCTCGAGTCCGAGTTGCTCGCCGAGCACGAACGCGGTGCCGAGCAGCGGATGGCCCGCGAACGGCAGCTCGGCGGCCGGGGTGAAGATCCGGGCCCGCGCCTCGGCGCGATCCTCGCCCTCGCCCTCGCCCTCGGCTTCGGCTTCGGCTTCGGCTTCGGCTTCGGCTTCGGCTTCGGCTTCGGCTTCGGCTTCGGCTTCGAACAGGAATACCGTCTCGGACAGGTTCAGCTCGCGCGCTGCCCGCTGCATGGTCTCGTCGCTCAGACCCGCGGCGCCGAGGAATACCGCGGCCGGGTTGCCCTGCAGCGGCTCGTCGGTGAACACGTCGACGACGACGTAGGACCGCATATCTATGGCTCCAGGGTCCTGGTTTGACACCGCCGTACCGAGGCTACTCGTCGGTCATGGCCAGCAGCGTGCTGACCGTGGTCCAGTTGCGCGCGGTCGCGGTCACCCCCAGCCCTCGGCCCGCGAGCGCGTTCCACAGCTTTGACCGCGCCACGCCCTCGGGGTGCCAGGCGTAGGCCTCGCGGTCGATCACCACCAGGTGCTCGGGCGCCTGGGCGACCGCCTCCAGCTCGGCGACCCGGTCGCGAGCGAGCGCCGTCGCCATGAAGCTGACCTGGTAGCGCTTGGGCTCGGTCACCACAGCGGCCAACGGATTGCGCGCCACGACCTCGGCCAGCTCGTCCCGCGTGCGCACGATCACCGTGACGTCGAAGCCGAAGCGTGCCGAGATCAGCTGCCCGGCGTCGCGCTCGAGCTGCGCCGGCGCGGCGTCGCTACCGAGCACCACGTTGCCGCTCTGCACGTACGTGCGCACGTCCGGGTAGCCGGCGCCGCTGAGCAGCTCGCGCAGATCGGCCATCGCCACCCGGCGGCTGGGACCGAGGTTGATCCCGCGGAGGAGGAGGACCTGGCGCACGCGAGAGGACCCAGTCCGGCTAGAACAGCGGGTCCTGGCCGGGGATCCGACCACTCTCGCCCCGGGCCTCCGGGGTGAGCTGACCGAGCGCGATCGCAACCTCGCGAGCGATCGCGGCCTCCGAACGGGAGGCGATCAGTGGCTCCTCGATCCCCTCCACGTGAACCCGCGTCCGCCGGCCGTCGCCACGGTGTGGCCCCTCCAGGGGAACCAGCGCGTAGACGCGATCGGCCCGGACGAACTTGCCGTACCCCAGCGGAACCATCGGAGCTGCGCGCGCCATGACCTGGCGCATCGTACGACCCCGGGTACCCGGCGGGGGCCCGCGACCTTCAGCCGCCGAGGATCAGCGCCAGGCGGCGCTCGAGCGCCTCGCCCAGCACCTCGCGCACCGGCCCCGGCTCGAAGCGCTCGACCAGGGCCGACAGAAAGCCCTCGATCACCAGCCGCTTGGCGATCTCGTCAGGCAAGCCGTGCGAGCGCAGGTAGAAGAGCTGCTCGGGATCGACCTGCGCGATCGCCGCCGCGTGCGTGCACCGCACGTCGTTGGCCTGGATCTCCAGGCCGGGGATCGCGTCCGCGTGGGCGCGCTTGGAGAGCAGCAGGTTGCGTGACTCCTGGAAGGCGTCGGTCTTCTGAGCACCGGGGTCGACGATGATGTTGCCCTTCCAGACCGCGCTCGAGCGACCCTGCAGCACACCCCGAAAGGCCAGATCGGAGGTCGTGTTGGGGGCGGCGTGCTCCTGGGTGGTGTCGAAGTCGATGTGCTGACGACCACGGGTGGCATAGGCGCCGGTGACGCGGGCGTCGGCGCCCGGGCCACCGAGCCGGGTCTCCATCCGCACGTGGCCATGGGCCGAGCCGAAGCCGAGCGCGACCCAGTCCAGCGCCGCATCCCGCGCCACCTCAGCCCGGTGGGTGCCGAAGATCCAACTGCGCTCCGAGAGGTCCTGTCCGGACACGAAGCGCAGCCGCGAGTCAGCGGAGAGCTTGAGCTCGACGACCGTGTTGAACACGCCGTCGGTGTCCGCCGTCGCCGAGCTGACCTGCTCCCAGACCTCGGCTTGGGATCCGGGCTCGAGCACGATCAGCGTGCGGCGGTGAAGCTCGGTGGCGTCCTGGGATTGCACGGCGCTGAGCAGGATCGGACGCTCTAGTGCGACGCCCGCCGGGACGTACACGAACGCTCCGCCGCGAAAGCCGGCGTCGTTGCGGGCTACGAACACGTCATCGCCGTCGACGACGGTCCCGAGGTGGCGCTCCACGAGCTCGGGGTGCTCGCGCGCGGCGTCCTCCAGCGAAGCGACGATCACCCCGTCGGGCAACGAGCCGGTCAGCGTCGCCTCGCCGCCGTCGAGCTGACGCAGCTCGGCCAATGCGTCGGGGGCGAACACCGGCGCACCAGAGCCGCCCGTCGCCTCGCCGGCCGACGACGCCTCGGCCGGTGTGTAGGCAGCCAGGTCCAGTCCGCTGAGGTCGGTGAACTCCCAGCCCGGCCGGCCCTTGAACTGCGGCAGGTCAAGCGTGGCGCTCAAGCCCGCGGCGCGCTCACGGCGAGCGGCCAGGAAATCTGGCTCGGTCGTGGCGGCGCCGCCGCCGTTAGCCAATCGAACCCTCCATCTGCAGCTCGATCAGCCGGTTCATCTCGACGGCGTACTCCATCGGGAGCTCCTTGGTGATCGGCTCGATGAAGCCGTTGACGATCAGCTTGGACGCCTCTTCCTCGGAGATTCCGTGCGACGTCAGATAGAACAGCTGATCTTCGCCGACCTTGGACACCGTGGCCTCGTGTCCGACGTTGACGTCGTCCTCGGAGATGCGGATCGTCGGATAGGTGTCAGAGCGCGAATGCTCGTCCAGCAGCAGGGCGTCACAGACGACCTTGGAGCGAGCTCCGTGGGCACCCTTGGCGATCTCGAGCAGCCCGCGGTAGGACCCGCGCCCGCCGTCCTTGGAGATCGACTTGGCGAAGATGTTGGAGGTCGTATTGGGGGCGGCGTGGATGATCTTGCCGCCGGCGTCCTGGTGCTGGTCCTTGCCGGCAAAGGCGATCGAGAGAATCTCGCCGTGCGCCCGCTCGCCCATCAGGTAGACGCTCGGGTACTTCATCGTCAGCTTGGAGCCGAGGTTGCAGTCGACCCACTCGACGGTCGCGTCGGTCTCGGCCACCGCGCGCTTGGTGACCAGGTTGAACACGTTGGTCGACCAGTTCTGAACCGTCGTGTAGCGGATTCGCGCGCCCGGCTTGGCGATCAGCTCGACGACCGCCGAGTGCAGCGAGGAGGAGCTGTAGGTGGGGGCCGTGCAGCCCTCGACGTAGTGCACATAGGAGCCCTCGTCGGCGATGATCAGCGTCCGCTCGAACTGCCCCATCGACTCGGTGTTGATGCGGAAGTAGGCCTGCAATGGCATCTCGACGTGCACCCCCGGAGGCACGTAGACGAACGAGCCACCGGACCAGACCGCGCTGTTGAGCGAGGCCAGCTTGTTGTCGTTGGGCGGAATGATGGTCGCGAAGTACTCGCGCACGATCTCCTCGTGGTCGCGCAGCGCGGAGTCCATGTCCAAGAAGATCACGCCCTGCTTCTCGAGATCCTCGTGCACCTGGTGATAGACGACCTCGGACTCGTACTGGGCGCCGACCCCGGACAGGAACTTGCGCTCGGCCTCGGGGATGCCCAGCCGGTCAAACGTGTTCTTGACGTCCTCGGGGACATCGTCCCACGAACGCTCGGCGCGCTCTGACGCGCGCACGAAGTAGTGGATGTCGTCGAAGTCGACCTCGGCGAGCATCGGAGAGCCCCAGGTCGGCATCGGGCGGGCGAGAAAATGGTCGAGCGCCTTGAGGCGGAACTCGCGCATCCAGGCCGGCTCGGACTTGAACTCCGAGATCTTGGCCACCAGCTCGCGGGTCAGGCCCTTGGGCGCCTTGTAGAGATAGTTCTCGGCGTCGTGGAAGCCGTAGCGCTCGGTGTAGTCCGAGTTGATGTTCGCCAGCTGCTCGTTCTCGGTCAGGACCGGCGCGGGGGTGCTCAGGGTGTCGGGAGTAGCCACTACTCCACCTCCAGCTTGATCGTTTCGTCCTCGATGATCACGGCGAACGTGTCAACCGGAACGTACGCGGGCAGGGTCTTGGGCTTGCCGTTCGTGACATCGAACAGTGAGCCGTGTCGGGGGCATTCGATCGTGCACGCGTCAGGGTCGAACTCGCCCTCGACGAGCGGCCCGTCATCGTGTGTACAGCGATCCTCGATCGCGTACACGGTGCCGTCGCAGTTGAAGACACCGATCTCCAGGTCCTCCCACTCGACTAGGCGCTTACCGCCCGGTGGGAGCTCTGATACAGCACAGACGTCGATGACCTGGGGCACGATTTTCGAAAACCTAGCGTGGGGATCGGATTTCATTATGAAGTCTAGCGGGCGCGCTGCTGGCTGTCAGGCCGGGCCCCTCGCTGAGGGGTACCAACGCGGAGGCGGCGGGCGAACTCCAGAGCCCGAGCTCCCGCGCTTCCAGCGAACCGGGCCCCGGCCCCGCGGTCGAAGAACAGCGGTGGGCGTTACGGACGGGCGGGCGAGGTTCGCGCTCACGCGCTTGTCGCTTCGCGCACACAACGCTTCGCACCCAACGCGCAAAGCGCGGGAGCCGCGTGCCTCACCCGTCCATCAGCCAAAGACGACCAACCAAAAGCTCTAGGCGGCGTCGACCCCAGTCTGGGCCGCGTCCCAATCCGCGGCGCTCCCGAGCGAGGCGCTCTTGAGCACCTTGAGCGACAGCAGCGCGCACTTCATGCGGGTGGCCGAGATGTCGATCCCGAGCAGATCCAGGACGAACGTGCGGTCGAGCTCGAGCAGCTCTGAGACCTTCATGCCCTTGACCTCGTCGGAGGCCATGGACGCGGCCGCCTGGGAGATCGCGCAGCCGTGGCCCTCGAAGCGCACGCCCTCGATCCGCTCGTCGGCGCCGACGGCGAGCTTGACCGTCAGCTCGTCCCCGCACAGCGGGTTGAGGTCGTGGAACTCGAGATCGACCCGGTCAAGCTCCGGCGTCGGCGGGCTCCAGTTGTGGGGCCGCTTGTAGTGCTCGAGGATGTTCTCTCGGTACAGGTCGTCCATGGTTCTAAAACACTAGCGAGCGCCTGAGGCGCCTCTCCTGGGGTCGGGACCGGCCGCCTAGAGCTGCAGGACGCGGGCCACGGTGCCCAGGCCCTCGACCAGGCGCTCGACGTCGGCGATCGTGTTGTGGGCGGCGAACGAGGCGCGAGTGGTCGCCGTCGCGCCGAGACGGCGCATCAGCGGCTGGGTGCAGTGGTGTCCGGTACGGACGCAGACGCCCTCGCGGCCCAGGATCTCGCCAACGTCGTGCGGATGCGCGCCGTCGAGCACGAATGAGACGAGCGCGCCCCGCTCGCCGGCCTCGGCGGGACCGTGGATGGTGAGGCCGGGGAGCTCAGACAGTCGCGCCAGCGTCTCGGCGACGAGCGACACCTCGTGCGCACGGATGCGCTCGAGCCCGACCGCTCCGATCCAGTCGACCGCGGCGCCGAGCCCGATCGCCTCGGCGATCTGCGAGGTCCCGGCCTCGAACTTCCACGGCAGGTCGGCCCAGGTCGACTCGGTGTCGCCGACCGTCTTGATCATGTGACCGCCGCCGATGAACGGCGGCATTCGTTCGAGCAGCTCACGGCGGCCGTGCAGCACGCCGATGCCGGTCGGCCCGTAGGCCTTGTGCCCGGTCCAGGCGTAGAAGTCGGCGTCGATCGCCGCGAGGTCGACCGGGACCTGGGGAATCGCCTGCGAGCCGTCGACCAGCACCACCGCGCCGGCCTCGTGGGCCCGCGCGACGATCGACTCCAGCGGGTTGATCGTCCCCAGCACGTTGGAGATGTGGACGATCGCCAGCAGCTTGGGCCCGCGGGCGAGCAGCGCATCGAGCTGCTCTGAGTCCAGCCGCCCGTCGTCGAGCACCGGCACCCAGGCGATTTCGGCTCCCCGCTCGGAGCACAGCAGCTGCCACGGGACGATGTTCGAGTGGTGCTCCATCTGGGTCAGCACCACCAGGTCGCCCGGGCCGACGTTCTGGCGGCCCCAGGTGTAGGCGACGAGGTTGATCGCCGCGGTGGCGTTGGCGGTGAAGATCGTCTCCGGCACCGTCGAGCCCAGCCACCGGGCGATCCGCTCACGGGCACCCTCGAACAGATCCGTGGCCTCGACGGCGAGCGGATACACCCCGCGATGCACCGAGGCGCGCGTCCGCGTGTAGTAGTCGGTCATCGCGTCGATCACCGGCTGCGGCGTCTGCGAGGTCGCGGCGGAGTCCAGGTAGGTCAGCGTACGGCCGTCGAACTGCCGGCGCAGGACCGGGAAGTCGCCAGCCACGTCGGTCATGATCTCGACCGTCGACACCTAGGCCACCGCTTCCTCGAGCTCGTCGGTGATCCAGCCGTAGCCCTTGGCCTCGAGCTCGGTCACCAGCTCCGGGCCGCCCTCGCGGACGATCCGGCCCCTGTACATGACGTGCACGTGGCTGGGCTGCACGAGGTGCAGGATCCGCTGGTAGTGGGTGATGATCAAGAAGCCGAGGTCGGGGCCGGCCACCGAGTTGACGCCGTTGGCGACCACGCGCAGCGCGTCGATGTCAAGCCCGGAGTCGGTCTCGTCCAGGATCGCCAGCTGGGGCTTCTGGAGCGCCAGCTGCAGGATCTCCATGCGCTTCTTCTCGCCGCCCGAGAAGCCCTCGTTCAGATACCGCCGGGAGAACTCGTCCGGCACGTTGACCAGCTTCATCGCCGCCTCGACCGTCTGGCGGAATTCCTTGAGCGGGATCGGCTCCTCGCCGCGGGCGTCGCGGTGGGCGTTCATCACCGTGCGCAGGTACTTGGTGACGGTCACGCCGGGGACCGACACCGGGTACTGGAAGGCCATGAACAGCCCCATCCGAGAGCGCTCGTCGGTGTCGGCGGCGGTGATGTCCTCGCCGCCCCAGAGGATCTGGCCCTCCGTGACGTCGAGGTTGGGGTGACCCATGATCGCGTTGGCCAGCGTTGACTTGCCCGAGCCGTTGGGGCCCATCAGGGCGTGGATCTGACCCTTGCCAACGGTCAGCTCCAGACCGCGCAGGATCTCCTTGTCACCGGCGCGCACGTGAAGGTTTCGGATTTCGAGATCAGACATGCTCAGCTTTCGGGTCGTTGGCTTTAGGCGACCGGCGCGCCAGCGCCACCGCGCCAGCGCCACGCGAGGCCAGGGGATCGGCAGCCACGAGCTCCCGCGGGCGAGAGAACTCCACCAGCTCGGCCAGCGTGGTCGTCTGCAGTGAGCGGATGATCCCGCCCTGCACGCGCGTCCACAGCAGCTTGGTGGCGCAGCCGCGGCCGCCGTCGGGCTCGTGGGAGCAGAGCACCCGCTCGGTGTGATCGTTGACAAAGCACTCCATCGGCGCGATCGCGCCTTCGAGCGCCTGGACCACCTCGTCCATGGCGATCTCCTCGGCCGGGCGCGAGAGCCAGTAGCCGCCGTGGGCCCCGCGGGCGCTCATCACGAGGCCGGCCTTGCGCAACCTCGCAACCACCTGCTCCAGATAGGCCAGAGGCAGGCCCTCGGCGTCGGCGATCGCCTTGAGGCTCGTGGGCTGGTCGGGCGATTGGCGCCCGAGCTCGATCATCAGCCGAACGCCGTACTCGGCTTTGGAGGAGAAGATCATCCAGCTAAATCCTACCAGCCGGGTAGGTTTAGAGCACCAGCCACCCGGCGGCGGTGTAGGGTCCCGTCATGGAACCGGTCCCGCCCACCGTGCTGGCCACCGCAGCCGATATCGAAGCCGCCGCTGGGGCCGCCCGCGCCGCCGGGAGGCTGGGGATCGACACCGAGTTCATGTCGGAGGGTCGCTACCGAGCGCTGCTGTGCCTGGTCCAGGTGGCGGTGGACAACCCAGTCCCGGGGCGGCCCCCGCTGGTCTTTCTGATCGACTCACTCACGCAGCCCGAGGCGCGTCCGCTGGCGCAGCTGCTCGCTGACCCTTCGTGCGAGATCGTGCTCCACGCCGGCCGTCAGGACGTGGCGATTCTGCGTCGAGCCTGGCAGACCGAGCTCAACAACATCTTCGACACCCAGATCGCCGCCGGGTTCGCGGGGGCAAGCGCCCAGTCCGGGTACGGCAACCTGCTCGGCGGGATGCTCGGGCTGCGGGTCGGCAAGAGCGCCAGCTACACGCGTTGGGACACTCGACCGCTGACTATCGAGCAACTCAGCTATGCGGCCGAGGATGTTGCTCATCTGCTGGCGCTCGCCGATGTGATCCAGGGCCAACTGGGCGACAGCGGCCGGCTGGAGTGGGCGCGCGAAGAGTGTCGCCGGCTGGAGTCGGCCACCGACGATCGGGACCCGGAGACGGCGTGGGAGCGGTTGCCTCGGGTCGGGCAACTGGACCCGCGCGCCCGGGCGGTGGCGCGCAAGCTGGCCGCTTGGCGCGAGCGGACCGCCTCCGAGCTCGACCGGCCGGTCGGCTCGATCCTCGCCGATCCGGCGCTGGTGGAGTTGGCCAAGCGCCAGCCGTCGAGCGTCACGGGCCTCGAGCAGATCCGCGGCCTACATCCCCCGACGATCAAGCGCCGGGGCGCCACGATCGTCGAGACGATCGCGCGCGGCGTCCAGTCGCCGCCGATCCCGCGTGACGAGAGCCGGGGGCGGTCAGAGCCAGGCGATGCGCCGTTGATCGCGCTGGCCGAGGCGCTGTTGCGCGCTCGCGCCCTGAAAGCCGGCCTCGCCTATGAGCTGATCGCCTCGCGCGCCGAGCTCGAGCTGATCGTGGCCGCGGTCCGGCGTGGCGCCCGCGAGCCCGATGTGCGGACCCTGACGGGCTGGCGGCGGAAGCTGGTCGGTGATGACCTGCGCGATCTGCTGGCCGGCCGCGGCGTGGTCTCCGTGGGGCCCGACCGGCGGCTCGAGCTCAGGACGAGCCCGTCTCCAGCATGAGCGAGATCGCGGGGGCGCGGTCGAACATCACGCGCGAGAGCGCGATCGCGATCCGGGGCGAGCGCTGGATCCAGCCCAAGTCGATCGCCCGCAGGTCCGCCGATGCGGTTCCATACTGCAATCGCAGGGTGTGACCGGGGGAGTCGGCGGCCGACTCGAGGTTGGTGTCGCCGTTGGAGTGAGACCAGCCGAGCGCGTCGAGGTGAGCGCGCTCACCCTTAAGCAATGCACCCGAGCTGTCGTAGCCACCGCCGGCGACCACCGCCTGTACCGCGCAGTAGGGGCGAGCGCCGCGATCACAGCGGCGGGTCTGGCTGACGATCTGCGCTCCGGGCGCGACCGGCACATCCGCCACGCTGGGAGAGCGGGCCGGCGCCGACTGCCCGCAGCCCACGATTGGCACCGAGAGGGCGACCACGAGCAGCCCCGGCGTCCACCAACGTCTGATCAGCTTCATGGGGTAGCGAAATGTAGCCGAGCGTCCCACGGCGCCAGGCTCCTGCCGATTGCCTCGATATCCATGCCGGCGCCCAGGCAGCAGAGCAATGCGATCCGCGCCGCGGCCGCCGACAGGAACGGAACGCAGATCGCCCCGCTGGCCCGTACGTCCGGCTCGGCGCCCTCAAAGCCGTAGGTCGCAAACAGCATCGCGGCGCGCTCGACGCGGCAGGTGACCAGCACCGGCACGCGCGGCACCGCCGCCCGCAGGGCGTGCAGCGTCCCAGGCGGCAGGTGCCCAGCGCCCAACGCGACGAGCACCACACCGTCGCCACTGTCCGCCGCCGTTTGGAGCAGCTGCCCGTCATCGCCCAGCGCCGCGGTGACGATCGAAACCCGATGCTCGAGGGACTGCGGGTCCAGGCGGTGCGGGCGCAGCGGCCGGGCGTGGAGCCAGACGCGGCCTTCGACGATCCGGCCCAGCGGCCCAGCGGCCGGTGAGCCGAAGGCCGCCGGTCCGGTGCTGTCGACCTTGCGCACGCTCATCGCGGTGTGGATCTCGCCGCCGAACACGACGCTCACGCCGAGGCCGGCGGCGTCCGCGCAGGCCGCCAGCGCCACCGCGTCGAGCAGGTTGGCCGGCCCGTCGGCCCCGGGGCGGCTGGCCGGGCGGTTGGCACCGGTCAGCACGATCGGAGCATTGCCGGCGTACAACAGCGCGCACAGCACCGCTAGCCCCATTTTCCGCACTACGGAAGCGTTAGGTGTGCGGGCGCTTGTTCGGGCCAGGGTGGGGTGATGTGGAGCAGTTCGAGCACGCGGCGTTGGGTGTGGGTGAGACGGTCG
>JAABUJ010003741.1_pt1 | contig 16737 bp, 19 predicted proteins | sample 5559131 | NCBI WGS metagenome assembly JAABUJ01 (sample SAMN10711875, study PRJNA513366) | rock metagenome | isolation source: Antarctica rocks | place: Antarctica: Victoria Land, Mt New Zealand nord | collected 2016-01-07 | reverse complement strand
ACTTCTCATTATACATTAAATCTGCTTTATTTCTTAAAGAGCTCTTTTTAATGTCTGTAAAATAACAACAACAACAAGATATTTTTCTTTTATCATTTCAAATAAAAATAAATGACTTAATGAATAAATGAATTTCAAAAAATATCAATATACATCTGAGCTCATAATCTGTCAAACATAGAAGAAGTAACTAATGAAATGAACATATAATCATAAGTGTCTAGCTACTCTATGAAAATGTGACCCTATAAGAAGGTCTTCAATTGACAAAAGGAAAAACTTTTATCTGTAGCAAACTGTTTGCTCTAGCAAACTTCACATGTTCCTGAAACCTCTGTAGGGCTCTGAAACCACTAAGGTAACGAAATGAGGCTGAAAGTTTGACATGTACTGGAGTTAGTAGCGTAGAATACGCGAGCTTAGTCAGAAAATGGCAATCACATGACTTCTCATCAAACTGAGGCCCCTTTACCACTTTCTTGAGGCCTATTTACGGGGGCGGGCCACTCACAAAGGCCTATTCATGGAGGTGAAGCACTTACTGAGTCCTATTTACGGGGGTGGGCCACTCACAAAGACCTATTCATGGAGGTGGAGCGCTTACTGAGGCCTATTTACAGGGGCGGGCCACTCACAGAGGCCTATTCACAGGCATGGGCCACTAAACTGATTCTATGCTACGTTCTCGCGTAAGCGAGGTGGTCATTCCTCTTACTTCGTATAATATTGATTTAATACAGCTTCTGCCTATTTACGCGGATCCCGTTTCGAACGTAAACAACACGACAACCTTCATCCTGACGCTTTCTCCCCACCGAAACTCACTTTGCATATTCGAACATCCTCAATTGTTCTCCCTTGAGCTGTTTAGTATGAGCTCCTCAGGTGGCTCTTCACGACCTGGTTCGCCCGAGTCTGAATCGACCCGTCTGGCTTCTGCGAGGTCGCAATCACGAAGACACACCAACCACCTTAATCATACTTCGGATACACGGCGCCCCCCTCGCAGCACATCATCATCCCTATCATCTCTTAGCAGCAGCGACTTCAAGATGGGCGACTACAGCATTGACCTCAGCAAGCTAGGCGGCAACAGCTCGAACTTTAGCAATGGACTATCCAAGAAAGACTCCAGCATGGCCCCAACTCCACCACAGCGAGATGTCGACGCGGTGTCAAGCCATGATGATGGACCTACAGATTTCACGCTGAACATGGAGCAATGGATGCGGGGGGAGCAACCATATGCTCAGCAAGGCACCGAAGCTCCAAACAAAAGCGCCGCTCCTCCCAACCCAACAATCGAGGACTATCACGACGAAAGCGCGTTCGTACCACAGAGTACCTCGACGCCAGTGCACCGCGCCTCTTCCAAGCACACCGCCACAGAAACAGAGCCCCGCAAATCTCGGACCGCGGAACTAGAAGCCCAGCTGAAAAACGCCAACACAAGAATCGCAACGTCAGCTATACAGCTCAAAAACCTGCAAACCAAGGTGACTCAGATGAAAGGCGAGCTCAAAGGCACCAGCGCGACCCAAACGACGCAGATAGAAGACCTAAGCACGAAACTCGAGCGCATGAAGAAAGAGAAGCAAACGCTAGCAACGGAACTAGCCACCACACAATCCGAATCGGGCGCCAAAATCACCAGCCTGGAGACACAACTCGAAACGTCCAACGCCGCCCAAGCGGCCGCCATCTCCTCGGCCCGCCTGCTCGCCACCGAGCTCCAGCACGCCCAACAGCAACTCCAGTCCACGCTCTCCCTCGTCGAAACCATGCAGTCCGCCATCAACCACACGGCGCAACAGCGTAAAGTCCCCACCGCCGTCACGCGCAGCACCGCGTCGCAAACGGACATCGAAGCCCCTGTCTCGCCGTGCCCCAAGCACAGTCCACCCAACGAAGACCCCGACAAAGACGAGCAAAGGGAAAACGACAAATCCACCATCGCCGCCCTAACCGCCCACCTGGCCGAAGCCCACGCCGCCCTGGACCGGCAATCCCAGCATCACCACGAGAACCACGCCCGCATGGAGAAAGAGATCATCGCGACCGCGACCCGCCACGAAGCGCACTGGGAAGCGCGGATTCAAGCCCTCACGAAGCAGAGTCGCGTGTTGCAGACGCAGAAACTGGGTTTGGAGCGGGAGAAGGCGAAGCTGGAGAAGGAGAAGAAGTTTATGGGTAAGGTCCTGATGCAGATGTGGGGGAGGGAGGAGTGTGGTGTTGGGCCGGGCCCGGAGTATACGGCGGGGAAGGAGAATGCGTTGGGGCCGGGGGAGAAGAAGGTGAGGTTTGAGAAGGTAGAGAAGCCGAGGCAGGCGTATCGGTATAAGTATTTTACGAGACAGGGTGCTGCGGGTGGGGATGGGAGTGGGGCTGCGGCTGGGGCTGGGACGGAGATGAGAGAGAGGAGTGTCTGATCCGTTGCTCCTTTCCACTCGCTTCGTTTCCGGTCTTGCTATTGTGTTGGTGGCCGCTGTTCAGCGGGCTTGCTGTGGGCTCGCTGGAGTAAGAATGGATGGAAGGAAGGAAGGTTAAGGGGCTATGCGCACTGGTACAGTCATTCATCTCACGCTCACTGGTAGACAGTCCTTTCCGCTAGATTTCTCTATGCCTAGGAGTAGCCTCGGCGAAGGCGCTCTCTTGTTCATTCGCATGAGACTCTGGGTCTCACCCGCCCATCTAAGGACTGTCTCTTCCCGGCACACGTCGGTCTTATTGCCATTCAAATCAGCGTAAAACGCCCCTGATTCCCAGTCCGATACGACGACGCCAACCAACGCCATGCCTATGCCCCTGCCTAGCCTATATGCTTCAATACAGCGCCCCGCTGTAAAAGGCTCGCGAACACCCAATCCCAGAACGTCTCACTAGCTTGCCATCCGCCTTCCTTCATGCCGCACGAGAAGTCCCTAAGCCGGTCGATCGAGAAAGACCAGACCGATCGCAATCGCACCCGCACCTCTACGGCTGCAATTTCTTCTTCTTCTTCTTCCGCACAAGCCCCTCGCTCAAAACGTTAACATCAAGACCCACCGAACCCTTCCGCGCCTCCAACGACCCCTCACCCCCACTCACCGGCCCCACAAGAAGTCGCGCCTCTCCTGCCCCAGCCTGCACATCGACCTCCGCACTCGTCCTCTTCCGCCCCGCCAAGCAGTCACTGCGCACATCTCCCCGCTCACTCCCCGCCCTCCCCTCGCAAACCCGCATCCCAACAATCACCTCCCCCCAGCAGCACGTGCCTGTTCCCGTGCCCGCGATGACGCCGACCTCATCGACCCAGCGACGCGTGCTGTTCTCGGCGACGTTGCGACCCGCGAAATCGAGACGGAGCAGCACGTCGATGGCGCGGTGGTAGTTTTTGGCGGAGAGGACGAGCTGGCCGCGGTGGGAGGGGGGCCAGTGGTAGTATTTTGTTGTTGCGGGTTGTTGTTTGGCGGGTGAGGAGGGGGTGGTGGTGGGGTGGGGTTTGGTGCGTGGGGGGCGGGGACGGATGGGGCCTGTTAAAAGGCGCTTTTTGGGGGGAGGTTTGGTGGGTGGGATCGGAGGGGAGGGATGATGCTCCGCGAGAGAAGTGGAGACTTGGCTTCCTCCGTTTAAGAGATTGGAGGTGTGCGAATGCAGTTCCGGTGGAGGAAACACTACCCACAGAAACCCGACCAGCCTTCCGGAAGAGCACTCTTGTCGGAACGCCATCAGTTCCCAGAACTGCTCCATCGTCTTGACGCTCTTCCATTGTCCGGTGTTGGATCGCTTCGCAGGGTTGTTTTGACTTGCTTGGGAGTCTGGGAGCTCGTCATCTAACTCATCGAGAAACCTTGCCTTGGGATCGTCGGGGAAATGCGGGATCAAGCATCGAGGCGGAACGTCGGGGTTCGTGGCGAGCTGGCGCAGTGGATGTGAATTGCTCCATCTCTTCCGGTCGGGCGGGTCGGTCTTTGCAGAAGGGGGCAGGAACGACTGGGTCTCGTGTTTGTCGCAGCCGGGCACAACCAAGTATCCTTTCACCTGTGTTGCATCTTCTGGGTCTCCGTTGCCGTCTTCGCCATTGTGTTCACTTGTGGCTTTCACATGCTGCCGTAACACCGAATCCAAGACTCCGCTCCACCATCTGACCAGTCCTCGATCGTCCAACACGTGCTTGGAGCTGTTCTCGATGCTTCCGGGAAATAGGTACTGATCTTGCGCCCGCGCAAAAAGCGAAACCACAAGCTTGACTCCTGGGCGTTGTCGCGTTACCACTAGATGTGAAATGAACGTCGAGGATATAGTCTTCAACAACGATGGCGACCCTCTCGGAGTTTCGATCAGCCGACTGTACCCCGTTGAGTCTGCCTTGGAGACAAAGAGCGTCGTGAGGTGTTCTGTGGTATATATGAGGACCTCAATTGCGTAGACCAAGATCTCTTCAACGGTCGACGAAGGTGTGACTGACACTGTGACGAAATGGCTCTCACAACGGGTCTTCTCCGGTTTCGAGCCTGGAGGGGCAGCAAAGATGGCGGCGGAAGGTGTTGGGTTCGACGAGACATGGTGTAAAGTGATGTGAACATCTCGCGGTAAAGCGTGAGCGAGTTTGCTAGTGAGGGACGACTCTGATGCATTATGGGAGCCATTTGTAGCCAGCATCTTGGCCAATTCCGCGCGACAAGCCCCAAGCCAGGAACTGAGATCTCAAAACGCGAAAGTTATGCGACGAGGCGTCAAATTATAGTGTGCAGCTCGTTGTACCGAATGGCGCTAGTCGCTGTTCTTAGCTCAGGTCCGTCCTGGGTCTAGCCTCTCTTGATCAAATTCAACTTCAACTGTTGATGAACAGCGACATAGATTATCTGACCGCCGCACAAGACCGCTACAAGCATGCCTGCGGAGCAACTCCTACCAATGTTCTCAGCGGTCACAAGGGCAATTCCGCGAAGAGCCCTGTGCAAGAGACGTACTTTACTACCGTCTCAAGTTCCGTCCTCCCAGGCAAGATGCCTGTCCACATCCACCGCAAGGCTTGAAGAGATGAGCACCGACCGAGTAGAGACACCACGATGGCAGTCTACGCCCTCGAGAATGGTTGCCCCACTCCGATCGCGACCGAAGCCGGCGGATAACGAGTTTCGAGTCAACGAGGATCCTCAACGTTTAGATCAGGTGTATAAACAGATATTAGGGACAGGAGGCGAGAAAATGCTTACCGAACATGTGAAATGGCTCGCCGTTACGCACAAGAGCTATGATCATGGACGGAGAGGGTTCAACGATCGACTGGCATTCCTTGGTATGCCTCTATTCCCCTCAAGCAGCCAAAGACGCCGGAGAAGCAATACGCTTACATGGAGGGGATGTAGGCAAGCGATTAGTCGATGTACATACAACACTCGCATTGGTCCACGCCGCCCCGGACCCCCTCTCAGCTCAGGCAACCGATCAATACGGACGGGTCCCATTCCAGCATCCCGCTCTGGGCGGATTACAGAACGTCACACTGCAAGCAAAAGCACGCATGGGAGACAAGAGACGGGTATCGCAATTAGCGCAGCAATATGGTCTTGCTGATGTTGTCAGGTGGAAACCTAAGAAGGTGAGCTCGTCTACCTCTATTCGGGTCGTACGGTCAGAATCCACTGACTCAAGTCCTCATTCTCAGGCCACCAATTTGCTCGGCTCGGGATCAGAAGTAGTACTTGCGCAAGCACTCTATGCCATTGTCGGTGCGGTTGCGCTACAGCGCGGAGGGGAGAGTGCAGTCACCGTGGTCCGAGAGAGGATTTTGCAACCCTTGGGGCTTTCGTAGCCATAGCCACCGTCCACCATCTAGCATACGCCATCATCTCTGTATTATCATTCGTCGCTTCGCATAGCCTACTACTGGCGTCATTGAATTTTCCTATAGATACTAGCACCTGTGCACTGGGCCACCATGTACATATTCGAGGTATTAGACAATGTCTTTGAGAGAGAAATCTCACACAGATTCATTACCTTACAACTATCAATTGTCATGATCATTCCAATTGTTTTACTTACTATCTTATCATTATCATTATCATTATTCTTATTTCTATCATTATGTGATGATCTACTTCGTACTGGTTTACTGAAACCTGAGTGGTTGTATCGGGGGTGTCGGCAAATATCTCCGTAGTGCAGGGTCTAGGCCTGAAAGGGATTGATGTCGCTTGGACACTTTCACTTTCACTTTCGCCAACTGGGATACACACAACAAAAAGAAGTCCCTCACCACAGCCCAAAGCTTCTCTAACTTATCTCGTGCCACTTCTTGACTTGACAATCATATAACTACAGTTCTTCACCACCTCCTCCACTCCACTTCCACCTCCACTTCCACCTCCACTTCCACCTCCACTTCCACCTCCACTTCCACCTCCACTTCCACCTCCAACTCAATCTTCTATGCAGTGCAGAACCAGTGCGGGGCAAAATTCTAGTAACAATTTGACCTCTTGAATTCGTTCAGAACCTCAGCCAGAGCACATTTGGGTGCCCCACAAACCACGGAGGACTCAGCTATTCAAACCGAGCACAATCCGGACAAACGTTTTGTGGCGGCTTAGCAAGTATCAGGACTCACACTTGATACTTTCAGAACCCATTTTTCAACAAATCGACAGTCGTGGCGAATTTACAATCTTCTCCATGAGCCGGAACGATTTGCTGCGCTTTCTATCTAAGCCTGCAAAGTAAGTTCCTCACCAAGCATATGTCCCTTTGGCCTTCAAGTTCTGTCCGTTCTTGCAATGGATTGACCTTCCTTGTTGAACCCTGGCGGTCCAGCTCACCATCTCTGAAGTTGACAGCAAGGCATGGAGGGCACTGCTGATCTCTGTTTGCTCAGGCCCAGATAACATCCGCTACGTGCACCTCCGCTACATACAAACAACCCCAGTACAAAGCAGATAGCCTCGTCTGCTAGACCCGATACTTCCACAGAGTATCGGTATCTATCAGTGCGAGGACAACAAGACATAGTCAATATTTTCCGCCACAAAGCGTCCTTTATCCCTCTCTCGGCCCGACCTCCTTAACACCCTCAACCTCGGAAGGACCAAACCCCGACTGCTGCTGGTTGACGCCAGCATTCCAAAATCTCCCACGAAGCGTGGGCCTTCTCTCCTCAGGCGAACGCCGCATTGTTCGTCTGTGTGGTAGATAGTGCTTCACTGTGGTAACGCCGCACCACGTCGATCGATTACAAGAGGAAGCCCACGTCTGCAAGCCGGCACAAGTCACCCATTGCATTCAGGAAATGGTCAACATCGAGATCCCTAAGGATTACGCCGCTTCTCCGTCCTCCTTTAGCGGGACGCCGCATTTGACCATCAATCGTGAAGTTGCTGCAGATCTCGATTCTGCCAATGCATTCGAAGGTATGAACTTCGCAACATAACAGTTGGCAAGCTCTGACTGTTTTCAGGCCCAGAAAAGCTCTTGGAGGTATGGTTTAGCCCATCGTCCCATGTGCTGCCGGCTTCCACTGCTCCGGGCGGTTTGAAGGCGGTCTCTGCGGAGACATGGAAGGACATGCTTGACCTAGTGAACTGCAAGGTCCTTTCCATCGTCGAATCGGAGCATGTCGACGCATACTTGTTATCTGAGTCGAGCATGTTCGTCTTCCCGCACAAGCTGATCCTCAAGACTTGCGGGACTACAACCCTCCTCTCTGGATTGCCGCGTATCCTGGAGATTGCTGCTCTCTTCGCTGGATATCCTCATGTTCGTGGCAATCCGGTGAAGGGCATTGCGACGGCCGCAACCCCTTATAGGGTGTTTTACAGCAGGAAGAACTTTCTCTTCCCCAATCTTCAACGTGGACCTCATCGCAGCTGGAGAGATGAAGTCAAATCCCTGGATAGGTTGTTCCTCGGCGGCAGTGCCTATATGATTGGGAAGATGAATGGAGAGCACTGGTACCTCTATTTGACGGCGCCAAATACGGTTTTGACGCCTCCTGCTACGCCGAATGGCCGCGACACTGAAACTCTGTTACTAGAGTTCCCCAAGAGCGTGGCAGCAGCCGCTCTGAATGGACTGAAGGTTGAGGATGGGCAAGATGACGAAACACTGGAACTTCTGATGACCGATTTGGATGAGGAGAATGCCAAACAGTTTTACCTCGAAGATGCAAGTGTGTTAGCGGAGGGCCGGTACTTCCAACGGACTCATGGGTCTCACCCAAACGGACAGGATCACAATGGTATTGTGGGAGAGTGTGCATTTGAAGAGATGCATATCAACGGCAACGGACTTAGGAATGGTAATAGATTCGACGGCCAGGACGGCTTTGACGTCTTCAGCCACACCTCCTCGGACAACAGCGAATTCAACTCCGACGAGGAGGACGTCATTCCAGAGGAGCTCACGACCGAAGGCCACGCTCTAGGCACAGTTGTCGCCGAGTCCTGTGGTCTGGCCGACGTCTACCCCTCGGCGAAGTATCCCGACGCTCGCATCGATGCATACCTCTTCACTCCCTGCGGATTCTCCGCCAACGGCGTGATCCCCCCCTCCGAAGGCACGAAAGGCAGCCACTACTTCACCGTGCACGTCACGCCCGAGCCGCACTGCTCCTACGCCAGTTTCGAGACCAACGTCCCCGGGCGTCAGACCGGCCGCGAAACCGCCGAGGTGGTCGAGCAGGTCGTCAACATCTTCAAACCCGGCCGCTTCAGCGTCACCCTCTTCGAAGCCAAGCCGGACGCCGCCGAGATGGGCTTCCTGGACGGCAACGGCGACCTCGATGTGCTGGCCGAGATCAAGAGTCTGGAACGGCAGGCGGCGCGGCGCAGTGCGAGGATGGAGAATATCAAGGGTTATCGTCGCGTGGATCGTATCGTGCATGATCTCGATGGGTATGAGCTGGTGTTTAGGTATTACGAGAGGTTTGATTGGAAGGGAGGAGCGCCACGGCTGGGGGAGGCGGGATTCTGAAATGAGTAGTGGACGTGAGGGGAGGGGCAGGGTGATGCTGGGATGACTGCGGGGAGTTAGTGGGATTTGCTTATGCTCGCTTGGTTTGTGTTTGTGGTAACTCCATACGGTCTTTTGCCGGTTGCTTGTATGAGGGTTGATCTTACTTGAATCCTCCCTGTTCGGTCTCTCGCTAGCACCATTATCCTGCTCCTAACTGGCGGTGTGTCAAAATCCATGGCCACAGATTGAGCACCATTATCCATGCTCTCGACCTAACTGTTTAGAAGCGATCTCTCAAAGTCAAAGAAGCAAGCTCGCCACTGGAAATTAAATCTGTTTCAGAACGGCCGACTACCTATAATTAGTTGTAAGGCCATCAGTACGCCCGCCTCCGAAGAGAACCGCCCTCATCCACCCCAGTCTCCACCCGCCTCTCCCTCCCCCCCCTCCTTCCCCTCCCCCGTCCCCAAAAAGCAATGACTTGCTCCCCTCGATTCATCCGAACAGCCTCCTCCCGCCCCCCCTCGCGCTCCCCGCCCCCTTGACCCCCAACCCCAAACTCAACCCGGCAAACCCCGTCCCGCCGCCCTCGCCATCGCGTTTGTAGCGGCGCAGCGCCTCGCGGAAATGGTCCGGCAAGAGCGGTCCCGGTCCCGATCCCGGTCCCAGCCCCTCTGTTCCCATGACCGTCGTCGTCTTTCCGACGCCTTCGTCCGACGCCGACGGTTGGGCGCGTGCTTGTTGTTGTAGTAGTCGTTGTGGTTGTTGTGAGGGGAGGGGTGAGGAGGAGGGGAGGGTTGAGGAGGAAGGGGGGTCTTGGGAGAAAGGTTGGGAAGGTTGGGAGAGGGACTGGAGTTCCTGGAGTTGGACTTGGCGAGCTTTTTCGACGAGGGCGCCGATGAAGATTTTGGTGTAGCCGTTTATGGTGGTTATGACGGAGGGGGGCACGGATTGGGAGAGGGTGGCGTTTGTGATCTGTGTTTGGTTGGGCTACGGTTAGTTGGTGGGTTTGGGTTTGTGGAGGATGGGAAGATGAGGGTTGGGGTGGGTAAGGTGATGAGGGGTGTGGAGAAGGGAATGGAAGGGAAGGGAGATAGATAAACGGACCTTGCGCACCGTCTCCTTCTTCAGCTTGACCCGGCGATACATATCGTAGCGATCCTGCTGGTCGCGGTCGAAGGCGTCGATCAGGACACTGTTGCGCACCCGCGAAATACGCGTCAGCCCACCATGTTTCGTTATCCATCCGCACGCACCATGTAAGACGTAAGGAGAGGGAGAGGGGAGGAAAAACAAACGCCATCTTCTTCTTCTCCGCCGCCCGTTCCGCCTCCCCGCCCCCTTCCGCCCCCGCCATAACCGCCATCCCCCCCTCATCCAGCTCCTCCTCCTCCTCCCCTTCCGCCCCTTCCTCTCCTGCCCCCCCATTACCACCACCACCCACGCTCCCACTCGCCCTCGCCTCTCCACCAACCCCCCGTCCTTTCCCACTCTTCCCACTCCGCACGCTCCTCCCATCCTCATCCCCCCCTTTCCTGCCCTTCCCCCCGCCCGCGCTTTTCCGCGGCCGTCCCCTCCCTCGCGTCGATCCCCCTCCCACGCTGGCACCAGCAACGCTCGCTGCTCCTCCTCCGGCCACGGAGCTCTCGACGCTGGGGCTGCGCAGGTCGTCGTGCAGGGAGAACTGTTCTTCGGGCGGGAAGGAGGTCTGGCGGAGCGGGTGGGCGTGAGTGCTGCCGGCTGCGGCGGAGGTGAGGGTCGTGGAGGGTTTGCGGCGCTTGTAGGGGGCGGCGGTGGATGAGGGGGAGAGGGGGAGGGAAGGGCGCTTTTTGGGGTTCGTGGAGGGGGTTGTGTTTGGTGGGGAGGCCATGTTTGGTTTTTGGCGAATGAGTTTGATGGGAGGTGGTCAGGGCTGGTTTGGTGTGAGAGATGGTGGGGGGTTTAAATTGGTTGTGTGGTGGTGGGCTGTGAGGTTGAGGTTGAGGTTGAGGTTAAGTGTTTGGGATGTTGAGGCAGAAGAGATTGGCAAATTGTGTATGTACAGTGCAGAGCTGTGAGTGCTTGGTCTGTCATCCTGTTGCTACCAATTGTTTCGTAGTGTGTAGGTGGTGGTCTCACAGGCAAGCTTAGCTACAGTAACGTGATACTGATCTAAATACTCGCTTTTGGACATCGCCGTATCAAACTCATTGGTTCCACAAACACTTCACACTAGCTGCATCATATCTGCTCCTAGATGATAGGATCATTGAGTGAACGTTCCATGCTTGTATGCCTTCATTACATACCAGAACAGAGATGATTCATATTGTTCGCCTCTGTCCTATTGGTACATATTGCTGCCCAACCATGCAACTATACACAGGCCTATAAAAGAGCAGATTCAGCTCTCTTTTATTTACCAATCAGAGGACTTTCTATTCATCGTTGGGAGCTTTATCCTTCATCATCTTCGACCTGCTCATTCTCGTTCGAGCTACCCCCCTCTCAAGCTTTTCTTGAGCTATTTCTCTCCGCCTGCGCTCTTCATACGCTCGCGCCGACTTGAGTTCGCCGGCGGTCCTCTTTCTTCTTCCACCAGTCTCGTGGGTAGTACCAACCACCTTCTTCAAACTTTTAAAAGCTTCCGTCTTCATGCCTTTGATTTCCGAGATTGCGCCGTGTAATAGCCCCTTCTTTTCCGCTGCCTCCGGTACGGCGGCATCAGGAGGTTGATACATTGTCATCGTTCCGTCATAAGAGCTCTTAGGGGCTTCGGTGGCGCCAGGAGCAGGCGTCACAGGACGAGGAGGTAGAGCGTATATGCCAAGCCATTGACGAATCCAAGGGTTACGGAAAAGAGTGGCTTGCAGCATTGACATGATGGACGTGGCGAAAAAGGTGAGTTGCATCGCGCCCGGCCAAGCCAACATGAACAAGCCAGACAGAGCAGGCAGACCATAGGTCATGAACTTTTGCATTTGCGGCGATATCAGCATTGTGCCAGTCTCACCGCCTTTCTGTGCCAATGTAAGCGCCACGATCAGACCATTTCGAGGATCATGGAAGGAATAGACTGGGTTGTAGTACGCACCCTCATCACCAAGTAGAACGCACCAGCTGTCGCGACCGGGAGGATGTAGAACGGATCTGCCACCGTCAAGTCATGTAGCCACAAAAACCCGCCGGTCTCCAAACCAGGCACTGGCAAGGTCGCCATTCCCCTGAATAATCTGAAAGTTCCATAACCCAAGAATATCTGTAGAAGTGGAACAAAAGCTTTATATGTTTTGATATTAGCTTTCTTGTGTATCGCGATCAACTCTTGTCGTGCCATGAGCATTCCCTGCTGGTTCCCAGCCTTTCGAGCAGCCATCATTTTATCCCGTATCGGTGCCGTTATCGGTTGTATTGCGGCGAGTCGTGCAGATACATTGGCCGCGGCAATGTACGGCTTGAAAAGCGCAAGTCGTATTGCGACGGCGGTGAGGACGATCGAAGCCCACCAGGGCGTTCCGGTGTAGATGTGGATATGCTCGAGGAGGGTTTCGATGAAAGCAGTGGGACCCCAGCCATAATCGAGTCCGAGGGTTTTGAGATAGCCGATCTGCTCCGGAATGGCTGCGAGATCGCTGGTCGAGATTTGATATATGTCAAGCGGGCCCGTTATGGACTCCGAGGTAGAGAGTTGGGACGTTTCGGCGGGCGTCGAAGAAGCAAAGCGGAGACCAGCTGTCGCGAGCCCTGGAGAAAGATTTCGTGTACTGTGCGCCTGCCATGTTGCCCTATGCGCTTGTAAGGGAGTCTTGGATGCCTGGAGTGGTGACTGCAGCTTGCTTCGGGGTGTTGCGGCAGCAAACTATTACTGGTTAACAATGCAGGAGGATTGGAGGGCTGGGCCTCTTACTTGTCGTGATGAGAAGGGCTGCTGGTTTAGTCGCCGTCTACCTGTGTTTATTGCGTGTCCGGACCATCTTAGACTTCTGCTTGGAAGCATCATGGATACGGGTGTGCAGTACCAACCAAGATGCTCAGTTCAGTTGAAGCAGTAAGGTACCGAATCCAAGTAAAGAAAACTAATACGACGGCAAGTATAGGCGAGTTTGACTTTCTCGGGAGACCGGCTAAAACTTCCAACTTACTTACAGGATCTTTACTGTAACTGCGTGAGGAGCGTCTCTCAAAGATGACTGACTGGCTTCACTTTCACTTTCATTTTCATGAGATTCAGGATATAATGCTCTTCAGTATATCGGATATAATATATGGAGTCTACTCGGACTCGAACGCGATTTTGACCTCGACCTAATCCTAACGCCGTACGCTATGTATAAAGTAGTAGCTTTGTCTCAACCACTTCTGCCTCCATATCATTCCAAGCTTGTGAGGCTCTCCAGTTCTCCGTCGCTCTGCCGCCGCTCAATCGGATCATCACGGATCTCTATGCCTGGTCCAATTGACCTTGACCCTCGGCCGCTAGGGAATATCTATTGATAATTAAGAGATTAGCCACCGATGAAGACTTCAGCTTCCAAAGGTCGGTCGACATTGAACAATGCCGTGCACCATCATGACCGTGTAGCAGACCGGAGATAGGATTAGTTGGCCCGAGACTTGATAGCATACCTTTGTGCCTGACCACCCCAACCTGAAAGCTGCCTCGTGCGCGAGCAGCTCACCAAAACCCAGCATCAAGCCATTGACAAAAGGTAAGAGTAGGTTGATCGCTGCGCCTCTGATCAAACTCCATATTGTTGGTGGTGAATATAAGATCAGCGGTGAGCTCGAGGAGGATGGTGGCGAGGGTGAGAGCTCGTTATTTGCGGAGTAGTTTTCGCTGTCTGACGGTATTGTCATGGACGAGTTGGAGAGGTCATTGCGATGTTCTGGCGACTCGGATGCCATCTTGATGAAACGGAATGATGTATCGCGCTGAGAGACTTGTCTTCAAGCAAATGCGTGCTGGTATATGCCTTGGCGATGGTAGCTTCTCGGTAGCTTTCGACGGCAAACATGAGGCGAGATCTGAGGCGCAAAGCCTGTGGCGGTGCGTCGGACCCTGAAACGAATGACGTCCGGGTGTCAACCTAGGCAAAACATCCACGTCCCTCTAGACCCTCTCACTATTACTAAACTTCCGCTCTGGACTACCTTATCACTTTCGATTTCTGTGTTGAAGTCATGTCGAAAATAAACGAGATCTGATCGCACTTTTTCCCTATATCTCCGAATTAGCACTGGTCTACGAACAGCTGCAGTCATGGCCGACACCGCTGCGGACCACGATGTGCTGATCACTCAGTTCTGCACCCTAACGGGTACGGCGCCTCATGAAGTAAGAGTCCTAGTCTGTGCAGTGGTCTATAGAACTCCGTGGCAAGGCATACTGCTTTGTTAGACCTGCGCTCACTATGTCCACTAGGCCCAACAATACCTTGCCACAAACCAGTGGGATTTATCAAGCGCCGCTGCAGAATACTACACGTCCCTCGAAGAAGGTATAACAGGAGGTCAGAGCGGACTGCAGGAAGACATGGGAATGGAAGATCCGGATGAGGAAACACATGCAGCACCTAGTGCTTCCACCGGGGGGCGGACTTTAGGGGGTAGCTCGGCTCCTCAGCCAATACCTACAACTTCAAGTGCACCCGCTCCATCCTCTGCTCGCAATAAGCAAGCATCTCAAAAGAACTTTGCTACTCTTGGGGACTTGGGAGGTAGCGCACATGCCGGGCATGGTCATGACGACGACGACGACTCTGACTATGACGAGAAACAAGATCTATTCGCTGGAGGAGAAAAGTCTGCCTTGGCGGTGCAAAATCCGGAAGATTTGAAGAAAAGGATCGTCACGAGAGCCAAGCAGTACGTTATAGGAACTCGAGACATTTTAAATCTAAAGCTAACGCTACCGAATCACAGAAACATGCAACGACCTGGGGGTGATGACCCGCGAGGTCCGACATCACGCTTTACTGGAACTGCACGTACACTTGGAGGAGACGACGCACCATCCCGAGTCATCGAGGACCCCACAGCCGACATGCCTCGACGGGCTCCGCCGGTAGAGAGACACTTACACTTCTGGGCTGACGGCTTCTCCGTGGACGATGGACCCCTTTACCGTACCGACGACCCGAGAAACGCAGCCATCCTGGAGATGATCAAAGAAGGTCGTGCGCCATTGGAAGTGATGAATGCACAGCGGGACCAGGAAGTAGACGTGAAACTCGAAAGACACGAGGGCAATTACGTGCAACCAAAGAAGAAGTACAAACCTTTCTCGGGCGGTGGACAACGACTGGGAAGCCCCACGCCGGGCGTAGGATCCACCATATCCTCACAGCCCCCGCCGGCCTCTGCGAGCAGGGGACATGCTTCATCCAGCAGTCCCGCATCGGCAACAGTCGACGTGGATGAGTCTCAACCAACCGTGTCGCTGCAGATACGTTTTGGCGATGGTACTCGAACATCGTCGCGATTCAACACGACGCATACAGTCGGCGACGTATACTCCTTTGTGAATGAGTCAAACCCCAATAGCTCTCAAAGAAGTTGGGTTCTCATGACCACCTTTCCTAGCAAGGAGTTGAGTGATAAGTCGATTGCATTAGGGGACCTGCCGGAGTTCAAGAGAGGTGGAGTGGTGATTCAAAAGTGGCAATAGAGGCTTAACGAATGCATGGTGGAGTTCTGGGTCTAGCTGCTCTCGAGCATGATTTGAGATGATAGAACCACACATGCTGTAAACATGGCCTGACTTTCAAGCAATAGACAAGCAAGCTTGATTTACATGCCCCGACCGTGAGATCTCATGCTATTTAGATCGTATAAATTGGCAATATGTATGAGGAAAGAACATTGGTTCTATGGACAGTTGAGGGCGCGCCTGTCAACAACTAAACTTCGAGCGGAACAATGTTTCCGCGGCGCAACCGCTATGTAATCCGCAGTCATGCAAAGTGACGCGATAAGAACTTTTACTAATCCTCGACGACGCATACCTTACACAGTAGCATGAAGCACTCACCCTCATAACACCTTCATCTACATACACCCTCAGTCACAATGTCTCTCGACGGCGTCAAACATATCATCCTGGTACGCCCCACCTCCTTCCCCACACCAAGACCCCCCACCCCAACTCACCCACCCCCACTAACCCTCCCCCACCACAGATCCTCTCCGGCAAAGGCGGCGTCGGCAAATCCTCCGTAACCACGCAACTCGCCCTAGCCCTGACCCAAGCCTCGCACTCCGTCGGCATCCTCGACATCGACCTAACCGGGCCCTCCATCCCACACCTCCTCAACCTCGAATCCGCCACCGTGACCCAAGCCCCCGACGGCTGGATCCCCGTCCCCGTACACCCCCGCTCCCCACCCCCCACCTCCACCTCCGCCCCGTCGACCACAACTTCAACCGCAACCCTCCCGCCCATCGGCCCCCTAACCTGCATCTCCCTCGCCTTCCTCCTCCCCAACCGCACCTCGGCCATAATCTGGCGCGGCCCCAAAAAAACCGCCATGGTGCGCCAACTCCTCTCCTCCGTCCGCTGGGGGCCGCTCGACTACCTCCTCGTCGATACGCCACCCGGCACCTCAGACGAACACATCGCGCTGGTCGAAACCCTCGTCCGCGAAGCAGCGGCGGCGCCGGGCCGCGTGGCCGGGGCGGTGCTGGTGACGACGCCGCAGGCGGTCGCGACGGCCGACGTGCGCAAGGAGCTGAGTTTCTGCCGCAAGACGGGCGTGCGCGTGCTCGGGGTGGTGGAGAATATGGCGGGGTTCGTGTGTCCGAGTTGTAGGGAGTGTGCGAATGTTT
>JAABUJ010003740.1_pt1 | contig 16738 bp, 12 predicted proteins | sample 5559131 | NCBI WGS metagenome assembly JAABUJ01 (sample SAMN10711875, study PRJNA513366) | rock metagenome | isolation source: Antarctica rocks | place: Antarctica: Victoria Land, Mt New Zealand nord | collected 2016-01-07 | reverse complement strand
TGGTGACTTCTTTAGTGAAGAATAGTCCTCCATTGTGCTTACACTCAATCATAATGTAGAGAACTCACAAGAAGGAATGCCGCGCTCAACGCGTTCAAATACTAAGAGAAAATAAGCTTTGCGGCAATGTTCCGCGTCTTATTAGCGGTTTCATGTTCATCCGCGTCTCTTGGCACACTTAATTCGTGAAATCCTCCCCCGCCCTCGTGTATACACCTAAAATTACCACCAAATGCTTCTATTAGGCCAATTAGTTGACTAAAGCTTTTGTATACATCGTTTATTGTATTTTAGGTGTTTTTTGTCGTCGAAATGGCTCTTGGGCGACGCAGTTAGGGCCCTTCATCATCTTCACCACCTACCTTATCTCGTCAATCCAAAAGGCCCAAAGTTTAGACTGTTCGTGCAGTTGCAAATGCAGCATCTAGTAATACTAGAGACAAAGGCAAAGATGATGTCGCTATCGATTCTTCTTCTCCTTCTTCTTCTTTTGCCCTTGCAGATTTTGTTGTCGACGAAGACGAAGCAAAAGATCCTATGTTCGACCTCTACTCACTATCGACTTTGCTTGCTATGCCTGCTCGTTCTATAGAAACCATAGCATCATTGAAGAGGAAAAAGAATCAACTTCGCCAAATAGAGGATCGTCGCATCGAAAAGACGAAGTCTTATGCAATCACTTATGATTCACGAGGCGCCATAGCGAAGGAGGGGCTCTTCGACCTTGCTGCTTGCGATTCATTAGATGATGCTGCTCGCAAACGTGAATATGAGACAAATAAGAGAAAGAAAGAAGCTCGCATAAGAGTGGAAATAAGGCTCGAGAAGAAACAACTATTGTGGGCGACAAACGTCAAGAAATACGATGAAGAGAAAGCACATCGTCGTCTTCGCAAGAAACGTGAGACTCAAAAGAAGTTAAATCAATTGCCCACTTCTAAGCTCGATAAGCTGCGATTGAAAGATAAGCACAACAATTCAAAGATTAAGATGAAAGTTGATCTTCGCGTCAACAAACAAATTGAGTGGGCACACACTTTCGTTACTCAATCGCTTAGTGAGTTCAATATTTGAGCGTTTAAGTAGCTCTTTAATGTGGAATTTGACAAACGCAATATCGATCTAGAATGAATGATGCAATCTATTATAACGATAATTAGATCGAAGCATACTAGAGTCGTACAAGTTCATTAGTCGATCGACGACTTTTTAGAGCTCTAGTGAAGCAAGATAGTCGAGATAATTAGGGCCCAATCTATAGAGTTCTATCTAGATCTTATGATTAGAATAGAAATCGCTACGATTGTCAATAAGAATTTAGTTAAGATTCGAAAAAAAGCTCGTCTTAATTTAATCTCTAATTCTTTAGCTAAGAAATTTACGTCGAAAGCTAGATTTATCAAAACAAATCGATTGCTTAAACAAACGAGAAATCGAGTTGCTAATCTAGAGAATGCGAGCAATATAGATAAGCAACTTATCAATTATTGGCAATGTCATAATAAACAATATAACAACAAGGACGACTATTGCTTCATTAATTATACGAACAAGCACTATAGTATAGAAGCTTTAGAGCAGGCGCAATGAACCAAAGTTATCGTCAATTAGAAATCAAATGTGACGATATATAGACTTCCACGTACACTATATTTATTGTGAACGAATTAGCACGACAAGATGACTTTCACAACTTGATATTCTAAATCGAAGCAAAAGCGTGACGACGAACGTGAGCAACAAGATAATTTTAGTAGTATTATGAAGAAGTATATGATCTTCCAAAAGCAGATGACCAACATATAGCTTCAAAAGACTATGGGCGAAAGTATGTCGAATTTGACGCAAAAGAAATCGACTTCTACGATTTAGCAACAATCTATATATTAACAACAACTTGTGTATCAACAACAATCTATGTATTAGTAGCAATCTATGTATCAATCGCATTTGACGATGTTCTATTATTAAATTCTACATCTTAATTGCTCTATTAATAGCAAATGTGAGATAAATATTAGCAAGAATCTTACGATTCTTTCTCTTAACAAGCACTACTTTCTTCATCGTTTGCACTTTCTACGATTAATATGCCTCTTTAATTAACGATGAAATCGAAGAAGAAAAAGAAGACTATCGTAACTACTTCTTCTTTTTTTTTTGTTCGCAAATCAAGTTCTATTGATTTAATGATCGACGACAACGTACTCATTGCGAAGTTCTTCAAATGACTCGCCAAGAAGACATCGAAGAAGCGTCACAATCGACTAATCAAAGTATACTTAGTTGTTTTGGATCAAAAGTGAACGATGAATAATCTAAAGCAAATGACGAACCTCTTATCGATCTTGTATCGTGTAACTATTTAGAAAGGTATATCTAACGAAGTTGCGCGCAAATTTAAGACAAATATAGTTTAGTTTGAATCTTATTATCGAGTTGCGAAGGCGTTACTTGCAATGATCAAAGAGACTAACAATGTCGATAAAACAAATGATAGAAATATTGCAAATAAGAAGAAGAAGAAGAAATAATGTTAGTAAAAGATTTTATTTTGCATCAAAAATCGATTGTTTCTTAGACGTATAATGCAATTTTAACAAGGTTCAAATGATCGATAATTGAAGCTTCGATAAGAGCTTTAATTAAACATGTAAATAGATAGAAGATGCATAAGAATATACATAGATTTTGATAAGTTCTAGGCGCAATTGTTAGTATCTTTCACAAGTATTTCTAAGAACTTATTTGATCTCAAAATCGACTTATATTTGTATTAGATTTTACTCTCTCTTTGTCATTGCAATTAAACGTTCATAGATCTAAATTTTCTTCTCTTTCATCTTCTTCTCTATCTCGATTTCGTACTTTGCAAGTCGCTTGTTTAATTCTTGTATATTCTTCTCAAATATATATCGTTCGTGAGCATTGTGCCTAAAGTGCTCGTGTGCAAAGCGATTACATCGATTCTTTCTTATCGCGTATCGTAGATAGTCGCCAAATGTGCCTAGAAAGATAGATCACAAAATATTCTAATGTCGCCTAATTCACGTCTTTAATACATTGAAGCTTAGTTCAATAAGATTAAAGTTTGATAAGTACGAAGGCAAATATCGAGTCTCACAATCGTGAACTTTAATAATCTTTTCAATTCGCGAATTGACGTGAATGTTGACATTGTCTAGAACAATTACACTTCGTTAAGCAAGAAAGGCGTTGCAATGAGGCAATAGCTCGTCTAGTATTCATCGCAACATGACCTTCGCATTGAATCACTTCTTACGAATCGCTATATACGATAGATAGTTGTCGACGATGTAGGCAAAAAGTACGCTTTAAAAACGATCTCTTGTTGGATTCGCATAATATCTATCGATCTCATCAATCGAAGCATACATCGTATGTCTTCATCTCGTTGTTTCGTTAAACATGAATTCGTCAATGAACATCAATTGCTTAGCGATGACGCTAAGAAGTTATGCCATCTAGACTAAACGAAGCTCTTCGTTTTGGCGATGTTCGACTCGTTGTCCTTGTTTCTTGCTCAAACGTAGCCTCTTCAAAATTTTGCAAATCGTAAAACGAGACACGTATATATCTTACTCCTCTCATAGGAATTAAATCATCTCTTTATGCATAGTTCACAATTGCTCCTCTATATATGCGACCAAGAACTCTTTGGCGACGAGGTGAATCTTGCGAGAGCTCCCTCGTTTGCGAGTTTGAGGCCTGAACGATGACTTATAGATGATCATGTTTTTCTATATTTTTTGCACGATTCGTACGCCACAATGCAGCTCGTCGACGATAGCCTTTTTGCCCTAATGAAGTAAGAGATATTGGATGATTTTGAATCGTGTCATGGCGAGAAGGGTCGCAAGCATGTCGACGTCGATAAGAGGGGGGGCAAATTATTTGGATTGAGGTCGACAATGTATATAGAAGCTTCAATGAGCTAATTGGCCTAATAGAAGCAGTTGGCGGTGATTTTCGATAATTTTAGGTGTATACACGGGGGCGGGGGAGGATTTCGCGAAAAAAAGTGCCAAGAGACGCGGATGAACATGAAATCGCTAATAAGCGCCCGCGGCTAGCTCGACTATCGCGATCATTAGTCGCTCTGGATATTTAATAACCCAATTATATCTTCACATACACCCGGTGCACTACCACCAACAAGTGCTCATTACTCGACCGACATCACTGAATATCCTCTTTTGTTAGGCTTCTTTAAGTCCTCCGATCATGTTGATTTCGGTACTCCTTGACGTCTTGCCGCTTTGGCGATGGTCTATCACTGGTCATTCAGCCCATCGCTATTTCGCCAGTACGTTGTTCAAGGGCGCAAAGGACTTACTTGTTCATACGATCGACCCTAGACTTCGCATCCCGCAACCGCACAGGCACATAATCAAGCATCCATGATAACGACATACCGCCCCCTAACTCTAACAACCACGATTCAATATTGTACTTCCGCTATGCCTTCCTGCGTCTCCGCCACACTGGTTTAATGCGCGCTGCACAGTTGTAGATTTATCGCAGTACTGGGCCGTGATAGTGCAGACGAAGAAAGAGCTCAGCTAACCGGAACCTTTGGTGGGTTTGCCTACTGAACGGGAATACCCAGGAGCTCTCCAGCGAGCGCAAGGTCGAATAGGCCTGTCAGAATCCTGCCAGAAACCTTCCACGAACAACTAGCTGATTCTTGCAGATAGGAACTGCCATCATGGATTCACACTGACCATCAAATACGAGGACGCGGATGCGGATCAATTATGCACCATATGCCAGGATAACGTCAAGATTGGCACCCGCTTATGCACCACCAAGTGCAACCACTATTTTCACCCAGCTTGCCTCCACAGTTGGTTGAGTTCGGGAACGAGCCAATCCCAATGCATTGATTGTCGTGCCCTGTTGGATCGGAATGACCTTGAAGCGAGCATGGAAGCGAGCATGGAGGCAAAGACCATCCTGCATTATGAGACGGCACAGCGTGCAAGGCACCTTAACAACTACACTGACAGGGTCAATAGCGAGGCATCGGCACTGATCAAGTTCGGAACTATCAACAAATACCCCATTGAATGGGCGATAAAAAAACTAAACCCCACAGGCGACGTACCCAGAGACAAGATGCTCGACGACCGAGCGAAGAGAATTCGAGTCTTTTCCAGGGACGAGAAGCGGTCCTTCAAATCCGGCTCCCCCACCGCTACCAGATCGAATACCATCTACACAACTCCCAAGACACCGGCGGTCCAAATGACCGAAGTCCAGGTAGATTGCGAAGGCGAGCGGTACTACATGTGGGTAGATCTCAGCCAGTCTGTACTGGTTGTCGGGCAGGCATGGCTGGGGGTCAAGTTCGGCCGGGACTACTCGGAAGTCGTCGCTGGATGTTCGACGATGAAGCCCTTTGTGCGTTTTGCCAACAGCATGTTGCCCTGGGGGCAAACCCTTCAAGAGGTCTGTAACATTGTGCTGCTTCACTTCAAGGCAGTGTGCTTACGAACTGAAACAGGCGGGTGTTCTTCGCCGGGATGTTTTAGAAATTCTGCAGAGCTATTTACGCCCCGTAGCAGCAGCAGCTCCACCTGAAGTATGCAGAGTAATCCTCCATGAATTCAATGTTGCCTTAATGATGCGTGCATTTGATAGCCTGATTGATTCCCCCAGTATCGCCCGTTCTTCGGCCTGCCCAGTATAATTTCCACGCTCTCGATGTCGTCTTAAGGCCTGATGTGATTGAGATGCCGGCAGCCTCGCTGCCGCCCCCCAATCTCCCCAAAGTCGTGCTGCCCGGGAATTCGTGGCATGCCAGGCCTTGCTTAAGAAGCGTGTGACTCGACGACCGTTGACCTGACTGATGGGCACATCTTCGTAGATCTGCGTTCTGCTCTCGGATTGCTGGGTAGAGTCAGCTGTCTGTAGCTCGGCCGCATGCTTGGAATTTTTCTGAGCTGTGAGGTATATGGCTCCCCTTGCTGATCTACCTCGAACTTCAGTCGAGCGTCTGTCCGTCCTGCGTTATGGTAAGCATAATGGGGTAAGAGATATGCGGCGAGAGGGAAAGCCTCCGGAGCGACTTTACAGCAAGCCTGGTATGGAATGACCTGGGCCCGAAGCTATTGCCATTTGTTTATTGAAGCTATCCCAGGAATAGTACAGGACGCGCGTTATGGCTTCATGCCATTTCAGCAAGCTGAAGGGTTCTGCGAGACACGTCGGTGGGATATCTGTGCAACACGGGATCAGCCATGCGAAGTCTATGATCTGTTTCTCCAACACCGAGCTAGATTGGCTCGAGATACGGCAGGATGAGCTGTGGGATGAAGTCAATTACTTTGTCATCGTCGAGGCAGCGACGACATTCCAGGAAGGTACTAAACCCTTGTGTCTTCTTGATAATTGGTCGCAATTCCAGCCTATTCACTCGAAGATGATCCATCACGTTGCCAATATGACTGGGGCGAATCTTCCTCCTGGCGACTCCTGGGAGCATGAGCGGTACATCCGGAACGCCCTATTCGATCAAGCACTAGTCTCTCTTTCCGGCAATCAAGCACCTACAAAGGGCGATGTGTTGCTTGTATCGGACGTTGATGAAGTTCCACGAATCTCTACCCTCCAAGTCCTCCGCAACTGCGCCTATCCGCCCCCGGTCACGCTCAGAAGCCAATTCTACTATTACAGCTTCCAGTGGCAACATCGCGGTGAGCAGTGGGCGCATCCCCAAGCCACTTACTGTAATGGTGTCACTAGCACTATCAGACCCGAGGACCTCCGAAATGGAATACCCGACCGCGAAATATTGAACGCGGGCTGGCATTGTAGCTCTTGTATGCCATCGTTGAATAACATTGTAACCAAGATCACCTCCTTTTCGCACAAGGGTTACAATCAGCCGTACTTCACCCATAGAGGGCGATTATTGAATGCTGTCAGCTATGGCCTGGATATATTCGAGCGACCAAAGGAGACATATGATCGCATCGACGACAATCCGGATGTGCCAACTTATCTGAAACAGAAGGAAGCCCGGGAGAAGTTCGCATACACGCTCAATCGAGACCCGATGAGTGCCAATATCCAGGACGCCGACCGGTGAGGTCCAGCATGACCAGCTCTACGTGTGCTCGACGGCGGAATGTGTCATCAGAAAGCAGGCAAGATGAATTCACCCTCGTCCGGGAATTCAAAAACACAAGCGTTCTGGATGAGCGCTGTCACCATTTGCAAGCCTTCAGGTGCTGAAGGTGCTGAGATTGCAATGGAAGACGAAGTAAGTCAAAGGCCATTTGCACCAGCATGTTTCTCAAAGCTGCTTGTTCCCTGAACGCGCTGCTAAAAGTAAAGCTAGGGACAAGCTGGGTGTTTCGATACTTCATAGGGTACTGACATCACTGGAGGTGGGCTTTACAGGACACTGCATTCCAGCAAGCCCCTCCAATCAAAGTCGTTTGATATTGCCGCGCATCGAGACGCTCCCACCGCGACAGATTCGCCTCATCCGTACAGATGAGGCTTATCTGGTGGCGACGCGACATCCGACCCTTCCAGTATCTTCCCCGCAGCCGGATTGCTCCAAAAAATGTTCCACTCCTGACAAGTCAGAGTTTTTCCGGCTTTCCATCATGATCTTCAGTCTCTTATTATCCGTGGTTGTTATCGCGCGCGCCGTCGCTACTTCTCCATTACTAGCGTTTCCCTCGCACGATGACTTCCTCCCCAATCTATCGTCCAGGTAAATTTGCTGTGAGATAGTGTCCGTACCCCTGCCTGGAGCTCAAAAACGGACAGTTCCCTTCTCAACGTTACGCGGTCCAACGTTCCCGCTTCCTACACAACCCAAGTCCACCACCCCGGCCACCCCTCCGGCGTCCTCACATTCCGCTTCGACTCCTCGCCCATGGCTGCCGACAACGTCTACATCGCCCTAATCGACTCCTTCTACCTCGCCGCCCAGCAACTAAGCGAGCAATCAGGAAACGAATCCCAACTTGTTAAAGACGAGAGTTTCAAGACCGAGAGCGACTACTACCACTTCGACATCGGCTCCGATCTCTACGCCGAACCACGAACCTTTACGCTCTGGCACCTGAAGACCGTGCTCTGGACCATCGCCGTCCTGCAGCAGCGCTACAACATGCGGGAATGTCAATTCATCTACCGCTCCGCCAGCGGTCCGCTTGTCCAAGGCCAACTCCAGAACCCGGCCCACGCCCCGCCACCCCGCGATGTTGTCGCGGATCCCCATACCGACGTAATCTTCGGAGGGTCTGTTCGATATTCCCATTATGGGAATGTCATTTCCTTCGAAGCTGTGGCCGTGGCTGTACTCTATATCATGCTTGAGGTGTGGGCACGAATGACGCAAGGGGAAAAATCTGCCTCAGATCTGCATGTACCCAATGATCTTTATGCCTATCGAAAGCCGTTTCTGCATTTCGAGCTACGGGCAGCGGCGGCATATACGTTCCGGCTCAATTATCTTTTGAACGCCGCTTGTGCAGTGGCTAGGTTTGGTCGGGATTTTGGGATGCGCGCGCTTCTATTTGTTATGGTTTCAGAAGAGGAGAAGACGTTTTATGGGCATGTGGAAGGGAACGAAGATGACTTCGGAGGTGGTTCTACTGGCACTTTGTGACCTAGGTGGTCTCCACATTTAAGACACGTGTTTTGCAGAAGTGTTTCTTTTGGTCAGCCGTGTAAAATACGGAATGTGAAAGTGGTTCGAGGAAACGTACAGCATCTGACGTGTAGTATAGCTCCCATGCTTGATTCATCTCTGCAATCTTATACTGCTCTAAAGACAAGAGGATGCCCAACGCCACAAGTCTTTTCAACTCTAACTTAGGCATCTTCTCTCGCTCACACTGTGCCAAATCTCTTGCCATTATCAGCTTCGTAGCTGTTCGACACACGATTTTCGCCCACTCAATCCAAGACTAATCTATCGCGTTAACAATTGCACATTGCCAGCTACCGATCGAAGGACGATACCAGCATCACCGCCGAGTGGAGCTACCGAACAAAGGCAGCGGTCCTCGACCATCCGCGAAGTTCTTATCATCTCTCGATGCAGCCCCATGGACAGCGATCGGACATGCAAATCTCCTTGTAGCCAGGGATCTTCCAAGCCGCCCCGAATAATTTCTCCCCGTAAGATGATTCTGTGTTCTCGGGCAGTTCAGCGACGTTGCCCGGGTTGTCCATTCTTATGCGTATAATCTAGACTATTCTCTCGATCACTCGAGGCTATTTCAATTAGCGCTTTCACAACGATTGTCGCCCCTTGGCCTTATTTTTAGATCCCCGACCCCAACTTCTGGCAAGATAATTTTGGTCAACTTTCGCATTTCGCTATTAAAATATATAAAATTAATCAATTATTACTCTAGACAATATGCGCTTTCTTAAATCGCTTTGCTTGTAAGTTTTGATTACAAATTGCTGAAGCTATAGAAATTGCAAAGTTCGTTAACATATAAGAAGTTTAAGTCGATCTTTGTTTTTGAGATACGCTTCGAAACACAAAAACTTTGCAATCAAATAACTTTCTCAATGTTGACTTAAACTCTATCAAAGATATGCTGCTAAAAGCGCAAAGATTATTCTATCAAACGTAAGATTTTAATAGTAATAAATCAAGAAATGCGAAAGTTGATCAAAAGCATCTTGTCAGAAGTTGAGGTCGAAAATCTAATAATAAGGCCAAGGGGCGACAACCGTTGTGAAAGCGCTAAAACCCTAAGAAAATTTCTCACAGTCTTAGCGACAAGGCCACAATCTCTCAACAACTAGAATTCGATTCACTCTCCAGTTATTGACTCACGTCGTCCCACAAAATTGTTTCCAACGATCTTTGCGATCTTAGCGTGAAAGAAGGGTAGAGTGTTTGCATTGCGATCTTCCTACTTTCGATTTTCATAGGAGACTTAGCTTAATGCGCTTTCTTCCAATCAGAGCGTCACTTTTGCTCGATTCCAGAATCAAGTCTTTGATTAGTGCTTGATCGTCCATACAAGCGACCATTTATTCAATTCCCAAATGGGCTCAGTGTTCGCCCGCCCATTAATCCTGCAGTCCCCCATACCTCACCTCTCGCTCTGCTCCACTCCGAACTACTTTCAAGCTTCTTGGAATGTATACTTCACCTCGTCGACATCCCGGCGCCCTCACCAGGTGTGCTGACATAGACTCGAGGTATCAAACTTCTTCGCCTCGATGATCTTCAGTCCCGCCTCCAAGGAGACATTCGGCTTCTCCCCCATCTGTTCCCTCCTCATGACCCTGCTAGATCCACTCAATTGCTGGGGAACAGGATCGCTATTCGGCAAGCGCCTCGTGCACTGGCCCCCTTGAACCAACAGATTTCCTGCCTGCGCCTGCGCTGTCTGGATGATCGCATACTGATGGAGAATCTTTTCATAGTTCGTCTCCACCGAGCCATAGCCCCCTGGGACATTAAGATTAAACGTCGTGACGACCGATATCTGCGCCACATCCTCGACCATATCGCTTTGGGCGTAGCCGTCGGGAACATTGTGATCTTGGGCGTAGTTGTCGAGCCAATTCTAAGAGGAAGAGAATGCGTCGGTGGATTGTTCGTAGGCGTCGAGAAGGTCGAGAAAGTGGGCGGTTTCATGGATGAAGACGATTAGGTCGTCGTCGATGCGGTTGAACATAGCGATGTTGCCGCCGTCATTGTAGGCGTGGCCGTTGTCGGCTGCGCGTGGGGTTAGCGGTTAATGGGTGGGCTCTGGTGAAGGAGGGAAAATTCAACGTACGATCGGGCAGTGCGATCATGTGGCGGACCCATTGTCTGGCGGAGACAGGGAGGCGGCCGAAGAGGTCGACCATGTTGGAGAAGGGGTCGGGAGAGTCCTTATGGCGGCACAGGATCCAAGGAGATCCGCACTGCAGTGCGTGTTAGACTTGAAGAGCCAAAGGCTCGTCTCATGGAGTAAGCGACCAGACATACATCGTCATAAGTAACCTCGAAGGTCTTAACATCTTGAGCCGAGAGTCCCTCGTCCTCGGTCAACGATTTGCAGTCAGCTGGTATCCAGCCCGCAGACCATGGAGTCTGGGTGCTCGGCACAGAGGGCATATTGGCCATGAGAGCGGCTTGAAGATAGTCCAGACTGTCAACGAGATTAGGCTTGTCAAGGAGCTGCGAGTGTGCAACAGCGGCCATGAGAGCGACAGTGAAGGGAATCTTGGTATGCATTATGTGAAAGGCTACCAAGAGAATGTAGATAAGTAGGCCAAAAAACGAAGGCCGCAAGGAAACCTCTTAGGAATTTGCAAAGACTTTGCTTCGGGAAAACAAAGGAGATGTTCGTGAAGTTGGATCATTGTAGCGGGAAGCAGCTCTGTGGGGGTTAACATACTTGACGACAATTTGCTCCGCCTCGAATCCTGCCGCACTCCAAATTGTTGGAGAAATTTCATTTTCCCTTGTTCAGCCTTTCACGTGTTGTCAGTGGCGCAATACCTAGTACAGACGATTCGACGGGAGCCGCAGCACAGCTGTTCTAGAACCAAGAAGCAACCGTTTGGTATAGTCGCGGCTGAGAGATTGTTGGAGCGATCAGTTTTGGCAATTGCTTAGGTGATCCGATGGTAGCCAATGATGTATTTGAGGTACCGGTAAATGCCGCGGGCGCAGTATCCAGCATGAAGACTGCTGGACTGTACCTAGTAACAACCTTGGATTGGAGGCCAATTGAAAACTTGAACCAAATGTACGATCCCTCCCCCATTGACGCTCTTAGTAAGCTGTACAGGATTTATCGAACATTCCTGTGAAATCTGCGCGCGATGCTGCCAGAAGACGACTCGCGATGGAAGCTATCGCCAGCTAGATATATCATGGTGCACTTGAGACATCCTTCTAGGACCGTATTGGCCGTTGATGAGATCCGGCGTGGTCTAATTTTGGAGTGCATCAAATCTTCAAGGCCTGGTTCCCGCACGCGCAGCCCATTTAACTAAGTTATGTCGTTGGAATCCTGGGTATAGCACATCGACGCTGCGGACTCAGGCCCAAACGTCGCGCTCGTGTTACGATCTCGAAGTGGAGCGCTGAAGACTTGCTCAAACTAGATCATTGGTAAGCTGCTGTACCAGATGGGCCATCCGCCTCCCTTGATCGTATCGACGATTTCTGTTATTTTGGAGGAGGCCAAGGCCTTGTACTCGAGGGCGATAGCTCTGTGCCACCAAAGCTTGATGCCTGACGGAAGTGAAGCACAATGGAGCTCCGAGAACCTTTGACCCTCCTCAAAGGCCTAGTAATTCCATCTTGCAGTGCCGTACAAGCTACAGCGAGAAACTCCGTACATTGCCTTTAGAGAACCGGTATCAGCTAATTCTTTCTCTAGGTTTTATCGCCGTCTCCATCAACATCTCGCGAAATGCAGGAGCGTAAGACTCGTATCTTATAACAGAATCATCGGAGCTAATATAGCCTACTTGCAGCCGGAATGTTGATAGCCCACGTAGGCCTAGCAATGGCCCGAGTCTTCCAATTTCGTACGATGCTTGACTAGCATCGTTGGGCCGATGTCCGAGGGGCCAGTGTCCGTCATAAGCTTCGAAGTAGACATCTAAGCTCCGTAGACCCTTCATGTCTATCACTATTTTCCAGAAGTTGTCCAAATTAAACGGAAGATTGTATTGTTCAGTCCTTGCATGCGGGTAAGGAATGCTCGTATTGGGACTGTAGTGTATCTTAAGACACCTGATCGTGTCAATTCTTTGGCGTGGCACCATTCTGCTAAAGGTATACATAGTTGAGAAGTCGTAGAGCACGAAGGTGTTGGTCGAATACAAGAGATCTATTGCCTCTCGATAAATCTGACGGCAGCTCATGAGCAGTGAGATGCCGTAAAGCAATTTCAATAGTCCTGGTTCCGGTTTGAAGTGGTTTCGTGTCATAGAGACGTTACCATCGGCATCCAACGCTGTGGTAATCTTCCATGGCACCGTGACTAGTCTGAAGGTATCTCGCCCCAGAACGAAGGAGTATATTTCGAGCCTTAATTCCGGCGGCAGCATGTTCAGAAGTCTACAGGTCATGTTTTCTCCCACATCGAAGGAGTCCGTCGAGAGATTCCTTCTCTGCGCATCTGGCTTCGGCGTACCGAATGGTGAGATTGCCACAATCTCCTGGGCTTCTTGTTCCTTATTCAGACGTATGCATCGCGGTGATAATCGACCTAGGACTCGAACGATCAAACGCAGTCCTGGGCGTGGCTCTGCTGCTTTTCCGTTTGTGCTTCGTTGTCGTTGCTTCTTCCAAGCATGGTGCTGATGATTTGGCATGATTTTGAAAAGAATGTACGCTATCATGAGAATTCGCAGATAGAGATTAGAGTATCGGCAACGACTGGCTTCAGTAACTCTCCATCGAGCCTTACATCAATTTTATATGATGTTGAATGTACGTGGAGAGTTCGGAATGTTCGATCTAAATATAAGGAATTGCCTGAACTGAGGCTGCGCAGGCAGCAGGGCTAAGCATACTCAGGGTTCCCATCCTGCTTGTATTATAACCCTCAATGCTATGACGACTATCTTGATTCTTTTAAAATCTACATAACAGGCTACAAATATATACGCAAATCGAATGTCGAAGGGCTCGGGACAGAGACTTCAATTTGCGCGATATTTCTATTCTCTATCTTGGAAAACCTCCAGTTCCTTCTATTATTATCTTACTTATTGCTATAAAATTAGGCGTCAATTTGTTTTATATAGATACAAGAACGAAGCGCTATCGATTTGCGTACAATAATATTAATGTTTTGTAATTACGCTACAAAAGTTATATGCTAGCAAGCAATATTAGACATGAAGACACATAGATAGTAGTGTTGATTTCTAAACTTTCGAATAGATTTCTAACATTGCTTTCGCTCGTTACAAGCACAATAACTAGACTTTTTAAATCTTAATATTAAAAAACAATTATAATACTAAGAATAAAATTACTAAATAATAGTAATGTTAAATATACAAGATAATGTTAAGACGTAGAACTTAGCGAAATTTCTAATACACTCTTTCGAGCAATATCTTGTTGTAGTTATTGTCGTTATATTAACTTGTTATTAAGCTATAAAGAATCTAATACGTATAACATTTCTTAATATAGCTTTCTTTTGCTTATATATTTTGCTTAATAATCTTATTAAATCTATAAATCTTGTTTAATACACAAAAAAATTAAGAAAAGTACTATAAATATATATATTGCTTGTTCGATAAAGAGCTTTTGTATATTTAAATAAATCTTAATATTATTATAGTTGATTGTATAATTGTATAGATTTAAGATTGTTATAGTTAATTATATAATTATACAAGATATTATTGTAATTAATTGTGTAATTATATAAACTTAAGATTATTATAATTAATTATATAATTGTACAAGATGTTGTTATAATTAATTGTATAATTATATAAAATTAAGATAAAGTTTCGCACGCAATATTTACGCTTTGTAAAATAACTTGCTCGTTGCAAGACTTTTGTAAAGTATCTAAAATATAGAACTTTAAATATCTAAGTTAAACGTTTGTATAACTTAATATATCTAAGATAACAAGACTTTAAATGTTTAGAACATAGAACTTTGTTGTCAAAATTAATTGTTTAAACAATTTAACGTATCTAAGATAATAGAATTTTAAGTATCTAGAATATAGAACTTTGTTGTCGTAGTTAATCGTTTAAATAACTTAACATATCTAAGATAATAGAACTTTAAATATCTAGAATATAAAACTTTATTATCGAAGTTAATCGTTTAAACAATTTAACATGTCTAAGATAACAAGACTTTAAGTATCTAAAATACAAGACTTTGTTGTCGAAATTAATCGTTTAAACAACTTGACGAGTCTAAGATAATAGAATTTTAAATATTTAAAATATAGAACTTTGTTGTCGAAGTTAATTGTTTAAACAACTTGACGTATCTAAGATAACAAAACTTTAAGTATTTAAAATATAAAGCTTTGTTATCGAAATTAATTGTTTAAACAACTTGACGTATCTAAGATAACAAGACTTTAAATGTCTAAAATATAGAACTTTGTACAACATATTAATAATATTATATATAAGAAAGTGTTATAAGTTGCGCAAACGCTAATCGAACTTATAATCTATTAAAAATTAATTATAACATTAAGAATAAAATTACTAGATAATAATAATGCTAGATATACAAGATAGTGTTAAGATGTAAAGCTTAGCAAGATTTTTAATAAACAATATATAAAGTAAATTACAATTAATTACGATCTTTCTCTTGCTTTTGATTACTAGTTAATTCTATCGTACTTTATTGTTCGCATTTACGAAATTATTAGAGCGAACATAACTTTCTTTTATTCTTGGTTAATTATCTTGTATGCGACATTTTAATCGATCTTGAATGAAATTATTTCGAAAAGTTAAGATGTTTAAAATGCTACTTTAAATAAGTAATAAATTTTATTTAAATCCTAGAATCGATTGACGATCGATAGCACACAAGTAGAGTTATCGAAAAATGAAAAACACATTAAAGAAAAATTTAAAGTATGTAAAATAAACAATAGAGAAGTCTTTGCAATCAAACGTAGTTTTAAATGATTAATTGTCTTTCTTGACGATGCATTTGTCTAGTGCAAGTTAGATTATAAGTGCGATCGCACATCGCGAATCTATGATCTTTGACAACTATTGTTGCGAGACAATTTCTAGAAGTTTATAGAAGAATGTTGTCATTAGATGTGAAAGAATCAATGCGACTTTGCGATATCTCGCAAGATGTTTAATTTTGTTCTTCGAATATATTACGTTAATGAGTTTAGATAATATGTTAAAACTACTTCCAAAATTAGCGAATTCTTAATAGAGTTTTTCTCGTTTTTAAGACTTATGTATTTAACGCAAGCAACGTTCTTTCTTCTTAAAAAGATATTATTCGCAAGTTTTTAGTCTTTTAAATTGTAGTTACACTTAGAGTAGATTCTAATTTAGCTTAAACAAATTTGTCTCGCTAGAATGTTATTAGTAGCAACTCTAATATTGACTTCTCTAAACTTCTATTGTTGCATCATGTATTTCGATATAATTACAAACGTTCTTATTGATCATTTGCTCTAAATCTTTGATGATATCGCTATGATTTAAAGTAAGTTGTACAAGTCACGCTATTTGAGTTATAGATTTAAAGACTTAATCTAAGTAACGTCGATATCTACGCGTGTCATTCTTGGAAAGTTAATTAACTTTCTTCGCATATAAAGCGATATCTTAAACACTTCAATAATCGTTAAAAATGAGCGAGTAGATTGAAAAAAGCGTTGCAAATGCAACTTATTGACGAAGTTGTTCTTGGAAGCTCAAACGCTAATAGCGTAGATTAATTAGATATAACTTCTAGTAAATGAACTCGATGTGCGATCTTGTAATGTTCTAGACTTTGTGGCATCGCTAGTGCGAACTCGTGCGTAAACAATGAAGCAAACGAAGAATTTTCGAGCATCTATATTATAGACTTTCCTTAAGAAAAAGAATGTCGCAATTTGATCAATTAAGAATTACTTGAAATTCGTACTTTAAAGTTAGAGCGTCATTATCAAGTCTAGATAAAAGATAGAAGAGAGAAATCGCTCTTTTAAGAAAAGAGCGCTAGCGAAAAGCTAGAGTCGATAACTCTCGAAAG
>JAABUJ010003739.1_pt1 | contig 16738 bp, 11 predicted proteins | sample 5559131 | NCBI WGS metagenome assembly JAABUJ01 (sample SAMN10711875, study PRJNA513366) | rock metagenome | isolation source: Antarctica rocks | place: Antarctica: Victoria Land, Mt New Zealand nord | collected 2016-01-07 | reverse complement strand
GGTTGGGAGGGAGGTGGATGGGGTGGGGAATGGGGGGGGAGGGGGTGCTGGGGAGGGGAGGAAGAGGTGGGTGGGCGGCGTGCCTTGCCTGATGCGCGCACGCGGAGGTACAGACGGGGAGGGGATGACGGACGATGGATGGGTAGGGGGTTTGAACGGGCTGTTGAAATTCAACTACCCGTTCGGAGAGGAGGGATAGCCAGCCTCCTTGATGCAAAAATGTACATCTCGGGATCTCTTGCCTGATTATGTGCAGTCCCACGCCGCATCTCCTCTAGGGACTATGCTGCGGAAGGAAAAAGCAAAAGTCAAGGGCATTCGCTGCACTTCTCCCCCATTCCCACATCTCCACCCCTATCTGATCCTCGATCATCGTTCCCAACCCTAGGATGCCATAACACCACAACCTACAACCTACAACCTTAATCACCCCCAAGACCGTCGAAACCCAGCAAGCTAAAACCCTCGATTCTAAGAGCCGAGAAGATGAGAATAGGTGGATCGCTCAAGCTTTGGGATGAAGTCGCTGTTCGCTGTGTACAAGGCGCTATGAAATATGTTTTGGGTCGAGATGGAGTGTCTGGTTCTTATAGATGTGAAGAGTGTTGATGAGAGGAGTATTGAGCTTGGGATTGAACATTGATAGGGATGGAGAGATATGTTGAGGCGGCCGGGGGGGAGGGATATCAGGAAAGGAGTCCGTCGAGGTCTTTGTGTAGGGGATGACAATTTTCAAAAAGAAGGGTGGCTTCAGCAACTCCCCTACTCCAATTAAAATGTCCGGCTGCATGTTACGATGATGAAGGCAAAGCACCCAAGTGAGTGAACAGAGGCTGAAGTGGAAGCAGCATTCGAAATGGGTCTACCATACTAGCTAATCCCAGCTCGCTGTGTATGGGATATGCACGATCACAGAAGAAGCAAGCTGCTTCAAACATTCGTCATCATCGTGCTCACAGACAGATATGAGAACGGACTTTCACTGTATGTAATGTCGTGGTTGCTCCCACAAGCAAGCATGTAGGATACCCTTAGGTAGGTCTCCGCTTCTTGCCGCTCCTGCAACTCGCTTGCGAAAACGCACGCTCGAAAGTAAGTTTTTCCGCCTACTGACCCATTCCTCATCCATTAGCTAGCCACCACCGCCGTTTTGTGCCATGGTCGTAGAAGGTCGTAGTCGATGCTGACGCTCTGTAAGCCGGTCGTAGCGCGATTATCGTCGAGACTGGCGAGCCTGTGAGCCAGCCGTAGCGCAATCATGAAAAGGGGCATATTCCTACCGCACCACAGGGGCCGGGCGGAATATGGAAGCCGTGTACAACATGGACTGGAAAGGTATCAACTAAAGGTGAACAAGTGCCAGCTGCCGATAAGTGTGCCGAAGGTGAATGTGAAAATTCGTGCATACATGCATAGGGTGACACGCTCATGGAGGTCGTAGAAGTCAGAGAGCGCCTGTTCAGGAGCGCCGGATCAATGCTGACATGCTTCGTGCTAGGTATTAGAAAGGCCGTCTGTATATGCGGAATGGTGAGCTTAGTGGCTCTTGCCTTGGCGGAACCTGAGCAGCTCGCACAAGCTTGCGAGAGAACAGCCGCCTTTCTTCAAGAAGTCGCTCGCAAGGATCTCTTGAGCGGTAGCACGGTTCTCGACAGCAACAGTGAGGCACTGGCTTAGAAAGACCTTGAGCTCACGGCTGAGCTTGTCAGGGTTCTTCAAAGTTGGCGTTCCGTTGGTGGCGATCAGGAAGAGGGCTTTCAGGGGTTCCTCGTTCAGATAAGGAGGCTCAGACTCGATCATCTCAATGGCCATGATGCCGAGGGACCACATGTCAACCTTGGAGCCATACTCCTTCTGCTTGACAACCTCTGGTGCCATCCAGTAGGGTGTACCGACCATGGTGGCACGCTTGGATTTCTGGTCGGTGAGTTTGGCGCAGAAGCCGAAGTCGGCTGTGGCGCGGTTAGTCACATGTCGATGAATATTCGCCTTGCAGGTATGGGCACTTACTGATCTTGACATTTCCGCGACCATCGAGCAGCACATTGTCGCTCTTGATATCACGGTGGATGATGTTCTGACTATGGAGGTGAGCAAGACCTTTGCAAGTCTGTTTGCATGTTAGCAAGAACTACGATGTTACCAAGCTGACTCACCTCGTTGCAAATAGTCGAGATCTGAGCCTCCGTGATGGCAGCATTGTTGTCAATGACATCGGTCAAAGCTCCACCCTCCATAAATTCCATGATAACCCACAGCTCGTTGTTTTCTTGTTGCAGAAAGGAATCCAGGAAGTTCACGATATTTGGATGTGAGCTCTCCTTCATGACAATAATCTCATTGACGATCAACTCCTTCCTCGGCTGGTTGCGCAAGTCCATTTGCTTGATAGCAACATTAGCTTTAGCACCATGATTCTTAAGCAGGCGACGAGCGACAGGAGACACGGCGTTCTCGCTGATGCGAGCAACATAGACTGATCCAGATGCGCCCTGGCCAATCTTCTTCTGCTTGTGATAGGAATGCTCTGGGTTGTCTTTCGAAACAACTTGCTTCAGCTTCTCCATGACTTGGCTTTCGGTCATGCTCGACATACGGACCTCCTTCTGACGTGTACCGGAGGGCTTGGCTGTGAGAGCCATTTCGGCTTGCTTGACAGGATCGGTAGCAGCGCCATTGGACGCCGGAACTCCGGTCGGTTGTTTGGTACCAACGTTGAGCGGTGCAGCGTTCTGATTCTGGGACGGACCGGGAACGCGATTTGGAGGCTGGGCCTGTCCATTGGTCGTTGGTCCGTTTGCACGAGTGGACTGTGGAGACTGGTTGCGGTCGTTGCCATTCACGGGAGGTCTAGAGCCAGAGGATGGCTGGCGCTGCTGCTCACGTTGTGGCGTACGTAATGAGCTTTGCGTAGGCGATTGTTCCCGCGATACGGGAGATCTCTGCGTGTAAGGAGCACGAGGGGGTTGTTGCGCATGACCATTGACACCATTCGGCGCCTGGGGAGCTTGACGCTGAGCTGGCTGGGTCCTCAAGGACCCTGGCTGCTGTGGTCGTGAACGATCGGTACCCGGAGCAGGAGGCGCATTACGGGTTGGGTTGTAGCGGGCAGAAGACGACCCAGAATCGCTGCCAACGCCGTAACCACCGACCTCCTGTTGAGCCATTGGAGGACGGGTCTTGGGGATTGATGCATTGTAAGCTTCCTGTTCCTTACGGGCTTCTTCACGGGCACGATCACGCTCACGCTGTTCCTTGGCTGCTTTGACTTTACGGGCTTCCTCTTCCATAGCACGACGCATGTCCAGGTCCATGTTCATCTTCTTCTGGTTCTGGTCGAGTGGAGCCCCACCAGAAATGTTGCGCTGTGCCGGGACTGGGGTGCCGGTCTGCGACCTTGAAGTATTATCAAGCGAAGGACGACGATGATAACCATTCGGTACCTGGGGACGCGGTGGAGCAATCGAGGCACCGCTACCGCCATGGTGGTACGGCAGGTTCTGCTTCTGGCTCGTCATTGGAGGAGAGGTCTGGCTTGAGAAGTCCTCTCCTTGCGGAGCAGGCTTGTGAATGTCTGAATAGAATTCGAGGACCTCAATGACTGCCTGGGGATGCTTCTTGTAGTCCTCCTTGGTAATGGCGGAAGACGTCAGGAGTCGCTCCCACTCCGGAGGAAGACCGACGAAGCTACCGTTGACCGGGTCGAAGCCGACATGGACGCGGTGGCTGAAATTGGTCGGATTGCTAACGCCTCCCATGCCAGGGCAGCGGCTATAGATAGCGTCGATCCATTCGTATATTTCATCGTCGCTACGGAGCTGGCAGACAATGGTCTTCTGAGGAAGATCGCGAGCCGGCGTCCCACCGGCAGTACCAGTCGTGGGTGTGGGATTGGCGACACGCATAAGCTCGAAGGAAAGAGGGACAGTCTCACTACGAGCCACTGAGGTGACATCCTTCAATTGGACTGCCCTGTCCACCTTGCCATCTTGGCTCTTAAGGAAATCGAGCTGGAAGGCGCGAAGCACCAGGTATCTCTGCTTCCAGAGCATGCCATCCTTGACCTTGGCTGGTCCTTCTTTGACGACAGAGATACCGCCGCTCCCGTAGCCATCGCTCAAGGTAGTGGAGCGTGATAGGCCCGGAGTTCCCGACTCATACCCGTTTCCCAAGCTAATATTCGAGCGTATCGAGGCAGAGCTCAGGCTCAACTGAGAGAAGTTTCCAGGCACGTTCTGGGTCGAAGGAAAAGCATTCAGACGTGGGCGATCTGCAGGCGGACGAGGTGCCGGACCGGGATTCATGAACTGGTCGGCACGATAAGCACTACGAAAGTGTCGAAAGTCAGCCCAGTGCTACACAGATTCTTACATAACGATCGAAAATAAAGCATCCGGCCTGCTCCATATGAGACCTCTGAGGCTATCGAGTCCTCGAGTGTCGCAAAGGTACGCACAACACAGGTTTATGATCGAGTGCACACCACAGGATCAAGTGACAGGGAGGTATACTACATACCTTGAAGCCTGAGATGAAGTCATTTTGAGCGTCCGCTCTCACGATCACAGCAGCAAACAATTCTCCCAGCTGTTGCCTTGGTACGCACAATATTGATGGGCGGATACCTAACTACTACCAGTCAGCTCCGGGCACCACAGGTCCATATATCGATGAATTCGCGTATGCCTCTGCTACGAGACCTTCCAGACTTGAGTATCTCACATACCTATGTTCCGTGGTAGCCCGGTGCATCGACAAATGTATCCGTGGATGTGAGATTGGCGGGGGTCAATTGTACCAAGTTTCGGTGGTTCACAGCCCCCACCGAGCAACACCGGAAGACGCCGGTGGCGGTGTGTATAAGAAGAATACTTTGTGTGCCTCAGTAGCAGGAGTATGTAGAGGCTGCACTGCAGCTGGAAAGTCAGAAACGTCGTATCAAGAAGTGGTTGTGAGCGGCAGGTGGTGAGCCACATAGAAAGTCACTCCGCTTGCCAAATACACGCTAAGCCCTATAGGGTGCCTAGTCGATGAAGGAGGGCTGTGCCAAGACCGAGGTATCATTCATCTCAGTCCTTCCTCGTCTATTGCTTTTATCATTCCTGCACAGGATTACAAGCAGAGCGTGGGAAGGTCTTCACACTTGACAAGAGTGGTATGTTTTGATGGAACTTGTACTTAGTTCTACGTCCTTGCTTTTCTTTATAATCTATCAAATCTACGACGCATCAGTCCTGTCAGCCTGAAACCATTGCGAAACCGCCTTTCATGTCGACAGAGACCCTGCTCCAAATACCCACCTAGAGCCTCAAGTTCCCAAGAAGCCGCGGCGACGGCCACAGGAGGGCCAGAAATGCGAGGATTGAATTAAATCTTAAAGCCACAGAATCCTAGGGACACCCATATCTCCTCTTTGATTTTCTTCGAAGAATTCGGCTACTTCCCTTCCACCAGTCTCTTGTCTGTCGTGAGTGCTTGCTTCAATGTTAGCTCGAACGCTTGCGGCTCTGTAAGGGAAAGGCCTGTTTCCCCAAGCTTGCATATCAATTGCGCCCTGTACATGCTGCGGCACCCTCTGGGAACTCCACTCAGGATTGGTAGACGCGGTGCACGAACCGAGGTCCCTCCACGTATTGACGAGATACTCAGTACCGGTGACAAGGCTGCCAACCTTCATGGAGCCATCCGTGGGACACCTTGGGCACGACCATTGCACCTCACAATGGTACTTATCCGCTCGAGATGACTCCTTGAGCTTCAGTAGCAGATTTTGCTTGCCGTCAAGATCACCGACATGAGGACAGATGTATGGTAAGTACTTAGCCGGCACCGTCGAGGATCGATTTCGCGAAAGCATGATAAGCCTGGTCTGTGTCCAGATTATGAGATGTCCATTTGCGGTAGTAGCAGACGTAGTCATGTATTCTTCGACTCGGCCATGCTTGCCGGATCGATGAGTTTTGTGAAGAGGCGTGAACGTGTGCAGCCTGCCTCGATAAATCAAGCAATGATTCGCAACCATTTGGGCCTGATGAAAAGGAAGTGCAAGGTGCTGTCCAGTGCGGACACAGCCATTGATGCGCTCGCACTCTCGAGAACATTTCCTTGGAAAAGGGTTGAGCGATAGTAAAGGCTCTGGGCGGTGGAACCTGACACGGTCTTGACACTGGAAGAGGTATGGTACGTCTTTGTGTAACAGGTTCAACAGACTCAGTCTTTGCTGCTTTTCTGTATTGGGGTGCGGCCACCAGTTATCGTTCCTGAGTCTGTAGTAAAGTGTGTGGCTAGAAATAGCCAGGCAAGTTGCTGAAGTCATTCTAATCATTGCGATTATCTGATCCAAGATCTCTGTAGGTAAGAGCTCAACGTACGCATACTCATGTCCCTTGTTTTGCTCATTAATCGTGGTGAATTCATGGTATGCGAGAGCTTTTGAGATGCCACCAGAAGTGGTAGCAGAGATCGAAGATGGTACCATTCCGGATAAGGAGGAAGATGTACATCCAGTGGTGTCCTTATGAGCAAGCCAATTGGTAGAAGAAGAGCAGGTAGCAACGACCATGACTTGTAGAAGGATTGGCATGCGATTGAGGAAACGCTGCACATCATAAAGAATCTGTATATTTGCCGTTCATCATCGTACTCCCAGGCGTTCAGGAAGCAGATAATCTGCTCACGGATTATTGCAATTACTTGGTTCGAGCAAAACTCCCACTTTCCAACAGTGGCGCCATCTTACTCGAACCCACAGTGCAACTTGCCACGAATCTATAACAATTTGGTAGCAAGTACACACTGTTCAGGACATTTATCTGGTCAACTTTGAAGCAATTGTATAGTAATTTGCGAACATTTTCTAAGAAAACACTTTGAAAGACTCTCTTCCCAATTACGCAATTCAATTGCAAGATACACAGATATATATGCGATATTCTAACTTGATATGCTCTACAATATGCGACCACTTTCAGTAAATAAAACTTTTTGTATTATTGAGTGTTCGTGGATTTATAGTTTTGATTTGATCTTAAGACTCAGCTCTCAACTCTAAGAATCGACTGACAACTAAAACCAACAATACTGGTCCGCTCGGGTAACTGGGTAAGTAATTTGGCAATGTGAAAACAAGATTACAGGTTATAGTGTATACTTGATTGTAAGTTAATCAAGACTTACACGCGATTTGACAGTGTTGTGCGTGATAAAGAACTTGGTGTTCCAACTGATCGACTAAGATGTTACAATATTTGCGTTACAGCGAGGGGGAGTTAAAAAGACGGGAAAACGACCAAAAACTAGTGTGTGTGGTGCTAGGGTTACATCTAGGGTTCTCACCACTTCCCCACCTTCGACCTACCCTGAAGTAAGGTATCTTAGTTTCGATACGCCAAGGGGACCCAAAGCGCATCCATCGCAGAGATACATTCCCTGGTTGCGCACCGCCAATGGCCATGGGAATACTCCTCCACAGCAATCGTCCATCGTAGAAATTGAAAGTCACCATCACCGTCCCAAAGCCTTACGGCCCCAGCCCCCACCAAAAGTACTTTAAGGGCGCCAAGAGGGTTTTTCAAATGCTATCAGTAGTCTACTAAGATAGTCTTAAGAAACAAATAATTGGGCTAGAAAGGGCATCGCTCAACCTGTCGATTCCATTTATTGTGCATAATCTTTTGCATACCAAATAATCGCCAAGAATTTTGCTCTTACAAGATTGTTTAACAGGCAAGAATTTTTTGCAGACGAGATGACTAAGCTGTAATAATACTATATCAAACATACGATCAATCACAATTACATAATAGCAGCAGCACCACTTACATTGTATACGCCTTGTCCCTCCTAAGATAAACTTTGTCTAAATCGCTCGAATCTGTAATCACAATTTGAAAAGCGTAGATGTATATACAATAGTGCAACTACCGAGTCTGCGTATTGCGAGGTAATCTTATTTTTTAGCATTTTTTGGAGGCGAGAATTTTTTTGAAGCAAATCTCGTCAAGCAACAAATCTCGTGAGAGATCCTATTATATCAACAATATTACCATAACACAATATTGTATATTTAGAAGATAGCTTGGAAGCAAGATTTCTATATTACGTGAATATTGGCTACGTTCTGTGTGTAAAAGGCTCTTGATTCTATGATTTGTGTCGCAAGCTTGTGGCGAGAATTTGGAAAACCCCCTTGGCGCCCTTAAAGTACCTTCGACGGCACCAGTCCCCAGCAAGCCGACATCCCCGCCGCACATCCCGCTAGCGCCTCCGCACTTCCCATCTGCCGTACCTACCATCCTGTCGGTCGCACCAGTCAGGGGCCTGGGGCGGGCCACTGCATCGCGGAGGGGCGGGTTCTTTTGGTGGTGGGATTGCCAAGGGCTGGGGGTGGGCGGAGGATGGGGGATCAAAGTCAATTGTAATTTGTAAAGGCAAGGCTCGGTGTTAGATGCTGTCTTTGTTTTTCGCTTCGTTTGGTCAGTTAGTGGCGAGAGTAGTCGGGAAGGGTGGTCTCAATGGTCGAGTTGGTGTTCATGTGGAGCGGTGTTTGCCTTTGCGCTCAGAAGGAAAGGACTTCTTTGAGCGGAATAGGATACGAAGGGACGGTGAACATTTGGATCGGTGATGCGATAATCGAATCTGTACGCTACGCAAGGTACTGTGAAGGAGTAAGTTGACACGCATTGTTGTCGGCGGGCAGATGTGTCATGTCGTTTTGCAGCGATCAACGTCACAGCTGAGGGCGTTAGGATGCAAGGGCAGAACGGTAGCGTAGGATTGCGGAGGGCGCGGCAGGGCGGGATTCCTCAACGGTCCATGCAGTACCGGAGAGGGGCGGATGGAAGGCGGTGAGATAGGAGTGCAGGGCGGAGACAGGTCCTCAGGTAGTAGTTCTGGTTGATACCTCGTACACCGGTCTCCTGAGGAGTATGCGTTGCTACTCCGTAATCATGTCAGCAACGAGCCATGTTGATGCTAGGAGCACATGAAATATTCCTCGTAGAAGTGTCTTGCAAGCACGCATTATGGCAGATGATACCGTGGAAGCGTTCGAAATGCTCTAACAGGTCATTCAGTCCCACCGCGAAGAGGAATCCCTTTGGCCATGGAACGTACTCCACTCGGGGTCGTGGCAAACAGTGGGCGGACGAGGAGAAACTAAAGGAGACGTTTGCACTGTACCACATTCAAAGAACGTGAAATGGAAGTGTGAATCTGGTATCAGATAGCGAACACTTCGCAGTAAGAATTAGAGTGATGTGCTCGAGACGGTTTTCGTGGATGCAACAACCGCTTATGGCCATTACCGCGATACAGAGATCGATGCACCCGCGATGGATCCATAGGTGTCTTTCTCATCGACTGAGTTTGCAAATCGTGTATAGCTCGGTCAACGAATACGAGCGCCTGATGCACGTAGACCGAGGAGTCGATTGCGTATGCTCGTTTCAAGCATGGACGTCGCTTTTGCTACAGGGTTATGGAAGCTGCAGATGTAGCCCTACGTACTCTACGTCCGTAAAAGGATAACGGAGCTGCCAGAGTCAAGCAGCATCGTGCAGGATCGGAGCGAGTATGAAACACGCAGGGACTGGGATAATTGAGAGACGAATCCATGGTAATGATCATGCACTTACCAGGCATGTGACCCGCCTCCATGCGGTTGGGCCGCTACAAGACTTGTAGGGCTCATGGTCAGGAACGGCGGCTTGACCTGAAGTCGGTGGAAGCATTCGCTGCACAGACTATTGAGCGCAAAGGCAGCGACATCCTGGACTCCTAATCGCATCTTTCTAGTCTTTTTCTTCTGTATGATTGAATTACAACCCATTCTTGCTTCGAGAGAATTGCGATGCAGATGCCGGAACTAGTGACCCAGGCGACATGAAATGTTTTGAAATAGCTAACAGGACATGGGGTAGGGTCTCTCTGCATTCAAGCTGGATACATTTACCTTGTAGAGTAAAATAGTAGGTAGCACTCGGGAATATACCTACCATGTATGAAGCAGCTGTCGCAGCTAAGAATGTGGGCATACGTGGGTCATGCTGCTCGTCGGCTACATACCTTCGCTTCATTGCAGGATCTCTCGAGATCACGGCTGGTGGCTGAGCGCGTAAACTTTAGAAGTACTTACTATATATGCAGGGCAGATGCATGAAAAATCGAGCTGCAGGCTAAGTGGAAGTGAAGTCCAAGCTTGCGACCAAGGAAGAAATGCCAGATACTTATGAATCTTCGACAAGAACCTATATTTGCTTGTAGGCGACAAATAGAAATAGGTGAAGACGGGCCCCATGGGGTGACGGTGAAGGCGTGTGGCTTGTCCGATTCCGAGATTCGATATCGTTGCCGGAAGGCTAAGGTTCGGCACGAAGACGGTTTTGTGTTCCACATTTTGGCTGTGTGGACGACGATAACAGCCAGACGGGCACACCAGAAACTGTGCGTTAGCATACTTTGGGGATGCGCCATCTGCGCAGGTTCCAAATCGGTCAACGTGGCGCATCGCAGCGCCTCGCAGGCACGCCAAAAGCTGCCAGATCTTCCGGTATCAGGCATGACATCTCTGCGTGGCTTATCAAGATCTCTGCAGCTCCATCCATGTCGATGCTTTGGCGAGAATGATGGGGCGTGGGTTTCGTGGGCCGCTGCAGGTCAGATTGAACGCAGGCAACATGCGACAGCTGCCGTGACAGTCCATTCTGCGGAGCTTGCCATTGCCTGCTCAGGCAGTTTATGGAAAAGCCTGCTCCTCATCGCCTTTGAGAGCCATCAATAATGCAAAGACTGATGGAACTGGCTGAATTGATCGACGAACACCAGATCCTGCGTCCAATCGCCCTTGCAGCCATGACCAGAGTTTCCAAAACATCATGCCGGTCAGGTAGCCACGCTCCACCGCGCAGCAGTAGAGGCATGATGATTGCAGCTGCTGCTACCGACGCAGCAGCAGCCTATCTGGAAACCCGGTGCTTGGTAGACAGGCGTGATTGCAAGAGCCAGTCGAAAGCTTGAAGGTCAGGGTGGTCGTTCTTGTGGGTCCCAAGCGTGATGTCCGACCATCAAGGAAATGCTGAACGACAGTGGATCTTGTGTATGGCAGGTGCGCATAGATGTAGAGGTAGAAATGCCCTACTGCTTGAGAGTAGATGATAACAAAGAGAGCAGTCGAAACCTCTACTCGCCTCTAGCTCATGTTTCTCCTTGTGCAACTTATGTAATTGCAGGCTGAGACGAAAGGGGCGAGGAACCAATGCGGTGGACCGCTAATACGGAAGCGCCATTAAGGTTTACCGTACTTCGTTGGACTGCCACCGGATTGAACCCTAGAAGCACTGGACTTCGAGATCCCTGAATCTTGGACAGAAACACGAGCTGCACGTCCAAGCACACCTCTGGCCATTGGACAGGCTGCTGAACTCGAGTGCCTGGTGCAGTCGTCGTCCCCAATGTCGGAATAGGCTTGCAGCTTGGTGCAGCAGACCTGGGTTCTGGGATTTGGTATTTGTAGAAGTACCTGGTACTTTTTTCTGTACCTGCACCGGTCCTTGGTGCAGGGTGACGCAACTCTCTGATACTTTACTGATGCTTTCTTAGCCAGGGCCTCACGCAGGCCTGGACCATGGCTCGACCCCGGCGTCGCACCTCCCCTGTGGGTCCATGGCTGCTCCTAACCATGCAAAAGTGGACCTCTCGACATGGCCACAGGGGCCCCTGAGGCAAATCCCGATCGACAAGACCCTTCATGCAGCCTGCGAAGGTGCGATAACCATGCACCTCGATTGGGATGCACAGACGAGAACGCACGATGACAGCCAGGACCCTATCCGGTAGACTATACGGACTATGCGCGCATCTTAGCCCCAGAGGCAAAGGGACATGGTCAGGCCTCCAAAACTTCGAAATCAAATACGGAGTCTCATCCCAAGTTTCCCAACTTCCTTCAACTCTCCGCTTTCCGTCGAAGCCAACCGCGTGCTCTGATGATCCCCGGATACACTCCGCACCGGATTGGCCATTCAAGTGGCCCTTGAACCCCGCATCATCCTTCCACTTGCGGGCGGCAGTGACAGCCAGGAACTTGCCAGTCAGGATCAAGGGAAACCGCACGACAGCAAGCCTATCGACCAACGAAAGGCAAAAGCAAGAGGAATCCTTCGCACATTTTCCATTGGTCCAATCAGCAGCAGGTAAGCTCGCAATTTTCGCCCGCATTTTCTCGCGCTTTTGCTAGAGAAAGACGGCTGGAGCAGCGGGCGGTGTTGCGATTCCTTTCTGCAAGCAGTTAGCTCTCATCACAATCCTTTCTGTCGTTTCCCTTCCCCTGTCGCTTTCCGTCTTCCGCGCCCGCGTCTTCCTCGCTTCCTCACTCCTCGGAGGCCTCAGGCTTCTGAGCATGGCAAGGGATGTCACTGCCAAGTCAGGGACCCATGGACGCTCGAGAGCCCTCTGCTTGGTCAACTGCAAACATCCCTTGTCGCTATCACCTCCCTCCACTTTTTATTGATCCTGCTGTCGCGAGAATGATGGCGACCTTATCCCTAGCTCCTTCATCCTTCCATTCCCTCCGAGACTTCATTGTGTCTTGGACGTCTACAGCACCTCCACTCGTTCTCTTAATACCGCCTTTGTTTACTCGAACATTTCCTCACTGACGGCACAGTTCGCTATCATCCTCAACGCCGACGACCGCCCACTCAACCGGGGGGCAGCTTAGCAGTCTCCTAGCGCGACCGTTAGAGTGCTCAAACACACAGTCGTTCCTAGCCAAAGCCCCTTAGCAGCCACCAGGCCCACCTCCCAGCAGCCGGACTCGTTTTTGCCTCGTGCCAACATAGCGTAGCTACTAGTCGCTGCCATCCGATCCCGCGATCCTGGGACGTCCATGCACTAACCGCTCTGCGACCGCGGCTCGACTTCAGAACCCCAACTTTCTCCATACCACTGCTGGCCGTGTTCCAGCACCCTCCCAGGGTGCCCTGCCTTATCCTACTGCGGTGCCAGGCACGCCAGGGAAGCCCGCCGATTCGACAAATCTCCCAAGGGTTGGAGGAAAACCTCCTCCACCGCCATGTCCTCTTTTCATCACCACACTTCCTCCTTCCCACCGTCCGATGATTCTTTCTGGGACGTCCCACGCCTGTACAAAGACAAAATCCACCGGGAAAACGGCTGGCCGGTGACGGCTGTCAGGCCGCTACCTCGACGAAACGTGGACGTTCCAGAGAGCCCCAAGCGGGTCACACAGCTCGACTATAAGTCGAAGAGTGGCACTGCAGTCCCGACGCTCGAAAGCTTTGGCACGAAGCTCTCACCCACGGCTTCAATTGACATGTCCATGTCACGCTTCTCCGTCGATGGAGCGTCCATTTCCGGGAGCTTTCACTCGCAGAACGATCGACCCGAGTCTATAGCTAAGAACCTGCGAGCGAAAGGCTCGAGATTCATGAGGCGCCAAAATAGCAGATTCAACCTGCGGACAATGGAGTGGGTGGAGGATTCGAATGAGACATGGACTCGTGGCAATGCGAGGCACAACAGAGACCAATCAACCGGTAACAGTAAGCTTGACCAAACTGCGTGTTTACCCATTGATTATCGCTGATCGAGTCTTCGCATTAGGTATCAGACGTGAGATTTCCGAGCCATACAACTTCCAGCACCTCACGCACACCCACTCACGTCACTTCCAACAAATGAGCAGAGCGAGTCACCACGACCTTATCAGCGAGTTCTCCGCGATACGCGCCTCTCAGGCACCACGTCGAGAACTGCAAGGAATCAAGGCCGAGTGCCTGCAGTCCAGAGCGCTTCATTCAGAACCCACATCACCGACCCGGACTACCCTTCTTACACCCCCTTTGAGCCCCCTCAGGCCCAAGCAAGAAGAACCTGCACGTATTCCAAGCCATCAATATTCACAGTCGGCAGACTACTTTCCCCAGCCCAGGCCTCAATTCTACCAAGGTCGCTCTACAACGTCCCCCATCGTACCACCTCCTCGACGTTCATCTCGAGCAGCTGTACCGGATTTCTTTACCCATCACCACGAGGAACCAGTGGAAGAACTTGATCAAACGCCACCAGCTCCTTCCGCCCCGATGTGCTCCCCGGATCGGCTACCGGCGACGGATGCTGATGACTCTTTCGCACCGCATGCGGTTACGACCCCAGACAACAGCGCTTTCACTTTAAAGTCACCTCCCTTCCGTGTCCCTCGACCAGAGCTGCCTGATGTACCGGAGGAGGACGATGATGAAAAGGGAACAGCCACCAGTCCGTCTCGGCCATCAACGGCTAGCTCTGGTCTCCGTCATGCGATGTCATTCCCGAGCACCAAGCCCATCTCCCAAGGCTGGTCTCGGTCACCCCGAAAAGTAAAGGCCAGAGATTCTGGTTCTAAATATTCGCAATCAGAGGAATGCCTTAGTCAGAGCGAGATCATGCTGCCACCCCTGGTCGGTGAGCCGGACGATGATGTCCCCCTCCGACCTCGGTTCTCGAAACGCGTATCATATAAAGCTCAAGGCTTCGATGCTTGCTGGGAGGATGACATCGATTACTGTTATGAACACGCGGCTGAAGCCGACTGCGACTTCGAGTGGGATCGCGTTTCAGTCAAAGATACCCAGGACCCCGAAGATGTTACCACCAGTGGTGCTGGCTCCATTACTGAGGGCTATCATAATTGCTACAAGACCCCGTCGCCAGAGGAGATATCGACACACCACCTGCCCCGACTTGAGACCTCGGTGCCTTCTCTCTGCTCAGCCGACTCAGCCAAGTCCTCGTCGTTGTCCAGTATAGCTTGGCCCGCCACACCATCCTGCCCTCTCCCATCACCACGGCCTTATGGCCCACCGTCGAAGAGCTCAGCACGAGCATCCGCCAACTTTACCTTCAGCCCACCGTTGCTCGTCTCCAAAGATAGCTATTCCATGCTCCACGAGGAAGCATATGAAAACATCTTCCACAAACACTACCACGAAGAGCCTCTCCCTCTCAACACCCTCCGCTTCGACCCTCCTAGCAGCCGAGATGACTCCCCCCGAAGCAGCCGCTCACCAATCAGCAAGTGCAACTCCCACGAGAGCTTCATGATCTCTCGTTCGTCATCTCTCCGCTACCCTCGCAGCACCGACTCGATGACCAGCCTGCCCGACCTGGTCCACAGTAAATCGAGCCGCGATGTCCTTAACCTCCCTCAAGAACAAGTCTTCGAGCCCGCAGCCACGGTTAAGACCTCGGATAGCTTCGTTGACCTGCAACAAACCCCGAATCTAACATTGCGTCAGAAGACAAGCCAGAGCTTGGCGAAAGAGGTCGCTCGCCAATCAATGCTACAGAAGGCGGCGAGCTTTGGAAGTTTTGATGAGCAGGAAGAGCACGAGGATGAGCAGGTGGTTATCTTACCGTCAGTCAGCCATCATGAGAGGAGCCAATCTGCCGCTGTGACCCAGACAACGGAACCAACATACGCGCAGAGGAAGAGGAGCGCAACTACGGCCACGAAGAACAGGATCTCTTACAGCTTGTTTCCTTCCCCGCCGGTGAGGACGCCCTGAAGGAATATTAGGACCCCAGATCATCCGCGACTTTGTCCTCACCACCATTGTTACCACCACCACGACACCCATTCCAACCAATTTGATGATTAACGCTGCTACGTCCACAGAATTGTCCCTCTGTCGAAGGGGCGGGATTACACGATACGATCACTAGATGTATACTTATCTAGAACCATGTCTCAGGACACTTGTACGAATTTCTATCTTGGTACCCACTTGTATCATATGCCTCCAAGCATATCTCTGCCCGCTTGGTTGAGAGAGATGCGAGGCGGGAATGAGGTTTATAAAGCATCTATGGTAGATGCGTGGATAATTCAAAGCTGGAGTGTATATCTACATATCTGTATATCTGTATACACCTGAATTTTAAAACATTCCCTTCACATAATAGAATCGGACCTACCATTGTCTATCTGACCTACCATTCTATCGCCCCTTCCGATTATTTACCCCCATCCCACCCCATCCAATGATAATAGGGAGCCCCTCATTGTACACCAGATCACCTATCCCTACACCAATTAACCTATTGCTACACTACGTAAACTCCATCAGACTCTCAACAAGTTCTTCAATTTCGAAGAACCCAATTAGGAACAGCCGCAAACACATACTATTCATCGCCTCAAACCGCAGCCTTTTCCAACCCTCCCCACAACCCCCAATCCACTTCTACTGAAGCACCAAATCCATCGCTTCTTGCTTTACAAATCCAACGGTTCTTGAGACCGTATCGCAGAAACTAAAACCATCGGTTCAAGCGCTCCAGATGATTCTCCTTTCTCGTTCTCGCTAAGATGTGCTTCGAGACTCTTGGGATGGTTTGTGCAGGTTGATGTGATCACCGCTTTGACGGATCTTGGATTTCTTGTGATGGAGAGACAGGGGAAGTGGGGTGGGGGATGGCGGAGGTGGTGTATCATAGGGAATCTGTGATGATGGTGCAGCCATGAGCCTCTTGATTGGTAGATGAGTACTTGCTCCGTGCATAAATGGGGTATTAGTCGTTCGTGGCTCAGGAAATGTTTCGATGGCGGAGTGAGTGTCTCGGGCGTATTCGAGATCACAGCAGGGAATTTCCATGGTAGAGGAATTTTACGAGTACACTATGATCGCTGGGGTAGGCGATGATTGTGGAGGGCACGTGGTGCTGGTGAGGATTGTTG
>JAABUJ010003738.1_pt1 | contig 16740 bp, 12 predicted proteins | sample 5559131 | NCBI WGS metagenome assembly JAABUJ01 (sample SAMN10711875, study PRJNA513366) | rock metagenome | isolation source: Antarctica rocks | place: Antarctica: Victoria Land, Mt New Zealand nord | collected 2016-01-07 | reverse complement strand
GCCGATGGCAACGCAGTTCCAGCCAACCCGAGTTGGCCCAGTGGCTCGGGCTGCTGGAGGGTGAACTGGCGGCAGGGGCGCTCGGTATCGGGGTGCTGATGGGTTACGCACCGCGTACCGAGCCCGCGGAGTACCTCGCCGTCGCCCAGTTGGCCGCCCATGCCGGAGCCCCGACCTTCACCCACGTGCGCGAGCTCGTCGAGAACGATCCGTCCACCCCAATCGACGGCGTGGACGAGGTTGTCGCAGCGGCCGCCCAAACCGGTGCAGCCATGCACCATTGCCACGTCAACAGCACCTCACGCCGCCACCTGGACCGGGTGCTCGCGACGCTAGAGCGATCGCGGTCCGCCGGCTCACGGGTAACCGTTGAGGCCTACCCGTACGGCGCCGGAAGCACCGCTATCGGAGCCTACTTCTTGAACCCCGACCGGTTGGCGGCCTGGGGAGTCGGCCCGCAGAACATCGTGTTGATCGGTACTGGTGAACGGCTGGCCGACAACGCCCGGTTGCGTGAGGTCCGCGCCACCGATCCCGGCGCCCCCTGCATCGTGGAGTTCCTGGACGAGCGGGACGCCGCCGACCGCGCCCTGCTGGAGCGCGCACTCGCCTTCCCGGATTCCATCGTGGCCAGCGACGCAATGCCGGTGTACTGGCCGGACGGCACCCACGACAGCACCGAGTGGCCGCTCCCGCCCGGTGGCCACACCCACCCGCGGACCGCAGGCACCTTCGCCAAGTCGGTGCGCCGGATGGTCGTCGAGACCGGCAGCTGGAGCTGGTTGGAGGCGTTCCGGCGTTGCGCGTACCTGCCGGCTCGGGTGCTGGACGATGTGTCGACGGCGATGCGGGGCAAGGGCCGGCTGGCGGCCGGCTCCGACGCCGACATCGTGGTGCTCGATCCGGCCAGAATCACCGACACAGCAACATATCTGAACCCGGCCCGACCCTCCGTCGGAGTTCGTCAACTCCTGGTGGGCGGCACCGTCGTGATCCGCGACGGCGAACTCCAGCCAGACGCGATGCCCGGCCGACCGGTCCGCGGCCAACCTGTCTGAGCGTGCGTCACCCCAACGCTCACCCCTCCCAGCGGACAAGGACGAACCCGGCGACGGCGGATCAGGACCCGACACCTTCTTTGAAGAAGAACTGGACGCGCTGTTGGGTCAGCATGGCCGGCGGGTTGGCGAACTGCCTGGTTGGTCTAGGGCCGCACCACGCCCGTAGAGCTGGTGCACTCGACCGGATTCGGTGTGGTCCGACAATCGACTGCCGCCGGACGCCGACACCAGCTTCCTGATCGCTTCGATTTCCAAGTCGTTCGTAACCTGCGCCGCGTTGGTTGCCTGGCAGCGGGCGCACTGTCGCTGGACGACCCGATCACCGGCTACATCTCGGAGTTCTCGGCATCGGGCAACGGTGGAAGACCCATGCGACCCGCCGACGATCGGACCGCTGTCGAAATGTCCGGCGGTCTCACCGAGGACAATTCCTGGGTCGACCCGTTCATCGACGCCGGCGAGTCCGAGATGCTGGACAAATCGGGCACGGACTGCGCTACAGCCACCTGTCAAGATGGCGGCATTGGCTTCGGCGGTCATCTGTTGCTGCGCCCGCGGATAGCCGTGGCCGCCGCGGATAATCTGATCTCGGGTAGCGACGCCGGCGATTTCCCCCCACATGTCAACGGAATGGCCCCGCATGTTCAGGCTCCCTTTCGACGCCGGATTGGTTCATTGCACAACCCTGGCCCGGTCGGCACGTTGAACACGCTGTTGTACATGACGACCGGTATGGCGATATCGTTGGTGTAGCAGTGATCTGAGCCGGAGATCTCGCCGATCAGGGTAAAGGTTGGCAACGCCGTCGGCGCGGTGTTGGCCACCGGCCCCCGCCCGTTGCCGGTCTCCAGCTGGCCTGAACCGCCGTCCACGCTGATCACTTGTCCGGTGCGTTATGGGCCGGCTGTGCCAGGGTCCGACGCCGGAGACGGCTTTTTGTGGCGTCCAACCATGCCGGCCGGCCCCGTCACCAATAGCGTGGAGCATCATGAGCGCTGCGCCCCCCGATCTGCTGCCCAGGTTGCGTGCCCTCCGGGACCGGATGGTCGACGATGTCGGCACGCTGGTGTCCTGTGAGTCCGCGTCCGAGGACGTCGCAGCGACTCGAGCGTGTGCCGAGTTGACCGGCGAGTGGGGCGCCTCATTGATAGGACTGCGACCCGAGGCGGTGGAGGTACAGGGTCGGCGACACCTGGTGTGGCGGTGCGGCGGCCCTACCCGGGTGCTGCTGGTCGGGCACTGCGACACCGTCTGGCCGATGGGTACGTTGGCACGCTGGCCATTCACCGTCACCGGCGACCGGGCCACCGGCCCCGGCGTCTTTGACATGAAGGCGGGCCTGGTGCAGATGTTTTACGCCCTGTCCGTGCTGGACGATCTGACCGGTGTGACCGTCCTGGTGACCAGCGACGAGGAACTCGGGTCACCGACCTCCCGTCAGCTGATCGAGGACGAGGCCTACGGTGCCCTAGCCGCGTTCGTGCTGGAGGCCAGCGACGCCGGCGCGCTCAAAACCGTCCGGAAAGGTACGTCGATCTATCGAATCCGACTGCACGGCAGGGCATCGCACGCCGGTTTGGCGCCTGAAGCGGGGATCAACACGACGGTGGAGGCCGCGCATCAGGTATTGGCGATCAACGCCTTGGGCCGGCCGGAGGTCGGCACCACAGTTACCCCGACGGTGTTGCACAGCGGCCGTACCGTTAATACGGTCCCGGATGCCGCCGAGATCTCGATTGACGTCCGTGCCGCCAGCGATGTCGAGCAGCACCGGGTCGACGCGGCGATCCGTTCGCTGCCCACCGTTCTCGAGGGATCCCGACTGGCTGTCGAAGGTGGGGTCAACCGGCCGCCGCTGCCCGCGTCCGCATCCTCGGAGCTGTTCGCACTGGCCGTCGGGCTGGCCGCGAAGCTAGGGCTGCCCTCACCGGAGTTCGCAGCGGTCGGCGGCGCGTCGGATGGAAACTTCACGGCGGGGGTTGGAACCCCGACGCTGGACGGGCTGGGCGCCGTCGGCGACCACGCCCACGCGGAGGGCGAATGGGCCAGTGTGTCGGCGATGCCCGACCGTGCTGCGCTACTGGCGGCGTTGATCGACTCAGTGTGCTTCGGCGCTCGTTGAGACCGGAGATCCGTCGGAAGTGATGGAGGTCCGTCGGGGCGTGCTCCTGACCCGGCACACCGGCCATAGTGGCAGCGGACCAAACGGCCGCGGCCTCATCGGTTGGAGCGACGATGTGCTCGACGTGCGGTGACGGCACGCTAGATCCCGTGAGCAGCAAACCGACCGGCGGCCCTGGGACGACCGTCGATGACGCCGGCAGGGCCACCGCGGCGGTCGAATCGGCTGCCCGTTTGGCGGGGGACTTGGCCGCGGCGGCCGGTGTGCGGGTGCAGTCGCTGACCACGCCAACCGAGCAGCACGTCGCAGCCGCAGTGTTGCAACAAGTCTGGGGCCACGCGGACGGTGTTCCGCTTCCGCCGGAGATGTTGCGTGCGTTCGCGTTCACCGGCAATTATGTGGGCGCCGCCTTTGATGGGGATCAGATCGTCGGGGTGGCCTGCGCGTTCCGCACCAACCATGGCTCACTGCACTCGCACATCGCGGGCGTGCTTCCGTCACACCAAGGGCACGCGATCGGATATCTGCTCAAGCTGCACCAGCGGGCGTGGGCCCTGGCCAACGGGATCACATCGATCGTGTGGACGTTCGATCCGTTGATCCGCCGCAACGCCTACTTCAATCTGGTCAAGCTCGGCGCGGACGCGGTGCGCTACCTCGCCGACTTCTACGGGGTGATGACCGACCAGATCAACGCCGGCGACGTCAGTGACCGGCTGTTGGTGGAGTGGGATCTGTCCCAGCCCGTTCCCGGCGCCTACCTGCCCACCGGCGCGAACGCCGTGACGGTATTGCGGCCCGGTTCCGGCGGTGAACCCGTGCTGCGACCCGGGTCGGACGGGGTGCGGCTGATCAAGGTCCCCGAAGATATCGACGCGGTGCGCCGTGTCGATCCGGCGCTGGCCACCCGATGGCGGTCGGCGCTGCGCAGGACCATGACCGAGGCGTTCGACAGCGGTCTGGTGATCGTGGGGCTCAACCAGGACAAGGCCTACGTGGCCAGGCGGAAGGAGCCAAGATGAAATTGACCGGCGCGGAACTGCTGCACCTGCGGGTGCCGCTGGTCGCTCCCTTCCAAACCTCCTTCAGCACCCAACTCGAGCGGGATCTACTGCTGGTTCGGGTGCTGCTGGACGACCAGGAAGGCTGGGGCGAATGCGTGTCCATGGCGGACCCGCTGTACTCCCCGGAGTTCAACGCCGCGGCCGCGCTGGTACTGCGCGACTTCCTCGTTCCCGCCTTGGCCACGGCCGGCGATGTCCGCGCCGGCACTGTCGCGCACCGGCTGACGCCGTTCAAAGGTCACCGGATGGCCAAGGCCGCGCTTGAGATGGCGGTGCTGGACGCCGAACTGCGCACCGTCGGGATGCCGCTGAGCGGCTACCTAGGCTCGGTACACACAACGGTGCCTTCCGGGGTGAGCGTAGGTATCCAGCCGTCGATATCGGCGTTGCTGGAGACCGTCGACGGCTACCTGGACGACGGATACGTCCGGATCAAGCTGAAGATCAAGCCCGGCTGGGACCTCGAACCCGTCCGTGCGGTGCGGGAACGATTCGGCAACATCCCGTTGCAGGTGGACGCCAACACTGCGTACACGCTGGCCGACGCGCGCCATCTGGCGCTACTGGACGAGTTCGGCCTGTTGCTGATCGAGCAGCCGTTGGAGGACGAGGACCTCACCCAGCACGCCGAACTGGCCCGGCGGGTCGCGACGCCGATCTGCCTGGACGAGTCGATCACCTCGGCCAAGGTGGCAGCCGACGCGATCCGGCTCGGTGCCTGCTCGGTGGTGAACATCAAGGCCGGTCGGGTCGGCGGATATCTGGAGGCGCGCCGGGTGCACGACGTGTGCGCCGCGTACGGCGTGCCGGTCTGGTGCGGCGGGATGCTGGAAACCGGGCTGGGCCGGGCAGCGAACGTGGCCCTGGCGGCACTTCCCGGATTCACCCTGACCGGGGATACCTCGGCATCGGGCCGCTTCTACCGGCAGGACATCGTCACCGAACCGTTGCGCATCCAGGACGGTCACATCGCGGTCCCGACCGGCCCCGGACTGGGGGTGGAGGTCGATCCGGATGCGCTGGCCGCGGTAACGGTCTCCCGGGAGTGGCTGCCGCTCGACACGTGATGAGCGCAAGGGGGTTACCGGCATTTCACTCGTCGTTGTGATTGGCTCGAGTCCATGATCATCGGCGGCGGCAGCACCCTGCAATCGGTCATAGCAGCGGTGGGACCGCTGGTGCTGCAGGCACTCTGCCTGCCCAACGGCCCGGACGTCCCCGCCGGAGCGCCAGTCCTGCTGGACGCGGCCGAGGGCGTGACCGCGGCGGCGGGATCGTTGCTGCTGGCGGTCGGCTGCCGGCCCACGTCGACGTCCACAGCACAGGCGATCCGGGCCGCCTCCGACGGCGGACTGGCCGCCGTAGTGATCAAGGCCTACGGCGACGAACCGACCCCCGCGGTCGCGGCAGCCGAATCGGCGGGCATCGCCCTGCTGCTGGTGGACGACAGCGTCCCGTGGACGCACCTGCACACGATGCTCACGGCCAGCGTGTCCGGAGACCCTCGCGCGGGCGAGGAATCACTGTCCTCGGTGGTCACCGGCGACCTGTTCGCGCTGGCCAACGCGGTCGCGGTGATGGTCGGGGGGGCCATCGCGATCGAGGATCTGCACCAGCAGGTACTGGCCTACTCCAACGTGCCCGGCCAGCCGATCGACGAGGTGCGGCAGGCCGGCATTCTGGGGCGGCGGGTGCCCGCGGAGTTCCGGCTGGCCGACGTGTACGACCAGGTGCGGCGCAGCGAGACAGTGCAACGCGTGGGGCTGGCAGGAATCAGGCTCCGGCTTGCGGCGGCGATCCGGGCCGGCGAGGAGCCGATCGGGTCGATCTGGGCGGTCGAGGGGGACACGGGCTTCCCGGCTGATGCGGAACGGGCACTGGCTGATGCGGCGCGGCTGGCATCCCTGCACATCCTGAAGTTGCGAACAACGACCGATCTGGACCGCGCCGCCCGGGCCGGAGCGTTGCGCGCGCTGCTGCTGGGCCGCCGGGGGCCGCGCGGTGATGCACTGCCCTCGGTGGAAAACCACGACCTGACCGTGGTCGGATTCCAGATCGTCGGTCCGGCGGACGATCCGGACGGCACGCTGCTGGTCCGACTCGCAGACCTCATCACCGTGTTCTGCGAGAGCCTGCACCGCAAGGCGGCCTGTCTGACCTTGTCGGACACCATCTACGCGTTGCTGCCCACTCGGGTCACCGACCGGACCGTACTCCCGGCCATGGTGGACCGGGTACTGTCCCGCGCCGCGGAGTCGCTGCGAGTTCCACTGCGGGCGGGGATCGGCAGCAGCGCTTCCAGTCTCGCCGCGATTGGGCAATCCCGGCAAGATGCGGACCTGGTGCTGCAGGTACTGGCCGAGCGCGGGGACGTTCCCGCGATGGCAGCAATCGCGGACGTGCGCAGCCGGACCATTTTGCTGCAGCTGCAGGAGATCATCGCGAACGACCCGCGTCTGTCGATGGAAATACTGGACCGGATAGCCGCCTACGACGCGGACAAGGGCTCGCAGTACCTGGCCACGCTGCGCGCCTACCTGGACGCCTTCGGTGACGTGCCCACCGCGTCCGCGCAATTGTTTTTGCACCAGAACACGTTCCGGCACCGGATGCGACGGGCAACGGAGATCTTCGGCGTCAATCTGGACGATCCCGATGAGCGCCTGGTGCTCTGGCTGCTGCTGCGGACGCCTGGCCACTGAAGAGCCGCGTAGCTGACTATGAGCACGACGGCCCACTCGCTGCACCGCCGAGTAGGACCGCGTTCGACGGGCGACCGCTGCATGGTTGCATCCGACGACGGTGAGGACACAATGCCGTGCTCTCGGCCAATGCCCGCGAACGGCGCTGTTGTGAATCATCTGCGTAACACCCAAACCGGAGGTTGAGTCCTATGCGACGTACCCGCACTTTGGCGGTCCTCTCGACAGCCGCCCTTCTCGTCGTGTCAGCCTGCAGCGGGTCGAGCGGCAACGGTTCATCGGGCGGACCTACGTCGACGCCCGCTGCCGGCGCGCCCGCGTCGCAGGCTGGCGGTTCGTCCCAAGCCGGTGGCTCGTCCCCGTCACAGGCTGGTGACTCGTCCCCGTCGACCACGGGTGCCCCGCCTGCCAAGGGCGGGACCTTCACCATGGGCGTGGCCAATGACCCAGGCAACCTGGACCCATCGATGACGGTGTTGTCCGTCACCCGGTTGGTCTCCGACCTTGCTTACGACGCGCTGGTCAACGCCCAGGACGACGGCACGGTGAAATCCGGCCTGGCCAAGAGTTGGAAGAGCACCGCCAACTCGGTCACGCTGACCATGACCAAGGGGGTGACCTGCTCGGACGGCTCGCCGTTCACCGCGAAGGACGCCGCCGACAACCTCAACTACATCGCCGACCCGGCCAACAAGTCGCCGGTGCTGGGGCTTTTTCTTCCGGTGGGCGTGAAGGCCACCGCGGATGCCGGGGCCGCGACGGTCACGGTCACCTCGCCGATGCCCGACGCGTTCCTGCTGCAGAACCTTGCGGGAGTGTTAATGGTCTGCGCGGCCGGACTTAAGGATCACAAATTGTTGGCCGGCAAGACGATCGGGACCGGCCCCTGGGTGCTGTCCCAGGCAGCGCCGGGTGATCACTACACCTACACCAAGCGCGCCGGCTACACCTGGGGACCAGGCGGGGCCGCCCCGGACCAGCCGGGCACGCCCGATTCGGTGAATGTCCGCGTCATCGCCAACCCGACCACATTGGCCAACCTGGTGCTGGCCGGGCAGGTCAATTACGCGGCCGTCTCCGGCAACGAGGCCAAGCGGCTCGACGCGGCGAAGCTCGCGACGATCAATCTGATCACCCCGGCCGGCGAAACCTGGTTCAACGAGACGGCCGGCCGGCCGGGAGCCGATCCCAAAGTCCGTGAGGCCCTGGCTACCGGCACCGACATCGCGCAGATCATGAAGGTGGCGGTCGCCGGCAAGGGCGGCCCCTCCAAGGGGGCCATCACATTGGCGCCGAACCCGTGCCAGGCCGACACGGTCACCGCGAACCTGCCGAAGTTCGATGTCGCGAAGGCAAAATCGTTGCTGGACGCTGCGGGCTGGGCCGTCGGCGGGAACGGCATCAGGTCCAAGGCCGGGAAACCGCTGGCGATGACGTTCCTTTACCTGCCCGCATTCGGTCAGGCCGTCACGGCGGCGGCGGAGTTGCTCGCCTCGCAGTGGAAGACCCTCGGCGTCGATGTCACGCTCAAGGCCGCAACCGACACACAGCTGGGCGACATCGTCTTCTCCACCGGCGCCTGGGACGCCGGCTGGATCCAGGTCACCCTTACGCTGCCCAGCCAGTTCGTACCGTTCGCGTCCGGCATGATCCCGCCGGCTGGCACGAACTTCGGCCACATTGCCAACTCGCAGTACACCACCACTGCGGCCAAGGCGGCGGTGGCAGCGACCGTGGCGACCGCCTGCCCGCTGTGGCAGCAGGCTGAGGAAGGCCTGTACAAGAACTTCGACATCGTTCAGATGTACGACTTCTACGCCTCGACGTACCTGAAGAACGCGCAAGCCAGTATCAGGGGTGGTGAGCTCGTCGGGTCCTCGCTGCGACTGACACAGGGTGAGTCAAACGCTGATACAGCCGGGCCACAGGGGACCTAGAAGCTGACGGAGGAGGTTGATCAGTGAGCAGCACTCCAGCGCACGATGCGCCCGGCGCCGCTGTTGCGGGCGCCACCCGGGTCACGGCATCCGTTCGCAGGCGGCACCCGTCGGCCCGGGCGCAGTTCACCCGCCGGCGGTTGATCCGATTGCTGATCTCGGTCTGGGTACTGGTCACCTTCTCGTTCCTGATCATCCATCTGGTTCCGGGTGACCCGGTGCGGGCGGCCCTGGGCCTGACTGCGGATCCGGCCCTGGTTGCCCGGATGCGAGCCGATCTGGGGCTCAACGATCCGCTGATCGCGCAGTACTTCCGGTTCATCGGACACCTGTTCACCGGCGATCTGGGGGTCTCCCTGCAGAACCGGCTTCCGGTGTGGCAGACCATCGCCGACCGGCTGCCCAGCACGTTGCAGATCGCTGCGCTGGCGTTCGTGGCGATCGTGGTGGTCGCGATCCCCCTGGGTGTGGGCATGGCAGTGCTGACCCGAGGCGGCCGGCGGCGCGGCGCCGAGTTGACCTACACCTCGCTGGCGGTGGTGATCGGCGCGATTCCCGAGTTCCTGCTCGGCGTGGTGTTGGTCTATCTGTTTGCGGTGTCGGTGCAGCTGCTGCCGATCGCGGGAAAGTCGGGACCGAGTTCGTACATACTCCCGGTCGCCGCGCTGTCGTTCGGTGCCATCGCCGCACTGTCCCGCATCGTGCGGGTGGAGACCCTGTCGGTACTGGGCGAGGACTTCGTGCGCACCGCGCGGGCGAAGCGGCTGCCCGGCCGCATGATCTACCTGCGCCACGCGCTGCCCAACGCGGTCACCGCCACCCTCACCATCGGCGGCCTGTTGCTCTCTTCGCTGGTCACCGGGACGGTCATCGTGGAAACGATCTTCGCCTGGCCCGGCCTGGGGCAGTCGCTGGTGACCTCCATCCTGACCAAGGACTACCCGCTGATGCAGGGAATCGTGCTGGTCTACGGCGGCATGGTCCTGGTGATCAACCTGTTGGTCGACGTCGTGCTGGCCACCATCGATCCGCGCTCAACCATCCTCGACGCCTGATGAGCGAGCCCAGCGAAATGATCGCAGCGCAGGAGTTGCGGGTGGACGCGACGCTCGGCGCGCGGCGACGGATGAGCGCCTGGCATGCGCTGCTGACCAGTCCGACCGGCCTAGCCGCCTTGGTCGTCGATGTCATCATCATCGCCCTGGCGATCTTCGCACCCATCATCTGGGGTGACGCCGCCGACACAGCGGACACCAACGCGTTGTCGCAAGGCCCCGGGGCCGGGCATCTGTTCGGCACCGACAGCCTCGGCCGGGACATCCTGCTGCGGGTATTGGTGGCGACCCGGCTGTCGATGACGCTCGCGCTCGGGACCACCCTGATCGGAGTGGGCATCGGCGTGCTGATCGGTGCGTCGCCGACGATCCTGGGCCGGCGAGCCGGCCGAATCGTCACCGCCGGGGTGAACGTCGCCGTCTCGTTCCCGGGTTTGCTGCTGGCGCTGTTCTTCGCGATCATCTTCGGGGTCGGCGCGCTGGGCGCCATGTTCGCCCTGGGCGTCGCCTTCGCCCCCGCCTTCGCCCGGCTGACCCAGACGCTCGCAGCGGCGGTCGATGGCCGCGACTTCATCGCCGCCGCCAGGGTCGTCGGCGTAGGCCGGGCGCGCGTGCTGCTCCGGCATGTCATCCCGAATATTGCCGAGCCGCTGGTGATCAACACCACGCAGGCGGCCGGCGGCGCTCTCCTTGCGTTCGCTAGCCTGTCGTTCCTGGGGATCGGTGTCCAGCCGCCGACCTACGACTGGGGCCGCATGCTCGGCGACGGAGTCAACGACATCTACACCAACCCGTTGTCCGCGCTGGCGCCGGGCATCGCCGTGGTGCTCGCCGGGTTGGCGCTCAATCTCACCGGCGAGGCGGCGGCCGCCGCCATCACCGGCCGCGGCACTGTTCGCCGGATCCGCGGCCGAGGCGTCATGGCGTCAACCAGCGAAGGTGCAGTACCAGGTGCTCTGCTCGACGTCCGCGCGCTGACCGTGACGCTGCCGACCCGGCGGGGCCCGATCACCCCGGTCCGCGGCATCGACCTGACCCTGGCCCGCGGCGAAGCGGTGGGCATCGTGGGCGAGTCCGGCTCGGGTAAGAGTCTGACTGCGTTGGCGATAAGTCGGCTGATCGAGTACCCGGGCATCGTGGCAGCAGCGCGGCTGGACTTTTTGGGCAGGGATCTGCGCGGCGACATTTCCGGCGATCTGCGCAAGCTGATGGGCACCTCGATGGCTGTCGTCTTCCAGGATCCGATGAGCTCGCTGAACCCGGCAATGAAGGTCGGCCGCCAGCTCAGCGAGATCGCCGAGGTGCATCAGGGGGCGTCGCGGCGATCGGCCGCGGCCCGCGCCGTGGACCGGCTCCGCGCGGTTCGCATTCCGGCGGCGCAGCGGCGGGCGCGGCAATACCCGTACGAGTTCTCCGGCGGCATGCGGCAACGCGCCATGATCGCGATGGGCCTGATGGGCACGCCCGCACTGCTGATCGCGGACGAGCCGACCACGGCGCTGGACGTAACGGTCCAGCGGGATGTGTTGGAACTGATCGCCAAAGTCCGGGCGGACGAGAACTCGGCGCTGTTGCTGATCTCGCACGACATCGCCGTCGTTGCCGGGGTCTGTGACCGGGTACTGGTGATGTATGCCGGCAAGATCGTCGAGGACCTACCGGTCGGTCAGCTGCTCAGCGGACCGGCGCATCCTTACACTCGGGCGCTGATCGCGACCGTCCCGGGCATGGACGTGGCCCTGGACGCCGAACTCCCGACCATCGCGGGCCGCCCGCCGGACCCGTCCGCGTTCCCGGTCGGCTGCGCGTTCGCTGCCCGGTGCCCGTTCGCCACGGACCGGTGCCGTGCCCAGGACCCGGCGCTGGACGACCGGGGCCTCGGGCATGCCGCGGCGTGTTGGCACCCGCAGTCCGGGCCCGTCGACCGCAGCCGTACCTCTACGCCGACGGGCACCGATGAGCGCGCTTGAATTCCGCGGCGTCACCGTGCAGTTCGGCCAAGGCGGGAACGCGCTTCGAGCCGTGGACAATATCGATCTGCTGCTGCCCGACGGTGCCGTCGTCGGTCTGGTCGGCGAGTCCGGGTCGGGAAAGTCAACGCTGGCCAAGGCCGCCGTCGGTCTCGCTCCGGTAACCTCCGGCCAGATCCTGCTCGACGGCGCCCCGGTCCGCTACCGCGGCCGGGGGGCGCGCCCCATCCAGATGGTCTTCCAAGATCCGTACTCCTCGCTGGATCCGCGGATGTCGATCGGGCAGTCGATCGCCGAGGCCCTGCCCAACCTGCGCGGCCGGGTAGCCCGGCGCACCGAGGTGCGCAGGCTGCTGGAACTGGTCGCGCTGGATCCGGACCGGGCGGAGTACCTGCCTGGCGCCCTGTCCGGCGGGCAGCGGCAGCGGGTCGCGCTGGCTCGCGCACTGGCCGGCGATCCGAAGGTGCTCATCGCCGACGAGGTGACCTCAGCCCTGGACGTCTCGGTGCAGGGCGCCGTGCTGAACCTCATCCGGCGGGTGCATCGTGAGCTGGGCTTGTCGATGCTGTTCATCTCCCACAACCTGGCGGTCGTGCGGTTCGTCAGCGATTACATCGCCGTGATGTACCTGGGTCGGGTGGTGGAGTACGGGCCAACCGGCGGCGTTCTCGCCGACCCCCAGCACCCTTACACCAGATCCCTGCTGGACTCGTCCCCGAATCTGGGCGAGACCTTTTTGCGGACCAGGGACGAGCGGCTGCAGACCGATCCCTCCGACCCGCACGATCCGCCGCCCGGCTGCCGGTTCCATCCCCGCTGCCCCATCGGCCCATTAGTGCTGCCCGGGCGCGAGATCTGCCTGACCGACGATCCATCGATCGGCGCCGCCGATCGACCGCACCACGCCGCATGCCATTTCGCCGGAACCGGGCCGCGGGAGTTGTCGGCGACCTGACGGCCGCGGACTACTCGCCGGAGAGCCGATGACACGGCGGCTGACCCCGACCGCCCGGCCCCACTACCAACGAAACGAGGAAGGCAACGATGAGCAACGAACAGCAGCTAGCAACATCACCTGACGGAAAGAGCGGCGCGGCTCGGCCGGCGCCCATCGACGGGGCCCGGTGGCGGGCCCGGCTGGCGGAACTGATCGCCAAGCACAAGGTTCCGGCAGCGGCTCTGGGTATCTTGTCCGGCGGCGAGATCGTGGACGTCGCAGCCGGGCTGCTGAGCAAGAAGACCCTGGTCGGGGCGACGCCGGACTCCGTCTTTCAGATCGGATCCATTACCAAGGTGTGGACCACCACGTTGATCATGCAATTGGTCGACGAGGGAAAACTGACCCTGGACACCCCGGTCGCCGAGATCATTCCCGACTTTGCGGTCTCCGACCCGCAGGTGAGCAAGCAGGTCACCATCCGGCACCTGCTGACCCACACCAGCGGCATCGACGGAGACGTCTTCACCGACACCGGCCGGGGCGACGACTGCCTGGAGAAGTACGTGGCTGACATGAACACGGTCGCCCAGAATCACCCGATCGGTGCGACGTTCTCCTACTGTAACTCCGGATTTTCCCTCGCCGGCCGGATCATCGAGGTACTCACGGGCAAGACGTGGGATGCCGTGCTGCGCGAGCGGATCATCGAACCGCTGGGCCTAACGGCCACGGTGACCCTGCCCGAAGAGGCGATCCTGCACCGCGCCGCCGTCGGGCACCTGGGAAATCCGGGTGAGGATCCGCAGCCCGCTCGGCTATGGCAGCTGCCCCGCAGCGCAGGCCCGGCCGGCACGATCACCGCCAGGGTGCACGACCTGCTCGAATTCGCCAAGATGCACCTGGCCGGCGGTCTAGCTCCGGACGACAGCCGGATTCTGTCGCAGGAGGGTGCCGATGCCATGACGCAGCATGAGGTGGATCTGCCCGATCCTGAGGTGCTGGGCGACTCGTGGGGGCTTGGCTGGATCCGGTTCGGCTGGGACGGGCACCGGCTGTTCGGCCACGACGGCAGCACCGTCGGCCAGGGCGCATTCATGCGGATCCTGCCGGAGCAGGAATTTGCGGTGGCGTTGCTGACCAATGGTGGCGACGCCCGCGGGCTCTACCAGGACCTGTACGCGGAGATCTTCGCCGACCTGGCGGGCGTGAGCATGCCGGCGCCCTTCGCGCCGCCGGAGAACCCGCCGTCGATCGACCTGCAACCATACGTGGGCACGTATTCGCGGGCCGGCGTCGACGAGGTGTTCGCGATGCGCGACGGTCGGTTGGTGCTGACCACCACCCCGAGCGGGGCAATGGCCAAAATCGAGCCGGAAAGCCACGAGTACGAACTGGTACCAATCGCCGAGAACCGGTTTGCCGCGAAGATGCCCGGTTCGGCCAACTGGACGCCGGTGCTGTTCTACTCGATCGCGGACGGCACCCGCTACGTTCACCTCGGAGTGCGGGCCACCCCAAAAGTTTAACGACTGACGCCGGGGCTGGTGCGTGGGCCGATGTCGCGGTCACGGCCGGGATCATCACCGTCACGCCCCGCCCCGGCTCGCTGACCGACACGCAGGCCGGCAGCGTCCTCGACGCGTCCGGTCGGGCTGTTTCGCCGGGATCCATCGACGCGCACATCCACGGCGATCTCGCGGTGTTCCTGCCCGAGCGGTGGTGGGACATCACCGTTGCGCCGCTGCGTCAGGGTGTGACGACCGAGGTGTGCGGCAACTGTGGCCTGAGCCCGTTTTCGCGCACCCAGCAATACTTCGACCAATCCGATGAAGGTCGCGGACGTGAGCTTCCAGATTGGACGTCGGGGTGGGCTTCGACTCGCTGGACGCGTGCGCCACGCAACTCGCCTCCGCCGCGATGCCCACCAATCAGGCGCCGCTGCTGGGCCCCGGGATACTGCGGGCTCGGCCATGGGCTTCACCGACCGGACCCCCTGCTGCGAGCACGCTCAATCCGCAGGATCGAGTGACCGCCACGGCGGCTCTGCCAATTGTTAGAGCGCCGGTCACCGCGTCAGACTCGTCCGGCCAGCCGTCCGCCCAGGTGGATCCCGGACACGGCACCGGAGTCGTCCCGCGCGAAGTAGCCTGTCATCCCCTTGGCGGCGCCCTCGGTGACAACGAACTGGTCGCTCCGGGACCCGACCATACCGATGGCCATCGCAGGCTCGGCGAAGTCTTCTTCCGAGGCACCAATGGCTTGCAGGAACGCCGGCTTCGCCGTCGAGTCCACCAGCAGCCCGTCTGCGGACCCCCGGACCTGAAGTGACATTGCGATGGTGTCGTAGTCGCCGATGAATTCCGCCAGTTCTTCCGGGTCTCGGGCGACGGGTTCCGGGTCGGACTCGACAACGCCGACGAAGTGGGCCAGTGCGTCGCGGACCAGTCCGTGGTTCAGGTCGCTGCCCGCGGAGCTGGCGTTGGTCAGCACCGCGATCCCGAAGTGTTTGTCCGGAGCCATCACGAACGCGGACTGTTGGCCCAGCGTCGACCCGCCGTGGCTGACTAGTCGGACTCCTTCGATGTCCTTGAGCATCCAGCTGATCCCGACGGCGTCGCCCAAGGCGCTGCCCGGCATGTGGACGGTGGGCTCCTTCATCTTCTCCAGGTTTTGCCTGCTCAGCAGGTGGGTTCCGTCCGCAGCCGTGCCCTCGCCGAGGTGGAAGCGGATCCAGGAGACCTGGTCGCCGGCGTTGGCGGTGATCCCGCCCGCGGGTGCGCCGGAGCGGGGCAGTGCCCACGGCCGGGCGACGGTGAAGTTCCTATCGGGATCGGAGTTGTGCCCGACGACGAACCGACGGGTCATCACGTCGTTGGCGAAGAAGAACGAGTGCTCCATGCCCAAGGGCGTGAAGATTAATTCGGCGATGGCGTCCTCGAACCGTTTGCCCGTCACCTTTTCGATGACCCGGCCGGCCAGGGACAGCGAGGCGTTGTTGTAGGACGCTCCGGTTCCGAGCGGGTACTCCTGGGGGAGTGTGGCCATGGCGGTGACGTAGCGGGCGAGGGCGTCGTCGCCCAAGTCGCTGCCGGCGCCCATGAAGTCGCCGGCCCAGCCGGCGGTGTGATTGAACAACTGCAGGACGGTGACCGTGGCGGCCGTCTGCTCGTCGGAGAGTTTGAGCTCCGGAACGTAGGTGCGGACGGGCGCGTCCCAGTCGACCTTGCCTGCTTCGACCAGCCGCATCATCGCGGTCGCCGTGAACGTCTTGCCGGTGGAACCGAACTGGAACAACGTGTTCGCCTCTACCGGCAACGGATTCTCGACGCTGGTCACGCCGTGATAGGCGTAGTACTCGTTCCCGTCGAGATAGACGCCGACGGCCGCGCCGGGCGTGCCGGTCCTGGCCGCGTGCGTGTCAAGCATCTCCTGCAGATGGTCGCTCATGTGTTAGCTCCTCATTGCCGGTAGCGGTATCTCAAAGCGTGGGCGATCGGCGCCGACCGACCAACGTCGGCGGCAAACAAGTGCGGCATGCGCCATCGTGGGGTCCGCCGACAGGTTCGGCGGTGGCACTTCATGAGTTTGCGCCGTGGCGTTGTCGAGGCCCGCGGGGCGCGGCTGTGTCGTCGATGTCCAGGGTCGGGGTGGAAGCCGTCGCCGGTCGCGGTCAGGACCGATGTAGCAGAGGTGGCCCGGTCGGGTGGTCACCGCTTTTCGCCCGCGTACCGGTCGACCCAGTCGAGGATCCGCTGCGAATAATCCCGGCGATGCTCGGGCCTGCCGTTGAGGATGAACAGATGTGAGGCGCCCGGATAGAGCACCATTTCCGTGGGGACGCCGCGGGCGCGCAACGCGACGAACCACTGTTCGGCCTGGGTGGCGGGGC
>JAABUJ010003737.1_pt1 | contig 16742 bp, 15 predicted proteins | sample 5559131 | NCBI WGS metagenome assembly JAABUJ01 (sample SAMN10711875, study PRJNA513366) | rock metagenome | isolation source: Antarctica rocks | place: Antarctica: Victoria Land, Mt New Zealand nord | collected 2016-01-07 | reverse complement strand
TTTTCTTTCTTTCCCAGCCTATGCCAACGACGGAACAATTTCTTCCGTCGTTGGTACGCGCTTGACAGGCGTAAGCATCGTGCAGGCAACAGGCTTGCACCAAGCAAACTTCCCCCAAGTTTGCGCTGGCTAAAGAACAACGCACCAACTGCCGACAATGGGAGAAAACCCGTATTTGTGCAGGGGTGCCGAGTTCAAAAGAAAGGCAAACAATTTGGCGAAAAAACAGCCCGCAGCGAAGAAAAAACAAGCCGCAGCGAAGAAAAAACAGCCCGCCGCGCCGACAGAGCAGTGGATGGCGGAAGGGTTCGCGCGGCACAAGGCGGGGCAGTGGACAGAAGCCGAGGCGCACTACCGGCGCGTGCTGGCGCAGCAAGGCGGGCATGCCCGCGCGGCCTACCTGCTCGGCTCTCTGCTGGCACAGCAGGGGCGCTGGGCCGAGGCAGTCGCGTGGCTGACAAAAAGCCTGCAAGCGCAGCCCGCGCACGCGCAGGCGCTCAGCCATCGCGGGGTCGCCTTGAAAGGACTGGGCCGTGTCCAAGAGGCGCTGGCCGATTACAATGCCGCTCTGGCCCTGCGCCCCGACTACCCCGAGGCGCTCAGCAACCGGGGGGCCGTGCTGCAAAAATTGGAGCGCTGGGACGAAGCGGAGGCCGATTACCAGGCGGCCCTCGCGCTGCGGCCCGGCTGGGCGGAAGCCTGGGGCAGCTTAGGGCTGATTTATCGTCAGATGGAGCGGTGGGACGACGCGCGGGCGGCGTTTGAACAAGTCTTAGTTTATGAGCCAGGCAGCCAGGACGCGGGCAATAATCTGGGGCTGGTTTTGCTGAAACAGGGCGATTTTGCCGGAGCATTAGGGCAGTTTGAGGCTGTTCTGAGCGCAAGCGCTGGGTGCGTGCCCGCGCTGAACAACCGGGGCATGGCGCTGAAAGAGCTGGGGCGCGTGGACGAAGCCCTGTCGTGCCTGGCCGAAGTTCTCGCGCTTCAGCCGGACTACAACGAGGCGCAGGTCAATTTGGGGACTTGTTTGATGGCTCAAAACCGCATGGAAGAAGCGCTGGCGGCCACCGATCTGGCCCTCGCCCGCGACCCCGAGCATGCCGGGGCGCACTGGAACCGCAGCCTTGTTTTGCTGACACTGGGCGACTATGCGCAGGGCTGGCCGGAATACGAGTGGCGGTTTGGGTGCCATATGGCCGCTCCGCGCCTCTGGAGCACGCCGCGCTGGGATGGCACGCCGCTCGCAGGCCGGACGCTGCTGGTCTGCGCGGAACAGGGCCTAGGCGACACGCTGCAATTCGTGCGCTGCTGCGCGGCAATCAACAAAAGCTGCGCGGCAATCAACAAAGATGGACAAAGAGGAGAAAGGAGCGGGCGTGTCGTGCTGGAATGTCCGCCTGCTCTGCATTCACTTGTGCAGGACTGCCGGGGGATTGACCAGGTGGTCGCGCCGCCCGCTTCGCACGAACCTGCACGCGCGCACGATGTACATATTTCGCTGCTGAGCCTGCCCGGCCTGCTCGGCATTGCGCCGGGCGGGGACGGCGTGCCTTACCTGCATGCGCCTGCCTTGGGCGTGCAGAAGTGGCAGGCGGCCCTGCGGCCTCTTGCCCCCGCCCCGCACCCGCCGCTCAAAGTGGGCCTGGTGTGGGCAGGCAACCCGAGTCACAAAAACGACCACAACCGCTCGTGCCGGCTCCGGGACTGGGCGTGCCTGGCCGATGTGCCGCACGCAGCCTTCTACAGCCTGCAAAAAGGCTTTGCGGAAGCCGAGCTTGCCGACACTTCGCTCGCGTGGAAACCTGCCGCACTCGGGGCGGCGCTGGAAGATTTCGCCGACACCGCGTCGGCAATGCAGGCGATGGATTTGATTATTGCCGTGGACACGTCATCCGCGCATCTGGCAGGCGCGCTGGGCAGGCCGGTCTGGACACTGCTGCCGTTCACGCCGGACTGGCGGTGGGGGCTGGAGCGCGAAGAGACGCCCTGGTATCCCAGCATGCGCTTGTTCCGTCAGCCTGCGCCGGGACAGTGGGGCGCGGTGCTGGCGCGCGTTCGGGCGGAGCTTGCGGCCCTGGCGCTGTCGCATCAGGCTCTGGCGCAGACGCTGGACGATTGGGAGCAAAACCCGCCCCCGGACATGAAGCAGCGCCTGCAAACTCTGGCGCAGCAGCACCCGCACGCGGCGCGGGTGTGGAACAACCTGGGCGTGCTGCACTGGCAGGACGGCGAGGCCCTGCCCGCATTGCAGATGTTTGGGCAGGCGCTGCGCTGCGACCCGGCGGACGATGCCACGCGCCTGAACTGCGCGGACATCTTTGACCTAATCGGACAGCATGACGAAGCCTGCGCCCTGCGCGTGGGTGCCCTCGCCGCCGAGACTTCTTTGCCACAGAAAGCCGCTTGAAACAATGACACCGACACTGGAAACGACAAAATGCGCACTGGAAACGACCAAGCGCACCCCGGCGGGCTTTGCGCCTGTCGCCCCAATGCAGAGCCTGTGCAAATGCTGCGGCGCATCCGCCCCGCTGTTTTGCGTCGCCGACTTTCACCGCAACTGCGCGGGTCTGCAAGGCGGGGCGTTTGCGCTGTCGGGCATTCCCATCTACTACTTTCGCTGCCCGGCGTGCGAATTTCTGTTCACCACGGCCTTTGACGAGTGGACGGCCCAGGACTTCGCCGACTATGTTTATAACGACGAGTACGCGTTGGTAGACCCGGACTTTGCGCACGCGCGCCCCAGGAACAACGCGCAGATGATCGCGCAGACATTTGCGGGTTCCAAAGACCTGCGCCTCCTGGACTACGGCGGCGGCAATGGAAGGCTAGCCGAGTTTTTGCGGGCCGAGGGCTTTTTGGATGTACAAACCTACGATCCATTTGTGCCTGCGCACGCCCAAAGGCCATTAGGGGCTTATGACTGCATCGTATCGTTTGAGGTGATGGAGCATTCGCCCCGTCCCCGCGAAACCTGGGAAGATATTCAGTCGCTGCGGGCCAAGGACGGCCTGGTGCTGTTTTCCACGCTGGCCCAGCCCGGCGACATTGAGCAGCAAGGCGCGGGCTGGTGGTATGTCGGGCCGCGCAACGGCCATGTGTCCCTGCATTCGCACCAAAGCCTGCGCGTGCTGGCCGAGGAGTGGAAGCTGCAAATCGGCTCGTTTGGGGACAATCTGCACCTGCTGTTTGGCACGCTACCGTCGTGGGCCGCGCATCTGGTGGCGGGCGAAAAGAAGGAGTAAAAGAAAAAAGAAAGTGTAAAAGAAAGTGTAAAAGAAAGTGTAAAAGAAAAGAAAAAATAGTTTCTCATATTCAGCAATTGCCCTAAAGAAGGGCGCAAAGCCGCCGATAATAGAAGTGTACAAAGTTGCAGAGCGCGAAGAAGACGGCCTCAGCGGGAACATTCAAGAAAGCCCGCCTCCTTGTCTCACTGAGCCAGAAACAGAGCGCAAACGCAGCGTACAACGCTGGGAACAGGAAGTTCCCTTTTATCACGCACCGCTGGGCAGAATAGACACCTGCACGGCTTCATGGAGGAAAACCAATGTCTACACGTATCAACACCAACACGACGGCCTTCAATGCCGCCAACAACCTGAGCCTCAACAGTGACGCTCTTTCCAAGAACATCGAGCGATTGTCGTCGGGCCTGCGCATCAACTCCGCTGCGGATGATGCTTCGGGCCTTGTGATCTCCCAGAGCCTTCGCGCTCAGTCGGCGGGCCTGGACCAGGCTTCTCGGAACACAAACGACGCAGTCAACGTGGTGAAAACGGCAGAAGGCGCACTCAACGAAGTGCATGCGCTCTTGATCAACATCCGGCAGCTTGTCGTACACGCCGCCAACGTCGGCGTCAACGACCCTACGGCGGAAGCCGCAGACAAAGCCGCCATTCAGCAGGCAGTGGACAGCATTGACCGAATCGCCAAGACCACGCAGTTCAACAACAAGAACCTGCTGGTCGGCAGCGGGACAGGCTCGGAAACGACCGCCAACGCCGCCAACAACCTGATCTTCCAGATCGGCGCCAACAACGGCCAGACAGTCAACGTTGGTGTCAACGACTCGCGCTCGGTCAACCTGGGCAAAGAAGCGTCCGGCAGCACTTATGTCGGGGTCGGCGGCACGGCAGGCACGTTCACGACAGCGCACAGCTTGTCGGACCTGGGCACGACGGGAAGCACCGGAACGACGGGCATCAACGTGGCAGACCCGACAGGAGCCGGGGCGCAGCAGGCGCTGGCAGTTGTGGATCAAGCAATCCAGGACGTCTCCAGCACTCGTGCCAACTTGGGCGCGGTGCAGAGCAACGAGCTGCAAAGCAACGTGCGCAGCCTGGCAGTCGCCAAGCAGAACACGGATGCCTCGCAGAGCACCATCCGCGACACCGACCTATCGAGCGAGATTGTCAACTTCACCAAGAACCAAATCTTGGTGCAGGCCGGCACATCCGCCCTGGCGCAGGCGAACTCCGCCCCGCAGGCCATCCTGAAATTGCTGGGTTAATCGAGATTGCTGAGCTAATCGTCCGGGGTCTTTGGCCCTATACACTGAGCACCCTGGCGGGCAAAACCTACCAAGGCGGCATAAAGGCGAGGTGGACACAATCCGCCTCGCCTTTTTCTTTGCGTGCTGCTCTTTTGCCCTATGGAGCGCGCGCTTTTGTGCCGAGAATAACAGCATAGAACTTGTTGGCAGAAATTGGGCAGGGGCACTCGTCTGTGCCGCGCCTCCTGCCGAAAGGAAACAACTCCAATGTCCTCTGCTCCCGTTGCTACGTTTTCCGGCCTTTCCTCCGGCATTGACACGGCAGGCATTATCTCGCAGCTGCAGGCCGTGGCGCAGAAGCCTATCGCTAACCTGCAAAACACCGAAACCGGCTACAACGACAGCCTGACCGCCTGGCAGGACTTCAACAGCCGCTTGTCGTCGCTGCAGACAGCCACCAATGTCCTGACCCAAAGCGGCACATTTAAGACCGTGTCGGGCACCAGCACCAACACGCTGGCGGCTTCATTCACCGCCAATGCCGGCGCGACGCTGGGGGACCACTCGCTCACCATTAGCCAACTCGCGCAGGCGCAAAAGGTCGTCTCTGCCAGCCAGGGCAGCGGCAGCATTGCCCTGGGGCTGGCGGGCACATTTAATCTCAACGGCAAAAGCATCACCGCGAAAGCCAGCGACACACTCGCCGACATCGCCGTCAAGATCAATGCCGCCGGGGCGGGCGTGACGGCCAATGTGGTCAATGTCAGCGCCAACGACTTTCGGCTGACACTGACCGGCACCGCCACTGGCGCGGCCAATGCCTTCTCCGCCGCCGACAGCGGCTCCGACACGGTGCTTGCCAAGCTCGGCGTCGTGGCGGGCGCACCGGCGATCCGCCAAACGATTACCCCCGCGGCGGGGAAGACCGGTGCCGCGTCGCTCGCCCTAGGCAGCGCAACCCAGACTATCGCCAATGTGCTGGGCCTGCCCGCCACGCCCCCGCCCGCCAGCGGCTCTGTGACAATCAACAACACTTCCGTGAGCATTGACCTGAACGCCGATTCGCTGTCCAGCATTGCCAATAAGATCAACGGCGCACAAATCGCGGGCGTCACTGCGCAGGTGGTCGCCGTGCCCAATGCCGACGGCACTGTCAACGCGGGCAGCAAGCAGCAATTGCAGATTGTCAGCAGCAACAAAGACGCGAGCGGCAATGCCGTCGCCCCCACGTTCGGCGACTCATCGCAAATACTTGCTACGCTTGGCGTCGTGCAGCAGAGCTTTACCAATGTCATCGCTGCGGCCAAAGACGCCAAGTTTAACCTAGACGGCCTGGACCTGACGCGCTCGTCCAACATCATCTCGGATGCCGTGCCGAGCGCGACTATCAAACTTCTTTCCGGCACGCCCGCCGCGCCGGCCACCAGCACACTGAGCGTGGCGCAGAACACCGACAGCACCGTCGCCGCCGTCACCAGCTTTGTCAATGCCTACAATGGCATCCAGGACTTTGTCACTCTCCAAAACCAGTTCACGCCATCGTCCACGACTGCTAACGGCACCACTGCCGCCACGTCCCCGCTGTTTGGCGACTCCACGGTTGCGTCTATCCAGAACACGCTAGGCCAGGCTCTCAGCGCCGTTTCGGGCAATACCACCCTGGAAGACATTGGAATTACCTATAACAATACGGGCAAGCTCACGGTGGATACCAATGTCCTGACGACAGCCTTGCAGAATGACCCCGCCAAAGTCGCCAACTTGTTCGGGCAGACCGGAAAGGCCGACAACGGCGCGGTGACCTTCGTGGGTGCCACCAGCAAGACCGTCGCCACGGCAGGCACCGGCTATGTCGTCCAGTTGTCCCAGGCGGCCACCCAGGCTTCAGGCAAGGCCTCGGTCGCCCAGACAGCCGCCAATACCGGCGCACCGGAAACCTTGACCTTTGGCGGGACGCTGTTCGCGTCGCCGGTCAGCCTGACACTCACCCGGGGCAACACTCTTCAAGACACCGTCAACCAGATCAACAGCAATAGCCAACTCAACGGTAAAATCTACGCGTCGGTAGACAGCGCGAGCGGCAAGCTTCAGTTGTCCTCGCAACAGTATGGCGCGGGCAACGGCTTTTCCGTGCTGTCCAATCTCGCCGCCAGTTCCAGCAATTCCGGCATCGGGGACGGCACCACCGGCAGCACGGCTGTTGCCGACGGCACCGATGTGGCGGGCACCATTAACGGCGAGGCAGCCCTGGGCAAAGGACGCACGCTGACCGGTTCGGCAGGCAATGCCACCACTGACGGCCTTTCCCTTTTGGTAAGTGCATCGCCCGCCGACATTGCCGCCGCGCCAGGTTATAATGCTTCTACCCACACAGCCTCGTTCGGCCATGTGTCCCTTGTCCACGGTGTCGCCGACGGCCTGAACAAGGCTTTGACCCAGATTTTAGACCCGACACAAGGCTCAGTCATCGGGGCGGAGAACAGCCTCAACTCGCAGATTGCCGATACTCAGGCGCAGATTACAAGGCTGCAGCAGTCAGTCAGCGACTACACCGATTATCTGCGCACGACCTTCAGCGCCATGGAAACCCGCGTCAGCGCGCTGCAGGCGCAAGGCAGCGCCTTTGCCGCCTCTATCGGCAGCGCGGCCACCACCGGCGTTGCCAAAAAGTAGCTTTATCCTCGTTTATCATTCAGGAGAAACACACCCGCGATGAGCAATCCCTACGCCCAGTATCGTCAGACCGCTATTGAAACCGCCACGCCCACCCGCCTTGTCGTCATGCTGTATGACGGCGCTATTCGCTTTTTGTCTTCCGCCCTGCCCGAGATGCACGCCCGCCGCTATGATGCCCAGACCCGCCTGATCGGACGCGCGCAGGCTATCATCGCCCACCTGCGCGATATTCTGGACTTCGCCCAGGGCGGTGCAGTTGCCCATGATTTAGAGACCTGCTACGTCGCCCTGTATGATGCTTTGACCGATGCCAACATCCACGACAAGCCGGAGCGTGTCCAGCAGGCCATTGACTCGCTGCGGGAATTGCGCGAAGCCTGGATTGAAGTAGACCGCCGCTGCCAGGCCGGCAAGGGCCACACAAGCCTGGAGTCCGCGCCCGCCTCGGCTTCTCCGCGCCCCTTGCTGACTGTCTAGCTCCCCTGGAGGTTTCCCCATGTCCCTTGCCGCATCCGGCAGCGACCGCGAAAAGTTTGACTTTTTGTTGCAGCTTTCCCTGGAGCAAGTCCGCGCCCTGGAAGCCGACGACATGACTGCGTTTGACCATATCCTCGCCGCGAAAAACGCCCTCGTCGCCTCGTTCCACGATGCCCGTGCCCTGGTCGCCTCGGACAGCACACTAGCCCATGTCATCTCACATATCCAGGATGCCGACAAGGCCGCCCAGCGCCTCCTGTACCGCAAGACCGGGCGCATTATGCGCCAGCTCACCGAAATCCGGCAGCAGCAGCGCGCCCGCCACGCTTACCAATCGCCGGGCGGCGTCCGCGCCGACACGCCCCCGCCCCAAGCCCCGCGCTTTGTAGACCGGGGCAGCTAACAAAATAGCCTTCTTGTTCCCAGCGCCTTTTTCTGTTACAATGAGGGCGGAGGCGCGCCAAAGATGCTAACCACGCTGCTGATTGTTGGAATAGTAATTGCAGGCACGCTCTGGGCGCGTTTAGAGGCCGCCCGGCGTCAGCAAGTTCGGGACGAAGCCCACCGCGCAGCTTTGCGGCGTCTCATTGCCCGCGACCCCCGCAATACCGGCGCGCACGAAGCGCTGGGCGACTCTTTGTGTGCCGCCGCCCGCCTGGAAGAAGCCGAAACCGCCTACCACGCCGCCCTGGATGCCCAGGCAGGCCGCCCCGAAGACGGCAGCGCGCGCGCCAAGCTGGCTGCCATTGACCGCGAAAAGCGCGCCCGTTTGGAGAGCCGCCAGCCCCTCCGCTCCCCTCAAAACGAACTCTACTTTTGCCGACGCTGCGGCGCGGCCAACCCGCCCAACGCTCCTGCCTGCGAGGCGTGCGGCGAAACCATCGGCCACGATACATTTCTGGCTGCCCTGCGCGACCCCGGCGTCCGGCAGGCCACCTGGGAAAGCGTCGCGATGCTGTGCGTGGTTTTGCTGTGCATCCAAATCTTTCGGTTTTTGCCTTTGCTGGTGCAAGTGTCCGTGTTTATGTCCACCATCTGCGTTGTCGCCTGGCGTCTGCTCCGCGCCATTGAAGGCCGTCGTGGGTGAGCGTAGGCGTTTCTCCTCTGAGTCCCTCCTTAACCGCTTGCCTCGCCCCGCGTTCGCATGCTACAATGGCGGTCACTATGCCTTTCCCCCTCCACACGCACGCCGCCCTTGCCTCCACCCTCTTTGACCGCGCCTTTTGGGAAGGCCAGACTTCGCTGGCGGTGCTGGCGCAGGTCGGCAAAATTGTCCTGCTTTACCTGCTGCTCCGTTTTGCGCTGCGCAAGATTGTCAGCAAAATCGTCCTGCCGATTATCGCGCGCGGCGGCGAAAACGTGGACGCGGAAAGCGCTGCCCGGCTGAAAACCCTGGCGGGCCTGCTCAACAGCATCATCGGCTACACCCTGGCCTTTGTGTTCGGCATCATGCTCCTGCGCGCCTTTCACCTAGACCCCGTTCCCCTGCTGACCACGGCCAGCGTGGCCGGGCTGGCCGTCGGCTTCGGCGCGCAAAAGCTGGTCAAAGATGTTATTTCCGGCTTTTTTATTCTGCTGGAAAACCAATATGCCGTGGGCGATTATCTTACCGTCAACGGCGTCACGGGCACTGTCGAGCAGGTCGGCATGCGCACCACGCAAATCCGCGACGATGCCGGGCGCTTGTACACGCTGGCAAACGGCGACATCGCCCAGGTGTGCAACCAGAGCCGGGGCACGGTTGCGGCCTTTTTAGACATCGGCATCGCCCCTGCCGCCGATGTGTCGCGCGCCACCCAAATCATCAACGAGGCCGGCCAGGATATTGCCAAATCTCAGCCCAACCTCGGCTTTGACGCCCCGCCGGTCGTGCAGGGCCTAGGCGCGATGGACGGCGCGCGCCTGACCCTGCGCGTATCCTGCCCGGTCAACACCCCTGCTAAGCTCACTGCGGCCCAGGATGCCCTGCGCGCCCTCGTCCGCCAAAAGCTGACCGACGCCCAAATCCCCCTCGCCTAGCGCGCTGCACCCTTGTTCCTTCGGGATAGCCCGCGCAGTGCGCAGGCGTGTTAAGCCTGTATCAACGACGGAAAGATTTGTTCCGTCGTTGGTGTGCGCTTGGAAAGCTATCAGAAAGCGTAAGCAATGCCGGGACAAAGCGCACCTGGGGTATAAAACCCTTGGCAAAGGACTGCACAGGGGGTATAAAACCCCCGGCAGAGATGAAGCCAAGCCCTCACGGGCGTAAGATGAGGAGATGGGCTGCCGAGTGTCCGAAGCCTGTCTTTCTTAAGCCGACAAGGCCGGGCCTCATCCCTGCCGAGGCTTGCTGAACCCCAGCCCATGCCGTGCGCCCCCTGGTTTTCACTCAGATTTTTCGGGGCTACGCGTGTTCTTCGCTTGTTTCTTCCCACTCCGCCCAGAGCGTACCCGCCGCATAATGCTGTTTTTGGTTTTCAACGTACTGCACAACGCGGCTGATATGAGAGCGGCTGATGCTAAAGGCGGCATAGTGGTCTTGCCAGCCGAAGAAGCTGTCTTGGGCGAGGTTCTGGCGGACGAATGTTGAGGAAATGCCTTTGACCTGCTGCATAAACCCGGACACGGCAATGCGTGGCGGCAAAGTCACGACAAGGTGAACGTGGTCCGCCATGCCTCCGAGTGCCAGTATCTGTGCGCCGTTCTGCCCGGCTGCGTGCCGGAGGCAAGCGTAGATTTCAGGCTCCCAAAGTGGGTTAAGGAGCGGGGTGCGCCGATAAGTGGCCCAAACAAAACGATAATGCAACTCGGTTTTGCTGTGCTGCATGGCTTGGTGATGGCTGCTCAAGAGAAGAAAAAGCAGAAATGAGCTTTATGCCTCTACTTTTGTGAATCGGACAGTAGATGCAGCAGGAGAAAAAACTGGGATTACAAACCCTTCAGCAAGAATGGGAGCCGGGGGTGTGAAACTATCGGCAGAGGATTGCCCCACCATTGGCAGAGGATTGCCCAGGGGGTGTAAAACCCCCGGCAGGGATGAAGCCACACCCTCACGGGTGTAAGAAAGACCCAGGTCTCCATGTCTTGCGCCCGCGAGGGCCGGGCCGCGTCTCTGCCGGGGGTTTTACACCCCCTGGGCAATCCTTTGCCAATGGCTTCGTACCTCCTGTGCAGTGCTCTGCCGATGGTTTTACACCTCGGCTCTTTGTCTGCCCAATCAATCTTTCGTCCTCAATGGGCGACGGGAGACGCGGGGCGGGCGCTCAGGTCGGCGCTGCCGGGGGCGGGGGCGAGGGTGGCGAGGAGAGCACCGCCATGGTCGGTGTGGCTGGGGACAAGAAGAAACTGAACGCCGCGCGCGGGCAGGCCGAACCGCGAGGCTTGGGCCGTGTCGCCGCCGGCATGCAGGCAAATCTTCAGAAAGCGCGGCAGAATATCGGGCTGCCACGCGCCTGCCGTGAACAGCGAACGGCCCGCCCCGCTGTCCAGCACAAAGACGCCGCGCCCGTCGCGCAGGCTGCCGCCTTCGTACAAAGCATACAAAGACAATTTGCGAAAGGCGACCTCGCCGCGCGCTAGGGACTGAAGCAAATCCTCGCAGCGCGCCAAAGCCGCCCACAGGGCAGGGCGGGGCAGCAGGCGGTGGGCCACGCCCGCCCCGGTCGCGCCGACAAACTCTTCCGGCATGTCTGCAAGCTCGGCCCAGCCGCCCTGCGGGGAAACAACCGCGCGGGCAGCTTCGTTGGCATATTCGGTTCCCGGCCCCACCTGGGATTTCACATAGGCGATACTCACGCCGAACTGAGCCTGACGCTCGGCGCGCAAAGCGTCAAAGGGGCTGTCTTGGGGGGTGGGTGCGAAGAGGGACGGGGGCATGCGGGTGTTTTCCAAAGAAGCGCGAGCAGCAAAGGCTATTTGTAGCTTGGCAGAATAATACCCTTCATAATAGTATTCTGCGCCAAAATAAAGACCAGCAGTGTCGGCACGGCGGCCAAGGCCAGCCCCGCCATCATCACATATTGGGGAGCGCCCGCAGTCTGCAATTCGTACAGCCAGACCATCAGCGTCCACATGTTCTTGTCCTGGCAGGTCAGCATGGCAAACAAAAATGCGCCATACGCGCTGGTAAACGCGCCCAAAGCGATCACGGCAAAGATAGGCCGGGACAGCGGCAGGGTGATGGCGCGGAACAAAGTCATCTCGCCCGCGCCGTCTAATGTGCCGGCCTCATACAGCTCTTTGGGCAGGCTGTCAAAGAAGCCCTTGAGCAAAAAGATGGAGTAGCCGCTGGCCGCGCCGGGCAGGATCAAGGCCCAGAAGGTGTTCAATAAGCTGAGCTGCTTGAGCAGAAGAAAGCCGGGAATAAGCGCCACTTCGGCAGGAAAGGCCATGGTTGTCAGCAGAAACAGCAGAACCGCATTGCCGTAGGATAAGTTGTAGCGAGACAGGGCATACGCGCACAAGGGGTTGACAATCAGCGCGGTGAGAACGGACAGGACGCAGTAAACAACGGTGGTGAAGATGGCGCGTCCATGCAGCACAATGTACTGCAAAACCAGGCTGTAATTGCGGGTCAAAAAGCTCCAGCGCAGCGCTAATTGGTGCGTGCGCGCATAAGTCCAATCTGAAACATACACGGCCTGCGCCAGAGACAAAGGGGCAATGCGTGCGGCCCGCCAGCGCGTTTCCGGCGTGTCCACAGACAGGGAGGCGGCGGGGACGGCGGATTTGAGAAAGTCCAGCCAGTCCAGCAGTGGCGGGCCGGACGCAGGCAGCAGGTCGGGATTGGGCAGCGCAATCTGGCGGAACGCGCCAAAAGACGCTTGGTATTGGGCGTTGTACTGGGCGATGTCTGACTGGTATTTGGCTGTCAAGAACTGCTGGTAGGCGGGCAGCGCGGACGGGGCCACCTGGATGTCGCGGAACGGCAGGCGCGTGCGCACGAAGGTTTCCCAGTCTTTGCGCTGCGCGGCATTGCCCTGCGTGTTTTGCGCAGGCAGAATAATCACGCCGTAGCTTGCGTAAGCCGTGCCCCAGGCGTGGTTCAGGTCGGCTAGGGACGCATAGGCTTCTTCTTTGAGCCAGCGCTGATACAGCGGGTCGGCCCCGACCAGGGTGAAGTAGCGCGCGGGCAGGGTCTGCTGAAAGGCGGCCCAGTCTGCGCTTTTTGCCGTGCGGGCCGGTGTCCAGCCGCGCCGGGCGGGCTGCTCAAAGGGGGGAAAGACCGTCAGAAACGTGTCGTCTTCTTCGGTATAAGCCTTGTTCAGGGCGGCGATGTTGCCCAGAAAGTGCGCGCGCAGCCAGTCGTGGTAGCGGTCCAGCAGCGTGGAGGGCGCATAGGACGCCCCGGCCCCGCCAAAGCCGACCGCTTTCATGCGGGGCGGCAGGCTTGCCGCGAACGTGTCCCAGGCGCGCGGCGAAAGCTTCAGATTGCCGGGCGGGGGGCCGACATCCTGCAATTTGGCGAACGGCACGCCATAGGCATCGCCGATGGAAGAAATGTCGGCTTTATATTTATCTTCGGCGTACTTGCCGAACAGCGCAGGCGCGGAATACAGGTAGCGGGGAACAAGGGCGAACGACGCCTGGTCGTACTGTGACTCAACGCTCAGGCCGAGCATCATCAAAAACGGGTAGACCATGGTCACGGCCCCCACGCTGAGTATTAGGTAAAGAAACGCCACCAGCAGGCGCATGGGCGGGGACTTGCGTCCCACGGTTGGGATCAGGGCCATGCGCGTATTATACCATGCCCATTAAGAGGGCCGGGAACCGGCTCAGCCGGGCCAGCGCACGGCGGACAGGGCGAAGCGCATTTCCAGCGTCTCGGTGCGCTCCAGCCCGCCCAGGTGCTGCGCGGCGAAGTCGGCGGCATCGCGCATCAAAACGGCGTGGGCCAGTTCGGGGATAGGCCACATCTGCGAATACGTGCGCCGGGACAGGGCAGCCAGTGTCTGCCCGACGGAAACCTGACGCTGCCAGGAGAGGCCGGGTGCGGACAGGGTGTCCGTGCGTGCCCCATTGCGCCGCAGCAGGGCCAGAAGGCCCTCGTGGCCCGGTGCGCCCAGGCTGGATTGAAGCAGGCCCTGCGCGCGGGCACGGGCATAGTAGTGATCAACAATGAGGGAGCGCCCGCCCTGCTCGGTGCCCAGCAGCAGCACGCCCTGCCAGGGAACCAGCACGCGCCGGAACTCGTCCAGGGCAAGACGCCAGCCTTCCAGGAGGTGCAGGATATGCACGGCAAGTATGCCCTGGAACGAGTGCGCGCGGAACGGCAGGCATTGCAAATCGGCCTGCAAGAGCGGCAGCGCGGCGGGGAAAGATTTGGCGCGGGCCTGCTGCATCATCGGCAGGCTGACATCTACGCCGACAACCTGGCCGGCATGCAGCCTGCTCAGGGGAACGCCCAGGCGTCCCGTGCCGACGCCTGCATCCAGCAGCAAGCCGCCCGCATCTAAATGCGCGGCGGAGGCGCAGAGATGGACAATGGTATCCACAACAGGCGGGGGAATGGGGCGCGTTTGGTCGTACTCGCCCGCCACGGCATCAAAAGAAAGGAAGCGGCCCCTGGGCGAGCGCACTAAGACGGCTCCAATGTGGGGACAGGCAGCGGCGGGGGCGCGTGTTTGGGCATGCTGATGCTGGGCGGCACGACATATAGGGGCAGCAGGCCCAAGGGATCATCGGTGTCACCGGAAGCCAGGCGACGGGCCGCGAGGCGAGCCAGGCCGTCCGGCGGCGTCCATGGCTGCGAGAGGGATGCGCCCTGCCAGCCGGGCAGCAGCGACGGCTCGCCGCAGACAACTGCCTGGGGCAAGGACTGCAGGCGCAGGGCGAGGGCATCCGGCGCACTGGCGAACGGGGCTTCCACGCACTCGCCATTGTGGTAAAACGCGGCGTAGACTTCATTGCGGCGCGACAGCAGCACGGGGACAACCATTGTTTCGTGGGCTGCCGTGCCCCAGACAGCCGCGTAAGCATCCAGTGCGCCCACGCCGACCAGGGGTTTGCCAGTCACCTGCGCGAGTGTGCGCGCTGTAGTCACGCCGACGCGCACGCCGGTGAACGAGCCTGGCCCAATCCCCACGGCGAATGCGCTCAGGCTGTCCAAAGTCAGGCCGTCACCCGCGAGCAGGGCTTCTATCTGCCCCATCAGGCGGCGGGACAGGGTGCGGCGGCCTGCAAAGAGGCTGACGCTGCGCACCAGCCCCGTGTCTTCTTCGGCCAGGGCCAGCACGCACATTGGGCCGCCTGTATCCATAATGAGAAAAGTCATGGCGTCAATGCTTCCAGCATCTGCCGCGCGCGCGCGCCGTGCGGCGTGAACATAATCGTGCGGCTGTCTTGCGTGTCCGCCGTCAAGCTAATGTCCAGACGCACATCGGGCAGGGCATCGGCGACACGGTCAGCCCATTCCATCACCACCACGCCCTCGCCGTCCAGGTATTCATCATATGCCAGGTCGTACAAGCCTTGGGAGTTGTCCAGCCGGTACACATCAAAGTGGTAAAGGGGCACGCGCCCAGTGCGATGTTCGGCCACTAGCATAAACGTGGGCGAGTTCACAGGGTCATGGCTTGGCACGCCCAGGCCGCGCGCCAGCCCCTGCGTCCAGGTGGTCTTGCCTGCGCCCAGGTCGCCGCGCAGGCACAGCACATCGCCCGCGCGCAGAACCCGGCCCAGGCGTTCGGCCAGCGCGCGTGTTTCGTCCGCACTGTGGGTGGTTCGGGTGAGCATGGGGAGTTACTGCGTGAAGTGATCCCAGCCGTGCGCGCCAGTCGGCAGCGCGTTTTGGCCGTCTGCGCCCACAAAGCGCAGGCCGGACTTGATAATCTCGCCGACTTGGGTGCAGGCAATCCCCGTGTCTTCCACCATCGCCCGCACCTGAGCCGCGCTTTCGGGTGGGACGACAAGCAGGAGTTCCAAGTCCTCGCCGCCCAGCAGTGCCATCTGCGTCGCGTCCTGGCCCAGGGCTTCCGCCGCCGCCCGCAGGTCGTCGCTGATTGGGAGCAGTGCCGTGTCAATGCGCGCGCCCACGCCCGATGCGGCGCACAGCTTGGCGATGTCGCCTGCCAGCCCGTCGCTGATGTCCATGGCCGCACGGACTTTGCCGGCTTCGGCTAGGGCGCGGGCGGCGACAATGCGCGGCTGCGGACGCCGGTGCGCACCCACCAAAGCAGGATGCGCCTTCTCGGCCCGCACCAGCCCATCCCGCAGCAGCAGGGCGAGCCCCCCGTGCGAGTTGCCTAATGTGCCCGTCACCAGGATGCTGTCCCCCGACCGCGCTCCGGTGCGTGTCCATGCCTGCCCCGCCGCGACCATGCCCATCTGGGTGACGCTAAGGGTGAGGCCATGCGGCGAGGCATTGGTGTCTCCGCCTGCCAGGCGCGCGCCATAGCGGTTGAGGCAGTCCGCCAGCCCGTCGTATAAGCGCTCCAGCGCTTCCACCGTCTCCTCGTGCACAAAGGCCAGCGATACAAACGCAAACGTTGGCTCGGCCCCCATCGCGGCAACGTCGGACAGGTTGACGGCGGCAGCCTTCCACCCGATAGAGTACGGGTCGCTCCAATCCCGCCGAAAATGCACGTCTTCCACCAGCATATCGGTGGTCACGACGACCTGCCGCCCGGCGGGCACGTCCAGCACCGCGCTGTCGTCGCCGATAGGCACCGCCAGTCCGTCGCCCGCCGAGCCTGCATGGGCCGCGCGCACCCGCTCAATCCAGCCCCCTTCGCCCCCTGCCTCAGTAATTTGCATTGTTGGTCTGCATTCGTCTCCCTGCGCCGTCCGTCAATTGGCCTATAAGAATAGCACAGCGAACCGGGTTTGTCAAGGTGAGAGGCGCGCGGAGGAGTGGCCTGTTTGCCTTATCCCTTGTAGCCCACACAAAGAGCGATGCTGGCAGCGACAGCATCCAGCACATCGTTCGGCAGTGTTCCTGCTTGCTCGGTGAACCGCAAGACGCTGGCAACCCGCATTTGCAAGACATCCGCTGCCGAGGGCTTGCTGAGGCCGCTGCGCTGGCTTGGCTCAAGCCGCGTCATCCATAAGTAAGCCGCAAATGCCGGCTGCCACCCTGTGATTGGCACCACAAGACGCACGGGCAGCCGCCCCAGGC
>JAABUJ010003735.1_pt1 | contig 16744 bp, 19 predicted proteins | sample 5559131 | NCBI WGS metagenome assembly JAABUJ01 (sample SAMN10711875, study PRJNA513366) | rock metagenome | isolation source: Antarctica rocks | place: Antarctica: Victoria Land, Mt New Zealand nord | collected 2016-01-07 | reverse complement strand
CCGCCGCGCCACGGTAGCACACCCGTGGGAGTACATCTCGTCCGGTGGCGGGTGCGATCTTCAAAATCGTCGGATGGCGTCTGACGGCGTCATCGGTGGGTTCGACTCCCATGTACTCCCGCTCCCCCCCGTGCGTCACCCCGCTGCGATTTCCAGAATTAGCGTAGAAAAACGGCCGTTTCCAGAATTAGCGTAGAAAAAGTCGAGCGGCCTTACGCCAATGTCCAAAATTAGTATGGAATTTTCCAGAATTAGCGTAGAAAAAATCGTGCTACACAGCTTGGAACCGCAGGGCAATGGAGTAGATGATGTGCGACCGCGAGAGACACGCCTATCGAAGATCGAGGGGAGAGGCCCGACTTGATCGACCCTGAGAAAGGATCAGTCGTCAGACACCCTTGGCGGTGCAGGCATACGCCTCGCGGACAATGCCGTCGATGCCAAGCAGCGGTTCTTGACGCAAAAAGGTTGCCCGGGCCTCGTCCCGCCATCAGTATAATACGGCCCGCTACTTGTAGACGATAAGACAATGGGAAACGGGCAGGTCCGGTAATCCGGCAGACTGGAACCCTCTATATAGGATAGGCGGTGGAAGATAGCGATGAGATGTGAGGCAGTTCGTAAAGCCAAACCAGGGTAGTAGAGGAGCAATACATCATCGAGTCCTGTGGCCGCACCTACTCCTCGCCACCGTTCAGCCCTACCAGGTTGTCCATCTCGGCTTCCGCTACGACACTGGTGAAGGCGTCCCGTACGGTCAAGCCGAGGAGATCAGCGAACGCGACGTAAGTGGCAAACGAGGCGCCCTTCGTGATCACACTGCCCCTCTCGATTCCCTCAATCTGGTTCACCGTGATCCCGAGGCGTGCCGCGACGTCCGATGCCCGGAGCCGAGCCGCTCGCCGACACAGCCCAAACCGTCTGCCCACATAGCGCGCGCTGTCGTCGTTGTCTCTCTCATCAGCGCGAGGAGAGAGAAGGAACGCTAGATCGTAGAAACGGGAGATCGTCGCACGCTCCTCAGCGACGCCGAGTCGTTCGGCCGTCAACGCCCGCATATCGTGCCCGCACATCGGGCAGATTCCGATCCGCAACGGCGCGGTCAACAGCGGCAGTGGTCGACCACAATGGCCGCACGCGTCGAGAAACCGACAACCGTGGCGCACGCACCCTGGCAATGACAGGAAGCGCCACATCAGCGAATAGTAGCCATCGTCTCGCACACACAACGGGCAATAGCGCAGCGATACGGAGATGCTGCCGGCCAGGAAGCGGCTCAACGGCTGAGGCCGCGTCGACCGACCGAACTTCGTGCCGAGATGGTGGAATGTCGTGCCCAGGAGATCTGCCGGGGAACACACCGCCAATAGCGGTAGGTTTCCGAACGACAGCGGCGGAAAATCGGTCACGCCCCGCGCAATCCGCCGATCCTGACGGGGGAAACACTGCGCGGTCAGCGCATCCACCGACATGATGTCGTTGTCTTCCGCCAGGCGCGTGAGATAGCCGGTATAGGATTCGAGCCACCGCATGGGCGGATGATCCGGCAGCGCATCGAAGTAATAACCTTTGGTGCTAGTTGAAAAACCTCTCAAACGTCTTTGATGCAATAGAAGCAGCCATAATGCCTCTGTATTGCGTCAAATGGTGCGTCTACGGACGAGTCACGGTCATGGGAATTCATTCGACAGCGTGCCTCACCCTCTCGTTAGACATATGTGCATCAAATATTAGAAAAACAAACAAGGACGCGAACAAAATGACGATTTCAACTAGCACCAGAGGTTAATAGGACGCTGTCCACAATGTATCTGCGTCAGCCATAGCGCTCCCTCCCTCCAGGCTGCAATCACCGTGCGTGCGCCGCGCTGATCGACGGCTCACGATACAGGTTGAATCCAATCACGAGAAAGCCTTGCGTGGCGTCCATAGAACGCGGTGAGCGAGGCCGCGCCTGTAGGCGCGGCCTCGCTCACCGCGGCTCCGCTCCTACAACCGAGCCTGTTGGTCACACAGGCGGCTCGATAGCCACCCGCAGGACCGGGCCGTTCACCTCCTTATGGGACTACTTTGTGATCGCGATAGTAGCTAGCGAGGAGATCCGCCACCCCTGGGCATGACAGGAAACCTGTGGAGATGCCGAGGTGCGCGGCGACAGCCTCCGCAGCCTCCGTCTTCGAGTACAGTATCGGCGGCAACGTCAGGTCCTCCAGTGCCCGCTGGATGCGATGCAACGTGGCGCGCTCTCGATCTTGGCGGCGCCTCGTCGCTTCAGGGACGGCGTCCTCGGCTGGTGGCGGGGTGAATAGGTGGCGCAACGTGACGCCATAGAAGGTGGCGTACACGATGTATGTGTTGAGGGATCCCTGGAGCGTGCCGCGCTCGATGGCCTGCGTACTTCTAAGGGCCGTGATCGGGAGGCGCGCGTAGACTTCGTGCGGCAACAGATGGTTGGCCTCGCGCAGGTGACGAAAATGCGCGCCGATCGCCCTCAACGTGTCGCCGCTACCTTCTTCGCAGGCGTGTGGCGTCACGAGGAACTCGATGTCGGCCACGCGATCGGCGAGAGCCGTTTGCTTATCCGCGGCCATCGCCGCACCATCCCATCGAGCGAGATCAGCGCGGCACGCGGGGCATATCCCACTGGGGACGTGGGCCGCGAACAGCGGGATGGTTTTACCGCACTGTCCGCATCTATCCATGAGTAAGCGCTTGTGTTCCACACACCCGGTCACCGCCGTGAAGCGCCAGATGAGCCGATAGTACCGGTGATCGGACAGACAGTGGGGGCAATACCGCACGGTACACGCGATACTGCTCCCGAGAAAGCCCTTGACGGACCGGCTGCGCGTGGTCGGCCCTAGAAACTTGCGGACGACGTGATGGAACGTCGTGGTGCGGAGCCGCTCCTCAGAACAGACGGTGAGGTCCTCCAGGATGCGATATGACAGCGGGGGCATATCCCTCATCCGGCTCACATGGATAGGCCGACCCTTCGGCGGCATCGGGACGGTTAGGTCTGAGGGGACATCCGTGTCGTTGAGATCGAACAGCCGCGCGAGATATCCTGTGCCCGCCTCGCCCGGCTCGGGCGCCGGATGGTCGGGCAGGGCGTCAAAGTAGTACAGATCATCCCGTATCATCATGCTCATCCTCCCCGATTCACTTGAGCAGGGCGCGGATGTTCGGCGGTGTCGCCGATTTAAGGTCATCCCATGTCGCCCGCAGCACGTCCTGAGAGAGGCAGGGTAGCCCGTCGATGATCGCGCGCCGGCTGGCCTCCACGAGTAGGATCATAATCTTGTTGAGATTGCCCCTCGTCAATTCATCGATGAGCGTTGCCGGTCCAGGCGCGACATCTTTCTTCTTTGGTCCGGTTTCGACCTGCCGGTAGGATAGGTTCGCGTCGGACGTGAATGGTAAGAGTAGTTCCATGAAGACCAAAAGCCCCGCCAGACGGTCGCTCCCGTCCTTACCGACTGTATAGGGCTTGAGCTCGAAGTAGTCATTCCAGCGCCCCTGCAGCTCGACATCACCCTCGGTGAACTTGTAGGGATGGCAGGACGCACAGACCATCGTGACGCCGCGTAGCACGTTCGACAATTCGATGAACCGGCGGCGTAGTTCATGGCTCCGCACATTCTCGATCTCATCGAACCATTGCATGATGTTGCGGCACTTCTGGGCATTGGTCGCGATCTTATTGAGCAGCCGCCCTTCCTTGTCCCGCTCGGCGTAGGTCGCCCCAAATGCCTGGACGATATTCTGGAGCAACATCCTGGCCGACAACTGGCTCGCCGGCGCGTCGGTCTTGATGAGCGGTATGCGGTTCCTCTTCTCCTCGACCGTCGGGGGGAAGACAACGGCGGCGAGCCAGTCGGCGTAGGTCGACTTCCCCATGCCGCTCTCACCACCGAGGAGTAGGTTGCGCTGCTGGCCTGGCGAACGATACTGGAGAATCGTCGCGAGTTTCCGATTGAGTGCGCGCAAATCAGGTGTGAGGACGAAGTAGAAGTTGGCGAGCCACGCCAGACGTTGGTCTTTGGTCATGCGCGCGAACTGCTCGACATAGGTCCGACGTAGCGCCTCGTACCCAATCTGGGCGATACTGTCGGGATCGATGTCCAAGGGACTCCTGACCAAACGAAGCAGCAGCCGCTGGCGCATGTCCATAATCTGCCGACCCTTCTGCTCATCGACCGCACTTGTGCCGAGTTGATCGACGCGTGCGAGAAGGCGCGCGTCGTCGGCCTGATACTCATCCTCCCACTGCTGCAAGAGATGTAGCCGAGCGAACATATCGAGGTGGTCGTCGACGAGTGTCGTCTGGACCGGTAACGTGCCCTGAGTTAGTACCCTTTCTGGGGCCATAGGCGCCCTTTCCGGGACCATAGGTGCTGTTTCTATGTCCATTGGTATCCTCCCTTTTGGGCTAGCCCCGCGCGGGGCGCCCGAATGCGGCGAGTATATCCGTGCGCGAGGGGGTGGGTGTCACGGGAATGGAGGCCGACACCGCCTCGGCGTCATCATCGGGGTGGAGCGTCGCCTTCTCCTTGCGGCGTGCGCTCTGGATGCGTGTCTGTTCCTTGGCCCGCGCGGCATTCCGCGCGTTGTTGTCATTGGCGCGCCCCAGGTAATCCGTCGGGTCGCCGCCCCTTTCGCGCGAGATGCGCTTCGAGGTCTCCCACTCGGACGCACTGATCCTCTTGAGCGCTCCCGTGGCATCCCGGAACTTGCTCGACGTCGTCTCGACCTGAAAAGGCTTGATCCCCTGGTGCGACATGGTCAGACACCCGATATTATCCTCCTCGTAGCTGTAGCTGTATTCCATGGGAGTGCCATCCAGGTCCAGGCGTGGCGCCTTATTGGCCGCCCCCGAGGCATAGATCAGTCCGAATGCCATCACCCCTTTCCCAGCATGGATCTGGCGGGTCTCGGTGGCCTTGCGCCAGAAGAGGTGGGCGACCTCCTCATAGGGCGGTATCTCGGGCACCCAGGTCATCGTCTCCGCCCACTTGTCGAAGGGGCTCATGCCCAGGGCGGGGTGCTCTTTGTGCCAGTGATCGACCATGAGGCGTAGGATGAAGTCATCGATATCCTCGTAGAGGAGACAGGCATTGCGCAGCGCGTGTTTCGTGTGCTCACGACCCCGCTGCGCGCCGCGCAGGTAGGCATCGCACAGCGCCGCGAGTTCTTTGAAGTGGTTCTCGATGAGCGCCCCGTAGCGCCCGTTGTAGGGTGGCCTGAACACGAGATCCATGGTGTTGTACCGCCCCTTGGGATGGGTGACATCGGGGCAGGCGAGCGCTCGTCCCGCGTAGGCCAGGCTGTCCGACTTGAACTCCAGGGCATTATCGATGAACAACTGCTGGATCAACCCGATGTAGGGGATCATCCCCTCGAGACCCAACGCTTTGAGCTTGTCTTTGGACCACACGGCGAACCAGATCGCACTTCTCAGCGCGTCCAGGATCGAGGCGATACACGGGTCGCGCACGTTGAGCGAGTAGCCAATCGGGGCGCGGAGGCAGGCGTCGAACAGCATCGTCAGCCACAGGGTCAGCCGGATCGTGCGCGTGTCCTTATCCACAATGTACGCGTGAACCTTCCAGTGGTCCGCGAAGACATACTGGCCAGGCAACTCCGCACGATCAGCAAAGTGGTCGAACACGCGGCGTGTCCGATCCCATGTCCCCTTGCCGTAGCGCCGATCCATCATCTCCTCGCCGACCTCGGGATTGGTCTCGAGGACCGGCACGTACTGATACAGCCACCCCCGCGACGGGCGTTTGACAGGGCTTAATAGCGCGGCCTTGCGTGGGACGGAGAGGATAGCGTCCATCGGCAGACGATGATCCAGGAGTTCGTACACCACATCCGCTGGAACTGCATGCCCCTCGCATTTGTGGGGGTCGATCCACCGGCACCCGGTCCGCTCCCACACCCTATTCATGGTGTTCCAGAGAAGATTGGTGTTCATGTGGACATCGCGGCGCGCGTAGTAATTCATAATGACCGTGTCGATCAAGTGTTGCTGCGGGTCGGTCGTCCGGCTATGCCCGCGGTCCGAGCGCACCATCTCGCCGGCCATCTCGTCTTCATTGCCACAGGTCCGATGGACACGCTGCCGGTATTTGTAGTACGTGGAGCTAACGATGACCGGGGTCTCCGCCGCCAGCAACGCGTCGAGCGCCTCGCCCTTCTTGAATGTCTTGCCGTCCTGCACGGCCTGCCTGGCCAGGAAGGCGAGGGATGCGTCCACACGCTCAATGAGGCCTTTCTGCATCCGGGCGTTCTCTCGCGGCGTCGTTAAGTCCCGGGCATTGGCCGGGGCTGTTCTGGGCGTCGGGCAGTGCTCCAGCATCTTGGCCTGTAGGGCTTTGCGCGTCGGCGCGAAGACCGGTGGAAGGTCGCCGGACACGCCCCGGATGACGCTCTCGATCGTCTCGGTCGTCTCCTCGCCGGTGCGATCGTCCACGAGCGTGATGACCGCCGGAATAGCCTTGAAGTCGGGGGCGGATGCGATCCGAAACACCCGTTCACCCCGCGCCATGAACGCGTCTTTCTTGAAATTGGAGGCCCTCACGGGCGAGGACGATCTATCCCTCGCGGCCATGGATCACGCCCTCGCCCAGGGGGCCAACGCGACGACCACGGTTGGCACGAGCAGCCCATCCCGAAAGACGGACAGCGAGAGGTCCGTCATCAGTTCGCCGTGCCAGAGCATGTGATACAAGGAACCGTTCACCTCTCTGGTGGGTACACAGAGGTGACGCGCGAGCTGGTCCGCCACCGCGCGCAGGTAGTCGTCGTGTCCAGCGCCGAGTATCTCCCGCACGGCATCAATGACGAGTTGCTTCGCATAGGCCGGCGGCTCGAAACGGACCAATGCGAGCAAGTTGGCCAGTTCACTCCCCTGCGGCAAATCGTCCTCGTCATGCACGAGGTAGAGCAAACCGCGTTTACCCTCGTACTCGCGGCGCCCCTCCTCCTCCCGCCGCTTCATGTCCTCCCGCGTGCGTCGCCACCGGCGCGTGATCTCGTGGATTTCCCCCGGGCCGATGTCGCGGTCCAGGGCGAAGTCGGGGACGTAGGAGCGCTCTTTCCCGTTTTCGTCCCGGTACGTGTGCCTATCAGGCTGGCTGACGACACGCCAAACGGACTTTTTGCGGCACTCACGAAGGAGCCAGCAGCGCTCGCCGAACGACTCACACTGCACCATATTGCCTTCGGGACCGGTGATGCTGCTGATGATGTTCTTGCCGGTCGAGCGCACCACGCGTACGTTACCCTCGGGTGGTCGGCGTTTAGCTTTCATCGACATAGTCCTCCGTGGCACTGAATCCTTTACCGCGGCTACCGAGGCGCCCCTCATGAGGGTGTGTGCGCCACAGCAACAGGAGCATGATCTGATCGGCATCGGACCGGACAACGGACGGGTCGCCGCTTGCATACTCCAGGATCACGGGAAAGCGACAGCTCGTCCAGCCGCGCGAGGAGACCGCATCGCCCGCGATAGTCGGGGCATCGCGCAGGTCAGGGACGGCCTGTCCAAGCGACATGCGCCGGACAAAGGATGGCCGCCCCGACGCCCTGGCGCGTTCCCTGGCGAAGACGGTCGAGAGAGATGGGCGCGCGAGCCTGTCGTCGTCTGGGCGCCCCTGATTGGCGTGCGCGATATGGAGCGCAACAACGCTGTGGAGGGCGCGGTATGTCGGACGCAGGGGCCGATACTCTCCCGTGCACATGAGCGCGCCCATGGCGCGTAGCGTGAGACGCGCCGAACGCGCGTAGGCGTCGGTCAAGGCGGCATCAATGATAGCCGCCACCTCCGGTTGGATACGTGTCACGCGTGGCTCACGCCCCCCTATGAGATATGACTGTGTTCGTTTATGTCTCATTGGACGCTACCTCACCTACATGGCGCACCATGAGCGCAATCTGGACTCCTGCATCGGAGTGGTCCTCACCGATGGCACTCACGACCGGCAAACGAGAAGGCAGAGATACGCGCGACCCTCAGCCCAGCATTGCCACATGCCTCGTCACGACAATGCTAGTCAGGATGGCCGATGAACGAACCGGGAAACGAGAGGCCGATGGGCGGCAATCGCTCGACTGCCTGCGCGTCGAGGACGACAGTTGTCCACCCTGCCCCTGTCCAATGACTCACGGTCCACGAGGGTGTGTCGCCACCAGAGCCGACGCCCCACTGGGTGGCAGTTCACCGGAACTGCCACCCAGCGGGGCGTCGGCTGCTTCTAATCCGACACCCGAGGGACCATCCGCGCACGGCAGGCATCGCGCAGCAGAGGCCAGACGTCGATGTCACGGTGGTCCATCGCGTAGCGTGCGAGCGCCTCGATGTCCGTCATGGCCCTCGTCGGCGACGAATCCAAGAATCGCGCGACCGCGATCGCGGGGGGATCCTCGTGTCGGGTAGGAAACGGCACGACGCGCGTGCCGTGGTGCGGCTCCGGCGGCACGACGATATCTTCGACGCTTGTGCTTAGCCAGTCGCTCGGGGTATCCTCCTCGCCCGCGCGGCGTAGGGCGGCGCTCGGATCATCACGCGTCTCGGCACGTTGTAGCGTGCCGTCGGTTAATCTATGTGATGGCGCGTTGCCCCCATCATCCCGTGCATCACTGGTGTTTGACGATGGAGAAACGACGACAGTGGCATACGGCGCGGGTGATAGAGGTCCTCGGGGAGTGGCCTGCTGGTTGGGCGCGGTTGCCGCGATTGTCTCGATGGTGGGATGAGAGAGCATGTGTAGGTTGGGCGCGGCCACGTATGTCAACCCGTGTGCGGCGCAACTCCGGGCGATGCGTTGGTGGTAAGCGACCGTATCGTGCGTTTCGTACTGGAGCCAATCGCACATACTTTGATAGGATGCGGGGTCGACGTATTGTGCATACGGCAGCATGAGGATGGGCATCTGCTCCAACATCTGCGTGTATGCGGCCTGGTAATGCGGCACGCTCCATCTCCTGTAGTGATCGAGCACCGCCTTGGCCTCCTCCTTGCTCACCCGTCCCCCATTCATGAGACGTTCTATGAGAACGGCCGGCTCGTGGCATAGGAAGAAGTAGGGGCCATGTTCCCCTTGCAGAACCTTTCTGCACTCGACGAACCAACGCCAGATACGCCGTAAGATCCTGGACGTCGCGAAGTCGATGCGCCCCTCCTCCAGGGCGTCGGCCAGGACCTTCCGATCCCAAATGTCGATGCACTCAGCAATGAAGTCACGATCGAGCGGCACGAGCCTGGCGATAAGCGCGTTCTTCATGCCGCGACTGCGGGATAACGTCCATAAGCCCCGGCACACGTCCGTCTCGCAGAGATTCTGGCGCTGCAGATTCTCGTTGAGCTGAATGATAATGGCATGTTCGTCCGAGACATCACACATGAGGACCGGGACGCTCGTCAAGCCGATCATTTCCGCCGCCTTGTAGCGACGGTGGCCGGAGATGAGGGTGTAGCAGTCGCCGTCCGGACGCACCACCAAGGGATTGAGGAGACCAATGGTCTCAATGTTCTGGACGAGATACTCCGTGGCCGCGGCCCCATCGTTGTGCCGCCAATCTTGGCGCACGCCATCGTCGGGGTAGTGAATCCGAGCCAGGGGCACGTCGGGGAGGTAGCCATTGACGATGCCCATGGCTACCTCCCTCCCGCTGTGCCAGAGAGATCGCCCGCTTCAGCCACGCACGGTCTCGGCGTCGTGGGGACGCATATGACGCCACGGAGAACGGGAGTACGCATAGCGACGTACGTGACATGTGCAGTGAGAGGCGCCGTGGGATAGCTGGGCGCGCCTCCATACAAGGCCATCATGGATCGAGTCTCCTTACCCAGCGTAAGCCTCGCCATGGTATCGCGTATCGTGATACACTGGACATGGCCGCTGGAGTCTCGCGGCCAGCCGGGGTGGATTGGGCGTCTTCCCGGCTGCCCGTCTACGTATCGATGTCCGCATCAGAATGACGGTTGAAACGATCGCGGCGCTCGTCTAGTAGACCCTCCTTCCCAGCGCATATGCGCGGCACGGTCACGACCTCTCTCACCTACCGGTCCGCTGTTTTCGATCCTCCGGGTCACGATGCGACGATCGAGGAAGGCCAGGATTCCACAGCTCAGGCCACATGACGTGTCAAGCCCCGACGTCTATAGGGTGTGCCGCGCGGTACGCCTTCATATAGTCGACGATGGCCTCGTTAACGATCTGCTCGCGGCTTGCGTGCTCGCCGCGCGTGACGATATCACCGAAGAGCAGCCATGCCTCCTTGTCGAGGCGAAGGCTGACCTGTACTTTCTCACGTCCTTGTAGCCGCGGCCGTCCTGGCCGCCGTTCCGTCGCGGTCTCCCCGGTACGGTGCGCCGCCACAGTGGTATTCAGGTACATCGACGGATCGAGCGCTATGAGCCGCGCCCGCCCATCGATGCGCACCCGCGTAAGGCTGCCCGCCCCCGTGCCATCGATACCGGCAATGGATCCGCGCTGGCCAGCGTACGTCTCGAATGGCGTGCCGGACACCTTCTCGCGTAGGACCAGAATCCGATCGCCCTCCCGATCAGCCATAGATAGTCGTCGGCTTCCGCTCCGGCTTATAAGCCGGAGCGGAAGCCGACCCCTCCTTTCTGCTACTCTCATCGCTCAATGCTACCTATCATAACACCTTCTCCTCAATTATGCAATACATATTACGTATGGGATCTGAGTGTTTGCTCACCTAGCCGGTCGATACTCAGTGCGGCGGTCGATACCCAGGGCGGAGAGACCACGCGACACACACGAGCGGCTCTAACAGGCACTTGAGGACAACCATTGGGAGGACAACCATTGGATGGCCGCGCCAACACACCTCTCGGCGTTGCGGCGCCCGTACTGATCGCGCCGGACCTCGCGGGCTGCATCCTGCCCTCGCTTGCCACCGATGCTGTCACGATGTCGGATATGGGCGGAAGATCAGAACTCCGTGTCCCAGCCCGATCGCCCGCAGTGGCATGGACAGTGGGCAACGATGGGACAATGGCTACACCACTCTCCTGCGCGGGGGGTCCACGATTGGCTTTTGGAGGACGCGACGAACGACCGGCACACCTCTTTCCCAGCTTCGATGTGCTCGTCTGTGAGGCGGGCCGTGATCGTCTGGCCGGTGGCCGCGCTCCACTGCACCAGTGAAATCCGGCATGCGCTGCCGTGAACGAAGCGCGCCAAGTGATCGTAGACAAAACTGGACGGACGCTCCGGCAAGTCGGCCGCGACGGAGGTCGTCTTGATGTCGATGCAATCGATGCTGGACGCATCGATTGCATCGACACGCCGAGCGGCCGTGGCGTGGGCTCCACACGCCGTCGCGCTTCCTGGAATGGCGATGACATCGAAGCGGCCGCTAAGGACGATGGCCGCGCCCGGTACGCCCACGACCGGACGCCCAGGCGTGCGGACGTACTGCTCCGCCGCCAGCAGGATGCCGTACGCGCGATCCTGGAGGAACTGCGTGTAGCGCTGTAGGCTGGCGCGCCCGAAATCGAGGAGGCTCCCCTCCCTGTCATCACCGGTGTGTGGAACGATGGGCAGGGGGATGCGCGCCAGCACGTCGTCGATATCTGGCTGTTCCCCCGCGATCACCATCCGGTTGTAGCGGTGAATGAGGGCATGGATGTAGGTCCCGCGTTGGAGATGATAATTTTGCCCGTCGAACGGACGCTTCTGATGCACCTCCGCGTAATGAAGCGGGCAGCGACCGTACGCGTCGAGGCGTGTGGGAGTCACGACGACCGTTGTGATGTCGGGCGCGTCCCACCAGGGGATATAGGTCGATTGTGCCATCGCTAGACGCACCTTTCGCCGCTATCACTGGGCGCGGCTATCTTCACGTCGTCGCGGCCGTGATCGACCACGACCTACACGAGGATAGACGTCTTACCGAAACTCCGAGAAAGCCCACGACTTCAGTCGTGGGAGTGTCAACGACTGTGAGACGACGTGTCCGTGACGGATCTGTCCTCTTTGACCGACGCACTCATGTCGCCCGACGCCTGGACCGTGGATATCCTATGGTGGAGTTCACGCGCCAGGAGCGCGGCGATGGTGTCCCGCGTCAGACCCGTCACGTCGCCCAAACGACGGTAGGTGGTCAGGAGGTCGCGGTCCATGTCCGCGACGAGCGCCCACCCCAGGATGCGGGAAACGGGTTGCCTCAGCGCCTGGATGGCACGCTGCTCACTCGGTGTGCCGTCTCCGTCGACATAGAGGAGGTCGACGTCTACGTCATGGAGGGTTAAAACGCTCTTAGCCACGCAATCGTACAACGTGTCGCCGACCACATGGATCTCCTCGCCCGCACCGGCGATGGTCGTCTCCACGAAGAGAGACCAGGCGTCCGGCCAGAGCGCGAAGGATACTCGCAGCGCCGTGGCGCGCCGCTCGGCAGCGAGGTGTTCGATGAGGCGAATAGTGACCGCGGCGTCGGGTGGCGGTAGGTCGTCGGGGGAGGGCCGTGGTCCCGTCCCCAAGACCCGCGCCACGAGCGCGTCGCGCTCCGCGATAGATAGGTTTTCCCACAACATCCTCTCGTCCATCACCCCTCCTCATGGCCCACCCGTTTTCACACAGATGCACACGACAGAGCGATCCTCGCGGAGTGCCACCACGTCGAAGCGTCCCGAAACGAACGTGTCACGCGCCTCGCCAGAATGGCCGCCGCAGGCACCGACCCCGGCTGCGCTGGTATCAGCGCGGCGCATGGTGCGCCTATAAAGTTAAATGCACGGAGGGGTTATTGTAGGACACGGCGGCGATGCGTCCTACAATAGCCCCTCCGCGCATTTAGCTTAGAGACGTATTGATAAAATGCGATGAGCCAAACGAGTGGCAATGCAGGGCGTAGGTCGGCCGAATCGGCGGTACAAGGAAGTGAGGATGTCCCGATGCGTGAGGAAGCTAGCGCGGAGTTGATCGCTCGGGCACGCCACGACCGTGCCGCGTTCGCCCAGGTCTACCGGATGTACCTCGACAGGATCTACAGCTTTTTTCTCGCGCACACCGGACAGCGCGAACAAGCTGAGGACTTGACGTCACTAACCTTCGAGCGTGCGCTACGCACGATCGACCGCTACGAAGATCGTGGGAAGCCATTGTCGAGATGGCTCTTCCGCATCGCGGGCAATACACTGGCGGAGCGCATACGGCGTGACGGTCATGCTATCCTTGTAAATGATGACACCCTGCTCAACAAAGCCGAGATTTCGCCGTCTCTCGACCAACGGGTGGAACAGTGGGAGCGGGTCATTTGGCTGCAAACGCACATAGCGGCGCTGTCGGTGGATCAGCAGATGGTGCTGCAGTTGCGCTTCTGGGACGACCTTGCCATACCCGATGTGGCCGCGCGCATGGGCCGCACGGAAGCGGCCACGAGACGGGTACTGTCGCGGGCGGTTGTCGCGCTCCGCATGCGCCTAGCGGAAGACGATGGGGATGATGACGAGCCACAACAACGACCATCACGACACGCCATCGGACGACCTCGACCACATGGTGCTGCGCGCGTTGACGCAGCTTGGTCCGCTCATGCGACGTAAAGCATGGGCGGACACGAACCCGCCGGATGAAGCGTTCGCCCGAGAGTTGGAGCGCCGGTTGACGCACGAGGGCGAGCCGACAACGCCGACGGATAGACGGGATGACCTGCAGGACAACGAGCCGTAGGGCCGAGGCCATGACAATGGTGATCTGTCTATCAAGCAGGTCAACGACGTCCCTCACGCAGCAACCCGTCCACGATGCGGTCGCGGATCGCATCGCGCACGGAGCGATACACGGCGAGCTGCTCGTCCTCTGTGCCGGTGGCGTGAGAGGGGTCGGGGAAGCTCCAATGAAGGCGCTCTTTGGCCCCAAAGAACACCGGGCACGCCTCGTTGGTCTGGTCGCAGACCGTGATCACGGCGTCGAACGGCTCGCCCAGGTAGCGGTCGAGCGTCTTACTCTCCTGGCCGGAGATGTCGATACCCAGTTCGACCATGGCCTGGAACGCCAGCGGCCGGACGCACGTGGCTTCCGTGCCGGCCGAGAAGGCGTCGAAGCGGTCGCCGGCCAGGTGGCGCAGCAGCCCCTCGGCTATCTGGCTGCGCGCCGAGTTGTGCGTGCAGAGGAATAGGACACGCCTGCGGTCGGCCATCACTACACCTCCCCGGCCCGCGCTGGCGCTACGCGCGGCCGCTCGAAGCGGAGCCGACGACCGAGCCAGAGCGCCACGTAGACCAACCCGACGAGCGCCGGGACCTCGACCAGCGGGCCAACCACAGCGGCAAGCGCCTGGCCGCTGCCAATCCCAAAGGCGCCGATCGCGACGGCAATGGCCAGCTCGAAGTTGTTGCCCGCCGCCGTGAACGAGAGCGTCGTGGTTTCGGGGTAGGAGAAGCCCGCGCGCCGTCCCCACCAGAACGACGCCCCGAACATGAGCGCGAAGTAAACCAGCAGCGGCACGGCAATGCGCAACACGTCGCCGGGCAGCGCCAGGATCACGCCGCCCTTGAGACTGAACATCACGACGATCGTAAACAGCAGGGCCAGCAGCGCCAACGGCGCGATCTTGGGCATCGCCACGTCGTCGTACCACTCCCGTCCTTTCGTGCGCACGCCAACGAGGCGCGTGAGCGCGCCTGCGACGAGCGGGATGCCCAAAAAGACGAGCACGCTGCGCGCGATGTCCCCGAAGGCGATGTGGACCTGCTGCGCCGCGCCCAGGTGTAGCCACACCGGGAGCACGGCCAGGAAAAAGTAGGCGTAGAAGGCGTAGGCCACGATCTGGAAGACGCTGTTGAGGGCCACGAGTACCGCCGCGCCCTCGCGGTCGCCGCCGGCGATGTTGTTCCAGACGAGCACCATGGCGATGCAACGCGCCAGCCCGACAAGGATCAGGCCCGTGCGGTATTGCGGCAGGTCGGGCAGGAAGATCCAGGCCAGCGCGAACATGAGCAGTGGGCCGATCACCCAGTTGAGCAGCAGCGAAACGCCAAAGAGCATGCGCGCCTGGCGGAAGCGTCCCAACTGCTCGTACTTCACGCGCGCAAGGACGGGGTACATCATCAGGATCAGCCCGACGGCGATGGGCAGCGAGACATGGGCCACCTGCAACGCGTTGAGCGCGCCGGGCAGCCCTGGCACGAGGGCGCCCAGGGCGAGGCCCAGGCCCATCGCCACGAAGATCCAGACCGGCAGGAAGCGGTCGAGCAGGGAGAGGTGGCCGACGACGGCGCGGACGGTCGGCGCGGGGCGCGCCGCAGCGATGGTATCAGTCACGAGTGGAGACCTCCTTGAACGAGCGGGCAGGGATACGCGCAAGCGGACTAATAGCCATTGAAGCAATTATCGTTGATATATGGGGCAAGCAGACACATCGCGCCTGTCATGGATTTTCGTCCTCCGCACATGGACGGGAGGGCGTGCGCACGTCGCGCGTGCTCAGAAGCACGCCCAGCACACCCAGGTGATGGTCAAGGGCATCCGCGTCGAGGCTGTAGTAGACCCATTTGCCGTCGCGCCGGTCGCGTACCAGGCCGGCGCGCTTGAGGACGGCGAGGTGGTGCGAGGTCAGGTTCTGCGGCAGACCCAGGGGCGTTTCGATGTCGCAGACGCAGCGCTCGCCGCGCGCGAGCAGGGCCAGTATGCGCAGGCGGTTGGGGTCCGCGATCAGCTTGAGGAACGCGGGCAGGCCAGCGGGGAGTGGCGGGGCAGGGTCCGGAGCCGGGAGCACGGTGAGGTCGCGCATCAATCATTGTCCTCGTGTGTATACATCAACCGTCATAAGTATAACATATATCGACGGGCGATGGTTTATCTTGAGGGTGGACACGCGACGTTGCGCTGGATACCACGCCCGGCTCGTACGTTGTGAGGCAGGGACGGAGCAGATGACCGCTCAATGCAATCAAGAATGACTGGAATGATAACCATCGGGGCGCTGGCGAGGCAGGCCGACGTTAATCCCCGCACGCTACGCTATGACGAGCGCATCGGCTTGCTCACGCCCTCGGCGCGCACCGATGCCGGCTATCGCCTGTACACGAACCAAGACGCTGCCCGCCTGGCCTTCATCCGTCGTGCCCAGGCGCTCGGGTTGTCACTGACGGAGATCGCCGCCATTATCGCTCTGCGTGAGGCCGGGACCGTCCCCTGCCGGCATGTGAGCGCGGTGGCGCGGGCGAAGGCCACGGCAATCGACGCGCGCATCCTCGAGCTGGAAGCGTTGCGGGATGAACTGGGACGGCTGGCGGACCGCGCGGAGGCGGTCGAGGCCGCGTGCGTCGAGGGGTCGTCGATCTGCCTCGCGGTCGAGGGCGCCGCGCCGATGCGCCCTTGACCTTCCACCCAAGTGGAAGGTATAGACTCCCGGTGTGGGGCGTGAGGAGCGTCCCCGTGCCTTGCATCACCTGGGAGAAACCGATGAACATATCCCCCATCACCTCCACCATCACCTGCCCCGCCTGTGGGGGCGCGGCCACCGAACTTATGCCGACGGATGCCTGCCGGTATCTCTATACCTGCGGCCACTGCGGTGTCACCCTCCGCCCGCGTCCGGGCGACTGTTGCGTCTTCTGCTCCTACGGCACCGTCCCTTGCCCCCCGAAGCAGGTGGAGCGCGGGGCCTGGTCATGAAAGGATCACGGATCGCCGCGCCGGTCGGCGGCGTGGTCGCCGCCGGGGCCTCAGTCGTGTGCATGGCGAGCATGGGCGCG
>JAABUJ010003732.1_pt1 | contig 16752 bp, 13 predicted proteins | sample 5559131 | NCBI WGS metagenome assembly JAABUJ01 (sample SAMN10711875, study PRJNA513366) | rock metagenome | isolation source: Antarctica rocks | place: Antarctica: Victoria Land, Mt New Zealand nord | collected 2016-01-07 | reverse complement strand
GCACCGAGGACCCGGCGGCCATCCGCGCCGCCATCCTGGCCGCCTGCCCCGGCGCGAGCGCCATCGGCGACCGCCAAGCCGCCATCGCCGCCGGGCTGAACGGGCTCGCGCCCGGCGACGTGCTGGTGGTGGCCGGCAAGGGGCACGAACAAGGCCAAACGATCGGCGCCGAGACTTTCCCGTTCGATGACGCTGCCATCATTCACCGCCTGACGGGCCGACCCTGATGTGGACAGCTGCCGAGTTGTCGGCCGCCACGGGCGGTGTCATGCATCTGCCATTCAACGCCTCTGGTATGTCAATTGACACTCGAACCTTGCGGCCGGGCGATCTGTTCGCGGCGCTCGTGGGCGAGAACGGCGACGGGCACGCTTTCATCGACGACGCGCTGGCGCGAGGGGCCGCGGGCGCGTTGGTCCACACGGCAATGGCCGGCGATGCCCGCCCGCTGCTGGTCGTTCCGGACACGCTGGACGCGCTGTGGGCGTTGGGCCGAGCCGGGCGGGCGCGGTTCGCGGGCCGGGTCGTGGCCATCACCGGCAGCGTCGGCAAGACGACCACCAAGGAGATGCTGCGGGCGGTCCTGTCCGCCGTGGGGCCGACGCACGCGGCCGAGGCGTCGTACAACAACCATTGGGGCGTGCCGCTGACCCTGGCCCGGCTTCCGCCTGACGCCGCGTTCTGCGTCGCCGAGATCGGCACCAACCACCCCGGCGAGATCGGCCCGCTTGCGGCACTGGTATACCCGCACTTGGCCGTCATCACCTCGGTCGCGGCGGCGCATATCGGTCATTTCGACAGCCTGGACGCGATCGCCGATGAGAAGGCGGCGATCCTGGACGGGCTGGACGAGGACGGCATGGCGGTGCTGCCGGGCGACTGCGCGTCCCTGCCCCGCCTGCAGGCCCGCGCGCGGGCTGTCCAGTATTTCGGCTCGGCGCAGCTCGTCGAGGCCACCGAAGACGCCGACGGGACCAACGTGGTGGCGCAAGTCGCCGGGCACGCGGTCGCCTTCCGGGTCAACGCGCCGGGCCGGCACATGGTGCTGAACGCGCTGGCAGCGCTGACGGCCGCGGCTTTGCTCGGCGTGGATGGCGCGGCCGACATCGCTGGCTTCCGCCCGATCGCCGGGCGCGGGCTGCGGCGGTCGCTTCCCTTGGGCGTGACGCTGCTCGACGAAAGCTACAACGCGAACGGCGCGTCGGTCCGCGCTGCGCTGGCGGTGCTGCAGGGCTTGCCGCCGCGCCGGGTGGCGGTGCTGGGCGACATGCTGGAACTTGGCGAACATGGCCCGGCGGAGCACGCCGGGCTGGCGCCGGATGTCATCGCGTCGGCCGACGTGCTGTTTGCCTGCGGGCCACTGATGCGCGTCCTGTTCGACGCTCTGCCGTCATCGATGCGCGGCGCCCACGCAAACGACTCCGCCGGGCTCGCGCCCTTGGTGGCGCAGGCGGTGCAGGCTGGCGACTCCGTCCTGGTCAAGGGTAGCCTCGGCAGCCGTATGGCGCGAATCGTCCGAGTGCTGGAAGACGCTACGCCATGCTGATGATCCTGACCCGGCCGTATGCCGAGACCTTCGCGCTCGCCAACCTGTTCCGCTACATCACCTTCCGCGCGGGCGCCGCGTGCCTGACTTCGCTGGTGATCAGCTTCGTGCTCGGCCCGGTCGTCATCCGCTGGCTGAGGTCGGTGCAGCGCGGCGGGCAGCCGATCCGGCTCGACGGCCCCGAACGGCATCTGATCGAGAAGAAGGGCACCCCGACGATGGGCGGGATGCTGATCCTGCTCGCGATGGGCTTCTCGGTGCTGCTGTGGGCCGACCTGCGCAACGGCTACGTGTGGGCGGTGGTGTTCATCACCTTCGGCTACGGTGCGATCGGGTTCGCCGACGACTTCCTCAAACTGTCCAAACGCAACCACCGCGGCGTATCGGCCCGGGGCAAGCTGGTGTGGCAGGTCGTGCTGGGCTTGCTGGCGGCGGCCTGGATCGCGTTCCTGACCCGGGGGCCGCTTGGCACCGGGATGACGGTGCCGGTGTTCAAGGAAGTGCTGATCCCGTTCGGCTACGCCTTCCCCGTGGTCGGCATGCTGGTCATGCTGGGCGCATCGAACGCGGTGAACCTGACGGACGGGCTGGACGGGCTGGCGATCGTGCCGACCATCATCGCCTGCGCGGTGTTCGCCCTGATCGCCTATCTCGTCGGCAACCGGGTGTTCGCGGACTACTTGCAGCTCAACTTCGTGCCGGGCACGGGCGAGCTGATGATCTTCCTCGCCGCCCTGATCGGCGCCGGGCTCGGCTTCCTGTGGTTCAACGCGCCCCCCGCGGCCGTGTTCATGGGCGATACCGGCAGCCTCGCCCTCGGCGGCGCGCTGGGCGCGGTGGCGGTCGCGACCAAGCATGAGATCGTGCTGGCGATCGTCGGCGGCCTGTTCGTCGTCGAGACCGTCAGCGTCATCGTCCAGGTGTTCTGGTTCAAGCGCACCGGACGGCGCGTGTTCCTGATGGCGCCGCTGCACCACCACTTCGAGAAGAAGGGCTGGGCGGAGCCGACGATCGTGATCCGATTCTGGATCGTGTCCATGATCCTGGCGCTGGTGGGCCTGGCCACCTTGAAGATCCGATGAGCGCGTTCCCGCCCGATCTGTTCGCCGGCAAGCGGTTTGCCGTGGTGGGCCTTGGCCGCAATGGCGCGCCCGCCGTGCACGCCCTGCGCGCCATGGGGGCCGAGGTGGCGGCGTGGGACGACCGGGTGCGCCCGGACGGCATCGACCTGCGCGACCCGACGGCGGAGATCGCGACCTTCGACGCGCTGGTGCTGTCGCCCGGCATCCCGCACCGGTTTCCCGCGCCGCATCCGATCGCGGCGGCGGCGTTGGCGGCATCGGTACCGGTTTGGTCGGACGCGGAGTTGCTGTTCCAGGCGGTCCGGGCCGCCGGGTCGCGAGCGCGTTTCGTGGGCATCACCGGAACGAACGGGAAATCCACGACGACGGCGCTGCTGGCGCACATCGCTGCAACGGCTGGCGTGGCCCACGCAGCGGGTGGGAACCTTGGCCCTGCCGCTCTTTCGCTGCCGCTGCTAGACCACCAGGGATTGTACATCCTGGAAATGTCCTCCTATATGTTGGAGCGACTCGCAACCATGTCATTCGATTCCGCTGCGATGTTGAATCTCAGCCCCGACCACCTCGACCGTCACGGCGGCATGCCAGGCTACCTCGCTGCGAAAGGCCAGATATTTGCCCGCCAGAGTGCCAGCGCCCTCGCCGTGATCGGCGTCGACGACACGTTCAGCCGTGACATGGCGGATGCTGTGGCGGGTCCGAAGGTGGTCCGCGTCTCCGGCGGGCGACGCGCGGACGTGTGGGTCGCCAACGGCATCCTGATGGACCGCGACGGCCCGATCCTGCCGATGGCCGAGGCCCGCGCCCTGCCCGGCAGCCACAACGCGCAGAACGCCGCCGCCGCCGCCGCCCTCGCCGCCGGGCTCGGCCTGCCGCGTGAGGCGATCGCACGCGGCATCGTGAGCTTCGCCGGGTTGCCCCACCGTCAGCAGCGCGTGGCGACGGTGGACGGGGTGGGATATATCGACGACAGCAAGGCCACCAACGCGGACGCCGCCGCCCGCGCGCTCGGCTGCTACGACCGGCTGGTCTGGATCGCCGGCGGCCAAGCCAAGGCCGGCGGCATCGCCGCGCTGACTCCGCTGTTCCCCCGCATCGCGCATGCCGTCTTGATCGGGCAGGACGCCCCGCTGCTCGCGGCGCAACTGGCCGAGGCCGGAGTCCCGCACACGATGGCGCCCACGCTCGACGCTGCCGTCCCGCTGGCGCACGACCTCGCCCGCCTTACCGCGTCGCCGGTCGTCCTGCTGTCGCCGGCCTGCGCCAGCTTCGACCAGTTCTCCGGGTTCGAGGCGCGCGGCCAGCGGTTCGCCGCACTCGCCCGCGCCCTCTCGTCGGCGGAGGCCGCGTAATGTCGCTCTCCCGCACCGACGCCTCCACGCTCGGCCGCTGGTGGTGGACGGTCGACCGCTGGACGCTGCTCGCGATCGCGACCCTGATCGGCTTCGGCTACATCGCCATGCTCGCCGCCAGCCCGGCCGTCGCCGAGCGCATCCACGTCTCCCGCGACAGCTTCATATTGAAGCAGGTCGGCTTCCTGCTGCTGGGCGGCTTCGTCGTGGTCGCGGTGTCGCTGCTGTCCCCCCGCGGCGTGCGGCGGCTGGCGCTGATCGGCTGCGCGGTCGCGCTCGCGGCAACGGCGATGACGCTGGTGTCGGGCGTCGAGATCAAGGGCGCGCGGCGCTGGATCGCGGTGCCGGGCCTGTCGCTGCAGCCGAGCGAGTTCCTCAAGCCCTGCTTCGCCGTGGTGGCGGCGTGGCTGCTCGCCGAGGGCCGGCGCACCCGCGGCTTCCCCGGCATGGCGATCGCGTTCGGCCTGTTCGGCCTGATCCTGATGCTGCTGAAATCGCAGCCGGACATCGGCATGCTCGCGGTGGTCACGGCCGTGTTCTTCGCCCAGCTGTTCGTCAGCGGCATGAACATGTTTTTTGTCGGCATCGCCGGGGGCGGGCTGGTCGCGTCGTCGGTCGCCGCCTACGCCCTGTTTCCGCATGTCCGCAGCCGCATCACCCGCTTCCTCGACCCGGCGGCCGGCGACAGCTACCAGGTCAACACCGCGCTGGAGGCGTTCGGCAACGGCGGCCTGCTCGGTCGCGGTCCCGGCGAGGGCCACGTCAAAGACATCCTGCCCGACGCCCACGCAGATTTCGTGTTCGCCGTCGTGGGGGAGGAGTTCGGCATGATCGTCTGCCTGATCCTGCTGTCCATCTTCGCCTTCATCGTCCTGCGCGGCCTGCTCCGGCTGCTGGCGGAGCACGACGAGTTCATCATCCTGGGCGCCACCGGGCTGGTCGCGAGCTTCGGGCTGCAAGCATTCGTGAACATGGGCAGCTCGCTCCACCTGATCCCGACCAAAGGCATGACGCTGCCCTTCGTCAGCTATGGCGGCTCGTCGGTGCTCGCCGTGGCGCTCGGCATGGGCATGCTGCTCGCGCTCACCCGGCGGCGGCACCGGGGCGACCCGCCATGAGGGGAGCGCCATGAGAGGCCCGGCGGTGAAACCCATCGTGATCGCGGCGGGCGGCACGGGCGGCCACTTCTTCCCGGCCGAGGCGCTCGCGCAGGAGCTGGTCGCGCGCGGCCAGCGCGTGGCGCTGATGACGGACGCGCGGTCCGGCGCGCTGCGGAGCGAGGTGTTCGCGGGCGGGGAAATTTTCACCCTCCGCGGCGCCGGCATCGCGGGACGGGGCATCGGGCACGCGGCCCAGGCGACCGCCGCGCTGGCGATGGGAACGCTACAGGCGCGGTCGATCCTGGCGCGGCTCGATCCGGCCGTCATCGTGGGTTTCGGCGGCTATCCGACGATCGCCCCGGTGTTCGCCGCCCGTTTCCTGAGGCGCCCGCCGCCGGTCGTGCTGCATGAGCAGAACGCGGTGCTGGGCCGGGCGAACCGCGCCATGGCGGCCCGCGCCCGCGTACTGGCGCTGAGCTTCGACCCCACCTCCCGCGTGCCGAGCGGGGTGCGGACGATCGTCACCGGCAACCCGGTGCGGCCGGCGTTCGCGGCGTCACCCACTCCCGCGGTGGAGGGCACGATCCGCCTCCTCGTGCTCGGCGGCTCGCTCGGCGCGCGCGTGTTCAGCGACGCGGTGCCGGACGCGCTCGCCGGGTTGCCGGACGCGATTCGCACGCGGCTGTCCGTGGTGCAGCAGTGCCGGGCGGAAGACCTCGCGCGGGTCGGCCAGGCCTACGCCGGGTCCGGCATCGCGGCCGAGTTGTCGGCGTTCTTCCCGGACGTGGCGCAGCGCCTCGCGGCCGCGCACCTCGTCATCGCCCGCGCCGGCGCGTCGACGGTGGCCGAGCTTGCGGTCGCCGGCCGGGCCGCCGTGCTGGTTCCGCTGCCAAGCGCCATCGACGACCACCAATCCGCCAACGCGGCGGCCCTGGGCGGGGCTTGCGTGATCGCGCAACGCGACATCGCGACCCTGGGCGCGCGCTTGGCCACGATCCTGGCGCGTCCCGAGGCGCTCGCCCGCGCCGGACTGGACGCCGCCGCGACCGCCAAGCCGGATGCCGCTTCCCGCCTCGCCGACCTCGTGCTCGCGCAAGCGGAGCTGCCGTATCCACCCGCCGCCCAACCCTCTTGCGCCAGCGCGATAGAACCCGGGGGGCGTTCGTCATGAGGGCGCTCCCGCCCAGCATCGGCACCATCCACTTCGTCGGCATCGGCGGCATCGGGATGTCCGGCATCGCGGAGATCCTGCACAACCTCGGCTATGCCGTGCAGGGCAGCGACATCGCCGACAGCGCCAACGTCCGCCGGCTGCGCGAGTCGGGCATCCACGTCGCGGTCGGCCACGCCCCCGAGAACCTCGGCACGGCCCAGGTCGTCGTCACCTCGACCGCCGTCAAGCGCGACAACCCGGAGGTGGTCGCCGCCCGCGCCCGGCTGATCCCCGTGGTGCGCCGGGCGGAGATGCTGGCCGAGCTGATGCGGCTGAAATGGGCCATCGCGGTCGGCGGCACGCACGGCAAGACCACCACCACCAGCCTGGTCGCGACCGTGCTGGAGGCCGCCCACCTCGACCCCACCGTCATCAACGGCGGCATCGTCAACGCCTACGGCACCAACGCGCGGCTCGGGGAAGGCGACTGGATGGTGGTGGAGGCCGACGAGAGCGACGGCAGCTTCCTGCGCCTGCCCGCCGTCATCGCCGTCGTCACCAACATGGACCCGGAGCACCTCGACCACTGGGGCACCGCGGAGGCGATGACCGCCGCCTACGACCAGTTCGTCGCCAACATTCCGTTCTACGGCTTTGCCGTCCTGTGCATCGACCACCCGGCGGTGCAGCAGATGATCCCGCGCCTGTCCGACCGCCGCATCATCACCTACGGCTTCTCGCCGCAGGCCGACGTGCGCGCCGAGCGGCTGGTGTCGGACCGCATGGGCGCGACCTTCGAGGTGACGGTCACCGACCGCGCGCGCAACCGCAGCCGCAAGATGGGGCCGTTCCGCCTGCCGATGCTGGGGCAGCACAACGTCTCCAACGCCCTCGCGGCGATCGCGATCGGCATCGAGATGGAGGTCGGCGACGCGACCCTCCGCAGCGCATTCGCAGCCTTTAAGGGCGTCAAGCGGCGCTTCACCAAAACCGGCGAGGCCGGCGGCATCACCGTCATCGACGATTACGGCCACCACCCCGTCGAGATTATGGCCGTGCTGAAGGCGGCCCGGCAAAGCGGCGCGCGCGACGTGATCGCCGTGGTGCAGCCGCACCGCTACTCCCGCCTGCAATCGCTGTTCACCGAGTTCTGCACCTGCATGAACGACGCCGGCACCGTGATCGTCGCCGACGTGTACGCCGCCGGCGAGGCGCCGCTGCCCGGCATCAGCCGCGACGCGCTGGTCGACGGTCTGCGCGCCAACGGCCACCGCAGCGTCGTGCCGCTGCCGGGGCCGGAACATCTGGCCGAGATGGTGCACGCCATCGCGCAGCCGGGCGACATGGTGGTGTGCCTGGGCGCCGGCAACATCACCGCGTGGGCCGGAGCGCTGCCGGGCCAGTTGGCGGCGCTGCAGACCGACGGGCTGAGGCGTCCGGCATGATGGCAGCCCCGAACAGCCCGCATTTGCTGGCGGCGCTTCCGCCCCTGCGCGGCCGCGTGCAGGCCGATGCGCCGCTCGCGCCCGCGACGTGGTTCCGCGTCGGCGGGGCGGCCGAGGTGCTGGTGCGCCCCGCCGGTACGGCCGACCTCGCGGCGCTGCTGGCAGCCTTGCCGAACGAGATCCCGCTGACCGTGATCGGGGCGGCGTCCAACCTGATCGTGCGCGACGGCGGCATCGCCGGCGTGGTAGTCCGCCTGGCGCGCGGCTTCGGCGACATCGCGGTCGAGGCCGACGGCGTGGTGGCGGGTGCTGCGGCCCTGGACGCGACGGTGGCGGAGCACGCCGCGGCGGCCGGGCTGGCCGGGCTGGAGTTCCTGTCGGGCGTGCCCGGCTCGGTCGGCGGCGCGGTCGCGATGAACGCGGGCGCATACGGCGGCGACGTCGCCGGCTGCCTCGACTGGGCGGACCTCGTGATGCGCTCGGGCGAAACGGTGCGGCTGAACGCGGCGGCGCTGGGGTTCGCCTACCGCCACGCCGCGGTGCCGCCCGGCGCCGTCGTGGTGCGCGCGCGCTTCCGGGGCCAACCCGGCGATGCGCGGTCGATCGCGGCGCGCATGGCCGCCATCCGGGCCAGCCGCGAGGCGACGCAGCCGACCCGGGCGCGCACCGGCGGCAGCACGTTCCGCAATCCGCCGGACATGAAGGCGTGGGAGCTGATCGACGGCGCCGGCTGCCGCGGCCTGGCCCGGGGCGGCGCCGAGGTCAGCGCCAAGCACTGCAACTTCCTGCTCAACGCCGGCGGCGCGACGGCGGCCGACCTGGAAGGGCTGGGCGAGGAGGTCCGCCGCCGGGTCCACGCGGCGTCGGGCGTCTCGCTGCAGTGGGAAATCCGCCGCATCGGCATCCCCGTGGGCCGACCCGGGGTGGTCGCATGAAAACCGTCGCGGTCCTGTACGGCGGCATCTCGGTGGAGCGCGAGGTCAGCCTCGTGTCCGGCCAGCAGGTCATCGCGGCGCTGGCGGCGGCCGGGTTCGACGTGCGGCCGATCGAGGTCGGAGCCGATTTGGGCGCCGTCATCGCCGCCCTCGCCCCGGCGCCGGACGTGGTGTTCAACGCCCTGCACGGCCGCTACGGCGAGGACGGCACCATCCAGGGCGTGCTGGACTGGCTGGGCATCCCCTACACGCACTCCGGCGTGCGCGCCTCGGCCGTCGCGATGGACAAGCAGGCGGCCAAGGCCGTGTTCGCCGCCGCCGGCCTGCCGGTCGCCGCGGGCCGGGTGATCGACATCGGGGAGCTGGAGGCCGGCGACCCGATCCCGCTGCCCTACGTCGTCAAGCCCTTGGCCGAGGGCAGCTCCATCGGGGTGGAAATCCTGCGCCAAGGCGGCAACCGCCGGGTCGAGATCGCCCGCGGCTGGAAGTTCGGCCCGCACGCCATGGTCGAGGAGTACGTGCCCGGACGAGAGCTGACGGTCGGCGTCATGGGCGACCGCGCGCTGGCCGTCACCGACATCTCCGCCACGCACGGCTTCTACGACTACGAGAGCAAATATGCCGCCGGGGGCAGCTCCCACGTCATCCCGGCGAAAATCCATCCCGCGACCTACGCGCGGGCGATGGCGGTGGCGCTGGCGGCCCATCGCGCGCTCGGCTGCCGCGGGGCGTCGCGCGCCGACCTGCGCTACGACGACACCCAGGGCGAGCCGGGCCGCCTGGTGCTGCTGGAGGTGAACACGCAGCCGGGCCTGACGCCGACCTCGCTGCTGCCGGAGCAGGCGGCGCATCTCGGCATCGCGTTCCCGCAGCTCTGCGCCTGGATGGTGGAGAACGCCGCATGCCGCGCGTGACCCGCCTCCCCGTCGCGCGCCGCCCGTCGCGGCTGAAGCTGCTGCTGCGGCGGCAGCGCAGGAATGTCCGCCCGGCGCTGTGGGTTCTGGCCGGGTTCGCGGTGGTGGCGGCCGGCGTCGTGCTGGTCCGCTCCGCCCAGCCCGGCGGCATGTTGGCCCGGATGGGAGACTCGCTCGAGCACGCGGCCAGCCTGCGCGTGCAGGACGTGGTAATCGAGGGCCGGGCCAATACGCCGGAACCGCTGCTGCGGGCCGCCTTGGGCGTCCGCCGGGGCGATGCGATGTTGGGCTTCTCGCTCGAAGGCGCCCGCGCGCGCGTCGAGTCGCTCAGCTGGGTCAAACACGCGGTCATCGAACGGCGGCTGCCCGGGACGATAAAGGTGTCGCTGACCGAGCGGCGGCCGTTTGCAGTGTGGCAGAACCAGGGCCGCTTCGTGCTGATCGACCGCGCCGGCCAGGTGGTCGCGAACGAGGACGTGGCGGCGTTCGGCGATCTGCCGTTGGTGGTCGGGCCCGGCGCGCCACAGGCCGCGGCGGCGCTGCTGGATGCTCTGGCCGGCCAACCCGCCCTGAACGCGCGCGTGCTGGCCGCCGTGCGCGTCGGCGAGCGCCGCTGGAACCTGCGGCTCAAGAACGGCGCCGACGTCATGCTGCCGGAAGGCGCCGAGGTCGCGGCGATGGCCAAGCTGATGGAGCTGCAGGCGACGCAGGCGCTGCTCGACCGCCCGCTGGCCGTCGTCGACATGCGCTTGCCGGACCGCATGGTGCTGCGCCCGCTTCCGTCGGCCGCGCAACCCTCGGCGAGCCAACCCCCAACCGCCAGGAAGCCGACGTGAACGACATGTCCCGCCGCGCCTTGCCGCCGCCGCTGGAGCCGCCGCAGCGCCCACGCTCGCTTCGCGCCGGCCCGTTCGGCGTGCTGGATATCGGCAGCACGAAGGTCATCTGCTTGATCGGCCGCACCGAGGCCGACGGCAGCTTGCGCGTGCTGGGCATGGGCTGGCAGCGCGGGCGCGGCATGCGCGGGGGGAGCATCACCGACCTGGACGAGGCGGAGCGTGCGATCCGTGCAGCCGTGGCGCAGGCGGAGGAGATGAGCGACTACCGGCTGCGCTCGGTGACGGTGAACCTGACGTGCGGGCAACCGGAAAGCCGCCTGTTCAACGTGCAGTGGCCGGTGGGCGGACGCGCCGTGACCGAGACCGACGTGCGCCGGGTCGTGCAGGAGGGCCGCACGCGCGCCATGACCGAAGGGCGCGAGACCATCCACGCCCTGCCGCTCGGTTTCAGCGTCGACGAGACCACCGGGGTCGCCGACCCGCGCGGGCACCATTGCGAACGCCTGACCGCCCGCCTGCACGTGGTCGACGCCACCACCATGGCGCTCCGCAACCTATCGACCACGCTCCACCGGGCCGAACTGGATATTGCGGAGCTGGTGTCCGCCCCGCTGGCGGCCGGCATGTCCACCCTGGTCGCCGACGAGCGGGAACTGGGCGCCACCGTCATCGACATGGGCGGCGGCACGACCGCGATGGCGGTGTTCGCCGAGGGCCAGCTGCTCCACACGGCGCAGCTCCCGGTCGGCGGCGTCCACGTCACCAACGACATCGCGCGCCTGCTCTCGACCACGGTGGCGCACGCCGAGCGGATCAAGACGCTGAACGGCAGCTGCCAGTCCAGCCCGGACGACGAACGCGAGCTGCTGCCGGTGCCGCTGGTGGGCGAGGAGGAACACCAGTTCGCCAAAATCCCGCGCAGCATGGTGGTGAGCATCATCAAGCCGCGGCTGGAGGAGACGTTCGAGCTGGTGCGCGACCGGCTGGAAGGCGCGGGGCTGGGCCGGGTCGCCGGGACCCGGGTGGTGCTGACGGGCGGGGCAAGCCAGCTGGTCGGCGCCCGGGAGATGGCGGCGCGCATCCTGAACCGGCAGGTGCGCCATGGCCGCCCGGCGCCGCTTCGCGGATTGCCCGACAGCGCCGCCGTGCCGGGCTCGGCGGTGGCGGCCGGGCTGCTGCTGTGGGCCGCGGGCGACGGCCGCGCCCTTGCCGATCTCGACCTGGCGGACGAGCGCCCGAACGGGCTGGTCCGCCGGATCGTGAACTTCTTGCGGGAGCGGGTGTGATGCCGCGCCTGTCCTACCAACCGACGCAACTTAGGGGGAAAACCCGATGACTCTGAACCTGACGATACCGCAGACGCTGCACACCGACTTCACGCCGCGGATCACCGTGATCGGAGTCGGCGGCGGCGGCACCAATGCCGTGGACAATATGATCTCGCTCAACCTCCAAGGCGTCGAGTTCGTGGTGGCCAACACGGACGCGCAGCAGCTGATGCACAGCCGGGCCGACCGCCGCATCCAGCTCGGGCCGCACCTGACGCAGGGCCTCGGCGCCGGGGCGAAGCCGGAGATCGGGCGGGCGGCGGCGGAGGAGGCCTCGGACGAGTTGTCCCGGCACCTCGAAGGGGCGCACATGGTGTTCATCACCGCGGGGATGGGCGGCGGCACCGGCACCGGCGCCGCCCCCGTCATCGCCCGCATGGCGCGCGAGCGGGGCGTGCTGACGGTCGGCGTCGTGACCAAGCCGTTCACCTTCGAGGGCGGGCGTCGCGCGAAGGCGGCCGATGCGGGGATCGCCGAGCTGCAAAGCTACGTCGACACGCTGATCGTGATCCCGAACCAGAACCTGTTCCGGCTTGCCAATGAGCGGACCGGCTGGAAGGAGGCGTTCAAGATGGCCGATCACGTCCTGTACATGGGCGTGCGCGGCGTGACCGACCTGATGATGGCGCCCGGCCTGGTCAACCTCGACTTCGCCGACATCCGCACCGTGATGGCGGAGATGGGCAAGGCGATGATGGGCACCGGCGAGGCGGACGGCGACAACCGCGCCATCCGCGCCGCCGAGGCCGCCATCAGCAACCCGCTGCTGGAGGACACCAGCATGGCAGGCGCGCGCGGCCTGCTGATCAACATCACCGGCGGCGAGGACATGACGCTGTTCGAGGTGGACCAGGCCGCCAACCGCATCCGCGAGGAAGTGGCCGACGACGCCAACATCATCTTCGGCTCGGCGATCGACGAAGGCCTGTCGGGGCGGATTCGCGTCTCCGTGGTGGCGACCGGCATCGACACGGTGGCGCCGGCGGAGGCGCAGCGGCCCCGCCTGGTCACGGTGGGCGGCGGGGCCGCGGCGGTGATGGCGCCGGTCAACCCGGGCGGAGTGCAGCAGCAGACCTCCTCGATGCATCCGAGCATGAGCCCGCTCAGCGTGATGGGCGCGCCGGTGCTGGCCCAAGGGAGCGCTGCCCCATCGATGGCGGAGGAGTGGGCGAGGGCCGAGACGCACGCGCATGTCGAAGCGGCGCCGCGGCCACAGTCGCGGTTCGCGTCCCCCTCGGTGCCGGCGTCGCAAGCCGCCCCACGGCCGAACTCTGCGCCACGGAGCGGCTTGTTCATCGAACCGTCGGCGCCCGAGTCGGCGCCGGCGCCTGGCGCCGCCGTGCTGCCGCGCAACAGCCTGTTTGGGATCGTCACCGGGGCGATTCGCGGCGCGGTCCGGCAAGCCGCGCCGGCCGGAGAGCCGAACCGGGCAGAGCCGCCCATGTCGGCCCAAGCATCCGAGCAGGCCGGCGCGTCGGTGCGCCCGGCGGCCTCGGACGAGATGGGACTAGAGATCCCGGCATTCCTGCGCCGGCAGTCGTCGTAACGGATGACGCTTTTTAAAACAATTCGAACAATGGCTTAGCTAGAAATACTCGGCAACAATGATTGATTTGCAACCCGTGGTGCAACCGATAGGTTCACCATGGGCTGTGTCCAGGTGCAGCCTACCCACCAAAAGGGCCAATCCGGCTCAAAGGCGCTGCGATGGACGGACTACCGACAAACCTGAGTGATTACCGGACTTCCCGCCCCGCTGGCCAGCGTACCGTGAAGGCGTCGATCGGTTGCGTAGGGGTGGGGCTGCACACGGGGCAGCGCATCAACCTGACGCTGCATCCTGCGGCGCCTGACACGGGAATCGTGTTTCGGCGCAGCGACCTCGGCGTCGACATTCCAGCTCGGTTCGACTGCGTCGTCGATACCAAGCTATGCACGGTGCTTGCCTCGCCCGATGACGCGGGCGCGCGCGTCGGCACGGTCGAGCACGTGATGGCGGCGTTGGCAGCGTGTGGGATCGACAATGCGGTGATCGAGGTGGACGGTCCCGAGGTGCCGGTCCTCGACGGTTCGTCCGCCCCTTTCGTGTTCCTGATCGACTGTGCTGGGACTGCCGAGCAGGCTGCCGAGCCGCGCACCATCGAAGTGCTGCGGACCGTGCGGGTCATGGATGGCGAGGCTTTCGCCGAGCTGCGTCCCGCGATCTCTGGCGGCCTGGAGATGTCGGTGTCGATCGCCTTCACGGCCGAGGCGATCGGGCAACAATCGTGCACGGTGCGGCTGACTGACGTCGATTTTCGTCACGAACTGGCGCAAGCGCGCACGTTCACGATGGCAAGCGAGATCGCCGGGCTGCAGGCGGCCGGTTTGGCGAAGGGCGGCAGCCTCGACAACGCGGTGGTGGTCGATGGCAGCCGCGTGCTGAACCCGGGCGGCTTGCGGATGGCCAACGAGTTCGTGCGCCACAAGACGCTCGATGCGGTTGGCGACCTGGCGCTGGCCGGTGCTGCGTTGCGCGCGCGTTTCGTGGCGCATCGGCCGGGCCACAGCCTCAACAACCGCCTGTTGCGCGCGCTATTCGCCGATGCCGGCGCGTGGCGGTTGGTCGCGGCGCCGACGCTGGCCGGCTGGGGCGCGATGCCGGAGCTTGCAGCTGCCGCGTCGGCCTGATAACGGACCGCCCCGAACGGGGCTGCTTCGCACGGGCCGGTCCGTCCAGTATGATAGACCCGTTCCGGAACCGAGCGTCATGCCCATGCCCTTCCTGCTGCGCCGTTTGCTGCCTTGCTTAACCATCGTCGCCCTGCTTGGCGGCTGCTCAACGTTGAGCAGCATCTTGCCGTGGAATGGCGACGCGAAGACCATCCCTGACGCGAAGATCGACCTATCGACGATTCCGGTCGAACAACTTTACAACAACGGCGTCGATGCCCTGAACGCCAAGCGCTACGACACGGCAGTCGCCCAGTTCGACGCGGTCGAGCAGAACTACCCTTACTCATCCTGGGCCGTGAACGCTCAGCTGATGCATGGCTATACCGAGTATTTGCGAAATCATTACACCGAAGCGATCGGGACGCTGGACCGCTTCATCCAGCTGCATCCGACCAATCGCGACATTGCCTATGTGTACTACCTTCGCGCGCTTAGCTACTATGAGCAGATCGCCGACATTCGCCGCGACCAGAAAGGCACCGAGGAGACGCTGGTCGCGCTGCAGGACGTGGTCAACCGGTTTCCCGACAGCGCCTACGGCCGCGACGCCCGCCTCAAGATCGACCTCTGCCGCGACCACCTGGCCGGCAAGGAAATGGAGATCGGGCGCTACTACGAAAACCAGCGCCTCTACACCGCTGCGATCGGCCGTTTCCAGCGCGTCGTGGACGCCTACCAGACCACCAACCACGCGCCGGAAGCACTGCATCGGCTAACGGAAATCTACCTGATCCTGGGCCTGACGGACGAGGCGAAGCGCACCGCGGCCGTGCTCGGCCACAACTACCCAGGCAATTCCTGGTACGCCAGCAGCTATGACCAGCTGATTGCGGATGGCCAAGTCGCGGATGCGCAGGGGCGGACCGAGAAACAGGGATTCTTCGCGCGCACCATCGGCTCGATTTTCTGAGCTTGCCGCCGTCCTGATGCTGACGGCCCTGTCGATCCGCGACGTCGTGCTGATCGAGCGCCTCGACCTGTCGTTCGGCGCCGGGCTGACGGTGCTGACCGGGGAGACCGGCGCCGGCAAGTCGATCCTGCTGGACAGTTTGGGACTCGCTTTGGGCGCGCGCGCCGAGCAGGGGTTGGTGCGAACCGGCGCCGACCATGCCAGCGTGGCCGCGTGTTTCTCCCCGCCGCCCGGGCACGGCGCGTTGGCGCTGCTGACCGAGAACGGGGTGGACCTGGAGGACGAGATCGTGCTGCGCCGGGTGGTCGGGATCGACGGCCGGTCGCGGGCCACCATCAACGACCAGCCGGTCAGCGTGGGGCTGCTGCGGCGCGCCGGGTCGCTGCTGGTGGAGGTGCAGGGCCAGCACGACCAGATGGGCCTCGCCGACCCGGCCGGCCATGCCGCCCTGCTCGACGCCTACGCCGGGCAACCCGGGTTGCGCCGGAACGTGCAGGAGTGCTGGACCGAGTGGCGCCGCGCCCGCGACACGTTGCAGGCCGCCCGCACCCGCATCGCCGAGGCGGCGCGGGAGGAGGACTGGTTGCGGCATGCCGCCGACGAGCTGGGCACCCTGGCGCCGCAGGAGGGCGAGGAGGACCGGCTGGCCGGGCAGCGGCAGCGCTTGCAGCAGAGCGAGCGCCGGGCCGAAGCCATCGCGGCCGCCTTAGGTGAGATCGCGCCGCGCGATCGCCGCAGCGCCGGGCCGGCCGCCTCGCTGCGCAGTGCCGCGCGCGCCCTGCAGCGGCTGGCCCCGCAAGGCGCGCAGGACGACCAGGCCGCCCCCGCCTTGGCGGCGCTGGAACGGGCCGAGGAGGCGCTGGCCGAAGCCGAGACGCTGCTGTCCCGGTTGGCGACCGACACCGATGCCGACCCGCGCCTGCTGGAGCAGGCGGAGGAGCGCCTGTTCGCGCTCCGGGCCATGGCGCGCAAGCACGCCGTGCCGGTCGTGGAGTTGCCGGGGCTGCTGGCCCAATTGCGAGACCGGCTGTCGGCGCTGGAGACCGGGTCGGCGGAGATCGCGGCGATGGAGGCGCGCAGCACGGCCGCGCGGACGGCCTATGTCGAGGCGGCTGGCGCGCTCGCTGCCCATCGGCGCGCGGCATCGGACCGGCTGGCCGCCGCGGTGATGCGGGAGCTGCCGCCGCTGAAGCTGGAACGCGCCCGGTTCGTCGCCGAGATCGCCGCGGTCGACGAGGCCAAGTGGGGACCGTCCGGCGCCGATTCCGTGCGCTTCCTGATTGCGACCAACCCCGGCCAGGCGCCCGGCGCGCTCGACCGCGTGGCGTCGGGCGGCGAGCTGTCGCGCTTGATGCTGGCGTTGAAGGTGGTGCTGTCCAGCGGGTCGAGCGTGCCGACCCTGGTGTTCGACGAGGTCGACTCGGGGGTGGGCG
>JAABUJ010003729.1_pt1 | contig 16771 bp, 25 predicted proteins | sample 5559131 | NCBI WGS metagenome assembly JAABUJ01 (sample SAMN10711875, study PRJNA513366) | rock metagenome | isolation source: Antarctica rocks | place: Antarctica: Victoria Land, Mt New Zealand nord | collected 2016-01-07 | reverse complement strand
TTTGTGCTAGATCTTGACACCCTTATGGCAGCAATAACGGGTGCCGAAGGCCAGCATAGCCGCGACATCGGTCGAGATTTGCCGCTGAAAACGGCGGTTTTACACAAGCGTCGTTGTAGTACTAGGGCGCGACGTGATGATCTACGCCGATGAATTCGGAAATTTAGGCGCTATCCCGGAGATGTCCACCTGGATCTCGACGATGCGCAGCGCCGGCGTGGGCATGGTCCTGGCCGTACAGTCCACGAAGCAGATTGAGGCCGTCTACGGCGAGGAGGCGTTCGAGACCATCACCGCCTCCTGCTACACCAAGATCGGACTCTCGCACATGGCGTGGAACGACGCCAAGTGGTTCAGCGACCAGGCCGGCCAGAAGACGGAAGTCACGCAGAGTAGCAACGTGCAACGTGGTCGCTTCCATGTCACCACCGATAGAGGCGGGGCAAGCCAGAGCGAGACCAAGGCCAACCTGCTCAACCCGGATGAGATACAGCGCATCGGAGAGACCGAGCTGATCGCCTTGATCGGGGAGCGTCCGCCCGCGCGCCTCACCCAGCGTCGTTACTTCGACGATAGCGAGGTCAAGGACCGGGGCGGGATCGTGCCGCCACTGGGACCGGCCCGCCTCGACGGCCCGCTCACAGCGCCCACGTTCCCCCAGGTCACGCGCGCGGTCCGTCCCGCTGACGGCCAGGACGGCCAGCAGGAACACGAGCCCACCTCGCACCATGCCGACGTGTCTCCCGTGTCCTCAACGGCGCACGTCGCTCACCCCATAAGCGCGGATGCTGCTCCCACACCGCATAGCGTGCTCTTGGAGCATTAGCAGCGCCCCTCGTCACGTCGCAGGGCCGTGGGGTGGCGCTAGCCTCTATAAAGGGGCAGCGCCACCGGATAAGCGATAACCACGCGCGCCGAGCGCCCGTCTTCTAGCCACCCCGCCGTGCTCTGCCGGGCATGAAGGGGCGCGCCACGAGCCAGCCTAGCAGGGCCAGCAGGCGCAGGGGCAGGGCCAATAAGCGACCGAGTGTCCCAAACAGGGAGCCGGTGGCGCGCCCCATGTTGACCACGGTCTGGCGTCGCGGCACGAGAGCGCGGCGACGACGCGGCGGAGCTTGCCCGGCCTGCGTCATCCGCTCATAGTCGTCGGCAAGGGTATGCGCGACATCGTAGGGCAGGGGCTTCAACCCCATCACCAGGGTGTTGACCTGCGCGCCGATCATTAGGATCACGTTGAAGAACCACAGGAAGATGATGAGCACCAACACCGAGAGGAAGATCCCACCGTACTTGCTGTTGCCGTTGAGGAATATGTTGCTGTAGATCGGGAAGATCAGCTCAACAATCGCCACGAGGATCGCCGCGGTCAGCGCGCCGCGCCAGGCATGGCACAACGATAGCTGTATATTGGGAACGATGATATAGATAGCGAGGAAGAGCAAGAACAAGATACCGATCGAGGTCAGCGGACCCACGACGGTCAGGATGAGCTTGAGGGGACCGGGCAGCAAGCCGCCGAATAAGCCGGCGCCCGCGTTGACCAGGCCCGAGGCCACGAGCGAGAGCGGCAACAGGATCGCCAGGAGGATGATCATGCTAATTGCCATCAAGCGCTGCGGAATGAAGTCGCGGTCACGGGTCCGGTAGGCGATGCTGAAAGCGTTCTCAACGTTGGTAAATAGGTTGGAGCCGGTCCACAGCAGGCCGACCAGGGCAATGATGCCCGCAACCCCCGATATGTTGACGATGTTCTTGAGCAGAGCTTTCATGTCAATAACTTTTTGCGCCTGCACTGGTAACGCCGACCCTATCGAGGTGGCGACGACGGTGAACTCGGACGGCGAAACCAACTTGAGGACGATGCCCACGATGCTGAGAATTCCGACGAGTAGAGGGATAATGGCGGTGATCAGGCTATAGGTCATCATGCCCGCCAGGTTCATCGACCAATCATTGGCGAACTTCTGCACGAAGGTTAGGATCTTGTTCATGGCGCCGTCCTTAGCTATCGCGTCAACAGTACATTGAGAGTGTACGGCGTGATGGGGCATGAGGTGATCGTTACCGTCCAATGGCTCAGTCGCAGGGCGTTAGCGTCGTTGGTCGGCCCGGTCGTCTTTCTCACGCTCTTGCCTGCGTTTGCCGCCGCCGCGACTTGGTATACGGTCATCGTCCCGTTCCTGGACCAGGGCGCGTTCGTGCGCGGTCCGTAGGGCGTCGTTCCAGTCTTTTGCCCCGGACGGCGGCCGCTCGCGCACGAGCGCCTCGGCGCGCGGGTACGCTTCCTTGACCCGCTCCCACAACGTAGCGCCGCCCTTGTCATTGTCGAAGCCGCAATGGACCAACCCTCTGGCGGCGAGGCCCTCGTCGATGTGCCGGCGCGGGATCTCGCCGTGCCCGTCGGTCGAGATGAAGTGATACTCACCGCGCACGCCCTCACGCTGGATCAGCGCGGCGCGGCTCAGGGCGTCAATCGGGCTCTCGACAATGTGATACTGCACCGCCATGTACGGCGCGGGCTGTCCAACGGTGAACGCGAAGTGCCCCTCCTCGCGTCGGCTGCCCAGCGCCAGCCCCTTAAACTCACTCCCCGGCGCCGTCCCGCGTAACGACGCGCCCACGGCCAGGCCCTCCTCGTTCATGCGCAGGAACACGGCATTGGCGCGATGTTCGGCGTAGATCGTCCCCCGTGCGTGTAGGTCGTCGACTAACGCCGCCGGCAAGACACGTTGCTCAACTAGGTAGTTTCTGACCTGTGACCAGCGTCCTTCATCGGGCGTCGGGGCGCGGAAGGCGGGGCGCTCCGCGTGCTCCACGATCTCCTGGGCGTGGGCCTGACTAGCACGGGCGCTATGCCACGTCGCGGCGCTTATGGCCGCGTCGGCACCGTGCGTGTCGCGCAGATAGGCGATGGCCTCACGGTAGTCGTAGCCGGCCGTGTGCATCACCAGGTCGATAGCCCCGCCGCCGCCCTGCTGCCGATCGTGGTTATAGAAGCGCGCGTCGGTGATGCTGATGTGCTCGCCGTCGAGGCGGTACTTGTGCGCGTCGTAGCGGTCCTGTACGCCGCCTAACCGCTCAATCACGGTCTCTAGGGGCACGGCGCGGACCTGTGCCGCCAGGGCCTTGTAGTCGTCTCGTAGCGTGTCCCGTTCGCGCAAGACTTCGCGGACCTGGCCCTGTAGCACGACAATGTTGGCCTCGGCTTTCGCGGCCTGCTGTTCGTAGTGTGTCGCCTTGACCAGGGCGGCGTCGACCACCGGGGCCAGACGCTCCGCGATGCGCTCCTGTTGCTCGCTGGCCCAGCGCTCGGGGTTGCCCACGATGCGACCCGGTCGCTCCACCTCCAGATGTTGCCGGACGATCTCCGGCGCCGGTGTCGGCTCCTCGATCTTCGCGTAGAACTCTTTGACCGTCTGGTGGTCGGCCACGCTGCCCCGCACGCCGCGCTCCAGCCCAAGCGGCTCCATGGCGCGCGCGTAACTGTCCTGAAGCGCGCCCAGCTTTTCACGGCCTCCTGTCCAGTTCTTGGCGTTCAGGTGGTCGCGCTCGTCGATGGGCACGACGACAGCCTGGACGTGCGGTGTGATTTCGTCCCTGTGCAACACAGCCGCGACCACGTTCTCGCGGCCGTACGTGTCACGTAGCCACTCCATCGCGGCGTCGCGCCACGCTGCCAGTCGCCCGCTATCACCGTCGGCGAAGAACTCCTTACTGGCCGTCAGGACGTGCTCCAAACAAAGAACAGCATCAGGGCGACGGTAGCGTGCAACGGCCAGGCGCGCCTCAACGTCAGCGCACCAGTCGCCCGTCCCGGCCAACCTTTCGTTGTCACCGAGGCGACCCACATCGGCGTTGCGCGTCTCGCGCGTCCGCTCGTTATGCTTGCCGAGCGCGCCAATCTCGCCCATGGTCTTGAGCTTGGCTATGCGCATCACCGCGTACATGCCACGTCCTCTCGTCCCATTCTTTTCCCAGCAGTGCCCTGTCTCGCTGTGTGCGTCGGCGTGTGCGCGGCGCTGCGACGAACGTAGCCAAACGCGCCCCAGCGCGTTTGGTGTAGTGAGTACATACACCTTCGCTACGCGAACCCCTGCCACTAGCATACACGGTCGGGCGCGGAGGTCGAGGTACGGCTACTTGAAGAAAGAGGGGGGGGCGGCGACCGGCACGCTGCGGCACTACTATCGCAGGCACACTCTTTAGGGGAAGCGTCCCGCGTGCTACGATAGGCGCGGAAGATGTGTATGGTCACGACACTACCGGACACGTCACCCATAGCCGCGATCGGTGGCCGGATACTCCTTTGCCGTGGAGCGTGCGATCGCGGCATAGATCCTGTCAACGTGGCGGGTAATGGTACTCCAAGGACTAACAAGCCCCGCGCTCACGGTGGTGAGGTGAGGAACAGGGAGACATGAGCAGGAACGCGCCGACACAGAAGCCACGGATGGGAGACCCCGCGTGGGGTATGCCGACACATAAGGAGCCGCGCTGGCCGGCCTCCCTCGCCGTACTCGCGGCGCTGGCGCTGTATTTTTTTCTCCCTGAGAAGCTGACGCTAGGTCCGACCTGGCTGCTGCCTGTCTTTGAGTTGGCGCTGCTGATCCCGCTTAGTATTGTGGCGCCCTTCCGGCGCAAAGACGAACCGCGCTGGCAGCGTTACGCCGCCCTCGCGCTCATCGCGTTCGTCAACGTGGCCAACATCGTCTCTCTCGCCTTGCTCGTCCACGATCTCCTGCAAGGAAAGGCGAACGGCAAACAGATCGAGGGCGCGCAACTCCTCGTCTCGTCGATCTTGATCTGGCTGACCAACGTGATCGTCTTCGGCCTCTGGTACTGGGAGCTTGATCGCGGCGGCCCGGACGAGCGCAGCCATCCCGCTCATCGACAGCCGGACTTCCTCTTCCCACAGATGACCACGCCCCACTGCACGCGTGAGCACTGGTCGCCGACGTTCATGGACTACCTATACGTGTCGTTTACCAACGCGGCCGCGTTCAGCCCGACCGACACGATGCCCCTGACGCCCTCGGCGAAGGCGCTCATGGCGATCCAGGCCCTCATCTCCCTGCTCACCATCGCGCTCGTCGCGGCGCGCGCGGTCAATATCCTGGGCAGCTAAGACAGGCGCGTTGGTAGACAGCGATGGGTCGTTGGGTGTAGCGTACAGGCACCACCACGGGGCGCGTCATGTCACAGACGGCCCTTATAGACGAAAGGCAGGTTCCCCATGTCCGACCATATAGATCCGACGCCGACGAGCAGCCCCCTCGGCGTTGTCGATGAGATCCTCGCCGTCATTGCGGCCGAAGATCCTCACGGCGCGACCGCCGCTCAGGTCGCCCGCGCCATCGGGCTCGGCTTCGACGGGACAGTGGTGCAGGACACGCTGGAGGAGTTGGTTGAGCAGGGGGTACTCGACCGCCTTGGCATCGGCCACGGAGCCGTCTACACACTCAACCCGATGGCCTGACCAGGCACGGGAGCGGGTTGTGTTAGGGCTCGTTCATGTAGAGCACGACCGCGCCGATGCCCACGCACATCAGAACGATAGGGGCTGCGATGAGTAACCACACGTTGGATAGTAGAGTGCCCACCGCCATCGCGACGACGGCGATCCCTAGCACAACAGCGATGACGGGTAGTACATGGGGTCGTGACATCGCGCTCCCTCCTTCCCACTTTTACGCTACCTACGGCGCGCGGCGCTGGCGGTCAAGGTACGCGTGTAGCCACGCCCGCGTCGTCAGGCGCACCATACGTGGCCCCGCCATCATCGTCACTGTTTTGAGGCGGCCGCTCTGCACTGCCCTATACAGGGAGCCCGAGGTCTGTAGCCCGGCCAATCTGCTGGCCTGAGCGAGGGTGATATAGTCACCGTCTGGCATTAGTCTTCCGCGCGGCTCCCCTTGGCGAGCGAGGCTACTCGTCAGCGTGCATCTGAACTGTGTGTTGACAACCCTGCCACGAGCATACACGGTCGCCGCGACGGCCGGGACGCGGCTACTTGAAGAAGATAGGGACTTGTGGGAATGGCAACCGCCGGAGGGCCGCGTCACGCGCACTCACAAGCTGCATACGGCGCGCCACGGCCCTAATGGTGCCATTCCCTACCGACGCCCTCTATCGGTCGCCCGCCCCCGCTGGTGGAGCACGCATACTACTTAGAACATATGTTCTATAATGTGTACAGGTCAGCGCGTCTAACGTTGGTCAACGGCTGGGAGCGATGCCCCAGTACGCTCCGCCGATGGTGGCTCTCTTGTCTTCCTGGCCTGGCAGGTAGCGCGTCTGTTGCGGAATGCCAGCGTTTTGACCATCGCGCAATGACACGTTTTCATCGTGGTCATTGCGCTGGGTTAGTCGGCAACCTCAACACAGATCTAAGCCTGATCTCGATGCGCGCTAGTGCCGTAGTAGACACCATACCCAAGCGCCCTCTAAGTCGGATGGTTGAAATAGATCGCACATGGTCACATAAGGCCGCGCTCTGTTTGGTCAAGCCACCATCGCCCTCGTCAAGGAACACATGGAATGGGTTAGATTTGAGGGTGCCCGTAATGGGTACAATAATAGCCAACCCGCTTGCGCCCGTGTTGAGCCTATCATCGGACACGACGACAGCTGTGTTGATCTCGTCATCGGACACGACGATAGCGGGGCGGGAGGTATAGGGTTCGTCGCGTTTATGTCCACCCAACTCGTGGCCTATGACAGGATCAAGGATGACCCACCACACCTCACCGCGTCGGGGGGGCGGGGTTTCATTCACCGCCCGATCTGCCCAATCCATCCATGAGTGTGCCCTCCCACGCAGCACACTCCGCCTGGTAGGCGTCCCACGCCGCTGGGTCTTGGCGTAGATCCGCATAGGCGGCGTTGCCCGCCTCGAACAGGCGCCGGTCCCAATATTCTTCGATCGCCTGGGTGAGGACCTCGGAAGCCGAGCGGCCGTCCAAGGCGACCAATTCATCGAGCGTTACCCGCGCGTGCAGAGGAAGGGACACGGACGCACCAGCGACCGTTTCCGTGTCGGCCTGCCTAGCCGACACGCGGCCAAAGCCATTGGATGCAGCGTTGTTCCAATCGGCAAGCGACATACTCACTGTCGCGGAAGCTGTAATCTTAATGTTCTGCCCAATCGGCACGACAGATTCCGATCGGAGCGTGGGCGCAATGGCACAAGCCGTGGAAAATTCAGGCACATGTGCTGGAATGGCATTGCTCTTTTCACGACGACTATCGGCTGTGGCGTTCGTCGTAGAGGTGATTAGGGTAAATGCAGTGGAAAATTCAGGCACATGTGCTGGAATGGCATTGCTCTTTTCACGACGACTATCGGCTGTGGCGTTCGTCGTAGAGGTGATTAGGGTAAATGCAGGTGCCATTTTACAGCTCCCGTCCAATCTGCAATGCCTCTAGCAACGCATCAGGAATGGCAATTGGACCGATTTTTTCTTCATAGGCCGTCAGCACTTTGCGAAGCACTTGAGTTAAGATAAGCGCTTGCGAAGCACTGATCCGCACGACTGTCACCGGCTCTGGCGTCGGTGGGTCTTTCATCGAGCGGGTAAAAATAATATTGACGCCGCTTAGGTTGACCTGGATATTGGCTCCATCCGCGTAAATATCAGGAACGGCGGGATCATTTGGCAGGCCACCCGAAGTCACAGTTACCGTGCTGACTGGCTGTTCTGCCCCTTCGGGAATGCCGGTGCCGCCGTTGCTTATATCCACGCTTGTGTAGCCCCTTCCGTATCTAGTATCGGCATGATTGCACTCAACAGTAGCACAAAACCTACCAGCCTTCAAGGCTGGCGTTGTGGCATGTGGGCTACCAGGCGAGCATTGCATCCAGCACATGGGGGAGGCGGTCGGCGGCCGCGCACTGTCAGCAGGTCGGCGACCTCCTCAACCCCGTCGCCCGGCCACACAAGCGAAGCCTGCTCGCGTAGCTCCAGGTGACAAGGGACAGTGTACGCGACCGATAGCGCACACGTCGGCGCTGTACAGGTCAGGAGGCAACGCTACCGGCTACCCGGCCTGCGACCAATCATACGTGTTATCGTCCTCGTCATCCACCGCCCGTCCTGCTGCTAGCGGCCTCCGCCCCGGCGCGGGTTTGTCGGGCTCGGGGCGTCGTGCCGCATCCGTGAAGCGATGTGCCTGCTTGACGCATGCGGCGTTGGTCGCGATCGGGCCTTTACCGGGCGGCCCATCCGCCGGCTGAAAAGACACCGTGTCGTGTTGCCTGAGTTCCTGGAATGCCATGCCCTGTAGCTGTGAGGCGTGGAGGAAATAATCCTCGCCGTCCTCGCCGCGTACGAACGCGAAACCACGCTCGTTTGTGTTCCGTATCTGCCCGTTCATTGGTCATCCCTTTCCGTGTCGTCATCTCATCGTTTCATCGTTATAGCGGACCCCATCCGCCGCACGCGGCGACGATGGCCGCGCGTTCCTCGTCCGTGAAGGTCCCGCGCGTGTAGTCCCCCTCGTCGTCCAGGGCCTCTCCACGTAGCACGAGCAGTAGGTGAAGCTCACGAACGGTACACGACCGTAGCGCCGCGTCTTTGTCGGCCTTACTTCGGGCCAGGGCGTTCCGTTCCAGGATGGGCGTCAGGTCATCGCCCGTCGCCGCCTGTAGCGCGGAGAGGCGTCTGGTCAACTCCGCGCCCTGCGTGGGAGTCGAGGTGTCCTCATCGACCAGGGGGGCGGGGAACCTCGCTTCCAACGCGGCGAGGCGACTGTGCACGTTACGCAACGAGGGCATCGGCCATGACTCCCGGTACGAGATATCCGTCGTCGTCGAGGACGCCGCGCGCCTGGAGCAACGCGCGGCCCTCAGTTTGTAACGGGTGCGCGTCGGGGCTCTCGGGGTCCGCCGGCACGGCGAAAACACCGCACGCACACAGGATGTGGAGCACCTCCGCCCGGTGTTCCGGGGTGTACTCGGGCATGACGACCGGCTGATTCATCCCCGCCGCCTGGTCGACTTGCCGGCGTTCCAGCCGCTCTAGGCGCGTGGTTATTGTTCTCATACCGCTACCTTCTCTAGCAGGACGTACAATCGCCCTTTCACCTCATCAACATTCACGCTGCCACCATCGGAGTGGCAGCCCTCGCCGTTTGTCCGCATTCGCGCCGCCAGGGCGTCGAGCCGACGGACTAACTCAGTTATGGCGTCACCTGTTGTGACAGGCGTTAGCGTCATCTGCTCTAACCGTCCTAGACGTGCCCGTATGCCTTGCATTGATCGTCCCCTCTCTGTCGCTCGACGCATTGGTCGAGTTCATCCATACGCGCCTGCTCGGCCAGACTCCGCGGCGGGATTGTCTGCCCCGTATCGAGCGCCTCGACCTCACGCTGCTGGATGGCATGTACATCCTGCACAAGGGTGATGAACCCCTCGCGCTCCTGCACGTCCGTCAGGGCGTCAAAGCAGTCCTCCAGGGTGGGACGGCCATCGTGTCGTGGTTGCCTCGCCAGCGCGCCCTCACGTTGCTCCAGACGGCCGATACGCCCCTGTAGGCGAGTCATCGGGCCTTCCTTCGGTAGCGCGCCAGGACGGCCTCATCGCCGTCCATGGCGCGCTCTAGTTCGTCATCCGTCATCGCCGCCACGTCGATCCCCGCGTCCCCGCCCTGTCGTCGCCGCCACGCGATCAGATAGTCTAGGTCGTCGTCGCTGAACTCTCGCATAGATTCACCCGCATGCAACCGCGCGACAAGGGCCATGAAGCGGGGGTCCGTGTCGTAGGGATTGCGTCGGCGATCTTCAAGTCGTGCGACGCGCGCTTTTAGCGTCGCCACCTCATGTCTCCTCGCGCCGCGTGTCGGCGGTTCGCCGGCGTTGCCGGAGGCGCGCACGCTCGACTTTCAGCCAGCCGACGGTGAGCGCCCGTGTCTCATCGTCGCTACACGCCAGATAAGCGTCGAAGTCCGCCCGCGTCATCGGCGTCGCGCGCCGGCCCGAGCGGTCGAGGCGGCCATAGGCCACGGCCGCGACGCGGTGTTGCTCGGCCTCGCTCGCCGTCATGGGGAAGCCCGGCCGCCTGGCGATGGCGAGCGTCCGTTGATCGATGGCGTCTTCCAAACGGCCGACCCGGTTAGCCAGCGTGCCCATAATCCCCGCTCCTCTCAAGCGCCTCAAGCCTCTCTTCGAGCGACGCGACCTCATAGATCCTCCCGATCGCGCCGGCGAGACTAGCCATGGCCGACGCCTGGCGCGGTTCCAGGGTGCCATCGTAGACCTCATCCACACCGGCCATGAGCTTCTCCAGCACCGGCTTGAGCGTCGCCGGCACGAGGCGGGTGATGCGCGCCTCCGTCCGCTTGTTCTGGCCGCCGCGCGCCTGGCCGTCTCGCCGTGCTTGTTGTAAGTCGGCATCGTGGGCAAAGCAGAAGCCGCTCGGCCGTGCCGTCCCCTTGCAACGCACGCCACTCTTCGTCATGGCCTGACACTGTGTCTCCATGCGACTTCACTCCGTCTATCTGCGACTATCGCAATCCTCGCTTGTTAGCCGCGCTCGTCATCGTCCGCCTTCCGCGCGTCGGTGAGCGTTTTCGGCAAGTGTTCCGCCTTATGCCGCTGCACGGCGTCAGGTGAAACGCGGAATAGCGCGGATATTTTCCGCGCGGATGTGGTGGCAGCAATCTCCTGCTCGATAGCGCCGCGCTGGTCGTGGCAGCACACGGTGCAGCTACGGGACATCACTACTCCTTGGTCTGGGAGGCGGTCTCGTCCTTGAGGATCTGACGGCACAGCTGCGCATAGGTGAGCGACTGCTGTTTGTAGTCGTTTGTCACGGCTTTGCTGCCTGTGCCGCCCGCTGAAAAAGCTGCCGCAGGGGCCGCTGCGACGAGGTCCTCAAGCGCCAGGATCTTCTGCCCGATCGGCGACGAGCCGAGTAGTTGCCGCCTATAGGCCGGCGTCAGGGGTTCGCCGCGGTAGGGGAAGCGGGCGCCGCGCAGATGCTCATCGACCGCCAGATGCTCCACGAGATTTTCTAGCACCATGATCTGGCGACCCAGCGGTGTCGCATCGAGCAATTGCCGCCGGTCCTCCAATTGCCGCCGGGCCTCGGGGCTCATCTCCTTACCGCGATACGGCCCCTGGTCGTCACGCGGTTGCGCTCCCGTCGCGGTCGCGAAGGTGACGGTCGCGGGAGCACCCGCATGGTCATGGGACGAGAAGGTGGTCAGCACGCCGTCCACCTCATCCCGCGTGAATCGGACATTCTCAGTGGAGGCAAAGGCCACCATGAGACGGTGTAATTCTTCGCGCCCGAAGGTCGTGCCTTGCTTGACCTGGACCACCAGGCGGGTGATAAATCGTTCAAACGGCGTCTGGGTCTGTGCTATCGTGGTCATGCCTTGGTCTCCTCTTGCGCGCCCGGCTGTACGCGCGTATACGCCGTAGCGAGCGCGCTGTCGAGGGTCGCCTGGGCATCCAAAGCGATCCGATCAGCGTCACGACACCGCCCCTCAGCAGCGAGAAGGGTTCTCTCACGCAGCGGGATCTCAGTACGCCAGTACGCCACAGTAGCAGTCGCGGTCGTCGCTGCCCTCGTACGCAGGTCAGCGACAAGGGACGCCTGCTCGTCCGCTAGTGGGGCACGTTCGCGCGCGTCCGCCAGCGCTTGTCCCGCGACGCTTCGCTCGGTCTGTGCGGCCTCCAATCGCGTCCTCGCCCAGTCGAGATTTTGTTGTGCCTGACGAATTGCCATAGCCACGTCATATTCTGCCCTCGCCGCTAGTTCTTGTCTGGCGACGAGCATGGCAGGCCAGTCGCATCGCTGGGCCGCCGCGCGATACTGGTCAACCAACTCCGGCCTGCTGGCGGGTGGTGTCCTATCCGTCATGGTGTCTGTTCCTTATCTATGGTCTTTTCGGTTCTATCGTTAACGTGGCGCCGGGACGTTCAAGATCGGGCTAAGGCCGAACACGGAGGGTGCGCCGGACGTGAGCGCGTGCACGAGTTCGTCGCCCGCCTTCTGGAATACCAGGGCGGCGGTGTGCTCCGCGATAGCGTGCTCGTCGTGGTGCGGTTGGGCGTGGACGGCAATGGCATTGGGGGCAACGTGGACGCCGCCCAGGTTGATAATGACCGGACCCTCGCCACTTATCCCACGACCCGGCACGAGGGGCATGTCCCACACGGCCCCGCCACCACCACCGATACCACGCCCTCTGATTGGAACAGGATGGTGAATTGGAACAGGATGGTGAATTGGAACAGGATGGTGAATCGGAACAGGATGGTGAATCGGAACAGGATGGTGAATCGGGACAGCCCCCCCCCCACCGATCCCCAACCCTGTCAGGATCGGATTAAGGATCGTACCACCCGGAAGCACCGGAACCAGCGCGCGCAGGAACCTTTGCGGTAGAGACTCGCCGCCCTTCCCGCCCTTCCCGCCCTTCCCGCTACTAGCACCACTATGGGAGAGTTTGGCGAGCAAGGCATCGAGCGCCTTGTGCGCCGTGTTGATGTCTGTTCCCAGGACAACGAACGGCGCGGACAGGGACGACAGGCTACTCTTGAGCATATCCGTGGTGTTTAAGACCGTCCATAAACCACCCGCGAGCAATCCTATTGCCTGAAGGAGAGGACCAAACACAGCAGCGAACGGTCGCAGGAATGTCCCAAAGACTGAGAGTATCGTCTGGACAACACGCATGATGTCGCCCCAATGCTGGAACGCAAGCACGGCCGCGCCAATGACGATACCAAGGGGCGGGAAGATGATCGCCAGGCCGAGCACGATATTATGCAGCAGCGTCGCATGTTTGCTTGCCCACGCCATGATGTCAGACCAATGGGTAATAACTAGGGTGACGGCGGTGACGGCTGCGACGATGCCCAGGACGATAGCCGTGAAGGGCAGGATGGCAAGGTCGAGTGTCGCTACAGCAGCCGAGAGGATACCGAACGCGCCGGCTGCCATCAACACTGGCCCGACGATCAGTGCGGCGCCGGCGGCGACGAGCGAAAAGCCAGCCGCGAACTGCACGATACCCTGGTGGGTATTCATGAAATCGACCATGTTATGGGTGATACCCACGAGTACCTGAGATACCTTGACGAGCGTAGGTAAGAGGGCTGTCCCGAACAGGGTCACCGCCGTTTCGATGTTTTTATGCCACTGTTGAGATTGGCCCTCGGCCGTTGCATTGTACACAGCCTGCTGTTTGTCAATGCCGGGAATGCGCGCGAACGTTGTGGCGTTCACATCCCATTGCTGAAGGCGAGCGTTCTGCTCCAAGTTGCCGAATACCTTCATGCCGACCTTGCCAAAGGCCGCTTTATTGATCGTCGTCATCGCGCCGGGTGATAGGACATTGGCGGCGTGGTTGATGATCTCTAGCAGATTCCTGACGCCGCGAAACGACCCATCCTGATTAAAAAATTGACCACCACCCGCCTTCTCAAGCGTATGCTCAGCTCGCCACGCCGCTGTGTTTGGTTTTGCCGTTGCCAGATTAATGAGGCCACTACCGAATTGCGTGCCGCCGCGCGACCCCTGCCCCATCTGTCCCAGCAACACGCCCATCATCGTGTCGTCGCGCTGCGCCTTGAGTTGATCTGGTGTCGAGCGGCCATAGAGTGAGGCCGTCATACCGCCGAATTGGCTCACCAGCGCCTCGAAGGCGGCGCCTGTGAGCGGTGTGTGGGTGAGCGCCTTGGACAGAACATTGATGAGCGGATTCAGGAGTTGAGGGGTATAAGCGCCGAAGATGTGCGCATATTCGACGCCTGTCGTCGCGGCCGAATCGCGGCTGACATGGGTCGAGAGTTGCTGCACTTCCGCGAAGTTGGCGATGGTGCCAATCGACGCCTGTAGTTGCTTGATATCGGTGATGCCGGCGTGGGTCGACGCCAGGCCCAACGTAGCCACATCGATCTTGCTCATTTGATTTTTGAGGCCGATGGACACGAACGACGATTCGAGCGCCCGCATTTGCGCGTGGCTCGCGCCAGTGGCGAGGCCGATGCCAGCCATCACCGTCTGCAACTCCGCGCCCTTCTTCGCCGCACGACCCAGCCCGTCCGCAAGAAGGACTCCCGCGCCGGTCAGCGCCGCGCCTGCGGTCAACAGCGCCAACGATTTACCCAGCCGGTTGATCTGCGCGCCGGTGACGCCGGCCGCGTTCTGGATGCTGGAGAACAGGCGCATGACGACACTGGCGCCGGTTGAGAATGCCGTCGTCTGTAGGCTAATAGCCACCGATAAATCGTAGAGTGCACCCATCATTCCTCCTTCAGGCCAGCACGCGGCCACGACGGCGGCCCGTGTTCAGTAACTGCGTCGTCGCACCTGGATTGGCCGCGTCATAGGCCACGGCCAACTGCTCGACGTCCTCGACCGTGAACCTGTTGAAATACGCCGTCAGGTCGGCGTGGGACGGCCGGCACGGTGGCCACGGCACCGGTTCGCCGTCGATCTCGATGATGGACAGGACAGCGCGGGCTCGTGCGCCCTCCAGGGGATTCATTCGGCCGCTACGCAGGAACCGGCACTGTAACATCAACACGTCAATGCGTCGGTCGGCGGCCGGATCAGCGCCGCGCACACGAACGAGGCGGCCATCGGATAACCGGACATCAGCGGCCGTGACGGACGCTTCTTCCAAGATGTGGGGCATGGTCATATATCCTCTTAGGCCGCCGAACGCGGACCGGGCTGGCCCAGTAACCGAGCGCGCGCATAAGCCGACATACTCTCAAAGCCCTCTGCCCGCGCGAGGCTAATCAAATGAGACTTTTCCTTCTCACTGACACGCACCTGGACCAAAAGTGGACGCTCTACCTGGAGCGATTGGCGCGCCGCTCGTTCCGGCAATAGGCGCAACGTGTCTGTCTCAGTAGCCACCCTTGCCTCCTTTTCTAGACATGACAAAAAGGGCGGTCCGCATATGCGGACCGCCCTTAAAGCCAGTATGGACCCATACTTATTCTATCATGCGCTGTGTAAAAGGGCAAATGTTTGCAACTGACTTTCCACCATATCGGGCTGCATACCTGTCCAGATCGCCAGGTCGGCGATCCCAGCGCTTTTACGGGTCGCCACGGTCTTGAAGGAGACGCCGAGTGCGGGCGCTGCCTCACGTACAGTCTGCCCTTGAATGACGGTGACCGCAACCGCTGCGGCAAGACGCCGATCCTCTGTACGCAGCCTGGCCCACGCCTCCGCGAGAGACAACGGCGCGGGAGGGTCGCCAGGCCGCACGACGTGAAGCTGAGAGCGGTCCAGGGACGCGACGAACGCCTCGGACAGCCCATCGTCCTGGCGTTTGCCATGCGGCAGGGGCGTCCGCTTATGCAGGACGGTGAATCGGGCCTCGCGGGCATCAGCGAGCGTATCGACAGGGTGTTTTTTAGGATCGGTCGTCATGCATTTGTGCTCCGTCTGTGTGAAGCCCTGCGCGCCGCAGGCATGCGCGAAGGTTTGCCTGCGCGCGAGCTTTGCCCATAAAGTCCGACAGTTCCGCATCCTGTACGGTTTGGCCTACCGTGCATAGCACAGGTCCGAATTGAGATGCTCGTCACAGCCTAGTAGGCGATGAACGTTCGGCAGAGCCGACTTTATGGGCAAAGCCCCTGCGCGCGCCAATCGCTCGGGGTCGCCGCCGAGAACACCAACGTCGCGCGGTTTGGCGCGCGCCAGCAAAGGTGGCGGCCGCGGCGTCAGGGCCCGGTGTCACGCAGGTGTCGATGTTAGCTACCATGGGACACATCCTCGCGCGGCGCTGTGCTATTCGATATGTGCAGTTCTGCCCCTGACCAGTCGGCGCAGATCGTTGCCTCTACCTCGGCCGGCATCCGGTGTAAGACGGTTTCCATGCCGGTGCGCATCGCATCGACCACCCAATCGCGGGCCTCGTCGGCCTGGCCGCGGTCACACTCGACCACAATCTCGTCGTGGACGACCAGGATCGGGGCCGCGCCTGGCGCTCGGTCGCGTGTCTCCCACAAGATCCCTAACGCCGCTTTCAAGCCGTCCGCTCCACTGCCCTGGACGGGCGTGTTGAGCTTCTCCGTGAAGCGCTCGACGCCCAGGCGGCGGCGGCCGGCGACGGTACGTGTCTCAACCTCACCATCAGTTTGGCTACGGTGCCACGCCTGCAAGCCGCGGTACTCGGCAAAGAAGCGTCCACGGACGGTCTGCGCCTCCTCTTCCGTCCACTGGACGCCATACTCATCCACCGCATACTGCCGCAGCCCTTTCGCCCCCATTCCGTAAAGAAGGCCGAAGTTGACCGCCTTGGCCGCTTGGCGATCGGCCTTGGTCACGTCGGTCTTGCCTAGTACCCTGCGCGCGGTCACGGCATGTAAGTCATCGCCGCGCTGGAACGCCTCGACCAGGCGCTCGTCAGGCGCGATCTGTGCGGCCAGGCGCAACTCAATCTGCGCGAAGTCCGCTTTAACAAGCACACGGCCGGGTCCGGGGCGAACGCACGCCCGATAGGCTTTATCACGCGGCACCTGTTGGACGTTGGGATCGGTCGCGCTCATACGGCCCGCCTCTGACCCGAGTTGACGGAAACTGGCATGGATACGCTCGGTGAGCGGATGGACATGCTTGAGGTAGTCGAGCCCATAGGTGCTCGCCCGCTTCGACGCCTCACGGTGCCGCAACAGGAGCGGGGCCAACGGCTCCCCCTCGTCGGCGAGTTGGCGCAACACCGCCTCTTCCGTCGAGGTGACGGCGGCGTGGCCGCGCTCACGGAGCAATGCCGCTACCTGTTGCGGGCTCGACCACTTGACC
>JAABUJ010003728.1_pt1 | contig 16776 bp, 15 predicted proteins | sample 5559131 | NCBI WGS metagenome assembly JAABUJ01 (sample SAMN10711875, study PRJNA513366) | rock metagenome | isolation source: Antarctica rocks | place: Antarctica: Victoria Land, Mt New Zealand nord | collected 2016-01-07 | reverse complement strand
TCTATTGTGCCACCACAGACGCACCCGCTCCAAATCACCCTGCGTGAGAAACACGCCGTAGGACGCTATCATCAGCGCGCTGAACAGGGGGATGTTCAGGCTGTAATCTATGCCTAGATGCAGCAGAACGCCTGCGCCAAGCACCCACAAGCGCAGGCGGGGTATCCATACCAGTGTCCACAGCGCAAGCTCAATTGTAATCGCTCCCCAGGTCAAAATGTGTATCATCCACAGGTGGCTCGCGTCCGCCCAGGGCACCGGGAAACGCGCGGAGTCGGGCAGGTGGAGCGGGTAATAGGCCGCCAGGCCCTGCCGCCACTGCGCGCCGGTAAGCTTGGACATGGACGTGCAGAGATACACGGCTGCGATTTGCAATTGCATCAGGCGCTGCGCCCACGGGACGATTTGGGGCGGCACGCGCCCTTCTTTTCCCCGGCGTATGCGAATCCATCGGTCCAGCGAACAGGCCGCGCCGCTCGGCGCAAGCGCCATGTAAATTACCATGACCAGCATGGTGATATCGCCGCTGTTGTGGATGGGGACATTTCGGTTATGCACGCTCAGCAGGCACGCCCAGACGGCAACCGCGCTCGCCCGCGTGCAAAAACCCACTGTCAGCAGCAAAGCCGCCAGCGTGAACAGCCCAAAGAACACCGCCAGCCCGTGCGCGGTTGTCACGCCGTGCAGCATGTCAAAGCGGGGCGTGTGGCCGTTGATCTCGTTGAACGTGTCCGACGCGCCAATCGGCAGCAGGCCGCGCTCGGACAGCCAGAGCATCCGCTCCGGCCACAGCAGGCCGATGTAGGCCAGCACGAGCAGGCCCAGCGCGATCCGGGTGATGCCCAGAGGCCCGGCCCCTATCTCGCCGTACCACCAGCGGTTCCAGGCGCGGGCGGGCGTTTTCCATAACACATCGGCCATGTCAGCGCAGCTCCTCCGGCCTAAGCGTGGTTTGGAAGAACGGGGTGCGCGTGTAGGGCGGCAGCGGGCGGCCCGGCGGGGGCACATCGCGCGTGTACCGTGTCAAGCAGACGGCAGCCGGGGGATTGCCGGGGATTGCGCTGCATTGCCGCGCAGCGTACAGGGCCATCGGCAGCCAGAGCGTTTCGTGGTAGTTGGCGATCTCCAGATACTTGCGCATGCGCTCGCGTTGGTAGCGTGCTAGGTAGCCCATGTCGCGCATGCGGGGGAACCGCCAGTCGCGGGTCTGCCCGTTTTGCAACGTGACATGAGCGATGATGTCTAGGTCGTGCGTGTCCGGGTTGGGGGAAAACATCTGCCAGCTTTGCTCAAACCCTGATCCGATGATGTAGCCTCGCACCCAACCGCCGCCTTCTGGGGGCACCAAGGTTTGCACGAGGGGCAGGTTGTAGGGCAGCAGCCAGACAGCGAGCATAGCTATGTGGAATAGGATAAAGGCGTTGGTGAAGCGACGCCCGCGCACGCGCCGCGCTTGTCGTGCCAGGCGTCGTTCAAAGACGCGCTGCTTTTGCGCTTCGGTGCGCAAAGCCGAGTGGGTCATGGGTGCCTCCTGGGGTGCGGGGGATGAGTGCGGGTTTATTATACACCGCGCAGGCCCTTTGCCCCGGCGTTTAGAGCGTGCTGCTAGCTTTTTGCCCCAGCGTTTAGAGCGTGTACCAACGACGGAACGATTTCTTCCGTCGTCGGTGCGGGTGGGAAATACGAGGGAAAAGCCGGGGGAACCCATGCGCTACGGGCGTGGCGGCTGGGCGGCGCGGACAAGCGCTTCCAGGGGATGCGGGCCGCGCGTGGCGCCGGGGTCGCCGAAGTCCAGCACAAAGCCGCTCCCACGGGGGGAAGCACGCGTTTCGGGCGCGAGGCGGCGGGCAAGGGCATCAGGGTGAAGGGCGTCCTTCATGCTGACATCCTGCAAGACCAGATGGCCCTGCGCGCGGGCAAGGGCATCAATGTTCGGGTCGTCAGGGTCGAGGCTGCTCCGCACATGGCGCAGGGGGGGCGGGTCAAGGCGAGGGTTGTCCCAAGTCGCGAAAAAGCGCCAATAACTTACGTCCTGCTGCATCAGCACAGGCAGCGGGCGGGCCAGCGTGGCGGCGCGTCGCACGGCGCGCAGGGTGTCCAAAATGGAGGCTTTGTGGAAGTCGTCCCACTGGCCGCGCAGGGCGCTGTCTACGGCATCGTTGTCAAATTGGGGCAGGTCAACCCCGCTCGGCAGATCGTAGCGGGCGACGCTGTCTATGTCCAGCGGGTCGGCGTGGCGCGCGCGCAGAAAGGCAAGCCGGGCGGCGGGCGTGTAGCCGACATCGGTGTCGGGCACGCTGCCCTGCCAGACAAAGCCCGCGAGGCCGGGCACGGCGGCAATGGCGCTGACCACGTCCAGGAGCGTGCTGCGCGCGGCGGCGGGGTTGACATCCACGGCGGGCGGTGTGAAGGAAAGCGGCTTGCCGTAATCATCGCGCTCTGTTTGCGGATTGATGGCGTGGCGGCGCACGGCGGCTTCGTTAGTGTTTTCCCCTAAAATGTTGGGGTCAGCCAATGAGGCAGGCAGGTTGTCGCCCCATGTCAGCAGGTTCATGTCGGCGTAGACAGCGATACCGGCGGCTTTGCCGCGCGCGATGGCTTCGGTGAGTATGTCGGGGCCGTCAAAGGCTTTGGCGGGCGACAAGGACGTCCCGGCAATGCGCGCGACGCCATCAGAGAAAACGTCCAGGTACAGCTCATTGAGGCCGAGCTTGTGCATGACTGGGATGAGGGCATCTATGTCGGCGGCGGTGCGCGGGCTGGCGAGGAGGGCGCGGTGCGCGCCTGCGCGCAGCAGGGGGCCGAGCGGCGGGGCGGGCTTGGGCGGGGTGGCGGGCTTTTTCTTTTGGGCGGCGGCAGAATTGGCGTACAGCATATCGTCTCCGGGCCAGACAAAGAACATCATGTCTTCGGTGCCGAACGGGGCTTCCACGGGCGCGCTGAGCGTCGGGACAAGGAGCTGCAAGTGCATCTGCGGGTTAAGGCTGACGGTCGGATTGGGGGCGACAGTCTGCCTCCCCGACAAATAGCCCGGCAGAGTTCCCGAGGCGCGTTTGTCGTTGTAGCCAGCCGCGATGCGTCTGGCGGTGTCCTGCTGGGCGGGCGTCAGCTGGGCATAGGGCACGGTGTTGTCGTTAAAACCAGGCACTTGGGGAATACTGTCGTCAAGCTTCTCGGTCTTAATTTGCTCCGGCGTCAGGGCCATCGGGTCGCCGAACGACGGCACTTGGCGTATCTCGTTGCCGTGCCTTGCGAGCAGGGCGCGGCCCGCCGCGTCCGTCATGGCGCTTTCCAGGGCGCGCGATTTCTTGTTCCACTCAGACAGCAACTGGCGGCGCACACCGACGCCGACGAGGTCATCGGTCAGCACAAAGGCCGGGCCGACCCGTCGCACTGTGCCGCAGAGGCAAAGGCACAGGGCACGCAGCAGGTCGGCGGCGGGGACGGCAGGCGACGGCGCTTGGCCCAGCAGCGTGATGACGCGGGCGGCATAGCGCGGATCGGCGTACAGCTCGGTGTGGGTTACGGTGCCAATGCGTGTTGTGAGTTGCCCAACCGTGCGCAGGCCGGTCAGCGAGATGGGGGCTTGCAGCGATGGCGCAGAAAGGTTTAGGTCGCTGGCTTTGAGGCTGTTGGGCACAGTCGCACGCAGCGCGACGCCATGCGTCAAGCCGGGCGGGTCGTGCTTGGGGCGATACGTTGTCAAGCCGGGCGTTTTGTCGGCACTGCTGTCGCCGAAGAAGACGGTTTTGCCTGCCTTGTCATGAACGTAGATGTAGGCAGTCTGCCCCATCCGCAAGCGGACGCTGTCCATCTTGTCGGTCATGTCCTGAATGTCAGTGCGCTTGTTTTCGGGCAGCTTGCGAAGGTCAGGGTCATCAGAGGCCACAAAGAACTGTCCGTCATTAAACAACGCATGGAATAAGCCGCGCTGCGTGTCATCGCTCAAATCCGATAGGCCGATGCCCGCCTCCGAAGTGAGCGCGTGCCACTGCGCGTCATCCAAAGTCGCAGCAAGTAGCCTGATTGGGGGCGATGTCGGCGGCGACACTGGGGGTGGCGGGGTCGGTGTTGAGCGCAACAGTTGTGGCGGGGGCCAGCGCTGTGATGCTGCCGAACGCATGGAGCTGATAACCAAACGCGGAGGCAATGTCGCTAAAGCTGGCCGGGGTAGGCGGCAGGACAGCTTCTTTGGACAGGCCGGCTTTGTCTGCGCCGACGACAAGAACTAAATTGCTTGGCACAGGCGTCGTTGCTGCCAGCACGGAAGCCAGTGTCGGCGGCTTGGGCGGCGGGGCAGGAGCGGCGGGCGGCGGGGTTTGCGCCAGCACGGGAAAGACAGCGACGAGCAGCAGCAAGCAGAACAGAGACAGACAGAATGGGGACAGATGAACGCTGTTAAATGTTTTCCACATGGACAGTTACCTCAAGGCCGGTTTCGCGGGGGGCGGGCTGGCCGGGCGCGCCGCGCAGCAGGCCTTTGGTCGGGGGGACATCGGCGTAGTCGCGGCCCACGCCCACTTTGACATGGTGGTCGGCGACAATGATATTGTTGGTGGGATCAAAGCCGAGCCACTGGCTGGCATGGGGCAGATACAGTTCGGCCCACGCATGGGTCGCGCCCGCCCCGTGGGTGGCAGGGTCGCCGCCGCTCCAAACGTATCCGCTGACATAGCGGGCGGGGACGCCCTGCGCGCGGGCGCAGGCAAGCATCAGGTGGGCGTAGTCCTGGCAGACGCCGCGTTTTTGCGCGACAAACTGGTGCAGGGGCGTGCTCACATCAGTCGCGCCGGGCACATAGGAGAACTGTGCATAGATGGCGGCAGACAGCGCCTGCCCATACGCGAACACGCTGGGCTGCGGGCCGGGGCCGGGCCATTCGTCGGCAGGCAGCGTGAGCGGGGTCGGTGCGAGCCACTCGGCATGGGCCGAGGCAAACCCCGCGTCTGCGGTTGTATCCCAGTCTTCCGCGAGAAAGTTGATGTTTTCAAACGGGCGCGCGCGCAGGGTTTCCACGCGTGAATGGGCGGAAACCACAATCTCCGTGCCGGGCTGGCCCCGCAGGACAAAGTGCTGGACAGTGCCCATCTGATCAGGCTGGTCGTACTGGAAGACGGGCGCGGCAGGGAGGGTTTCCAAGGCAAACTCGGTGCAAAGCTGCTCGCCCGGCAGGGACAGCGGCTGCAACCGTGCTTCCATGAAGCACTCGCCGCGCAGGGGCCGGTCATAGGCATAGCGGGTGGTGTGGGCAATGCGCAGGTTCACGAGGGAAAAGTGTCTCCTAACGCGGGACTTCCAGGCTGCCCAGAATGCTTTCAATGACGCGGTCGGCACTGCTGCCCTCAATCTCGGCCTCAGGGCGCAGCAGCAGGCGATGGCGCAGGGTGGCGGGCGCAATGGCTTTCACATCATCGGGAATGAGGTAATCGCGGCCACGCATGGCGGCCAGCGCCTTGCCGACTTGCAGCAGGGCGATGGAGGCGCGGGGGCTGGCGCCCAGCACCAGTTGGCGGTGGTCGCGGGTGGCGGCAATCACGGACGTGATGTAGCGAAACATGGCGTCTTCCACGCGCACCTGGCTGATAATGCGTCGGCAGCGCAGGATTGTCTCAGCATCCGCGACAGTCTGCACGCCCGCAGTGGCGAGGTCGTTAGCATCAAAGCCCTGGTGGTAGCGGCGCACAATGCGCTCTTCGGCTTCCAGCGACGGGTACGAAACGATAATCTTGAGCAGGAATCGATCAAGCTGCGCCTCGGGCAGGGGGTACGTGCCCTCAAACTCAATTGGGTTTTGCGTGGCGAACACCATGAACACATCGCCCAGTTCATGCGTTTCGCCGTCCACGGTGACCCGGTGTTCCTGCATGGCTTCCAGCAGCGCGGCCTGAGTTTTGGGCGGCGTGCGGTTGATCTCGTCGGCCAGCAGCAGGCCGGTAAAGACCGGGCCAGGCTTGAAGACAAACTCGGAGGCCTGCTGGTCAAAGATGCGCGTGCCGGTAATGTCGGAGGGCATCAGGTCTGGCGTAAACTGAATGCGCTTGAAGTCTGTGCCGACAGCCGCCGCGAGGGCGCGCACCAGCAGGGTCTTAGCCGTGCCCGGCACGCCTTCCAAAAGCACATGGCCGTCGGCCAGCAGCCCGGCCAGCGCGTTTTCAATTGTTTCTTCCTGCCCGACCACGGCTTTATGCACTTCTGCAGTGATGGCATCGGTGACTTGCTGCACCTCCCCAGATGCCGCATGACGGGTAGGATTGCGCGGGAACGTTTCTTCGTTTATGGCTGTCTCAGAAGAGGCAGGTTCCATAGCTTGCGTAGGAATGGGCATAGGCAGTTCGCCATTGTCCGGGGCGGCGGAAGGAGCGGCTGGTGGGTCAAGCGGTACGGGAGGCGTATAAAAGTTGACGCTTTGGGTGGCATCTGAGCCAGGCATATTCTCTTCAGGCAAGTCCAAGGTCCTTTCTGACGGCTTCCATCTGCCGGGTCAGGTCTAACAATTCAGGCTCAGTCACGGCCCCGCTGTCCAGGCGCTGCTCGCAGGTCGCCAGCAAGCGCCGCAGGGCTTCTTTGTCCACGCCGCCATGCCGCGCGGCCACCTCAGACAACTGCTCCAAACTGACATTGGGAGCGAGGGCAAGGCGCGCCGACAGGTCGCGCAGAAACTGCCGGTACAGCGTTTCCAGGGCGGCAGGAGAGGCTTTCGCGCGCCGGTACAGCCCGGCCAGCGAGGCGACATACTCCACCGAAGTGCGGCTCTGCCCGCGCCCCAGCGGAACAGGCTGCCCAAATCGCACCGCCACCACGCCCGCGACCAGCAGCAGGGCTAGCAGCGCCTGCGTCAAGGCAAGCTGGGCTGGGCGACCGATGGCAGTCCAAATCGTGGCTCCCGAAGCCAGGGCAATGTCGCCGTGATGGTACTCGTCAAACAGCACGACGCCGCCGGGCGGCACAGCCTGCGCGATGATATGGGCAAGAAACACAGCATTTTCCGAGCGCGGCAGGTTGCGGTTGGACGCGAAGCCCGAGTCGGCAATCGCCACCAGGCACCCCCTTCCCACGGGGAGGGAAAGAACAAAGGGGCCATTGGCATCCCCAAATAGGGCCAGGGCATCCGGGGCCGTGCGGCGCAGACGGCTGTCGGTGCTGGCGGCATCACGGTGCACGCTGATAACGCCGCGCGTTTGCGGAACAGGCTGCAACGGGCCGAACTCTACCCGCCCAGCACGCAGGGCGCTATTGGCGGTCAGGTCCAGGGCATCGCCAAAGGTTGGTGTGCCGCCTTTCTGCCCGGCAACATGGCCTGTCGGCAGGCGCGAGGCCATCAGAATAGCCGTATGCCCCGCCCGCAGCCAGGCCAGCAAAGCCGTGGCATCGGAAGGGGATAAAATGCTCTTGTCGGCATGCGCATCGCTGTCATCAGCACTGCCCGTGAGCGGCGACACGTCGGCCTGCGCGTGCGGAGCGCTGACAATCAGCAGGGACGCCTTGGACTGATCCAGGTCGCCCCACCCCTGCCGCCAGACCGTGGGCCGGTCGCCCAGCGCACGGACCCAGTCAAACAGGCCCTTGGTACCCGATGCCCGGTCATTAAACACCGAAGGATCGGGATGCTCTTCGTGGCCCACCAGGCGCGAAGGCCCGCTGTCCCGCCCGCTCAGCGCCACGCCCACGACGACAAAGATTAGCAGCAGCACGCACACAGCAAGGATGTCACGGTTCAGTCGCATGGTGTGTTAGTCAACAGCATAGTGTGTTAAATAGCAGCGGCGGCAGGGGCGTCTGGAACAGCAGATTGGCTCTGGGTGAGCGATTGGTACTGCGCGACGGCATATGCATAGTCACTTTCCAGGGCTTGCGCGCCGCCATACCATATTCTATCAAACTCATGGGTAAACGGCAGCAGGGCTGAATAGGTGCCGCCCTGCCCCGCCGCCCGCAGCGCCCGCAAATACTCCCAGTTGGTCTTGGAGCGGTCAAAGCGCAGGACGCCGTGCGTATCCAGAGCGACCAGGGCCGCCAGGTAGGTCAGGCGGAACGCCCGCCGCCATTCGCCCTGCCGCCCTTGCTCTTCGGCCAGCGCGCGCAGGCTACCCGCATCGCGCGCGTCCACCAGGGCTTCTTCCTCCTCGGAAAGCGCCAGTGCGCCTTGAGGACGCACGCGCTGACGCAGATACTGCACCAGCACGGCGACCAGCAAGGCGAATGCGCCCGACGCGACGGCGATTAACAATGTCTTGATAAACGCCGGGCTGATATTGGGCGCAGGGCTTGCCGTCCGGTGCTTATGGGAGAACAGGCGATCCAGCCAGGCGCTCAGCCGCTCCAGCAGCGAGGGCGGCGGCAGTGGGTCGGAAGCGAACTCGGGGCGTCCGAGCACAGCCCGCGCAGAAGCCTCGGGCGATGGCGCCGTGCGGCTTGCCCCGCCGCCGCTGAGAGCCGCGCGCAATTCCCCAATCTGCCTGCCCACCTGCGCATAAGCCACCCCACGCTCCTGTGCATTGCGCAGGCTGGCCGCACGGTGCAAGTTTTGTTCCAGCAGCGTGTTGTTGACAAATTGAGGCATGCCCTCCGGCACGGCGACCATGGTAAACCTATCCAGAGCTTGGTGGGCCAGGCGTTCCAGGGAAATGCTGTCCGGGGTCAGGGCGACACCGTGACTGAGCCGCGCGCTTTGCTGCACCAGGGTGGATTGCACATCCATCAAGGCTTTGGCATACGTACCCGTTGTTGGAACGCTTTGCTGCGCCTGCCCCATGGCTCCCGCGCAGGCAAACAGCCCGGCGCACATTGCCCACAAACGAAACGCTTTCACGGAGATACGCCTTTCACGGCAGCCGACTTGCGCCCTGCCCCGCGCGGCGGCTTTTGGGGAACGGGCGCAATCCACGGCAGGACAGGATAGTGCAGGTCACGGGCCAGCATCTCCATATCAAAGGCTTCTTTGCGCACGCGCAGATCGTAGTAAAGCACCGTCAGCACGCACACCATAAAGGGAAGCACAACTAAATCCGCGATGCCGCTGGTGATCTGGTCTATAATCTGCGCTTCCTGCCCCACCCCCCGGCTTCCCGCCTGCGCGCCAATCACGGCCTGCCCGTTAGGAACAGCGTCCAGCAGGGTGCGCAGAGCATAAGCCAGCGGCAGATGAATGCCGATGCCTACAATCATATACACAATCCCCATCATGCACAGCGCCCCGAAGACGCGCCCGCCCTGCCCCGAAACCAAACTGCGCGAGCGGCCCAAAGGCCGCCAGAACCGCCAAGTCCCCTGCTCTTCCACCGCGAATGCGTGGGCCGTAAAGGCCAGCAAAGTCAGGGGCAAAGCCATGCCGATGTAGCACAGGCACGCGCCCAGCGCCGAAAACACGCCAAACAAAAGCGCACTGAGCGCCAGCGGCCCGACACGCCGCAACGGCACGCGGTAGGCATCCCGCAGCGTAGACGGCGTCCCCAGGTAGCGGGCCGAAGTGGCCCCAGCGAGGGCGGAAAGCTGCAATCCTAGCCCAACCGCATACAGGGGAGCGAGCACTGCCAGCGCACCCGCGATGGAGCCAAACACAGCAAAAACTTGCGTGATGTCCGGCGTGTCGCTTCCAAACACGCTTGCCAGCCCGTGGAAGCCGCGCAGGAACCGGAACTCAAGGACGGTTTCGGCCACGCGGAGCGGGACAGCCGCGACGGTGGTGACCAGCACCAAAAACAAGAAGTTGTCTTTGTACAGGTCAAATGCTTCATCAAAGATGTCGCCCAGCCCCAGGGGCCGCAGCGTCCGGTTGGTCATAAGCCATCTGTTTTCTTAAGCCGTCTGTTTTCTCGAGGCGCATACGCAACCCCATTAGCCGTGCTTGGCGACTTTGACCAGCGAGGGGCGGATAACGCGGCTGTTGAGCGTGTAGCCTTTGCGCAGCTCAGCCGTGACTGTTTCATCAGGCTGGTCGGTGTCTTCGTCCAGCATAACCGCTTCGTGCAGGTCGGGGTCAAAGGGCGTACCCACCGCCTCAATCGGCTGAACGCCTTGCTTCGCGAGTGTCTCGTGGAACTTGCGGGCGGTTGCTTCCACGCCGCCGACTAGCTGCTCATAGCTTTGGGCTTGCTTCGCGGCGGCCACTGCGAGGTCAAAGTCATCCAGCACAGGGAACAGCTCTTTGATTAATCGCTCGTTGCCGTCGCGGATAATTCGCAGACGCTCTTCCTCGCCGCGCCGCCGGAAGTTCTGCAAGTCCGCCCGCGCCCGCAGCATGTCGTCATTGGCACGCTTGACCTGGTCTTTCAAATCGTCCAGTTCTTTGCTCTGGGCGGGCGCGGCGGCAGGCGTCGCGGGAGCATCCGGCGCATAGTCCAGGTCATCAATGGGGGCATCCAGGTCAATCGGCTGCCGTCCGCCTTGGGCATCCTCCAGGTCATCGGTGACTGCGGGGATCGCATTGGCGGCTTCAAAAGAGTCGTCAGGGTCGTATTGACCGGTTTGGGGAACGCTGCTGCTGTTTTCAGCCATAAGGTACGCCTACTCCTCGGGATAAAGATTGATGATGTAAAATGATGTGCGAATCTCGCATTGGGGGGCTTGTTCGCCGCACGCACGGCTTTCTCCTGCCATTATACCCGATGCCGCGACTGCCAATCTTGTATGCCGCCACTGGCAATCTTGGACTGAGAAGTGAAAAAAAGTGCGTGCCGGGTCTTGACAACCCGTTTGGCGTGGAGTATACTTGGTTTGTTGCTTAAGCCGTGGGCGAGTGGTGAAATGGCAGACACGCCAGCCTTAGGAGCTGGTGCCGCAAGGCGTAGGAGTTCAAGTCTCCTCTCGCCCACCAACGGATGCGCGGCACAGGGGCATCCTTTCCGATGCGGGAGTAATTCAGTGGTAGAATGTCTCGTTGCCAACGAGAATGTCGCCAGTTCGAACCTGGTCTCCCGCTCCATTGATTGGTGATTGATACGATAAAGCCTTTTCTGCTTTCCGGCAGGAAAGGCTTTTTTCTTGCCCTGTTTTGGCAGGGGCGACGCGCTTGTTTTGCCCGAAGCAAACGCGTTCTCTGGGCGTGCTTTGGGTGTTTGGAGCGCATACCAACGACGGAACAATTTCTTCCGTCGTTGGTACAAGCTTAACACGCCAGCGCAATGGCAGCGCGACAAGCTTAAAACGCGGCCTGCAACGAAGGCACCCGCGCACAAAACCATGGCACAATGGCGAGATATGCTTCGGCTAACGGCATTGATAATTGGCCTGATCGCCCCGGCAGCGGGCGTGGCTCCACCCGTTGCCTCGGTGCCCTCGGGCGTCGCGCCCGCCGTGCAGATGCAGGCGGCGCGGCTGGCAGTCGCGCAGGGCGGCGGACGCTGGATTTTGGGGTGGCAGACGCACGATGCGGCCCTGGTCGCGGCCTTGTTTGCCGGCGATGGCATGGAGCTTGGGCGCGGCGGCGTGGTCACGCGGGGGCGGCGCGCGATTGGCGCGCGGTTCGGGCGCTTGTTTGGCGCGATAGGGCCGGTGCAGGCGAGCCGGCAAACGGTGGATTTGTGGCTGATGGGCAGCACAGTCACCGAGTCGGGACGGTACACCTATGTTTTTTCCCCAGGGCGGCCCGGCCAAAAGCCGAATGTCAGCGCGGGGACTTATGTGACCGTGTGGCAGAAACAGAAGAATGGGCAATGGCTGATCCACTCGGACGTGAGTGTCGCGGCCCGGTAGCCTTTGCTTGACGAAATCGCGAAAAGGCTTGACGAAATCGCGAAAGGAAAACAACGCCATGTGCGGACGCTTTACACTGCACCACGATGCGAAGAAAGTAGCCGAGCGGTTTGCTGCCGAAGTGGACCCACTCCTAGAGCCGCGCTACAATATCGCGCCGACCCAGCCGGTCATCGCCGTGCTGCAAGAAGAAGCGCGAACCATACAAAACCTGCGCTGGGGGCTGGTGCCGTCGTGGGCGAAAGACATCGGGATTGGCAGCCGCCTGATTAATGCGCGCGTGGAAACTATTGCGGAAAAGCCGTCATTCCGGTCGGCACTCGCGCGCCGCCGCTGCCTGATTCCCGCCGACGGCTTTTATGAGTGGCGCGAAGCCGACAATCCCGAGGAAGGGGGACGCACGCCCATGCATATCCGGCGCAGGGACGGGGCATTGTTCGCGTTCGCCGGATTGTGGGACGAATGGCACGGCCCGGACGGCTCGCCGCTGCGCACCTGCACCATTATCACGGGCACGCCAAACCCGCTGCTCGCGCCTATCCACGACCGCATGCCGATGATTCTGCGCCGCGAGGACGAGGACAACTGGCTCCATCCGGGGCGGCACGACACGCAGTCGCTGCTGAGCCTGCTGGCCCCCTACCCTGCCGCCGAGATGGAAGCCTACGCGGTGTCGCGCAAAGTGAATGCGCCCAACGTGGACATGGCGGCCAATATCGCGCCCGTCTGAGCGTATTCCGCGAGAAGATTAACAGAGAATTGAAGGCGCTACTTGCCCCGCAAGAGAGTGTATAACCCAGCCACGGCGGGCCGCGCAGGGTCGTAAAGAACAGTCACCGGCTGCCCAACTTGCAGGCATTTCCACTGGTCGGCAGTGACCTGTTCCTCGTGCTCAAAAGACTGCGGCGGAGTTTGGGCATCGCCGTAGCCGTAAGACACAAAGTAATGCGCCGGGTCTTCCGCCTGCGAATGCTTGTGCGTGATGGTTCCCACAGTGGCGATGCCATGCCCGAGCAGGCGCACGCGCCGCCGTGTCCACTTCCACAAACGCTGGATGAGATTCAGGCTGACGGCGACAATCAGCCCGCCGCAAAAGGCCAAAAAGGCAATCTTGCCGCCGGGATGAGCCGGCCACGGCAGAAGCAGGGTCTGGCCGAGCCACCGCGCCTGGCGCAGCGGGAGAGTGTCGCCGATATGAAACACAGGGGCAGCGGCACTGAGGGCAGGCGCAGACGCGAGAGCATTGAAGGGCGTGCTTCCGGGCAACGGGGCGGGGCTGCTCAGCCGCAGCGTGCCAGTTCCCGTATGCGGGGAGTACGCAGCATAAGAGTAGGCATAATGCACGCGGGTTTGGACGGCAGGCTGACTGGGCGATGCACCGGGAATCGTGTCAATCGCCGTGATGCGGGCGGTCACAGGCAGGCCGGACACGCCGACCCAGCCGAGTTTGGCGGCTTCCAGCAGAGCGCTCGCGCCTCCGGCCAGCAGCAGAACAAACAAAAGCAGAGCGAGGGTGATCAAGGCAAGCAGGCCCGGCGGCAGAAAGGCGCGGCGCGGGGGCGGGCCGCTGACGGCAGGCTCAAAGGCGTGCGGGGTCAAGGTTTCCATGAAGGGCTTTCTAAGGCGGGGGCAGCAGCGACAAAAGAGAAAGCAGAGCGGGCACATCAGGCGCTGAAACGGCCCCATTGCTGAGCAGGCTGTTCCACACGGGCGCCAGTGTTCCCTGCGTCTGGTCACGCGCGCTGAAGCTCTCAGCGGCCAGGCAGTACACGGGTACGCCCGCGCGCTGCGCCGCTAAAGCGTTGTCCAGCAAAGCCGCATTCAGCGGCCCCCAGGGCACAGGCGCGACAACGACGGCAGCCGCAGACTGGGCCAGAACTGCGCCCTGGGCCAGCAAAGCAGGCGTCAGCGGCGCGAAGGGAAGCCCGCGCGGGAAGGGAATGTCCAGCCAGTGCGCGGCCTCGGCATCCGGGTCGCCGGCTGTCAGGGCATCGCAGGTCACGCCCCACCCAGCCTCTTGCAAAGCCAGCAGCAAGCCCGCGCCGGTTCCCAGGCCGCATAGCACATGCACTGTCCGCGCAGGCTTGGCAGGGGAAGCGGGCACAAGCTCCGGCAAGGGCAGCAGCAGCGGGCGGCCTGTCAAGGGGTGCGGGCGTACCCAGACCCGAGCGTTGTACACATCAAGGAGATTGGCAGCAGTCAGCACATCGGCGGGCGTGCCCTGCGCGGCAACATGCCCCTCCTTGACCAGATACAGGGTATCACAAAACTCCGCCGCTAAATTAAGGTCATGCAGCACAGCCAGCACGGCTTTGCGCTGCGTGTGGGCCAAAGCGCGGGCGAGGGCCAAGACTTGCCGCTGATGGTGCAGGTCAAGGTGGGCGGTCGGCTCATCCAGCAGGAGCACATTGGGCTGCTGCGCCAGGGCGCGGGCCAGCAGGACGCGTTGCCATTCGCCGCCGGACAGCGTGGGCGCAAGCCTATCAGCCATGCTGTCAATGCCTGCCGCCCGCAGCGCATCATGGACAATGCGCGTATCTTGGGACGACAGCGCGGCGAACGGACGCGCGGCGAGGTGGGGCGCACGGCCCATTTCCACAATCTCGCGCACGGAAAACTCCAGGATTGCTGAGGCAGTCTGCGGCACGACCCCTATCGCCTGCGCCGACTGCCGGGCGCTGACCTGGGCGTACAAGTCGCGCCCATCCAGCAGGACAGCCCCTTCCGAAGGCGCGAGCACCCGCGACAAGGCCCGCACCAATGTGGATTTGCCTGACCCATTCGGCCCGACCACGCCTACAAACTCGCCCGCCTGCACCCGCAGCGCGATGTCTGCCAGGATGGGCGGACGGCGTCGGTCGTAGCCGACCGTAGCGTTTTGCAGCGAAAGCGAAGTTTCCATACGCTTATTATGACAAAGTTATGACAACAACCGCGCCGCAATGCACTTTCTAAAAAGTTGGGTAGATTATGTGTCAGCCATGCAGGAGATACGCTTAAGCCTGGTGAAACATACGCGTAAGCGTTGCGAATATCCCCAGCGTCCATTCGCCGGAACCAGCACGACGCCGCAGGCACTTGCGCGAACAGCGAGGCACGACAGCGCATGACCACTCACGCCAATCCCTTTTCTCACCCACCCGGTCCGGCTTCCCCGCCGCGCATGCCCGAGAGTGCAAGCAAAGAACAGCCTTCTTCTATGCCCGCTGAAACTTCGTTCGGCAACGATGACCTTGTCTCTTATATCAATCGGCTGACCCGTACCAAGCTGCTCACTGCCCGCGAGGAGCAGGCGTTAACGCGCCGTGCTCGCCAGGGCGAGCTAGGTGCCAAAGAAAAGCTGATTGAGGCGAACATGCGCCTTGTCGTGTCTATCGCCAAGAATTACCTGCTGAGCGGCATTCCCTTGGAGGATTTGATTCAGGAGGGTGCGATTGGGCTGATGACGGCGACGGAGCGGTTCAACCCGCAAATGGGCTACCGGTTCAGCACCTACGCGACACAATGGGTGCGGCAAAGCATTGGGCGCGCAATCGACAACAAGTCCAAATCTATTCGCCTGCCCGCCCACATCTCGGAGAGTTTGCGCAAGATTGAAAAGGCGCGCGCGGAGTTGCAGCGGGCATTAGGCACAGAACCGACCAACGAACAGGTGGCCGAACATTGCGGGCTGAGCGTGAAGAAAGTAATCAGCCTGCTGCAAACCACGCAGGACCCCATTTCTCTTGACATGACTATCGGCGACGACAACACGTCGCTCGGCACACTGGTGCTGGACAGAAACGCGGCTGACCCACAGGAAGAGCTAATCGCGCAGGAGATGCGCGGCGAGATTGAAGCGATACTCAGCACGCTGGACGACCGCGAGCAGATTGTCATGCGCAAGCGTTTCGGCTTTGACGAGGACGACAAGTCAGTGCTTCAGCAGATTGGCGATGAGCTGCATATCTCGCGTGAACGCGTGCGCCAGATCGAGTCGCAGGCGCTACGCAAGCTGCGCTCCACGGCCCGAAAAAAGCGTCTGCGCGACTACTTGCAGTCTTAGCCACAGATGACCGTGCGCCAACAAAGGCGGCTCCCAATGGGAGCCGCCTTTTTCTTGGCCTGGCAGCGGCGAGAACGCGCCATCAGGCAGGCTGCGTTCCGTGCGGCGCGTCGTGGTGCAGCGCTTCCTCAAAAGCGGCGACAAACGGCGATTGCTCGCCCTCATGCTGGTGCAGGGTTTCTTCTACAACGGAAACGACAGGGCTGGCCTCAAGGGCGGACGACGTTTGCGCGGGCTGCCCTTGAGGCGCAGCCGAGGATGCGCCTTTCTCGGGCTGGCTTCGGAACGATTTAATTAAAAGCAGGACAAGCGCGCCGCCCGCGAGGGCAAGAATAGCAGTGCGAGCGTTCATGATTGTTCTCCTTGCGGCTGTTTACCCGCGAGAGGCAGGCTTGTAAACGAGGCCGCGCTTAACGTATGTCTAAAAGCTTGTGGGTTTGCAGGGACAGCCGGAACAGCGTGGGATGCTTTTGCACGGCCTCAATACACCGCGACACGGATTGCGGGTTCAGGGCGTTAGGCTGAAGCCAGGTTGTTTTGCCATGCGTCTGCACCCCGAGCAGGGCACGATCCAAATCTGCATCGTCGTCCACGACATACTTGAACTCGGTGGCATTGCGCTCGTACCACGGGTGCAGGCGGCCTCCTTGCGGCTGCTTGGGGGAGACGGTGATATGGTCTACGCGCCACTCGGGACGGGGGCGCGTGCCATTGGTTTCTATCTGTACGCAGTAGCCCAACGCGTGCAGGGCGTCGCACAAAGGCTGAAGCTCGTGGAGGGTCGGCTCGCCGCCGGTCAGGCACACCCAGCGGCAGCTTCCGCCGATACGTTCAATCTCGTCCATTAGTTGTGGCAGCGTCAGTGTTTGCTGCACGCGAAAGTCCGTGTCGCAGAACTCGCAGGCTAAGTTGCACCCGGCAAAGCGCACGAAGATTGTTGCCTGTCCCGTCCGCGCGCCTTCGCCTTGCAGCGAGTAGAAAGTCTCTGCAATGGGGTACAGCCCTTGCTTGGCAACGCTCATAGCCTCGCGCGTGGCCTG
>JAABUJ010003727.1_pt1 | contig 16776 bp, 17 predicted proteins | sample 5559131 | NCBI WGS metagenome assembly JAABUJ01 (sample SAMN10711875, study PRJNA513366) | rock metagenome | isolation source: Antarctica rocks | place: Antarctica: Victoria Land, Mt New Zealand nord | collected 2016-01-07 | reverse complement strand
TAGCTGGCTTGGGTATATTGATGGTCGGGCTGCTGGTCGGAAATGGTGCAAACGCTCCGGTTTCTATCGCCGTCCCAGCTACCCTGACGGGTGCTCCCCCAGCTACCGACGAACCGGCGACAAAAGAAACCGCGGCGATGCCAAAGTCGCCGCCCGTGCGCGTGCAGATTCCTGCCATTGGCGTGGACTCCACGCTCGTGGACCTCGGGCTGAACCCCGATGGTTCCATGGAAGTACCGGTAGACGGCACAACTGCTGGTTGGTATACAGGCGCACCCACTCCGGGCGAGCGGGGACCGGCTGTCATTGCCGCTCACGTTGATTGGCAAGGGAAGGAGGGAGTTTTTTACCAGTTGTCTCATCTCCGAACCGGTGACAAAGTGTCTGTTCAACGACGCGATGGATCCACCGCATTCTTCATTATCGATAAGGTTTCGGAGTATCCTAAAAGTGACTTCCCCACCGAGCAGGTTTACAGCGACCTGTCCTACCCGGGTCTTCGTCTGATCACCTGCGGTGGTGACTTGGACAGAAAAGCGCACAGCTACTTGGATAACATCGTTGTCTACGCTCATTTTATCAGCTCGGCGTAGTGACTCTGCACGACTAAACAGCGGTTCCATCAGGTAGACAATTGTAGTGCACGAAATCTTACCCATTGCAGGCATCGCATTGGGCATTTTAGCGATAAGGGCCGCATTGGGAGTGGCAAACAGTTCGGGCGTATTTAGTTTGTTTTCGTACCGAGCATGGAATGCACCTCAATCCGTCGTCAGCGAAGCCAGAATGCCGTGAGGCCGGAGTGCTGATTCTGATTTCCCGTCAGGGGGTCGTCCCGCGACGGCGGCGTCGACTGTGTTGCCTACGATCCGCGTCCGATTATGGGTGGCAAGGTCGTCAATCAGTACGGGACCAGTGGCGGCTGCGGGCACTGGGTGATGGCTACGCCGACGGCCGTGCCCCGGCCTGGCGCGTGACTACGGCGTCGAGGTTGCCTAGCAGACCAGCCAGCGCAAGTAGTTGTGACGTCGCGGTGGGGTACACCCTCGATGGACACCCGCACCGGGGCCCGAACTGCGTCTAAACAGGATCGTTTCATCCTGTCTTGACGGTCGTCTATCGTTCCCTCAGAGTCGGATTAGACGGTACTGAGGCGAACAGGACGGTAGGGGACAGCAATGAGCAACACGACCATCACGGGCCAACGAGTCGGGTACGTCCGGGTGTCCAGCCTGGGTCAGTGCACCGACCGACAGCTCGACGGGGTGCCGCTCGATGAGACGTTCACGGACCGGTGCAGCGGGCGGGACACCAACCGGCCGGCGCTGATCGCCCTGCTCAACCACGTGCGGGCAGGCGACACCATGGTGTGCCACTCCCTGGACCGCCTCGCCCGCAACCTCACGGACCTGCGCCGCCTGGTCACCGACCTCAACGACCGCGGGGTGCGCGTCGAGTTCGTGAAAGAGAACCTGGTCTTCACCGGCGGGGACTCCCCGCTGCAGACCTTGCTGCTGTCGATGCTGGGCAGCGTCGCGGAGTTCGAACGCGCCCTGATCCATGAGCGCCAACTCGAGGGCGTCGCCTTGGCGAAGGCGGCCGGGCGCTACAAGGGTGGCACCCCGAAACTCTCCAGCCAGCGGGCAGCGCAGCTGCGGGAACGGGTCGCGGCCGGGGAGCCCAAGGCGGCGCTGGCCCGGGAGTTCGGCCTCACCAGGCAAACTGTGTACAACTACCTCGCCGCAGCCCAGCCGGTGCCAGCATGAGCACCACCACCCAGCGCCGCGCCACCACCCGAACCATCACCGATCTCCTGCGCGATCGCCCCGACCACGACACCCCGCCCGCCGAGCGGACCGGGTGGTTGGTGCGCAAGGCCGAGCTGCTCGCCGCCATCGAGGCCGAGAACGCGCAGCGATAAGCATGCTCGCCACCACGACCACCACGACCACCACGACCACCACGACCACCACGACTGCCGACGCCCGCACCGGGGCGTGAAAAAGGAGAGCACAGCCATGAGCACCACCATCACCGCGCCGCCGCGGCCGGTCATGGGCGAGGACGCCCGGACCCGGTACACCGCAGCCCTCAGCGCCCGAGCCGGCCGCCAGCACGGTCCGCTCCGGGTGGCGACGGTGGGGAAGGCCAAGGCTGCTGCCGCACTCGCCCACCGCTACGGCTGGACCGTGGCCCCCGACGTCGAGGCCGCCGATGCCCTCACCGTCGCCCTGCCCGCGGGCACGCTCACGGGAGCCGCGGACACCGCGGTGCGGACCGCGCTGCGCCGGGGTCTGCCGATCCTCATCCAGATCGGTGGGGACCTCGCCGCGTTCCCCGACTGCTGGGCCGTGGGGGAGCCTGGTGGTTACCGACTGCGGGTCCCTGCCGAGCCCGGCCCCGCCACCACCGCAACGCTGACCTACCTGGGGATCACCCCGGCGCCGACGCGGCCGGCGCCGAAGCGGGCGGCGGGGCTGGCCCATGGCGAATCCCCGAAGGCCGCGCCGGACACCTCACCGCCGCCGCCGCCGCCGCCGCCCGTGGTGAGTACCGCTGAACAGCACGCCGAGCAAGCCCTACGCACAGCACGCCGCGAGGTCACCCCGGCGGCCATAGCCAAACTCGCACCGCACCCCATACCCCACGACGACCCCGACAAGCGGTCCGCGTGGCTGCACCTGGTGCGGGGTGGGATGACCCCGACCCCAGCCGCCGTCGCCGGGCTCGTGGCCGACAAGGCACGGCGGCGGGCCCGCCGGGTTCAGGAAGCCGCCGAAGTGGCAGAGATCGCCGCCCGGGACGGCGCCGCCGCCGCGGTGGCCGTCGCCCGCATCGTCGAGGACACCGGCACCGGACCCACATGGACCGAACTCCGCGCCGCCATGGGTTGGCGGCGCCGCGCAGCCCGCGAGATCATTCCCAAGCTCTTACAAGCAGGGTGGCTCACCAGCACCACCGAGCACCGCTCCCTGCGCCCCGGACCACGACACACACCCACGCCGCGCGGTGAGGACGGATAGGGACGCGGCCGCCGATCTCCCTCACCTGCCCAGCGTGCAGTAATCGCGGGGAACCTCGCGTGCCTGCCCGCGCCAAGGGCGGGCAGAAGGTCCGGTCGCGTAGCGGCCTGCTCAACGCGCCCTCACCCGCTCTGTACCAGCCCTCCCCACTGGGTACTCAGTTGACTGTGCTCCATGCATTTACCCCCGCCACGACCGCATCAGGCGCGTGGTGAGGCGGTGCAGGACAGAGATTGCCCGGCTCGGTGACCGGGTGGGGGGTACCCATGCCGACCCTGCCGCCCCGACCGTCCCGTATAGCGCCTCAGAGTTTTCCCGGGTTTTAGGGGTCGCGAAAGTCAATGGACAGGAGGTCCAGTAATGGGAGCTAGAGGACCGGTTCCGAAGCGCCTCGACAAACGGCATGGGCACCTGTCCCGCGCGCAACGGGAAGGCGTGACCAGGGTGCACGGTGCAGCCGGGAAGGCGCCTGCCCTGGGGTTCGAGGCCCACCCGTTGGCCGCCGACTGGTTCGCGGCGTTGGCGCACGGGGCGGAAGCCCAGTTCTACACCCCTGCCTTGTGGCAGCGTGCCCGGATCGTCGCTGTGATGCTGTCGAAGCTGTTGGAGTCGGGTCGTCCGTCCTCGCAGATGTATGCGGCGCTGCAGACGGACATGAAGACGCTTCTCGTAGATGCCGGCGAGCTGCGGCGTCTGGGTATCGAGGTGCAGGCCAACGAACCCGACACCAAGTCGAACGTGATCGATTACCGTGCCCGTCTTTCGGCTCGGCCCCACCCTTGATACACCGGAGCAGGGCCGTTAGAGCGTGCGATGAATTAACATCGTTTTGGCGGTGTGGGGTATTACGGTTGTGCTATGGCGGAGTCGGTGGGGCGGCGATACGCGGTGCTGCGTCCGTGTTTGTCGGAGTTTCAGCGGCGGTTGTGGCTGGGAGCGGAGGCCGCTGAGCTGGGGCCCGGCGGGGTCGCCGTGGTGGCGGCGGCGACCGGGGTCGCTGCGGACACCGTGCGGCGGGGGCGGGCCGAGGCCGATAACGGGACCTCGCCGGGGCCCAGGCGGTCCCGCAAGGCCGGTGGTGGTCGTAAGCGCGCCGAGGCTCACGACGAGCAGCTGGTGGCGGCGTTCGAGTTGTTGATCGACCCGGCGACCCGTGGGGATCCGATGTCGCCGCTGCGCTGGACCAGCAAGTCGATTCGGGCGTTGACCGCGGCGCTGCGCGAGCAGGGCCACCAGGTCAGTGATTTCGTGGTCCGCCGACTGCTGGCCGAACGCGGTTACCGCCTGCAGGCCAACGTCAAGACCGCTGAGGGCGCCCAGCACCCCGACCGCGACGCCCAGTTCGGCTACCTCAACGATCAGGCCCAGGACCACCTGGACACGGGCGATGCGGTGATCTCCGTCGACGCGAAGAAGAAGGAACTCGTCGGGGCCTACAAGAACGGCGGTCGGGAGTGGCACCCGGCCGGGGCCCCGGAACCGGTCAAGGTCCACGACTTCATCGACCCCCAGCTGGGCAAGGCCAACCCGTACGGGGTCTACGACGTCGGCGCCAACACCGGTTGGGTATCGGTAGGCACTGACCACGACACCGCCGCGTTCGCGGTGCACACCATCGCTACCTGGTGGGCCCAGGTCGGATCCGTCCTGCACCCGGGGGCCACCCGGCTGCTGATCTGCGCCGACGGCGGCGGGTCCAACGGATACCGCACCCGGGCCTGGAAAACCGAGCTCGCCGACCTGGCCACCTCCACCGGCCTGATGATCACCGTGTGCCACCTGCCTCCCGGCACCAGCAAGTGGAACAAGATCGAGCACCGGTTGTTCTCCCACATCTCGATGAACTGGCGCGGCAGGCCACTGACCAGCCACGAAGTCATCGTGCAGACCATCGCCGCGACCAAGACCAGCACCGGTCTGACCGTCCACGCCGAACTCGACCGGGCCAACTACCCGGTCGGCGTCAAGGTTCCCGACCAGCAGATGAAGACACTCGAATCCAACGGCATCCTGAGCCGCCACGACTTCCACGGTGAGTGGAACTACAGCCTGCACCCGACACGCCGACAAAACGACATTAATTAAGCACAAGCTCTTAGGCGCTCAGCGTGGCGCTCAGACCGCCTCTACCGTGCGTGTTTCTCGATGTGCCGACGCGCCCACCCGAGAAGCGGGCGTTCGCGCTCAATACCCCCCTCCCCCTCCCCCAGAGCCGCCCCCGCCATACAGGACGAAAAATGCGATGACGACCACAACAAGCACCGCCACGCCAGCCATCAACCATACTTTTCTGGTGATGTTCACCTCTCCAAGATACAGATCCCCCAGCGCCCTATCTGTCTAAGACACGACCGCCGAAGGCCACCGTGAGCACGTCGCCGGAGGGCGCGTCGCTGACGCTCTCGCCGAGGGCTCAGGCCCGCTTCCCGTCGGTCCCGGTGATGTTCGCCGAGACGCCACCGTGAGCGGTTGACGTGCTCACGGTGGCGTCGCCTCCTGCTCGGGACGGCACTCACGGGTGTGTAGTTGCACGGGGCTTGCACGCCAGGGCTCGTTGTCACTGACTTAGGGCCTCTGACCTGGTCTTATTGCGCTCCCCCGACTGGACTCTAACCAGGTCGCGGTTCGTGACCATCGGACCCGTGCGGAGCAACGCTGCGCTGGGCCGGGAGCTGGCACGTGTCCTATCCCAGTGACCTAGGACGTGTCCACGTGTCCTACCAGGTTGGGCGACCCATCCGTAGGACACTGTCACCCGTGTCCCACCCCTCTCAGACGTTCACCGTCGCCCAGGCCGCCGACGTGTGTCAGGTGTCCCGCAAGACCATCACCCGACGCTATGAGCAGCTCAAACTGGGCGGTGCGTACAAGGACAAGGCTGGACAGTGGGCTATCCCAGTGGCGGCTCTCCTCCACGTGGGGTTGAGACCCGGTAGACCAGCGGCGCCGGACACTGTCCCCTCGACCCCGGCGTCGGCACTGGGACAGCAGGACACCGCTACGGCGCTGCGAGTGGCCGAACTGGAGGCCCAGGTCACCGAGTATCGGCACCGTGCCGAGGTGGCCGAGCAGCTCGCCGCCGAGCGGTCCGCACGGGTGGAGGACCTACGGCAAGCTCTGCGGATGTTGGAGGTCGGCCGACCTATGCCGATGCCGGATCCGATGCCCCTGCCGGACCCGCTGCCGATCCCAGCACCGGCGCCCGTACCGGCCCCCGGCGGATGGTGGCAACGGTGGCGGCGAGCCGCTCATTGATCCGGTGCGCTACGGCGCGCCTCTTTGACCTGAGGGTCATCGGCTGACTGGATAAGACCAGTCCCCAGAAAGGGGTCGGCCCGGCTGGTGCTTCAACACCGAACCGGGCCTAGGACCAACGGAAGTGCGGCTCCGCATGCCCCTTAGCAAGATCGTAACCGCGAACCCCGACAGCGCAACGTGCCGCGTCGGGCGTGTCTCGCACTTCACCCTCACCGCAGTGTCGTTCACCCTGCCTGAGCTGGTGTTGCCGCTGGTGTAGCCCTCCCGCACATCGGCGCTATTGCGAGAGTCCGCCGTTAACCGACCTCGAAGCCTGACAGTGCACCTTCTGTAAATCCTGGCCAGTCAGGCACCAGGCACCCGGCGCGACCTGATCAGCCGCTCTTGGTGAGACTCCCGGCCTCCCGTCACACCAGACGACGGGTGGCCAGGAGGCGTGGAGCGGACGACGTGGGTGCGGAATTGGCCAAGGGTCACATGGGGGGTCACCGAGCCGGGCACTCTCTGCCCTGCGGCGTTAACGCGCGCCGCCCTTGCGGTGCAGGCGCATGTTCACCGGCAGACCCAGCGGGCCCGAGATGATCGGTTGCAGCCCGCGCCAGACCCGACGTCTGGCGCGCACCCTCGAAGCCCGCCAGCTGCGCTCCGGTGTCTACATCTACGACCGCACCGCCGTCGACGCCTACCTCATCGAACGCAACCACCACGAAGGGCACCAACCATGACCGCACCGAACCGTGCAGTAACGCAGCGCTCCACGTTCACCCCCGAGAAGACCATCACCCTGGACCCGTGGAGCGTGAACCCCTTGCTCGACGACGCCGAGCAAGCCCAACCTGCCCTCGCCGCGGTGGCCCGCAAGAGCAACGGCGACCCGCCGACCATGTTCGAGTCTGGCGACCCGCCACCATTCACCGCGAGCGGTGTCGACCCGCAGCACCTCACGAGGCTGCCCTTCCGCGCCCGCCACGCAGCAGCAACCGAGTCGTCTCCCGCCACGGTGCTGCGCATGGTGGAGAACCACGGCCCCAACCCCGACGCGCAAGCCCCGTCACCCGGCCTGGACGAGTACCACAACCGCATGTCCGGTTGGCTGCGCGGCACCTGGACCAACCCCACCGCGCCGGCCGTTGACGCGTCCACACAAGAGGCAGCAGCGGCCGACCTGTACGACAGTCTCTTCGCCGCATCCGATGCAGCCACCGCAGCTCGGCGCGCGCCGATGAACGCCGCCGCCGCCGACTTCGCTGCCCAGCGTGCCAAGACAGGCAAGTACAGCATCGGCCGGGCACAGCGATGAGCACACGCCCCGCGACGACGAGCACGAAGCCTGCACCACTCGTGTACGTGGCCACGGCGCCCCTCGTCCTGATCGAGGACACCAACCGTGCAACTCCACCACGTCTACGACGGCAAGCCCGTACCGAAGCACGCGACACCCGAGGAGATCGAGCGCCTGCTCGGTCTCGGCTTCATCGCAGCCGCCTAGACCACCTGGGGGGGGGAGTGACACCCGCCTGCGCACCTAGACCGTCCCGTATACCGCCTGCCCCCGGCTGCATTGCGACCGGGGGATCACAGGGAAGCCGTACAGACCCACTCAGGCCCCGCAAGCACACGTAGGAGGAACCGCACATGACCAGACGACAGAGCGCAGGTGACCGCATGGTCGCCACTCTCACCGCGGCACTGGGCGACGGGTTGGAATGGAGCGAGTCCGAACAGATCACGCTCGACTTGCTCCGTACTCAGGCCGACAACGCCGCGACTCTGCAAGCTCTGCTCGACGCCGAGGTCGGAGCGGACGCCACCCGGCCCCGGCTAGTTGCCGAGCTGGCCGCTGAGCTGCGGTTGCACCAGCAGGCCATTGCCAAGTTCGTTGCCGCCCTGCCCACCGATGAGACTCCGGTGAAGTCTGCCCGCCACGTGGCAGCCGCGCAGGCTCGTTGGGGTGTTCGAGGGGTGGCGAGCTGATGCCGCGCCGCACGCACCCGACGAAGCTCGCAGGGCTCCGGGAAGCCCTCGCCGCGCAGGAGGAGGACTTGATGGGCCGGTACCGCTATGTGCACCCCGAGGAGCATGACCGCTACGTCGCGCACATTCTCTCCGGCGCCGAGCTGCGCTTGCATCGCTCGGATCTGGACGCTGTACCGCTCCCAGCGGGCAGCCCCGATGACGTCTTCATCCTCACCACCGACGACGAGCTAAAGCCCGTCTGAGAGACCCGCGGCGTCAAACTCACCCAGCCCCGTTAGGTATTCCGGGGTATCGGGAAGCATGGCCGGATAGGGGCACCTTTCAAGGCCCCACAGACCCGACCAGCGCCGCAACGAGCACCCCCGTACCACCATATGCCGGTACGGGGGCGCTTGGCCGTCAGCGGCCCGCCCCTGAGCACGTGAGTAGGGGAATAGCCGACCTACCGTCTATCTTCGGACCTATGAGCCCCTCGATGACCTTTGACAGCCCCGACCGCGACCCGGATCTTTACCGCGGCTGCCCCACTCATGAGCCTGCTCGGGTGATGCTCTGAGCATGATCACTGAGCAGGGTGCCCAGCAACGCCCATCGTGGACGCTCACGTCCACGGTTCGTCGCTACCGGGAGGCGGGCAAGTTCCCCAACGCACAAAAAGACCCCGAGAGCGGCTGGATCGTCCCGGTAGGTGACCTGTTGGCCGTTGGTCTACGACCGGGCCGCTCAGCCCCGCTCAGTGAGCATGCTCAGTCCGAGAATGGCCCTGCTCACGATCTAGCTCAACGTGTCGTACAGCTTGAGACTCAACTGACGGTTGAGCGTGCTCAGCGTGCGGCCGTTGAGCAGGTCGCCGCCGAGCGCGAGCGAAGCCTGACTGACCTGCGTGCCGCACTGCGGATGTTGGAGGCCGGCCCTACTCGGCCCGGACCCGTTTCTGCCGTCCCAGCGGTGCCACCTGTGCCCGAACCCGCCCCCAGCGTGTTACCGGCGGCTCGGCCGAAGTGGTGGCAGCGCAGGAGCAGGTTGAACCGTCCCGGGTTTGATGCATACCTCCTTCGTTGGGAAGGTGCATCTCATGCCAAGCAAGTACGACCCGGAGACCCGGGCCAAAGCAGTCCGTCTGGTGCGTGACCACCGTGGCGACTACCCCAGCGAGTGGGCGGCGATCACGACCGTCTCGAAGCGGTTGGGGATGAACGCGGAGACCCTGCGCCACTGGATCCGGCTCACAGAACCCCGAGGGTGCATGAAACCCGGGACGGTTCAGGTAGGCGCCGCTCGTGAACGTCCGTTGAGGTGATCCAAATGGATCAGGTGACACCCACGTCTCACTACTCGTCGCTGAACCCGTAGAGCGCTACATAGTTTCGGACGAGAGTTCTGAGACACCCTTTCTCGGCGTGTCGGTCGAGGCGCTGGACTGTCTCGAATACGAACGTTTATGACACACCTCGGCAGGGTGTGCGAGAAACCGGCAAAACCCACCGAATCGGGCGGGGATCACCGGGATACCTGATATGGCTTGGCGTGTCCTACCACAAGAATCGGTGAAGGCGGTGCAGGGTTACCGCATGGGGAACCCCGGCCAAGTGCTCATGAGCGACGGCCAGTGGGCTCTGGATGTGTTCCTGCCGCACCGACCGCATGCCACCAACTACTTGGACCAGGGGCAGTACCGCATGAGCCGTGAGGACGCTCTGACGATGCGCTACGTCGAGCACTCCCCGCATGCCCTGCTCGGGTCCATCGTCATCGACTGCGACCACGCCGATGCCGCTCTACGGGCCTTCGAGAAGCCCTCCGATCACCCGGCACCGAACTGGGTGGCCCAGTCCCCCTCCGGGCGTGTGCACCTCGGGTGGTGGCTGGCGGCCCCCGTCTGTCGCACCGACTCGGCCCGATTGCAACCGCTGCGGTTCGCCCAACGCATCGAGGCGGGCCTGAGAATGTCGGTAGGCGGTGATTTCGCCTACGGCGGGCAACTCACCAAGAACCCGATCCACGCGAGCTGGGAGACCCTCTACGGCCCCGCGCAGGCGTACGAGCTGCGAGACCTTGCCACTATCCACACTCCCCGGCAGATGCCCCGCCTACCCGAGCGGGCCGCGGGCCTGGGCCGCAACGTCACCATGTTCGACACCGCCCGCACCTGGGCCTACCCGCAGTGGTGGCACCAGCGCCACAGCACCGCTGGCGCGTGGGAGCAGCTGGTGCTGCAACGCTGCCACGCCATCAACACCGAGTTCGCCGTGCCGCTGCCCTTCATCGAGGTCTGGGCGACCGCACAGTCCATCTCCCGGTGGATCTGGCGCAACTTCACCGAGGCCGACTACCGAGCCCGCCAGGCCCACCGCGGCCACCTCGGCGGCGCGGTGATGAGCGAGAAGAAGCGCGAGGCGAACCGGATCCGCGCCACGAAGTTCGACTTGACCACAGCTCTGGCGATGGCGGCGCGGTGAGTGCACGCGCCCAGCAGAGGCGAGAGGTCACGGCCCGTGAGCTAGCAGCTCGTATCGGTTCGTCCGAGCGCACGGCACGCCGACTCGTGGCGGAACCCCGCGACGAGTTCCTGTCCCGTGCCGCCGCCAAGCGGAAGACAGCGGTCGAGCTGCGCGAGCAGGGACGCACCTATTCCGAGATCGCCACGACGATGGGTCTCTCCATTGGCAGCGTCGGCAAGCTTCTGCACGACGCCCGCAAACACGCCGCCACCAAGCAGGGGCAAGCCAGCGCGTAGCGGTGGCGCGGCAGCACCGCATGAGTGTGCTTATGCTGGCGTCCCGCACTCCTCTCGCTTCCTACGCTCACCGAAGAGGTACACATGTCTCAGTTCCGCATCGTAAGTACCGTCTCAGCGACTGTTCTGTTGGCAGGCGCCGTGTCGTTCTCGTTCGCGGGTACGGCATCCGCCCAAAATCAGTTCAACTGTAGTGATTTCGGTACTCAGCAACAGGCCCAGGCCCAGTTCAACAAAGTTCCTGGCGATCCCAGTCGCCTTGACGCCAACCACAACGGTATAGCGTGCGAAAACCTTCCCCCCGGTGTCGCCACTGGCTCGAACAGAACTCCGGGAGATTCTACCGGGGCTCAGCCGCCGAGCAATAATAACGGCTCCTCGAGTGGCCAGAATAACGCGAACCAAGGCCAGGTTTCGACCGTACCCAGGGGTGCAGTGAATACTGGTGACGGAAGTACTTCGGGAAGCAACAGTATGGCGTTTATCCTCGGCGGCCTTGCGCTGACGGTGGCCGGTGGTGGGGTAGTCGTCGCCGCGCGTCGCCGAGCAAGCGTTGGAGCCTGAGCAACCGATTTCCCCCATGGCGCGATATTCGAAGATGGATACCCACCGCCGTCAGATCTGTTTAAAGATCATGGCGACGGTGGGCGTCTGTGTGGCCATAGCTGGCTTGGGTATATTGATGGTCGGGCTGCTGGTCGGAAATGGTGCAAACGCTCCGGTTTCTATCGCCGTCCCAGCTACCCTGACGGGTGCTCCCCCAGCTACCGACGAACCGGCGACAAAAGAAACCGCGGCGATGCCAAAGTCGCCGCCCGTGCGCGTGCAGATTCCTGCCATTGGCGTGGACTCCACGCTCGTGGACCTCGGGCTGAACCCCGATGGTTCCATGGAAGTACCGGTAGACGGCACAACTGCTGGTTGGTATACAGGCGCACCCACTCCGGGCGAGCGGGGACCGGCTGTCATTGCCGCTCACGTTGATTGGCAAGGGAAGGAGGGAGTTTTTTACCAGTTGTCTCATCTCCGAACCGGTGACAAAGTGTCTGTTCAACGACGCGATGGATCCACCGCATTCTTCATTATCGATAAGGTTTCGGAGTATCCTAAAAGTGACTTCCCCACCGAGCAGGTTTACAGCGACCTGTCCTACCCGGGTCTTCGTCTGATCACCTGCGGTGGTGACTTGGACAGAAAAGCGCACAGCTACTTGGATAACATCGTTGTCTACGCTCATTTTATCAGCTCGGCGTAGTGACTCTGCACGACTAAACAGCGGTTCCATCAGGTAGACAATTGTAGTGCACGAAATCTTACCCATTGCAGGCATCGCATTGGGCATTTTAGCGATAAGGGCCGCATTGGGAGTGGCAAACAGTTCGGGCGTATTTAGTTTGTTTTCGTACCGAGCATGGAATGCACCTCAATCCGTCGTCAGCGAAGCCAGAATGCCGTGAGGCCGGAGTGCTGATTCTGATTTCCCGTCAGGGGGTCGTCCCGCGACGGCGGCGTCGACTGTGTTGCCTACGATCCGCGTCCGATTATGGGTGGCAAGGTCGTCAATCAGTACGGGACCAGTGGCGGCTGCGGGCACTGGGTGATGGCTACGCCGACGGCCGTGCCCCGGCCTGGCGCGTGACTACGGCGTCGAGGTTGCCTAGCAGACCAGCCAGCGCAAGTAGTTGTGACGTCGCGGTGGGGTACACCCTCGATGGACACCCGCACCGGGGCCCGAACTGCGTCTAAACAGGATCGTTTCATCCTGTCTTGACGGTCGTCTATCGTTCCCTCAGAGTCGGATTAGACGGTACTGAGGCGAACAGGACGGTAGGGGACAGCAATGAGCAACACGACCATCACGGGCCAACGAGTCGGGTACGTCCGGGTGTCCAGCCTGGGTCAGTGCACCGACCGACAGCTCGACGGGGTGCCGCTCGATGAGACGTTCACGGACCGGTGCAGCGGGCGGGACACCAACCGGCCGGCGCTGATCGCCCTGCTCAACCACGTGCGGGCAGGCGACACCATGGTGTGCCACTCCCTGGACCGCCTCGCCCGCAACCTCACGGACCTGCGCCGCCTGGTCACCGACCTCAACGACCGCGGGGTGCGCGTCGAGTTCGTGAAAGAGAACCTGGTCTTCACCGGCGGGGACTCCCCGCTGCAGACCTTGCTGCTGTCGATGCTGGGCAGCGTCGCGGAGTTCGAACGCGCCCTGATCCATGAGCGCCAACTCGAGGGCGTCGCCTTGGCGAAGGCGGCCGGGCGCTACAAGGGTGGCACCCCGAAACTCTCCAGCCAGCGGGCAGCGCAGCTGCGGGAACGGGTCGCGGCCGGGGAGCCCAAGGCGGCGCTGGCCCGGGAGTTCGGCCTCACCAGGCAAACTGTGTACAACTACCTCGCCGCAGCCCAGCCGGTGCCAGCATGAGCACCACCACCCAGCGCCGCGCCACCACCCGAACCATCACCGATCTCCTGCGCGATCGCCCCGACCACGACACCCCGCCCGCCGAGCGGACCGGGTGGTTGGTGCGCAAGGCCGAGCTGCTCGCCGCCATCGAGGCCGAGAACGCGCAGCGATAAGCATGCTCGCCACCACGACCACCACGACCACCACGACCACCACGACCACCACGACTGCCGACGCCCGCACCGGGGCGTGAAAAAGGAGAGCACAGCCATGAGCACCACCATCACCGCGCCGCCGCGGCCGGTCATGGGCGAGGACGCCCGGACCCGGTACACCGCAGCCCTCAGCGCCCGAGCCGGCCGCCAGCACGGTCCGCTCCGGGTGGCGACGGTGGGGAAGGCCAAGGCTGCTGCCGCACTCGCCCACCGCTACGGCTGGACCGTGGCCCCCGACGTCGAGGCCGCCGATGCCCTCACCGTCGCCCTGCCCGCGGGCACGCTCACGGGAGCCGCGGACACCGCGGTGCGGACCGCGCTGCGCCGGGGTCTGCCGATCCTCATCCAGATCGGTGGGGACCTCGCCGCGTTCCCCGACTGCTGGGCCGTGGGGGAGCCTGGTGGTTACCGACTGCGGGTCCCTGCCGAGCCCGGCCCCGCCACCACCGCAACGCTGACCTACCTGGGGATCACCCCGGCGCCGACGCGGCCGGCGCCGAAGCGGGCGGCGGGGCTGGCCCATGGCGAATCCCCGAAGGCCGCGCCGGACACCTCACCGCCGCCGCCGCCGCCGCCGCCCGTGGTGAGTACCGCTGAACAGCACGCCGAGCAAGCCCTACGCACAGCACGCCGCGAGGTCACCCCGGCGGCCATAGCCAAACTCGCACCGCACCCCATACCCCACGACGACCCCGACAAGCGGTCCGCGTGGCTGCACCTGGTGCGGGGTGGGATGACCCCGACCCCAGCCGCCGTCGCCGGGCTCGTGGCCGACAAGGCACGGCGGCGGGCCCGCCGGGTTCAGGAAGCCGCCGAAGTGGCAGAGATCGCCGCCCGGGACGGCGCCGCCGCCGCGGTGGCCGTCGCCCGCATCGTCGAGGACACCGGCACCGGACCCACATGGACCGAACTCCGCGCCGCCATGGGTTGGCGGCGCCGCGCAGCCCGCGAGATCATTCCCAAGCTCTTACAAGCAGGGTGGCTCACCAGCACCACCGAGCACCGCTCCCTGCGCCCCGGACCACGACACACACCCACGCCGCGCGGTGAGGACGGATAGGGACGCGGCCGCCGATCTCCCTCACCTGCCCAGCGTGCAGTAATCGCGGGGAACCTCGCGTGCCTGCCCGCGCCAAGGGCGGGCAGAAGGTCCGGTCGCGTAGCGGCCTGCTCAACGCGCCCTCACCCGCTCTGTACCAGCCCTCCCCACTGGGTACTCAGTTGACTGTGCTCCATGCATTTACCCCCGCCACGACCGCATCAGGCGCGTGGTGAGGCGGTGCAGGACAGAGATTGCCCGGCTCGGTGACCGGGTGGGGGGTACCCATGCCGACCCTGCCGCCCCGACCGTCCCGTATAGCGCCTCAGAGTTTTCCCGGGTTTTAGGGGTCGCGAAAGTCAATGGACAGGAGGTCCAGTAATGGGAGCTAGAGGACCGGTTCCGAAGCGCCTCGACAAACGGCATGGGCACCTGTCCCGCGCGCAACGGGAAGGCGTGACCAGGGTGCACGGTGCAGCCGGGAAGGCGCCTGCCCTGGGGTTCGAGGCCCACCCGTTGGCCGCCGACTGGTTCGCGGCGTTGGCGCACGGGGCGGAAGCCCAGTTCTACACCCCTGCCTTGTGGCAGCGTGCCCGGATCGTCGCTGTGATGCTGTCGAAGCTGTTGGAGTCGGGTCGTCCGTCCTCGCAGATGTATGCGGCGCTGCAGACGGACATGAAGACGCTTCTCGTAGATGCCGGCGAGCTGCGGCGTCTGGGTATCGAGGTGCAGGCCAACGAACCCGACACCAAGTCGAACGTGATCGATTACCGTGCCCGTCTTTCGGCTCGGCCCCACCCTTGATACACCGGAGCAGGGCCGTTAGAGCGTGCGATGAATTAACATCGTTTTGGCGGTGTGGGGTATTACGGTTGTGCTATGGCGGAGTCGGTGGGGCGGCGATACGCGGTGCTGCGTCCGTGTTTGTCGGAGTTTCAGCGGCGGTTGTGGCTGGGAGCGGAGGCCGCTGAGCTGGGGCCCGGCGGGGTCGCCGTGGTGGCGGCGGCGACCGGGGTCGCTGCGGACACCGTGCGGCGGGGGCGGGCCGAGGCCGATAACGGGACCTCGCCGGGGCCCAGGCGGTCCCGCAAGGCCGGTGGTGGTCGTAAGCGCGCCGAGGCTCACGACGAGCAGCTGGTGGCGGCGTTCGAGTTGTTGATCGACCCGGCGACCCGTGGGGATCCGATGTCGCCGCTGCGCTGGACCAGCAAGTCGATTCGGGCGTTGACCGCGGCGCTGCGCGAGCAGGGCCACCAGGTCAGTGATTTCGTGGTCCGCCGACTGCTGGCCGAACGCGGTTACCGCCTGCAGGCCAACGTCAAGACCGCTGAGGGCGCCCAGCACCCCGACCGCGACGCCCAGTTCGGCTACCTCAACGATCAGGCCCAGGACCACCTGGACACGGGCGATGCGGTGATCTCCGTCGACGCGAAGAAGAAGGAACTCGTCGGGGCCTACAAGAACGGCGGTCGGGAGTGGCACCCGGCCGGGGCCCCGGAACCGGTCAAGGTCCACGACTTCATCGACCCCCAGCTGGGCAAGGCCAACCCGTACGGGGTCTACGACGTCGGCGCCAACACCGGTTGGGTATCGGTAGGCACTGACCACGACACCGCCGCGTTCGCGGTGCACACCATCGCTACCTGGTGGGCCCAGGTCGGATCCGTCCTGCACCCGGGGGCCACCCGGCTGCTGATCTGCGCCGACGGCGGCGGGTCCAACGGATACCGCACCCGGGCCTGGAAAACCGAGCTCGCCGACCTGGCCACCTCCACCGGCCTGATGATCACCGTGTGCCACCTGCCTCCCGGCACCAGCAAGTGGAACAAGATCGAGCACCGGTTGTTCTCCCACATCTCGATGAACTGGCGCGGCAGGCCACTGACCAGCCACGAAGTCATCGTGCAGACCATCGCCGCGACCAAGACCAGCACCGGTCTGACCGTCCACGCCGAACTCGACCGGGCCAACTACCCGGTCGGCGTCAAGGTTCCCGACCAGCAGATGAAGACACTCGAATCCAACGGCATCCTGAGCCGCCACGACTTCCACGGTGAGTGGAACTACAGCCTGCACCCGACACGCCGACAAAACGACATTAATTAAGCACAAGCTCT
>JAABUJ010003726.1_pt1 | contig 16785 bp, 12 predicted proteins | sample 5559131 | NCBI WGS metagenome assembly JAABUJ01 (sample SAMN10711875, study PRJNA513366) | rock metagenome | isolation source: Antarctica rocks | place: Antarctica: Victoria Land, Mt New Zealand nord | collected 2016-01-07 | reverse complement strand
GAAGAAGGTGTTGTAGGACGCGTAGGTCGCGTAGCCGAGCGCGCACAGCGGCAGGAAGACCCACAGCGCGCGGTCCCGTACCAGGTCGCCCACGCCCGCTCCTTGCGCCAGCAGGACCTCCAGGCGCTGGCGTGGGGCGGTCAGACTCGCCAGGAACGCGACGAATAGCAGGGCTCCGTAGAGGGGGAACAGCCGCAGGAGGCCACGCCCGGCGTAGACGACGCCGACCACGAAGGAGGCCACCGTGTACCCAAACGAGCCGTAGACGCGCACGGCCCCATAGCCGCCGCTGTCGCCGTGGCGCCGCAACCAGTCCAGGGTCGTGGCGTCGGCGAGCGGCGCGGCCGGGCTCAGGGCGATGGCCAGGACCCCAACCAGAGCGAGCAGCGCGCCGAACGTGTGCGCGAGCGCGACGGTGGGCGCGACGAGGGCCACGACCAGGAGCGAGAGGCTCAGTAGGCGCTTGCGCCAGCCCAAGCGGTCACTGAGCGTGCCCCAGAGCGGGGGCAACACCACGCCGACGAGGGGCGAGAGCGAGGCGATGAGCCCGATCTGAGAGCCGTTGAGGTGGATGGCGCGGAGGTAGAGGCTGAGGTAGGGCGTGTAGGTGGCGACGGCGACGAAGTAGCACAGGTAGAAGGCTTTCATGCTCCACGGGCCAGACCGCCACGCGGGGGCACGCCTCGACAGAAACGACGCCATATGGGCGCATGATACCAGATGCGCCCGGCCGCTCCGTGGGTGGACCCGCGTAGGGAGGGGCGGTCATCCGCACGGCGTGTCGTTTCTCCCGGCTCCTTGGCCGGCGCTGTGTGCCCCGCGTAACCCGTGCCATCGTGTAGGTAGCACACCGAGGCGCGGGAATAGGGGGGTGATCCGCTACCTGAAGGGAAAGTGCAACTTCTCGACGCCCTGGCGTTTGGCGGTCTCGCCGCGGCGGTCGTAGCGGGCGGTGGTGACGACGGAGGCGTGGCCGGCGAGTTGCTGGGCGGCCGAGAGGTCCACGCCGGCGTCGAGCAGGTCGGACACAAACGAGCGGCGCAGGTCGTGCGGCGAGACGTGCGGGACGCCGGCCTGCGCGGCGCGCTTCTGGAGCATGTTGTAGACGGCGATGGAACTGAGGCCGTCACCGTGGACCGCCCCGACCTGCGAGACCGGGAGGAAGAGCTTGCCGGGGTGGTCGCCGCGGTGGGCAAGCCAGACGGCGAGGGCCGCACCGGCGGTGGCGGTCAGGGGCACCAGGCGCTCCTTGTCGCCCTTGCCGTGCCGGATGCGCAGCGTGGGCGGGTCCGCCGTGTAGTCGGCCACGGCGAGGGCCACCAACTCGCTGCGGCGCACGCCGCCTATATAAAGAACGGCCAGGATCGCGGCGTCGCGGGCGCCGGCGGGGCTGGGGTCGCGGCGGCAGGCCTCGACAAGAGCCGTGAGCTCGCCACCGGGCACGGCGCGGCCGGCCGGGAGGCGGGAGCCGCGCGCGCCCTTGACCTCGGTGACGCGCCGGTACTCCTCGTCGGTCAGCAGGTTCTGGTTGCGCGCCTGCTTGAGCACGCCGCGCAGCGCGGCCAGGGTCAGGTTGATCGTTGCCGGAGCACGCTTTTTATCAGTGATCGGGTCTTTCTCGGCCAGGCGGCCCTTGATGTAGTCGAGGTGGTGCGCGCGCAGCTCGTGCCAGGGCATCGCGGCGGCATCGACGCCGATCAGCCGCGCGACGGTGGACAGGCGCTCCATGACGACCGTCTGACTCTTGGGGGCGAGCGTTGCCAGGTAGGCCGCCAGCGGATCGACGAGCGGCCGCGCGGGAAGCACGTCGGGAAGGGTCAAGACCGCGGGTTTTCTCGCGATCGCCGTCTCATGCGTGTTCAGGGGACTCCTCCTCTTCTCGCACGATGCACAGTCGCAGCTGTGGCGCCTTTTATCTCACACCCCTTGACGTGAGCATGTCACGCTGGATTAGACATGCCGTAGCTCAGGACCAAATGAGACCACCGCGTTCGTCGAAGCGGGCATTGGGCGCCCAAGCCACTTCCCATACGTTGTTCTCAGGATCGGCGAAGTAGGCGCTCCGGCCACCCCATGACGCATCCATCGGCGCACGGAGGACGGTAGCACCGGCAGATCGCGCAGCCTCGATCGCTTGGTCGACCAATTCGGCACGCTCAACGTTCACAGCGAGGGTCACGCCCTTAAAGGATGTGCGTGACCCTTCGATAGGTAGGTTGGCCTCACGCGCTAGGTCGTCGAGTGGAAACAGAGCAAGTACGCCGCCGCCTGTCTTGAAGGTGGCGAAGCCCTCATCCTCCGGATGATACTCCTCCCATCCCAAACGATGATAAAAGGTGCGCATCGCGCTGAGATCGCGCGTACCGAGTGTGATTAGACTGACGCGTGCGGGTATCATCGCGCACATACCTCCCGATGAAATATTCAGTAGGCCAACGCACAACTACTGTGACCATAGATAGATGTGCTGTGGTTGAGTCGGCACAGGAACTGCGACACAAGCCACGCAGTAATTATGAGACAGCGCGCGGACAAGTTGAGGCCCTACAACAACCTCCCAAAGTGTAGCACGCGCGCCCGCAAGTGGTCAACCTAATGGATATTAGGATAAGAGCTTGCCCCAAAAGAAAACGAGCCGCCGGATCTGTCTCTCCCGTCGAACTCGCTACTCTTCTAGTATACCATGCGTGAGGTTGGCTTATCGAAATGAGTGGGGATGGTCATCAACGGGGATAACTGTACGCTGCCACAAAGATTGAGGTTTCTGCCACAGAGCTTGAGCCGCTGTGCCAGAAAGTTTGAGGCACGCATCGGCTGCCGGTGTCGCTGGTGATAACAAAAGCGCCTGAAGTAGTGTGCACCACTTGTACGTTGTCACAAAGATTGAGGTTTCTGCCACAAAGCGTGCGCCGACGTGCCACAAAGGTTGAGCCAATCGTCATCCGGCTCTATGTGTCCGCTGGATGGGTTCCTGTGAGAATGGTTATTATCGCAGGAATAAGTGTCACTCCAGGCGTGGAAAAGGCCCCGATTAAGGGCTGCTTGCTTAATTGTTATCGCAGGAATCGTGTGACGGCCGATCTTACCATTCCGTTGTGCAGGCTATTGAACGCCGGCGCAACCTTTCTGGCAAAACGTCCATATGAGCGCAACCTTTGTGTCACAAACGGCGCAACCTTTCTGGCAAACGAGAGGCTGCTGAGGGTGGAGTAGGCGCAACCTTTACGACAACGGACACTAGGGCGAAGTCATTTAGTTCTCGACGGCGCCCCTGCGGCCCTCACCCCCAACCCCTCTCCCTGACGCGGGACAGGGGGGCCGATCGGCAAGGTGTGGGTCTCTCCCCTCGCCCCTTGAGGGAGAGGGGTCGGGGGTGAGGGGGGAAACTAAATGGCCCTGGTCTAGGGCTCATGCATTTGAAATGACACTCCAGTTATGCTCTACAGTTGTAGTTTCGCCGAAGCACCCCTTAGATGCGCAGGAAATGGCCGTTGCGCGACTCCCTGCCGGTGCATCAGAAGTGCGGGAGAGCCTCCCTCCCTTGACGTAGTGTGATCACGCTGGGTCGCCCAGTGTGAAGTACGCCGTCCCGCCGGCCGCGATAGTCCGCACCAATGGTGTCCCTCCGTCGCACGCGCATCTCACCTCGTAGGCGCCGTCCGCCCGCGTCTCTATCAACAGGTCGACCGTGGCGGCACCGATGCGCAAACGGCGCAATTGGACACGGTGCAGGCTCGGTGGGAACAGCGGGCGGACGCGCAGCGCCCCGCTATTGTCGTCGGGTTCGAGTCCCAGGACGCTCTGCAGCAACAGGAAGACGCTGCCAGCGGCCCACGCCTGCGGGCTGCACGACACGGGGTAGGGGACCGGGCCGCGCTCGTGGTCCAGGCGGGGCAGACCGCCGTAGAGCTCGGGCAGCCGCACGTCGGGATAGCCGCCGGCCGCTGCCACCACCTGCTCCAGCAGAGCCGCAGCCGCCGCGTCGTGGCCGTGGCGCTTGAGCCCAGCCGCCACGATGGCCGTGTCGTGCGGCCAGATTGAGCCGTTGTGGTAACTGATGGGGTTATAGGAGGGGTACGCGTCGGAGAGGGTGCGGATGCCCCACCCGGCGCACAGGTCGGGCGCCATGAGCCGCCGGGCCAACGCCGCGGCCCTCTCCTCGCCGGCGATGCCCGACCATAGCGCGTGGCCGGCGTTGCTCGTCACCGCGGGCACGGGCCTCTTGTCGCGGTCCAGCGCCTGGGCATAGCACTCTTCGTCCGCGAGCCAGAAGTCCCGGTTGAAGCGCACGCGCAATACAGCCGCCTTTTGCTCCTGGTCCATCGCGGTAGCCTCGTCGCCAAGGAGGCGCAGTAGGCGTGCCGCGGCCAGGCGCGCCTCGTAGACATAACCCTGCACCTCGACCAGGGCGATCGGGGCCTGGGGATAGGTGCCGTCGGGGAACTGCAAGGAGTCGCCCGAGTCTTTCCAACCTTGGTTGGCGATACCGCGCCCGGCCTTGCGCTCAAACTCGACGTAGCCGTCGCTATCGCCGTCGCCATAATCGTCAAGCCAGGCCAGGGCGGCGCGCAGCGCCGGCTCCAGCTGACGCGCGAGTTCCTGTCCCGCCTCGTCGAGCCAGTCGACCGTGCGGCCGAGCAGGACGAGGAACAACGGGGTCGCGTCGACGCTGCCGTAGTAGGGGTTGAACGGGGCCACGCCGCTCTGTACCATCTCACCCGCGCGCATCTCGTGCATAACCTTGCCTGGCTCCTCATCGCGCTTCGGGTCCACCCGCCGTCCCTGGTGCACGACCAGGTAGCGCAGGGTGCCAACGGCGATGTCCCGATTCACTGAGAGCATCTCCAGGGCCCCGATGAGTGCGTCGCGGCCGAAGGGCACCGCGAACCAGGGGATGCCTGCGGCCAGGTACGGCCCTGTCGGGAATTGCAGCAACAGCAGGCGCAGGTCGCGCAGGCTGCGGTCGAGTACCCTGTCGATCATCGCGTTGTCCGTCTCGATCCTCGTACATGCCGCGAGCCAGGCGTCGTGCAAGGCGGTCGCGGTGGCGAGGCCCTCCTCGAAAGTCAGCCGCTGCGGCGCGGGCGTATCCGCCAGAAGAGCGTCGGCCGCGTCGCTACTCGCTGGCTCGATCGTCAACTCGATGACCACCACCTGGCGTGGCTCCAGACGTAGGGTGAATCCAGCAGTCACACCCGGCTCGCCGGCCGTGCTCACATAGCCATCGCCGCCGTTGCCCCGCACGGCCGCGCCGGGCAGGGTCACGACCTCATCGGGAGCTGGCGTCAGGTGGCACACGGTGCGACGCCGCACATCGTCGCGCCCTGTGTAGGCCAGTACGATCGTATCGGAGGCCAGCGTCTGCGGCGCTTGGTAGGGGGGGCGCTCGCCGCTCGTGATACGACGAATCTCGAAGATATCCTTGAAATCGGCGGCAAGCGCGAGCGCAAGCACGACATCTAGGGCATCACGGTCGTAACTCGTGACGGCGATGCGCTCGCGCAGGACGGGGCGACCGTCTGGGACGGCGAGGTAGCGCGTGCGCCTGACCAGCACGTTCGGCGGTATGCCCGGGGTGCGCACGGGCGGCTCCGCGATCTCGCCGTACGTTAGCGTGGACACGTAGCCACTATCCTCGACGCCCAGGAGCGGGACGGCGACCCCGTCCAGGCGTAGCGCGAAGCCGCTGAGGAAGCGCGTGTCCCGATAATAGAGTCCGAACGCGTCGGGCGCGCCGACGGGGATCTCCCCGCGGGCATCGGTCGTCAGGAAGACGCCCTGCTCCGCGAGTACCAATTCATCCATGGATGTTTCTCCAGCAGTCAGTAATCGGTCGTCAATGTTCAACACAGGTGACGACGGTTCATACTATGATAGTGGTGGCGAAGTCGACGTACACCCCTGACCACGCCCACCAGTCGCCCCGTTCTACGCGTGGGCAAAACCCTGAAAGTGACGTCACCACCAATATCACACTTTAGCTTATCGTTCGCGCAAATTGGAAGTCAGTTCGAGAGCGTCGCGACCACTACATGTGGTATTTATAGCGGATACGCTACTACATGTAGGAAGTGTCCCTGGTTGAGTTGAAGGGAGAGCAGAATGCCCAGCAACATACTGACCTGTCACGACCATAGACTCTGCGGCCATCACGGCCTTTTGTTGACAATAACCACGGCACCGAGCCGTTTGTTCACAAGCCGTCGGCGATTGTCGGCACCAGCCGCCGAACTCGCTCAAGATTTGCGCGAACGATAAGCTATAGGACAGGCGATCGACATCGCGCTCATCCTCTTTCTGGGCCGCTTGATCGAGATTGCCCTCTCGTTCATGTTCTTTTGGGTGACAATGGCGCGCGTGGGCCACCTGGCACAATGGTCGCTGTGGCAACTCGTCCTGATCCTGGCCGCGACTTCGCTGGTGCGCTCCATTGCCGAGTTATTGTTTACCAACGTCTGTGCCTTACCAGACAAGATCCGCACGGGCGCGTTGGATACTTTCCTGGTCAAGCCGGTCAACCCCTTATTCCACCTGATTGCCGAGCGCGTCAAGATCAGGGTCTGGGGCTGGTGTTGAATGGCTGCGTCATTCTGCTCGTGTGCGCTGCCAACCTACGCCTGCACCCGTCGGCGTGGACGGCCCTGTACGTCGCCGTCATGATCCTGTGCGGAGGGTTGCTCTCTCTTCCTAACTGCTGATTTGCGCGACGACCACGTTCTGGCTCAGCGGCGTCGGCACCGAGCTCATGTTCATCGTCGTGTTGGTCCGGCGTGTGCGGGACCCGCTGTAGCGGGCGCGGATGCGTGCCCCCAGATGGTTGGCCATTGTCTGCTGTCCGTTCGCCCATGCCAAGCCGCCGATCAAGCGTCCGGCGTGTGCGGGACCATGCGTCCGCGTCCGCGTTGGTCTGATCCTGGGCGTCGCCATCGTCGTACGGGAGCGCGACCGCCGTAGACAGATAAGGCAGCTCGATAAAGTGCCCCCGCGCCGGGGTAGACCGTGAGTTGGTCGGCATAAGGGTAGTGAACGTATGGCGACCGCCTGGTTGTCTGCGGCGGGGTCGGGAGTCATGGCGAGATGGATAGCCCCGCGCGGCCCTTGGAGCGGGGAGAGTCCCGCTCCAAGGGCCGCGCGACGCACGATGACACGAGGGTTCCCAGCACATGTCCCATAGCGACTGTCCCCGTCCTTACTTTACTTTTTAGACATGGTTCACGCGACGCTCGATCAAGCTTGACAGTTTAAGCCTCCAGCAGGCACAACACTGTCAAGTCCGTTTGAACCATGCCTTAAGGTTCAATCGCAGTCATGCACACGGAGCAAAGGCCGACCGTCCTAGCGGCCGCCGAGGCCGCTGGTGGCGGCGCCCTGGATAAAGTAGCGCTGGAAGACGAAAAAGATGATCACCATCGGAATGGTGTTGAACATTGCCCCGGCCAGGATCAAGTTGTAGTGCGAGCTGTACTGGCCGTTGAAGAAGTTCAGCCCGACCGTGAGCGGGAACTTGCTCGTCGAGTTCAGATAGAGCAAGGGCGCGGTGAACGAGTTCCAGGCTCCCTGGAAGCTCAAGATACCGGCGGCGACGAGGGCTGGCCGCGCCAGCGGCAGAATGATCTGCCAATAGGTGCGGAACCTGCTCGCGCCGTCGATGGTCGCCGCCTCCTCGATCTCTATCGGCAGCCCCTTGAGAAACTGAGAGATCAGGAAGACCGAGAACGGCTGGGCGGCGGCCGGCAGGATGACGGCCCAGTATGTGTCGATCAGGTTAAACGGCCCGAAGTGGTTAAGGATGATGTAGACACTGATCCAGTTGATCTCGCCGGGGATCATCATGACCGCTAGAGTCACGATCATCCAGAAGTTCTTGCCCACGAAATCCAGCCGAGACAGCGCGTAGGCGGCCATCGAACTGAAGAAGAGGTTGAGCCCCGCGATGGAGACACCAAACAGGAAGCTGTTGCCCAACCAGCGGGCGAACTGGACATCCGCGCCGCCTTTCGTGAAAAGGTCGGTGAAGTTTGAGAAGGTCCAGGGATGCGGGATAAAGCTGGGGGGATACTCCAGGACCTTGTCCGGCGTCTTAAACGAGGAGAGCACGGAGTAGACGAACGGGGCCAGCGCGAAGAAGGTGAAGACGAGCAGCAGCAGGTAGATCACCCCGGCCGTGAGCAGCCAGCGTGGCGGACGCCGCGCGCCGGTCGTCGTCGTGTCATGAACGTGTGGGACCGCGGTTGCCATCGTATGTCTCCTCAGTACTGAATTGTGGTGTCGATGAAGCGGCGCTGGATCAGCGTCACGATGAGGATGATTACGAAGAGGATGACGGCCATGGCCGCCGCGAGCCCGAAATGCGACTGCTTGAACCCGATGTCATAGATCGTGTAGACGGGCGTGAGCGTGGCGTTCAACGGCCCACCCTGTGTCATCACCGCGATCTGGTCGAACGTTTGCAACGCCCCGATCGTGCCCACCGCGACGACCAGGAACACGGTGGGGCGAAGCAGCGGCAGCGTGATGTAGCGGAAGATGTGCCACGCCGTCGCCCCGTCGACTCTCGCCGCCTCGTAGACGGGCATTGGCAGCCCTTGCAGTGCGGCCAGGAAGAGGATCATAAACGTCGGGGCTGTGGTATAGATGTTCAGGATCATGATCGCCGGCAACGCTGTCGTGGTGTCGCCCAACCAGTCCGGCCCGTTGATGTGAAAAATGGCGAGGAACGCGTTGATCGCGCCGCCCTTGTTGTAGAGGTAGATAAATATGAGCGAAATGGCCACCGATGACGTCACCGACGGCAGGTAAATAGCCGTACGCAAGAAGGAGCGCCCTTTGATCTTTTGGTTCAGCAACATGGCGTAGGTGAGCGCCAGCACTGTCTGCCCGGTTATGACGACCACGGCGTAGAAGGCGATGTTGCGCAGGCCGATCGCAAACTCGAAGTTGCCCGCATTGGTACGGAATTGGTCCCAGATATATTTGAAATTGTCGAACCCGACGAAGCGCGGAGTGTCGATGCCGTAGTTGACGTGGAACAAGCTCAGCCCCAGCCCGAAACAGGCCGCGCCTAGCGTGAAGATGAGCAGGATACAGAGGTACGGGGCGAGGAAGAGATAGGCCGTCAGGTTCCGGCGTGCTGCCGCGCCTCGACCCCTGCGGCGTTGGGCGGCCCGTGCTATTGTGTCCGCGCGCGTGGGCATCGTCGTGCTCATAATAGCCCTCCACTAGCAGGGCCATCGGCGGCGAGGCTAGCTCGCCGCCGACGGCCCTCTACTCTACATTGTGCTACGTTGTCCCCGTAGACTGAGGCTCTACAGCCTCCCTTACGTTGTTACTCCAACTGGCCGTAGCGTAGAACGCGGAACCAGACGTCCTTATGGAATAGAGGAGGTCTGACCCTGTATCGTCGTGGCAGCGTTGGCAATAGCCTGCGCCGGCGACAACTTCTTGAGGATCACAGCCGTAATGGCGTCGCCGAGCGCCTTGTTCACGACGGTGTCGTACTGCAGGAAGTTGCCGCGCTTGCCAACATTATAAGCCGCATACAGGTTGGCGACCTCTGGGTGAGACTTCAGGTACGGATCGTCCTGCAGGGTGCGCACAGTGGGCAGAGCGAAGCCGGCGTGCAACTGCTGCCGCTGGTAGGTGGTGCCCGTCATGAACTCGACGAACTTCGCCGCTGCGTCCTCCCTCATCGTGCGCGCTGAGACTCCCCAGGCGTTGGTGAACACGGGGTCGGCGCGGCCGGCCGGCCCAATCGGGAACTCGGCGACGCCGAAGCGTGTCTTGGGATAGGTGCTGACGAGATACGGGGTCAGCCAACCGCCTTCGATGACCATGGCAGCACGGCCCTTGCCGAAGCTATCGCCCTGCCAGCCGTCACCCACCGTCGACGGGATGGTAGCTGAGTGGTCCTTAAGCGTGAGGCCGGTGTAGTAGTCCAGAGCCTGGACCATCTTAGAGTTGTTGAAGAGGACTTTACCCGTGGCCGGGTCGAACTCGTTGGTGCCGTAGCCGTAGGCGAAGGCCATGAAGCGGCCGTTATCCTCGGGCGTCATCGTACCGTAGACGACCTTGGACGGGTTGGAGTTGGGGGTATAGACCTTCATGGCCAGGGCGCGGAACTGGGCGAAGGTCAGGTTATTCGATGGATAGGCGACGTGCTTCGCGTCAAAGACAGCCTTGTTGTAGAACACGCCGAGCGTACCCCAGTCCTTGGGCAGTCCATAGGTAGCGCCGTTGATCTGGAAGGTATGCAGCAAGGACGGGATGTACTGACTGAGGCTGACGCCGTCTTTGGCCAGGTAGGGATCGAGCTTGAGCAAGAGGCCAGCGCGGCCCTCGGCCGCGATCATATCCGGGCTGATGTACATGACGTCGGGTTCGCTCTTGCTGGCGAACTCGGTCTGCAGTTTCTGCTGGTAGGTCGAGGGAACAGGCGTATATTGAACCCGGATGCAGGGATTGGCGGCCTCGAATTGCTTGATGCCCGAGCGGACCAACGTCGCTTCCTGGTCCGCGCCGCTCCAGCCCGCCGCTTGCAAAGTGCTGACGGTCAGGCAGCCCGCGCCGTGGGCCGTGCTCGCGCGCATGCCCGCGCCGAGTGGGAACACGGTCGCGGCGACAGCGCCAGCGATGAGTGCCCGATTGATAAGCTTCATGTGAAGATCCTCCACTAGATGTCGCACATACATTGCGTGCGTAATAAAAGCGTCACACGCGAACTTGCCAGGCCGCACACCACTGTGCGGCAGCCAACCCTCCTTCTTGCCCTCCGGTTTATATGGCCGCTAGGGGTCCTATCGGTGATAGTCGGGGTGCCCGTATCCAAAACGTTTCGAGCCCCGATACGTTCGAGTGTAGAGCAAAAGGGTAGGGATGTCAAGGGCGGGGTGGTGCGGTCGATTGGCGCACGACCAGCGTGGGCGCGATGAGGCGCTGCACCGGGGGCAGCGCAGGGGCGGCGGCGCGTTCGAGCAGGAGGGTCATCCCCTCCTCGCCGAGGCGCCGATTGGGCTGCCCGATGGCCGTGAGCGACGGGTCGGCGTGCTGCACGAGCAGGGTGTCGTCGAAGGCGATGAGCGAGAGATCGTCGGGCACCGCGCGCCCCATGGCCCGCGCGGCCCTGAGAACGGCCAGGGCCAGGATGTCGGCGGCGGCGAGGATGGCGGTGGGTGGGTCGGGCAGGTTGAGCAGGGCGGCCAGCGCGGCGGGGATATCCTCCTCGGCGAGGCCGTGGCGAACAAGTGTCTCGTCGCAGCCTACCCGAGCCTGCGTCAGGGCCGTCCTATAGCCAGCGAGGCGGAAGTGCGAGAAGCCGAAGCGCGGGTCAACGCCGAGGTAGGCGATGCGGCGGTGCCCCAGGCGGAGCAGGTGCTCCATGGCCCGTGCGACGCCGAGCGCGCCGTCGACGTCCACATACGAGTAGGCACACGCGCCCGTGGTGCGGCCAAAGGCCACGAACGGCAGGTGACATTTCTGCAGGTAGGCGATGCGCTCATCCGCGATGCGGACGTCGCAGATGAGCAGTCCGTCGACCCGGTGCCCACGCACCAAGCGCTGGAAACCCTGCTCGAGCGCGTCGGGCGCGTCAGGCGCGTCAGTCGCCGAAACGAGCAGGTCGACTCCACGGCGCGCGCACGTCCCCGCGACGCCGCCGATGAACTCGGACCAGAAGGCGTCGTACGAGCGGTGCAGCGCCAGCGGGATGACCAACCCGATCGTATTGGTGTGGCTGCCTTGCAAGCTGCGCGCGGCGGCGTTGGGGTGATAATCGAGCCGGGTAGCGACAGCCTGCACACGCAAGCGTGTCGTCTCGGCGACGTCATCGTAGTTGTTAAGCGCCCGCGACACCGTCGTTATGGATAGCCCAACGTCGCGAGCCACGTCCTTGATCGTCGCCATCGTAGACTGCTTTCTTTACTATGGGAATACAGAGCAATTAATTGTGCTACTGACACAGCCAAAACGTTTCGGTATGGATACACCTACTATAGACAGAGAGGGCGCCATTGTCAAGCGTGGAGATGCCCTCGCCCTCGCCCCCCTAGCCCCCTCTCCTTAACCACGGGAGAGGAGACTGGGGGGCTGTAAGTTCTCACATTAGATGATAGTGGTGGCGAAGTCGGCGAGACGCCGAGGAGGGGTGAATAAGCGATCCTGATACGCCCCTTCTCGGCGTCGCTTATAGCCGTCGGCCACCAACTCACCGCATAAGCGGCGAGGTGCAGGACTTCGCCACCAATATCAACCCTTTTGACAACCTACAACAGCAATGCCATCCGGCTACCCGACCACTTGTGCTCACGCGCGTCGACGATCAGACCGTCCCCGCGGCTCTCACGACGGGGGTGAGAACCTACCGCGCCCACCAGCCCTCACCCCTCCTGCTGTACGTCGGTGCCGATGTGGCCCTGCCCGTCAATCGCGAGCACCGCCCGCCCCCACGGTGTCTCCACCTCGATCGCCGCAATATCGACCAGATCGAACGCCACGGCGTCCGCCGCCGGCCAGTGCGACCCGTCGCGCCGGGTGACGCGGAGGCGCACCTGCGGGGACGGCGGCCGCTCCCGCGTCGGTTGTCCTCGGGCCGCCGCGACCTTCCGCACGTCGCGCCGGAAGTCCGCGGGGCGGTAGGGCCGCCCCGCAGTGACTTGATCGGCGGCATAGCCCAGCGCGGTGGCCGGGTCCGGCGCGGCGAGCGCCTCGTCGTACCAGACCATCTCCGGCAGCACCTCGACGATGTCGGCCTCCACACCGCCGCCCGCGATGACCCCGTGGATCTGCGCTAGCCGGTGGACCCGCCCCGGTTCGATCCCCAACGTCGCTGCGAGCTGCCGCACCGCCGCCGTCCCGCGGCCGTCGCGTTCCGCCCGGCCCACGACGCGCTGCAAGGCCTCGTGCGCCAGCGCGCTGCGCGCCCGCCACCGCAGCGCGTCGTCATGGCCGAGATACGCCCACGCCCGCAAGATCTGCTCATCGGAGAGCAGGGGCGCGATGGCGATGAGCCGTCCCTCCGCCGCGGCGTCCCGGTCCAGCGCCGCGAAGATGTCGCCGAGCACGCGGTCCCACGCCTCCTCGCTCATCGCCACACCCCCCTGCCTCTCGATCACGCGCGGGCACGCCGGCTGCTCGCTCACGGTGTCGTCGCTGTCGTCGCTGTCGTCACTGTCGTCACTGCCGTCCGTTCCTTTTCTCCCGGCCCCTGGGTCGGTCCTGTGTGACCAGCTGCGCCTCTCACGCACGGCGTCGAGGGGACGCGCCACACAGGCGCGCGGCGCGCGAGAAAAGCCGGCCTCACCCCGCCCGCTCGTCGTCATCGACGCCATCAGCGGTGGCGACCACCGCGTCGTCGGCCCCGTCCCCGGTGGCGCGCTCAGGCACGGACGACCCGACGGTCTGCACGTCTTTATCCTGCCACCAGACCCGCGTCTCGTCGTCGAGGACGACCTCGACCTGCCCCCAGCGACCACGGCCGGATAGGACGCCCTGGCGACCGTCCCGATACACGACCTCAGTCCTCGGGCCGAGCACGAGGAGCGCCAGGTGGCGCGTCACCGCCTCGGGAGCCGCAAGATCCCGCTCCGCTTTCGGCTCCCACACATCGCCATGGCGCGTGAACAGGACACCGCCGCGCATGACGAGATCCCGTGCCAGCGCGAGGCGCCCATCGTCTGTCTCCTGTGTTCCCAGGAGATCGGCTGTCGTTTGGCCCGCGCCGGCCGCCGCCCACAGGGCCATCAGGTCGTGCGCAATCACGCCTGTACGCGTGGCGGCGTCGATCCGTTCCTGGTCGGCGGCCAGCGCGGCCTTCCGCTCCTCGCGCGAGAGCGCGACATACGCCGGGCGGCGTACCCCCGTCGGGAGTTGGATCACGGCCAGCGGGAACCGCTCCCCTTTCCACCCCACGATCGTCGCGTTCACGGTCCCCTGCTCCACGACGCTCGTGATGACGCCGAGGCGCGCCTCGCCCTGCCCGGCGTTCATGCGCGCGATGACGAGATCGCCCGGCACCAGGGCGACGTGCGTGGCCAGGCGCGTCGCCACGTCCTCGGGCCCGCGCGGGAGGTACACGTCCTGCGCGCCCAGGCGCTTGCGCGCGAAGTGGGCCACATCGGCGTCGAGCAGCCCCTGAACGTGGACCCGTGTGGCCGGGGTGTAGCGCGCGCCGGTCGCCAGGCGCGCCAACTCCACCGTCGTCCACGGGCGGTGCGCGCCGGCCGCCTTCCACGCCGCACGGTGGACCGCGCTGAGGTCAGCAAGGGAGGGGTCGGCGTCTCTCTGGTGCGCGCCTTCCGTCGTCGCGGCCGATCCCGCCGCCGCCGTAGGCGACGGATGCACCCCATCCCCCGACGGCGCGACGGTCGCCAACCGCCCGGATGTCGTCGCCGACGCGGCCCGCGCAGGCGCGTCGATCAGCGTGATCGCCTCCCCATTCACCGCGATGTGGGGATGGTGGCGGGCGACGCGCTTGGCCAGGGCGCGCAGCGTGTCCGGCTCCCCGTGCACCAGGACCGTCGTGCGCGGTTGGGCGCGCGCCACCGCTACCTCGATCTGGCCGGCGTCCGCGTGCGCCGACAGGCTGTACCGCTCCACCGCGCACTGCAAGGTCAACTCCTCTTTGCCCAGCGCGACGGTCGTGCCCTGCCGCGCCCGCAACAGGGCCGCCCCCGGGCTCTCGTCGTCCTGGTAGCCACTGAACACGATGGCGCTCTTCTCGTCCGCCGCGAAGGCGTGCGCGTAGAGGGGGGCGGGGCCGCCGGTCATCATGCCCGACGAACTGATCACGACGGCCGCCCCTGGGTCATTCAGCAGGGCGCGGCGCCGGCCCGCCGTGACGGCGTACACCGCGAGTGAGGGGTCGGCGAAGAGCGGGCGGCGCGCGTTGCGGACGTAGTTTTGCAGGCGCGGGTTGAGGTCATGAACCTGCGCCTGGTAGAGGGCGCACACGCCGCGCACCATGCCGTCGAGGTGGATCGGCACCGGAGGCAGTTCGCCCGTGGAGCGCGCCGCGCGCAGGATCAGCGCCACCTCCTGCGCCCGGCCCACCGCGAACGCCGGCAGCAACGCCCGCCCCCCGCGCCCCACCACGCGCGCCACCGTCGCCACCAGCGCGCGCTCCTGCTCCTTGCGGTTGGCGTGGATGGCGTCGCCGTAGGTGCCCTCGGTGATGACGGCATCGGCCTGCGGCAGACGTTGCACGTCCATCCCGTGGAGGGTGCGCTGGGCCGTCACCGAGTAGTCGCCCATATGCAGGACGCGGCCGGCCGGCGTGTCGATGAGCAGCATGGCGGCCCCCGCGATGTGGCCGGCGTGCAGGAAGCGCACGACGATGGCGGGGTCGTCGAGCGGCGCGATCGGGTGCCCCCACTCGACCGGCCGCACGCGGGCGAGGGTTCGTTCGACGACCTCGGCCGTGTAGAGGGGCGTTTCGCCTTCCTGCGCCAGATGCTCGGCCTCCATGACACGCACGCTGTCGGCCAGGAGCAGGCGTGTCAGCAGCAGGGTCGTCTCTGTGCAATAGATGGGCGCCGTCGGGAATCGCTCGGAGGCAAGCGGCAGCGCGCCGGTGTGGTCGATGTGCGCGTGCGTCACCAGGATCGCCTCCGGCGGCTCGGCGGTTAGCCGATCGAGGGTGGGCAGGCGGTCCTGCCCCGCACGCGCGGACGGGCGCATCCCCGCGTCGATGAGCACGCGCCGGTCCCCAATGCGCAGGAGACCGCACGAGGCCCCGACCTCGCCCGCACCGCCCAGCGGAATGTACTCCACCCTCACGCTTCCCCCTCGCTCTCACTCACCCCATCGCTCAGGGGCGACGCATCGGCCCCCTGTCCGTAGTGTCCCAGACGTGACGAGAAGAGCAAGAGGCGCGGGCATACCACGCGAGCGCCGGGCGGCCACGTCCGATCGCGCCGTCGGCTGGCTGTGCCGTAGATCCCGCCACAGACGGTTTCTCCCTGCCCCCGGCCGGACTTGTGTCACCACGGTTTCCCAGTTCGGACACAGGGCCGCGCCGCCGCGCGGGGAAAACACTAACAGTGTCGCTGTCCATGATGGACAATGACAAACGCGCCGCTCATTATCGTATTCGACAGGTCCTTTATTGCAGATAATACGTCTTTAGGGCCAATACGGTTTAGTTAAGCCAGAATGGGTGACTCGACAGGGCCTGCATTGGCGGCGATTTACGCTCAACGGCGCTGATCCGCTGGGCGCTCCGCTACCTACGGAGCCCTTAACTAAACCGTATTGTCTTTAGGGCAGTGGTGCGCCGCCGTTGTGTGCGTGCCACATCTCTGGTGGGACGGCGCCAACGGCCGGCGGTATCGCACCTAATCGCCCATTAGGTGCGATAACACGTCGTTTTTGACAATGGGATGAGCGTGGGCGCCCCTCCGCCATGATCGTGTAGACTACGTATTATATGCGATAGGGTACAGCGGGAGGGGTGGCGCATGACCACGGAGATGGCGATCGCTCTTGGCCTCGTCGTCGGCGTGGCCCTGAGCCTGGCCCTGCGTCACGCCGCGTGGGTGGTTGCCGGTCTGGCGCTGGACGCGCTCAGAGGATGGAGGAGGGAAACATGGCCACCGCACCGCTGACACGGGCGGTTCCACCGGTCGCGCTGATCCCGCCGCTGCGCGTGGCCGTTGAACGGTTCCTGTCCCGCTCGCGCTTCGCCGCCCGGACGCGGGACAGCTACGCCCAGGATCTCGCCCCGTTGCTCAAGAGCGTCGGCGCCCACCCCGTCCCCGCTGCCTTGACCCACGCCGTGGCCGCGTCCTATCTTGC
>JAABUJ010003725.1_pt1 | contig 16790 bp, 15 predicted proteins | sample 5559131 | NCBI WGS metagenome assembly JAABUJ01 (sample SAMN10711875, study PRJNA513366) | rock metagenome | isolation source: Antarctica rocks | place: Antarctica: Victoria Land, Mt New Zealand nord | collected 2016-01-07 | reverse complement strand
AACTCATCCCCACCATGCCCGAGCACCGGCTGCTGCCGCTGGTGGAGCGGTTCGCGGCCATACTCGCCGGGCTCCCAGTCTTCGCCGATACTTTCGGAGCCATCTGAAAATGAGGGGAGCCCTGAGGTAATTGACCTCGAACTCCGGCCACAAATAAGTCAGCACATGATATTGCAGCGTTGCATTAATGCCGAGCGCGACGCCAAGCGTACTCTCGTGGCTGGTCGGCACCGCGACGCCGGCCGTCGCCTGCACGTCGAAGTCGCCGAAACCGATGCCGCCGGCGACGGTCGGCGTGATGATCCAGGCCCGGTTAGTGAAAGCCTGGTCGCCGCTATCGGCCTGCGCGGAGAGGAACAATGTGACGATATAGTTGCCGTTCTGCTCGTTGGCGCTCGCCAGACGCTGCTTGAGCAGCAGAAACGGCCAGTCGGCAAACCCCTCCACGGACCGCTTGCCGGTGCGCTGAAGATACGGAGGCGCGCCGATCTGTACCTCGTTGGTTTCCGTCGGAACGAGTTCCAGGCCCTTGCCGTTGTCGTAATTGTTCAGGCCAACCCCGTTGCTAAGGGACTCCCAGAACTGATCGTAGCGCACCTGCTGGACGAGCAGCGGTGTCACGGTGACCAGCGGCGCCATCCAGTGCGGCTGCTCGGCTTGCGCGCGGTTCACGCGATTGAACCACCGCGCGAAATAGCCTCCGATGCTGGTCGCCGCCGTTCTGCCTTCGCTGCCAGCCGGTGTCGCCGGACCGTACGTCAGCGAAGAATCGGGCTGCAGCGTCAAATCGACCCGCGGCTCGTCGGCACGGCTGATAGACGAGGCTGTCAGGACCACGCCAAGGCAAATTGCAGCGGTGATCGGACTCGCTAGCGTCATGTCGGCTCTCTGCTGCGTTCGGGCGTCGTCGCAGATTGTATGGGGATGACCCAACATCGATGCTGGTGGCGAAGTCGCCGGTTCTGCCGCCTGATCCCTCTTGGCGCCCCGCATCAGGCTGAAATTCTCGTTGAAGGCTGGCTCACCGGATCACCACGCCCGTGAACAAAGGGACAACCCCGACTTCGCCACCAGCATCAACATCGCTGCTACCAGCCGCAAAGTAAGGTTGGGCACCTGCGATCAGACGCCCTGGAACAGGAGTTGGTCTAAAGCGGCCTCGAGCATAGGTAGATCAAGGGGCAAGCGCGCTGCCATATCGAGGCGGAAAGTGCCATACGGGTTGACGTGCCCCCAGGCCAGCGGCGTCATCCCGCGCCGTTCGTCTGGTCCCATCCGCTCGGCCCAGATCGGTTCGCTCAGCACGCGCTGCATCATCAGCGTGTTCACGTAGCTCATGCAGTTTTGCAGCATATGGAGCGACAGCATCGTGGCTTCTTGATCCTCCAGCCGGTTGATGGCGATCTCGCCGCCACGGCCATAAAGGATGAAGTCGTTGGCCGAGTTCCAGTTCTCGACCACGTTCAGCCCCTCGTGGATTTCGCGGCAGAATTCCATGCTGTTCAGGTAACGGCAGATTATGTGGAATATGATTGGCAAGGGGAAGGCGGCGGTCGTGCCGCGAGGTCACGGGGCGTTGGCCCCGCCGGGGTTGGCGTATTCGCCAGAGCGTCGAGCAGCTTGCCCAGGGCCTGCTGGTCCTGCTCGACCGCGGCGCGCTCGCCGTTGGTGAGCGGGATCACCGCCAGCCTGCGGTCAACGTCGGCCTTGGCTTCCAGCAGCTGCGCCCTGCCGCTCGGCTTCGCGATGTAGAAGTCGCAGCGCGCGCAGGCCATCTGGTGCGGGCATTGCTCGAAGAACGTGTAGCTGCACAGGCCGTGGCCGAGGTCGTAGTGCTGCCAGGGTTCGCCGGCAGCCGCCGCGCCGGTCAGCACCGCCTCGCGGTCGATCAGCACCTCGATGGTGCGCACGTTGCGGGCGAAGTAGCCGGCGTCGGTGTAGGCTTTGGTGAGTGTGTTCGGGGTAATCTGGGCGTAGTGCTGAGTTACCTCGGGCGAGCGGTGGCCAAGCCAGGCCTGTAGATCGGCGTGGAACATTGGCTCTGACTCATTTCCGCTGCTGTTCTGTGACGCCCTGGCGTGGTGTTTACGACAGGAGCGTTCCATGGCAGCCCGGTTCGGTTTTGCATCGCTGATCCCGCCCGGGCTGGCGGTGGACAGCGTCGACGACGGCGAGGACGCGCTGGTCTTGACCGCCCGCAGAAACGCTGTAACGGCTGCATGCCCGCTGTGTGGCACAGTCTCGGGCCATGTCCAAAGCCACTATGTCCGCCGACCCTCGGACCTCCCGTGTGCGGGCTGCCGCGTGCGCCTGTGGCTCCTTGTGCGGCGGTTCCGGTGCGGCGTCCCGGGCTACCCGCGCCAGGTATTCGCCGAGCGGTTCGGCTTGGCGGTGCTGGCCAAGCGGGCCCGCCGCACCGGGCGGCTCGAAGAGATCGTCCATCATCTCGGCTTGGCGCTGGGCGGCAGGCCTGGTGCCGGGTTGCCCAACGGCTCATGCTGCCGGTCAGCAACGACACGCTGCTCCACGTCGTGCGTCGGCGCGCCTTGCGAACCGAGACGCTCACCGTGATCGGCATCGACGACTGGGCGAAGCTGGCGAAGGTTCCAGCGGCGTAGCCGTCGGAAGGCCAGCGGAGGGCTACCGTCGCTCTGGTAGGCAGTCGAGGAAAACATCTCTGCTGTGAGGTAGTTATCTTCGGGTCGTTTTTCGGGAAACGCCGAGATTGCCCATCAGCGCTTTTTCGCCTTCTTGAGCCACCATTTCACTGGCTGGGGTTCGCGCGACCTCGGAGCCGAGACGGACGGCCGTGTGATTTTCGCCGGCTTGATGACGAAGCCATGCGCGACGCTGGTTTTCGCGGCAGGCTTGAGCTTTGGACGTGGCGTCGCGGCTGCCTCAGCATGGTAATTCGGTTTGCCGTGGGAGCTGGTATTGAGCGCTCGTTCCAGAGCGGCTTCAGACCTTATGCGAGCAGTGCGCTCCGCGGCGAACTCGTCGTTCAAACGTGCTTCTCGTTCCTGGCTGTCAGTCCGCAGCGCCTCCAATGCTTCTCGCGCTGCCAGACCTGCGTTCGCGGCTTCTTGACGTGCCAGCTCCGCGTGGCCGAGCTTGGTCCGCAGTTCGTGGATGGTGGCAAGCGCCTCAGCCAACGAGCGCTCGGCTCGCTCGCGAGCCACCCGTTCATTTGCCAAGGCGGCGTGGGCGACGCTGACGCGGTTCACCGGTTGGCTGGCGAATGCATCCGGTTGCCGCAGCCCTGGCCGGTTCACGATCGTGACCGGCACTTCCCCGTCCTGCACGAAATGCTTGCGCGGCCGCTCGCCCATGGAACGGCCGGGCACCCGTGCGTCCGCCGCCGCCTTAGCCGTCGCCGGCTGGTGTTGACCTGTTGCTGTAGCAGGGCCGTTGGCACGACCAAGTGCCTGGCGCATGCGCGCCTCATCGGAAGCGAAGTCTTCGACGTCAAAGGACTCAAAGTCGGGTGATGTTGGCATTGTGCTTTCGTGCAGGTGTAGATCGTCGTGAAAGATTGGCTCTGACGCAACTTTGCTGATCACTGCCAAACGCAGAGTGTCAGAGGAGCAAAAGCCAATTTGGTGACTTCGCCCGCCTAATTTTAGCGCATTCGCTGAATAAAATAGGTTCCAGGTGGCAGTAAAAACATTTTGTCGAACAAGACTCGGTCCTCGTCAGCGAGATTGCGTCAGAGCCAATTTTCAAAGCCGTTTGACACAACAAAAGGCTTGAGCCATCGATCCGTCATAAGAGAACGGTGCCCGTGGACGAGTCAACTCAGACGTTTAGCGGACATGCGGTCTTACGGTAATCCGGAGATGATCGTTCAATCCACGTTCCAAGCTTGAATCAGCCTGCGCCCGGTCGCCACAACCGTTCTCAAACTCTCTTCAGGACGTTTCTGACGGCTAAAGCTTGTGAGGGGTTTAAGTGCGCAGATCGCTCGTTCTCGCTACGCGCCACGGTCGCCCTGACCTGAAGAAGGTCTTTGCGTGTGACTATGCCGACTAGCACCCCCGTCTTATGATCCACGACCGGGATTCGACCCTGGTCGGTTGCCAACATCACATCGACCGCATGTGTGACGACATCATCCTGGTGAATGACCGGCAGAGACGCGTCGGAAATGCGGTCGCCCAGCAGTTCGGCATCGTGCCCGCCCTCGATCCTCCACAGCAGGGCGTCCGCACGGGAAACCAACCCTACCGGCCGCCCCGCTGTATCCACCACGGGATAGATGCGGTGTCGTCCAGTCTCGAGGATTGCCATGGCGGCGCCAACCGGTAGGTCCGCCGCCAGTGTATCCACCCTGCGGACCATCACCTCCGACACGCGCATGAGCTGATACGGGTCGACGGCATATTCCCGCGAAATATGCTGACCCCGCCGCGCGATCTTCTCCGTCAGGATGGACCGCCTGAGAAGCAGCACGGTCACCGCGTATGCCGCAACCGAGGCTGTTAGGAGCGGCACCAGCGTGCGCATTTCCCCGGTCAACTCGACTGCGAACAGCGCACCGGTGAGCGGCGCCCGCATTGTCCCGCCCAGCATCGCGGCCATGCCCAGTAGCGCCCAAAATCCTGGATCGCCCGGCAGCGCCAACCCCATCACCCAGCCCGCGGCACCGCCGAGGATCAGCAGCGGGGCCAATACGCCGCCCGACGTGCCCGATGAGAGAGCGACGAGCCAAATCGTCGCCTTGACGATCAGGATGACCAGCACCGCGCGAACCACCATATGACCGCCAAGCAGGTCGGCAATGACATCGTAGCCAACGCCCAACGCGCGGGGTTCAATCAAGCCACCCAGCCCAACCACGATGCCGCCCAGGGCGGGCCACCACATCCAGTGAATCGGCAGATGCTCAAAAGCATCCTCGATGCCGTAGAGGAGCTTGGTGAGGAGGCCGGACAGCAGGCCGGTGACGATCCCTACAGCGGCGCAGGCAAGGATGCCCCACCACGGCAGCGCCGGTACGTCGGAGAAGGCGAACAGCGGACCGATGCCGAACAGCATCGGCCGCCAGCAGATTGCCGTCAAAGCGGCGACGACAACCGGGATGAAGCTGCGCGGCCGCCATTCGAACAGCAGCAGCTCGACAGCTAGCAGGACAGCGGCGACCGGCGTGCCGAAGATGCCGGTCATGCCCGCCGCGGCGCCGGCGACAAGAAGGGTCTTCCTTTCCGCAGCACTCAGATGGAAGAACTGTGCGAACAGCGAGCCGATGGCGCCCCCGGTCATAATGATCGGACCCTCCGCGCCGAAGGGGCCGCCCGTTCCAATAGCGATGGCCGAGGACAATGGCTTGAGAACGGCCACTTTGGGGGACATGCGGCTACCGCCGATCAGGATCGCCTCGATCGCCTCGGGAATACCGTGTCCGCGGATCTTCTCCGAGCCAAACCGGGCCATGCAGCCGATGACCACGCCGCCGAGCACGGGTGCTGCCACCATCCACGGTGATCGCGCGGCGTGGGCCATAATCGCTGGTGCGGTGGAGACCACGCCGAACCAGACGATGTTGGTCACCAGCGCGATCAGCTTGACCAGCACCCAAGCGGCGAACACACCGCCCGTGCCGACAACCAAGGCCATGCCAGCCAGAACAAGCAGGCGGGGATCGGACGTGAAATCTGCCAAATGCCGCACCCGTTCGCCCGGCGCGGTCGTGCCGCCGGTGCTCGCCGCTGCATTGTTCGCGTCTTCAGCCACTTGCCTCTCCTCAACCGTCATCGCATCACCGTATATGTCGGCCTACGATGTATTGGAAGGCGCGGGAGAGCGATGATCATGAAACCAGACCCGGCGCGCGAGACCGGCCCACTTCCGTCGCAATACGCGGCCATCGCCTCGTTCCGCCTGGAACTGCGACGCTTCCTGGCCTTCAGTGAGGCCGCGGCGACCGAAGCCGGAGTGCCGCCACAGCAGCATCAAGCGTTGCTGGCGGTCGCCGGACATACCGGCACGGAGCCACCGAGCGTGGGCACGATCGCCGAACAGTTGCTTATCGCGCCGAACTCCGCCGCCGAACTTGTCTCCAGAATGGTGGAAGGAGGGCTGCTGGTGAAAACACCGTCCCCTCACGACCGACGGCGGACAGAGCTGGCGCTTACGGAGACGGCGTCCAACCTGCTGCGCCAGCTGACTGCCGCTCATCTGGAAGAGCTGAAGGCACTGGAGCCCGCCTTGACGCGGGCTCTCGGTAAGCATCGCCGCCGGGCATCGAAAGGCTTTAGATCCACCCAGCTTGCCCGCTAGAGCTACTTTTGGCGGCGGGGAACTCAGATCCACACAGCCACGGCGGAGTGACACCTCCGTTCGCCGGATCCTTTTCCCCTGCCATCAGCACGCAGCGCCCCGCGAACTTCGTCAGGCGATCAGGTCTATTGCCAGCAGCAGCTTCGTCGCAGCCATGAACAGCCGCTTTCCGCCCGCGCCACCGAAGCAGCAGTTCGACACGGTTTGCGAGACAGGGATGAAACCCAGCCGTTCCCGCGTGGCCGACCAGACATGCACTCCGTCGGCGGCCGACGTCCATACCCAGCCTCGCTGATCGACCGCAAAGCCATCAGGATACCCGTGGTCCGTTTGACAGAACAACCGGCGGTTGGAGAGGGTGCCGTTCTCGCCGACGTCGAACGCGATGATCTCATGCGTCTTTCCGGTACCCGCATTGGGGATCTCGCCGAGCGAGAGCGCCGTGTCGGACACGTAGAGGATGCGTCCGTCCGGCGAGAAGAACACGCCATTCGGCTGCTCGAAATCGGCCATCCGCGTGAGAGCGCCATTACGCGGATCAAAGCGATAGACGCTCCGGTGATCGAGCTCAGGATCCGCCACGCTGCCCTGATTTGGCATCAAGATGCCGAATGTCGGATCGGTGAACCAAATGGCGCCGTCCGCGGCCACGGTAAGGTCGTTGGGTGAATTCAAGCGGCGTTTCTGGTAGTGCGTGACGATCGGCTCTGGCATTTGGCCAGGCACATCCGAGCGGCTGATGCAGCGTCGCCCGTGCTCGCAGTGTACAAGCCGGCCATGGACGTCGATCGCATTGCCGTTCATGAAATACGTGCCGTCGAGCGCCGCCTCGACGTGCCCGTCCGGATGCAGCGCAAGGAGCCGCCGGTTGGGCACATCCGACCAGAACAGCAAGCTTTTGGCCGGGTCCCAGATCGGCCCCTCGGCGTGCAGCGTGCCCTCGTAGAGACAGAGCAGCTTGGCGTCCGCTGAGAGCACCTCCGCCAAGCGAGGGTCGTCCACTTGCACGCCGGGGAACGACTCTACGATTTTCGGTGGGCCGGGCCGGCGCAGCAGGCGTCCGGGAAGCAGGGATGCGTTGGCTGACATTGGGCAACTCCTTACTAGCCTGGTCTGAAGGGTGGCTTCAACCGGCAGCGAGCATCGTGTGAAAACCTGCCGCCAGCCGGTCTTTCCCGGTTGGCAGAACGCCTGGCGTCACGATGCGGACGCCACCCGCGTCCAGCACGTCCAGTTCGGTGTGGCCCTTAGCCGTGCGCCTCGCTCGTAAGGCCACCCGTGCGGACCCCACGCGGACGTTGCGCACCGTCAACTCCGGAATCCAATCCCGCAGAGCCGGGTCAGCGAGGAGAGCGTTTCGCGGCGCGAACGGCATCAACCCTATCATGGTGTTGACCAGCAGGATCACCGCTCCGGCAGACCATGCCTGTGGCGAGCAGGCACCAGGATAAAGGCCGGGGTGCGGATGGTTTGCGTCGCGCGATTGCCCGCCGAAGATTAAAACGGGGGCGATCACGAACACCAGGATCAGGCATACAATGAGAAAGTAGTAGTGTTCCGCATTGGCAATTGGGCCTCCTGGGAATAGGAAGCCGTGTCCGATGGCGTCGCAGCTACTTAGCGCCAGACAGGTCAGCGACGCGGCCAGTCGACGACACGTTCCCTTTGCAATCATCTCGACACCAACGCGGTCACGTAGGGATGGGAAGAGGCCAGTGGGTCGTTGACGAAACTACGCCAAGCATGCCCGTCGATACCCACCGTGATGAGCAGGAAGCCCGATGCCAGGGAGAAATTCTTCAGGAAATCCCAGAACAGGTCGCGCCCCTTGCTTTCACCAACCTTCCAGAAATCGCCTGGCTCCCAGAACCGTTTGAAGAGCACCGCCGTGACGGCGCAATATCCCGCCATGATAAAGGCCGCAAGACGGTCAGCGACACCGCTAACGATACCAAGGGGCATGACAAGTTCGACAAATATCCCCGTTAGGATCATTGCTACGGCCAGAGGGCGCCAACTGAAAACCTGAGCCGCCTGCCCAACAGCGCCGTTAAAATTGAACATTTTATCGAGCGCGCTGGCAGGGAAGAACAGGATGACCAGTCCGTAGCGCACCAGGAAGATGACGACCTGCGATACGGTCATGGCCGAATTTCCTTGGCGGCGTTCTCCATCACAGGGAACCCTGACTGGCTAGCATGGCGATGCGGGCCGCGGTGCGCAGGGCGATTGTCTGGATCGTCAAGGCCGGGTTAACGCCACCCACGGTTGGAAACACCGAACCGTCGCAGACCCACAAATTGGGAATGTCCCAACTGCGACAGTCGGCATCCACTACGCTGGTCGTGCGGTCGGCACCCATCCGTGCGGTGCCCCCGAGGTGATTGGTATCGTCTTCCTGGCGGAAAATATCCGTTGCGCCGATCGCTTCCACCGACATCTGCATCTGATCGAGCGCATGTGCGATCAGAGCCTGGTCATTCTCACCCCATTTGTAGGTGATGCGCGCGACGCGCAGACCGTACTGGTCGACGTCGTCAGCCAGTGTCACCCGATTGGCTTCGTCCGGCAGCATCTCGCCGACCATCTTGACCCCGATGGCATGGTTGTAGTGCAGCATGGCTTCGTACAGGCTCTCGCCCCACAAACCCCTGGAGCCGGTCTGGACCGACGCCCACTCGATTGGGAGCGGTCCCTGCCCCATCCAGCAATATCCGCCGTGAAAATCCTTGTTGTCGTCGTAGTTCCAGTGTTCGGTGATTGCGAGCGAGGGAGGCCCCTTGTTCCATCGCACCTCCTGCGCCATGCGGCCGAACACGGCTTGGTTGGATTGGGTCATCAGGTTCTTGCCGACCAGCCCAGAGGAGTTCGCGAGCCCGTCGGGGTAACGGTCGCTTGCGGAATTCAGCAGCAGTCGCGGGGTCTCGACGGCATAGCCTGCGACCACGACGTTGCGAGCGCGCTGGAAATGCCAGGCGCCCTCGCGATGGTAGTGCACGCCCGTGGCGCGGCCGTCTGGCCCCGTCTCGATCCGCCCCACCATGGCCAAATCGCGCACTTCGGCGCCAGCGCTGAGAGCGCGGGGAATCCACACGGTCAAGGCGGAGCGCTTCGCGTTGGTGGAGCAACCGAAGCGGCAGAAGCCGCGATACACACAGGGCGGAGAACCACCCTCGTGAGAGCGCTCCGGCGCCGACAGTGTCGCCAAAGGCGTCTCCGTCCAGCCGATGCCGATCGCCTCGCACCCCTTCGCCAGCAGCTTGCCCGCGCTGTTCAGTTCGTGGGCGCGGTAGGGGTAGCGCGGGCGCTTCGGCCCCCAAGGATAGCTCAGAGGCCCGGCAATGTTGATCTGCCGCTCGGCCTCGCCATACCAGTGCCACATCTCCTCCCAGCCGATCGGCCAGTCGGCGCCGTAGCCGAGGGTCGTGCGCGACTTGAACCAGTCCGGGCGGAACCGTAATGAGACCATCGCGTAGTGCACGGTCGAGCCGCCGACGGCCTTGCCGCTGTTCTTGCCGCCCATGCGAATGGGGTTGGCGCCCTCCGTCACCCGCTTGTCGGTCCAGTAGAGTTTGTTCTGCTCGGTCTCGTCGGACGCAAAATCCTCGAGGGGCCGGAAGAACGGTCCGGCATCGAAGGCCACGACCGAAAAGCCTTGCTCAGCTAGGCGCGCGGCCAACGTTCCGCCGCCGGCGCCGGCGCCGACGATGGCAAAGTCCACGGCTTCGTCCTGGCGATGCTCGCGCATGGGCACCCAAGCACCGTGCCGGAACACATCTGGGCGCGACCACCTCCGGCACGGGGGGCCTGCATGGGATCAGACGACATGTTTGTTCTCGCGCTCCGCTTTCGCCTCGTTGCCGGGGGTGGCCTGTGCTGCCTCCCAGGGGTCCCGTCGGTCGATCTCCATCCGGACATAGCCGCGTGGGCTAGCGGGCCCGCCAAATCCCATTTCCGACCAGGCGGTCGGGTGGGAGTAGTACAGCCCGGCGATGTCCGTCAGGATGCGGCTTTTGAAGAAGGCGGCGGCGCCGAGCCCATCCCAGGCCGGACCGGTCAGCTCACCGCGCTGCATCATGCCGAGCAGCGCGTCCTGCTCGGTCCCGTCGAGGGAGGCGAAACGACGCTTGGCATGGCGGCGGGTGCTCTCGGTCTCGATCGCGACCAGGCCTTGCCGCCACGCCTCCTGCATGTAGGGCATCCCGCCTTCGCGGAAGCCATCGCCGTGGTCGGCCAGCAGCTTGGCGTCGAGCAAGGCAGCCAGCGGCACCTCTGGCCGGCCGCCTGGCTGCGGAAGAACACGCCGGCACACCGCCTGCGCGGTTTCGAATTCCACCGCGCTGAGGAAGCGTGGCTCGCGTGGCACTGTCAGGCGGGCGTCGATAACACGGCGTGTTGTGGCGTCCCAGGACGGCGTTTGCCGCTTATCCAGGACGTCGTAGCCGGGATAGCGTGGCACAGTAGGTTCAGTCATCGGGATGATCCTGCAGCAGACCGAGCGCCGCAAGGCCGGCCAGAGCCAAGCCAGTGAAAGAAGGTGGCGCGGGCAGCGGCGGACCGGCGAAGGCGTTTTGTCGCCAGTTCCGCCAGCCGCCCATGTTGCGCGAGACGCCGTAGGCATGGAACGCGACGCCGGCAATCCCCATGATCGTCGTGGCGCGCAGCCACCAGCGGGTGAACGGACGCCGCACATGGGCATCGCCGAGAGCGGCATTGACGAGCAGGCCAGCGGCGATCGGCGGCAGCGATACCGGCAGGAGCATGAAGGGATTGTGGAAGGCGCCGCGGAAATGCAGCAGGCCGGCCTCACTCACGGTGCCGACTAGGGAAGCGCTCGTCAGCCCCGCCACCGCCCGCCCTGCTGGCAGGCCAACCACAGTTGGCTGTGTGCCTGGCCGGTTGTTGCGTACCCGCTCCGACAGCCAGCCCATTAAGCCGGATAGGGACAGCGCCGCAGGCGCCCCGATCGGCGCCGAGTAGAACAGGTTCTGCCAACAGAACCCGCCCGGCTTCTTGGTGATGTTATACAGGTGGAAGCCCGTTCCGACGATGCCGGTCAGCCCGGCGGCAGCGTAGATTGCGTCACGGCCTGGATGCGCGCCACTGCGGCGGTCGGTATGACCGTGCAGGCTAGCCGCAAGCGACAGCGTGGCGGAGACGATAGGCGTCCACATCGTCTTGTTGTGGAAATTGCCGCGGTAATGCTCCATCGCACTGTCGGCCAGCACCGAGCCGGCGATCATGCCCGCCGCACGGTTGAGGCGACGGGCGGCCCGCACGATGGCCGCCTCGCCGGCATTCGGTGGCTGGTTAGCCAGTCGCGTCCGGGATTGGGGCGCCTCGCCGCGAAGCCAGTCGATCTTGCGCCGAAGATCCACCAGCGCGAGGTCAAGTTCCGCTCGCCCGTTTCTGGTCAACGTCGCCACGCTAGCTCTTCCCGGGGATGATACTTGCCAAGACTTGCTTGGCCGAGTTCTTCAAGACGCTTCCCAGCTCCGGCTCATCCTTCATCATCGTCACGAAGTTTTTGGCGTCCTTCAGCGTGATGTGCGGCGGGAGCGGCGGCACGTTCGGGTCCGTATACATCTCCAGAATGACAGGCCGGTCCGCAGCCAGCGCCTCGTCCCACGCGGCGCCGATCTTCTCGGGGTCGTTGCAGAAAATGCCCTTCAGTCCGATCAGCTCGGCGTATTTGTGATAGGGAAAGTCTGGGATGGCCTGCGTCAGCTCGGTTTTGCCGTCGCCGAGCTGAACCCGCTCCTCCCAGGTCACCTGGTTGAGGTCGCGGTTATTGAGCACCATGATGATGAAACGCGGATCAGACCATTCCCGCCAGTATTTCGAGACGGTGATCATCACGTTCAGCCCGTTCATCTGCATCGCGCCATCGCCGATGAAGCCGATGACGGGGCGATCCGGGAACGCCATCTTCGCGGCCATGGCGTAAGGGGTGGCCGCACCCAGCGAGGCAAGGCCGCCAGAAAGCGAACCCTTCATGCCACGCCGGATCTTGATGTCGCGCGCATACCAATTGGCCGTCGAGCCGGAATCGGCCGTCAGGATGCAGCGCTCGGGCAGGCGCGGCGAAAGCTCCCAGAAGACGCGTTGCGGATTGATCGGATCGGCCGCAACCATGGCGCGTTCCTCCAAAGTCTTCCACCAAGCGGTTACGTTCTTTTCCACAGTGTCGCGCCAGCTGGTGTCCGTTCGCTGCCTCAGCAGCGGCAGCAGCGCACGCAGCGTTTCGGTGCTGTCGCCGATCATGCTGTATTCCATCGGATAACGCAGACTGAGATTGGCGCCGTCGATATCGATCTGCACGCCACGTGCAGAACCAGGCTTGGGTAAGAACTCGCTATACGGGAAGGCCGATCCCACCATAAACAGCGTGTCGCAATCCTGCATTAGGTCCCAGGACGGCTTGGTGCCCAGCAGTCCGAGCGAGCCCGTCACGTACGGCAGATCGTCCGGAACGGCCGCCTTGCCCAGCAGCGACTTTGCAACGCCCGCGCCCAGCCGCTCGGCGACGGCAATCACCTCGTCAGTGGCCGACAGGCAGCCGGCGCCGACGAGCATGGCGATTTTCTTGCCCTCGTTCAGGATGCTGGCCGCCCTCTGCAGAGCCTCCGTGTTTGGCAGGTTCGACTCGCCCGGATAGCCGACACCAGTGTGGGTGGCTCCGTGGACCATCGGCAGGTCCTTGTAGGTCATTTCCTGCAGATCGTTTGGCAGGATGACGCAAGTGACGGCGCGTTTGGCCTGTGCAATCCGCACCGCGCGGTCGATCACGGTTCGCACTTGGCCCGGCACCGTCGCCATCATCACGTATTCAGTCACGTCGGAAAACAACGTCTGCAGGTCGACTTCCTGCTGGTAGCTCGAACCGAGAGCGGCACGTGCCTGCTGGCCCACGATTGCGACGACCGGAACATGATCCGCCTTGGCGTCGTAGAGGCCGTTCAACAGATGGATCGCACCCGGGCCGGAGGTCGCGTAGCAGAGGCCCGGCTGTCCAGTGAATTTTGCGTGCGCCGATGCCATGAAAGCCGCCATCTCCTCGTGGCGCACCTGCACGTAGTGCATGGAGTCCTTCGCCTTCTCGAGCGCCACGTCGAGACCACCAACACCGTCGCCCGGGTAGCCATACACGCGTGACAAGCCCCATTCCGCGAGGCGCTGCCAAACAAACTCCGCGACGTTTTGTGACATGTTTGCTATTCCTCAAAAACGGTTATGGGGCGTCCTGCTAGGGACGACCGGGGTTGAAACGAGGGCTCCGCATCATGGACAGTCTCGCAGATTTCAAAGGTCGGCTCGTTCTGCGTCGCGCATCGATCACAGGTGAAAGCCCGGTTTGGTGCGAGCAAAGCCAGCGATTGTATTGGGTGGACGTGCAACAGCCGGCTTTGCATCGGCTCGACCCCGCGACTGGGTTGGACGAAAGCTGGACCATGCCTGCCTGGATCGGATGCCTGGCCCTGGGCGGTGGTGCGGCGGAGGGCAGCGTATTGGTGGGACTGCGCCTCGGCGCCTACCGCTTCGACCTGTCCACAGGCGCCCTCACCTTGGTTGCGCCGGCACCCTATGACCCGCGGCGCTTTTTCCTCAACGACGGCAAATGCGACCGCCAGGGACGCTTCTGGGTCGGGCCGATGCGTCATGCCTTGTTGCCGCTGGTCGGAGAGCCCGGGGCCGACAAGGGCCCGCTCTGGCGGCTGGATGGCACCAGGTTGGTGCCGCAAGGCAATGAGGCAATGCTGTCGAACGGCTTGGCGTGGGGTCCGGACGGCCGAACCATGTACCACAGCCACACCATGAGCGGGGAAATCTACGCCTGGGATTACAACTCGGTAGACGGCGAGATGAGCCGGGGACGACTCTTCGCGCATGTCGGTGGCGCGCCTGGACCGGACGGCGCAGAGGTCGACAGCGAAGGCTTTTACTGGTCGGCGATCAACGGTCAGGATCGCATTTTGCGCTTCGACCCGGAGGGCAAGGTGGAGCGCGAGGTGACCGTGCCGTTCAAATTCCCCACGATGATAGCGTTCGGCGGCAACGACTTGCGCACGGTGTTCGTCACCTCTGGACGCTGGGCGATCGCAGACAAGGATGCTGCTGACCACCCCTACGACGGGGGAATATTTGCTTTCGAGGCGCCGGCTGCCGGGTTGCCGACGTCGCGCTGGGCAGGGTAATGCCGCCACCTGATAAATCCTAGAGCGGGCGAGGTATGAGGTGTTCAATGTGACGGCCCGTACGTCGATGGCGCGGCCGGGTACTGGAGGTGAGGACGGCCTGTTCGACCCGCGGGCAGTCACTTCGGCCGTTCTCGTGCTGTGTTTCGCGAGAAAAGTTGGCGGGTGGCCGAGGTTCATGCTCGCAGCCTTTCCGCAATACGGTCAGCTACGCGCAATGCATTGGCGATGATCGTCAGCGTCGGATTAACTGCGCCAATCGACGGGAAAAGCTTGCGTCGGCGACATATAGATTATCGAGGTCGTGAGCCTTGCAGTCGAGATCGAGTACGCTCGTCGCTGGGTCGGTGCCAAAGCGGCAGGTTCCCGCTTGATGGGCTGTTCCGCTGATCGGAATATTCTTGCCCAAGTAGAGACGGCGCTCAAAAAGGTGCTTGTAGGCTCCCATCGGTTCCAGCAGACCTTCGAGCTTGCTTTTTAGCCTATGTGCCGCTTGTTCGTTCCCTTCAGTGACGGATAACACGACCTTGTCGCCCTCGTAGGCGATCCTGTTCTCAGGCCGAGGCAAGTCTTCACTCTGCAACCAGAAGTCGATCGAGTGCTGCGCCATCTTTTCGAACGGCATCTCGGGTATCCAATCAAGCCAACCTGGGACCGCTTCGCCGCGTATTTGCTCGCCATGGGACGTGGCGCACATCTGAATGAGCCCCATCGGAAATTGCCAATCTCTGTCGCCGAAGTAGAAATCGCTCAGCGCGAGCGTTTTTTGGAACACCGTGTTGTTCGGTTCCTTCAGGAGCGCCATCAGAACACTCATGTTGTGGCGCATGTAGTTACGTCCGACCTGGCCGGATGCATTTGCCAACCCGTGCGGGTGCCGGTCGTTGCCGGATCGAAGCAGCAACAACGCGGAACTCAATGCACCGCATGCCACAACCACGATATCCGCGGAATACTCTTCCGTCTTCCCGTCGCGCAGGACACGCACACCTGAAACAACGCGCCCGGACGAGCTTGTCAACAGCTTCTCGACGTACGCGCCGGTGAGCAGAGTGAAGTTTGAATGTGTCGCCAGAGTGGGGTCGACACAGATCACCTGTGCATCGGCCTTGGCATTGATCGCGCACGGGAAGCCGTCGAAGGCATCGCAACGAATACAGGGACTATAGGTGGTGGCACTCCCGTCCGGATTCTGATCGAGCTTGATGCCGAGTGGTAGATGGAACGGATGCAGTCCCTCCTTTACGAGGCTATCGTTCAAGGCCTGTATGCGTGGCTCGTGCAGCACTGGCGGGTAGGCATAGGACTTGCTGGACCAAGGTTCGGTGGGGTCCTCGCCGCGTGCGCCGTGTACGTGGAACAGAGCTTCGGCGTCGCAATAGTACGGCTCGAACACGTCGTAGCCGAGCGGCCAAGCCGGCGAAACCCCATCCGCGTGCTGCACTTCGCCAAAATCCCGCTCTCGCAGACGGAACAGCGCAGCGCCATAGACTTTGGAGTTCCCACCGACGTAGTAGTGCAGACCCGGATGAAACGTGTCGCCTTTCTTGCCATGCCAGATCTCCGGCGCCTGGTACCTACCGTCGACGAACACGGTCTTGGCACCCCAGTTGTCGCGTGATCTCGGCAAGTAATCGCCCCGCTCCAGCATCAAGATACGCTTGCCAGTCGGCGCTAGCCGGTGTGCCAAGGAAGCACCGCCTGGTCCGCTGCCGATGACGATCAGGTCGTAATGGTCGTCTAAAGCCATGAGTGTATCCGACTGCAAAGATTGAAAGACGTTCAGCCGCCGCCACGCTGAAGCGTTGGCCCACACAGTCCCAGAGCCGTATTGACGACGGCAAGATGAGTCAGCGCCTGTGGAAAGTTCCCGGCGAGTTGGTTAGCCGGAACGTTGTATTCCTCTGACAGAAGTCCGAGATCATTGGCGACAGACAGGACGCGTTCGAACTGCGTCACTGCCTCCTCCCGGCGCCCCATCATGTTGAGGCAGTCCGCCAACCAACACGAGCAGGGCAGGAAAGCGCCCTCATTAGGACCATCGGCTTTGGCCTTCGTGCGGCGAATCAGCCCTCCGTCCGACAAGTCGCGCGCGATTGCCGTGATCGTCGCTGCCATGCGAGGATCTTCTACAGGCAGGAAACCTACCAGCGGCAACAGAAGAAGGTTGGCGTCGAGCTCCTGACCACCAAAGTATTGGGTGAACGTGCCCAGCCCCTCAGGGCTCCCCTCATTTTCAGATGGCTCCGAAAGTATCGGCGAAGACTGGGAGCCCGGCGAGTATGGCCGCGAACCGCTCCACCAGCGGCAGCAGCCGGT
>JAABUJ010003724.1_pt1 | contig 16796 bp, 8 predicted proteins | sample 5559131 | NCBI WGS metagenome assembly JAABUJ01 (sample SAMN10711875, study PRJNA513366) | rock metagenome | isolation source: Antarctica rocks | place: Antarctica: Victoria Land, Mt New Zealand nord | collected 2016-01-07 | reverse complement strand
GAGGCGCCACAAGAGCCGCGCGTTCCTGCGACCGGGTGACATCGCACGTGGGGCTTGTCGGCATCTTGTGCGCGCCAGATCGCGGCCCATGAGTAGCAGTGGAACGGAAACGTACGCGAGCGCACGCACGGCAGTGGTCTCCTGCGCCACGGCGTCGGGGACGGTCGGATCGCGGAGCGGGCGCAACGCGCCCCGCGCCAGCGGTTCGGCGAGCGCGAGGGTGTGGCGGCCGAGCAGGTTACTGTGGTCGTAGCCCGGCGGCGAGAGGCGCGCCACGTCTTCCGGGTTGACGGCGGCGCCCGCGGCGCACAGCTGCGCCGGCGCCACGCCCAGGGAGCAGCGTGTTCCCGAGCACCAGCACGTTGACCACCAGCCCGCGCGCCCCGAGTTGGTCCTCCTGCCCCTCGCGGTAGCGCTGGCGGAGCCCCCCTTTCTGCCCGTGGAAGGTCGCGCGCGCCAGGTGGTGTCGGCTCTCCCCACGGTTGCGCTGCACCAGGACGCGGCGGCGGTACGCCTCGTCGTCGATGTCGGCCAGCAGAGGGGAGTCATGGCCAGCAAACGGCCGACATTCGCGTCGAGAACATCGCAACGAGCCGTTTCCGAGGCTGCCTTCCCTATTCTCAGACCGGCTTCATCAAAGGGTCGTCAGAATCACGATCCGTTTGACAAACACAGCCGATGCGGATCGGCCCATCACGTCGGGCGAAGAGACTGCGGGTGAAGGCGTTCCCCGCCACAGGACAGCGGCCCCTGTAGCCGCCTTACCTGGTGCAATAGGTGTGCAAGGCTGGAAGCATAGTTTTGCCGACCCGGCAAAACTATGCTTCCAGTCACAATTCGCTACGGGATAGCGGTTGGAGTGGATAAATAAAGTTCCGTCGTCGTATCCGCAGAAACGCTCACCATTCCGGTCATTCGTCAGCGATGTTTGCGACCACCAAGTTCCGTCCTGGCGACGAGCGAGCCGGAGAAATGGCGGAGGTCGGTCTAATAGTGATCCGTCCTGGGAAAGTTCCGTCCTATGATCATGTCGTACATAGCCTTCAGTGATGGCCCCGGCTGACCCCTACCCGCTGTACCGCGCACGGCATCGGGTGGGTATGGGCCGATGGAAAACCAGGACCGCGGGTGACAAGACACGCCCAGCCAGCACCCTATTGATCTCGGCATACACTATCGAGTGGTAGGAAAACCGGGGATATTACGGCGACGACGAGTAGGCCGACAAGCGCGGAGTTCCTGCCCTGAGAAGCGAGGGGCATGGCCGCCCGCAGCAGGGCTAATTCGTCACTGTTAGCGCTGCGGCCCTCGCGCCACAACCAAGACGGTGGCGAGGGGCGTGGAGATGGTACTACCCCACGAGGCAAGCGTCGTCAGCCTCCGAGCCGCGCACCCCGGTTGCCAGCGTGTGCCAGGCGGCCTCGATGGCGGCGTGTACCGCCGGATGCTTCGCCATCTCCCGACCCAGCGCCAGGTTGGCGATCTGCGACCGCGTCGGGCACGTACCCTCGCGCAGGTGGTGTTCCACGAGCCAGTCGATTCGGCGCAGCGCAAAGGCTTCCCGGGGTTCCTCGAGTTGCACCAAGGCGGCGCGTATCCCCGGCTGCTTGTCGAGGGAAAGTGGCATGCCGCGCTGGCGAATCCCGGTCACGAGGGCGTTGCGCGTGACGCGCACGGGCCGACCGGGGAGCGCCCGGATCTTCGTCGCTTGCTTTTGCAGTGCGCGCACGCCATCCTTATCGCGCTGTGCCCAATCGACGCGCGACGGGTTCTCTTTAGGTATACGCGGGGTCGGCTTGTTGGCGTCGAACCATGGCCTATCATAGCGACACAACCAGGCATAACTTGCCCTCGCTAATGCGCGGACGGCCGTTATCCCGCCGTCGCCGGCCCGCGACATCGCATCGCGCCAGAGGCGACGGTGGCGATCGCGCAGATCGCCGGTCAGCCTCGCCCTGCCGTCCCGTTTCGCCCGATGTCGAGCGGAGTCGGCTTGCGCCCTCGGGCTCCCGGCCGGCGGCCAGGAGAGGTTGAGGGCGCGGGCCTCATCCCGGAGGGCATCATAACTGGCACCAAGTTGGTCCGTGATCTCCTTGAGGGTGCGCGTAGGGTCCGTCCATAATTCTCGCAGCATGGTCTCCCACACCTCGCCGCGAACCCGGACTCGGAGGATGCGGAAGCGATCCTCCGGGACGCGGTCGGGACCCTTACGGGAGTAGATGAAGCCGCAGGTGCACGTGAAAAGGCCGATGGGGGCGCCACTCGCCGAGCCCCGCGAGATCCGGACGAGCGTGGCGACTGATTGCCGGTAATGCGCGGCGGTAGGGTTGAGGCACGGCCACGGCCCCTGGCCGAACGGCTCGTGCCGGTGCTCGGGGGGCAACGCGAAGAACGACTCGGCGCTGTGACCGAGGGCCTGGATCAGCAGGAGGTGATACAGCGTGTGCTGCTGCTCGGGGCATTGTCGGACGAGGCGCGCCAACCAGTCCACCCCCGGGCCTACTCCCAGGGGGCAACCCAGCCGGGTGAGCAACTGGCCGTACCGGTCCTCGATGCGGTCGCGCAATGCCCGCATCCGGATAAGCCCTTTCGCCGTGGTCAGGCCGTGGCTTTCGAGGAGCAGGGTATAGCGGCATCGCACCTCGTCCGACGTGGGCGCGAGATCGCCCTGCGTGAGCAGCCACGCGGCGTCCCGCGCGAGCGCGAGGAGTGCGTCACGGCCGGGGTCGTTCTGCGCGATCCGCCACCCCTTGCCTGTCGGGATTGCCTCGTCCGCGAGGATAAAGGTCGTTGCAATGGCGGAATTGTCCGGTGCCGCCGCACCCAGTTCCAGCCAAACGGTGTGGATCGGGCAGACCTCGACGCCCGGGAGCTGGTGCGCAACGTGCCAGAACGCGTACCCGTAGCCCTTCCGATCCTGGGCCGCGCAGGAAGGACAGTAACGGAGCTCCGGTCGCGCCGGGACGGAACTTTGCATGAGGCCGGCGCGAATGCGATATCCCGACTTGGCGCTGCCCCGCATCCCGCTGCGCAGTTGCTCACGCCCATCGGGCGACAAGAACGGGGTGTAATACCGGAAGGCGGTGTGCCCTTCGATCAGCTCGTCCGCCGTGGTGCCATGATCGGGCAGATGATCGACGAGGTAGTCGAGATGCCTGTTCAGACCGCGCGTGGCATGCCCCCCCCTGGTCCCGAAAACCTCCCGCATGTATATCTGGTGACCGGCGGGGCGTAAGCGGGCATAGTGCCGGGCGAAGACGCCGTGCAACAACTCGCCCGGGTGGATGACGGGGAAGCAAGGGATGACGTAGTCGGGGTTCATTCCTCTACCTCCAGCAACGGTCGCATCATGCCGCCCGCCACGAGCGCGGCATGGGTGCCGAGGCCTCGCTCGGCACCCTCGGAGATGGCGATCGAGAGGCCATCCCCGGGCACGGGGGCCTGCTTCGCGGTCCGGGGCTTCTTCGCCGGCGGGGTCTGCTTCGCTGCAGAGATTTTCTTCGCGGCAGGAACCTTCTTCGCCGCGGTCTTTTTCGCGGCGGTGGTGCCCGTCGTGTCAACCGTATCGGCCGGCCCTGGAGCGGCCCATCCCGGGTCGAAACGGGGCGGGGGCAGCGGCATGATGTCCCCCTGGCGCGCGATCTCCTGCGCGTCCTCAGCACGCAACGCGGCGAGACCTGGGCGGGCGACGGTGAAGTCCTTGAAGGCCAGCCACCGCACCAGTGCGGGTGTCCACTCGGTGTCACCCCCTGGCCGCTCCTCTTCCTCGATCAAGTGGCGCTGCACGCAGAAGAAGAGGTTGACCGCGATCTCGGTGATCCCCTGGCACCCCCAGTAGAGCGCCTCGCGCAGCGGTGGCGTGAGTACGGCTGGGTACTTCGTGTATTGGTACTGCTCGAGCCCGTCGAGCAGCAGGTTCCAGTCGTCTTCCGCGTCCGGCTCCTTGACGGCGTAGCGCATGCGCGGCCACGGGAGGTCCCCCATCTTGCTCAGCCGTCGCCCCAGGCGGAGCTCCTTGGAGAAGAGGGCCATGGCGGCGGGCGTCCCGACGAGGGTAACCGGCAGGCCGATGTAGTTGATCAGGGTGACCAGGAAGTTGAGCGCGACCTTGCCGCGTTGCGGCGCTTGGAGGAGATGCTGAATCTCGTCGATCGCTAACAGACCGAGCGCGTGGTTGCGCGCGACGAGGACCAGGTCCCCCAGGAGGTGGTCGGTCGTCTTGTTGTTGCGGACATACATGGAGAAATAGCGCGTGCCGAGGCGGCGATCCACCTCGCGGAAGAACTGCCTGCAGAGTTCGATGAGCGAACCATCCTTTGGGCATTCGAGGTGGAGATAGACGAGTTGATCGAGGTGCAGGGGGACGCCATGATAATCACGATGCTTGATCACCTGATTGTACGTGCCGAGGATGTTCCTGAGCGCCTCCGACTTCCCGTTGCCCGAGTCGCCGTAGATGAGGAGCCCGGGGGCCTTGCCGGTCGGCGGCCGCCGCGTCAGGGACCCGTCGGCCACTGCGGCGGCGAGCGCCGCGTTCTCCTGCCAGAACCGCGCCGTGAGCGGGTTGCGCCCGGTGAGCCCGCTGCGGATCTGGATCCCGAGGCGCTGGGCGGCGGTCAGGTGGATCGGAAACGTTTGCCAGTACCCCTCGATCGCATCGAAGGTCAGATGGATGCGGGTTTGCGTCTCGGCGTTGCGGAACTCCTCCCGCACGTCGGGGTACCGCGCCAGCCTGGCAATGTCATCCGCAGTTTGGATCGGTGGCAGGGCCTCGATACAGGGATTGCCCTGGTACCCGGGCACTTCCTGCTCGCGGTAGACAGGCTGCTCCAGCCAGCCAAAGAGGGTGGCACGTTCCCGGCGGGTCAACCGATCCGGTCCGAGTTCGCTGGCCACCTCGATTTTCTCCATCATTCCTGCTCCCCCTGACTCTCCTTTGCGAAGTGACGTTTCTGCACACGACGGAATGGCGAGATCGGGGCGGGCGTGGCATCGTCGGCCCTCGGCGGCGGCGTCTCGCGGGGGCTAGGCGCGCCATCCCCCGGGACGGGCGGCTGGTTTGTGGCTCCCGGGCGGATCGGGACGACGACCCCCCGCGCGGAGCGCGGAGGGGTCCCGGCAACCCGCGCGACGTCCCCGGCGCGGACATCGTCGCGCGCCTCCCGTCGGTGCTCGACCTTGCCCTCGGTCCGGTCCTTCGGGCCCGCCCCCTCGACCGCCCGCTTCGTCTCGGCCAGCGCGTTCTTGACGATGGCCTGGCTGTGCGCGTGCAACTCGGCGAGGTCCTGCCGACCCTCGTCGGTGGCCGCCCGGACGAGCGTCGCCTGGCCCCCCATCGTCAGGAGCGCCTCAGGCCAGCCGATCCCCGCGTAGGCGTCGCTCTTCTCCATCAGCGTGGCGGGGATGAAGTCGTCCGGGCCGAGCATGAGGTAGATCGTGCCGGTGTCCCGGTCGTCGATGCCGATCGTGCCGTCCCAGTACGTCGGCCGTTTCCCCTCGTCGAACCAGCCCTCCGCATACGCCCGATCGCAATGGTAGGACAGGCCCTCGCACTGGATACCCTCGTTGTCCACCCGCGCTTTCCCCCGGGGCAGCAGGACGCGGTATACGATCCGGGGGTCCTTCGTGCGCAAGGTGCCGGAGCCGTTCTTGATGCCCCACCGCCAGATGTCGAGCGGGATCGGTCGCACTCCGTCGGCGATCATCGCCGGCGTGAGCCGATACTCGGTGAGGACGTGCGAGCGGTTGTACACCTGGATGGCGTCGATGATGATCGTGCGGATCTCGTGGATCGTCAGGGCGGCTTTCTCGCGCGGGTCGGCGTCGCCGAACTCGCGCTTCTTCAGCAGGGCGGGCAGCGCGACCAGCACCTTGTTCTTGATGAGCTTGAAGTTCGACTCGATGTACGGCTTATAGTCGGGGCGCAGGGGCGGCAAGTTCTTCACCACGACGTCGAGGTCGGCCAGTTGACTGGAACCGAGGCCGAGGTTCTCGCGCCCGCGGTCGAACATGATGGCTTCGGGCCAGTGCTCGACCGGCCAGTCCCCGGGTTTGATCGGGACGCCATGGGCCTTGCCGTAGGCGACCTTATCCTCGAGGATGTTGATCAGTGCCAGCGACATCCCTTTCCAATTCGGTCCTTCCAAGCCGATGTGAAGCCCGACGATCATCCGCGAGAAGACGTCGATCAGGAGGTAGAGGATCGGCGCCCCGATCCCCCACAGGCGGTTGAAGTGGGAGGCCAGCTCGGTATCCACGCGATAGGCATCCCCCTGCACGAGGGCGAGCGGCCAGGGCGCCGCGCGGACGGTGTCGTGGATCGACGGGCGGTGCCGCGTATTCCACGCGTGCTCGCTCTCGCGCCGCTTGACGACTTCCTCCGGGCCGAGCTCCTTCCTGTACTCGCTCCAGACCGTCTTGAATTGGGGCTTTGATGGGCGCCGATCCTCCGGGGCGAGGATCGGCACGTCCTGACCAGCTGCCCCCGCCCGCTTGCCGATCGCGAAGTACCGCTCGAGCGTGTGCTGGTAGGCGTCCTCGAGCGTTTTCCCCTCGGTCGTCAGGAAGGCCTCGTCCAGCCCCAGGCGGCATTTCTCGCGCATGTCGTCGGTGAGGTTCGTGCCCTCGCGCCGCGGCGTGCCGACGAGGCCCTTGTGTGGGGCACCGCGCTTGCGCTTCCCCGGCTTGCGGCGCTTGCCCCGCCCGCCCGCGCGGTCGTAGAGCGGGTACAGCGCGTTCGGTGCCATGCCCCGCTGCCAATAGTGGCGCAGCCAGTCGCGGAAAGTGGCGGGCCGGATATCCGTGGCGTCCGATCGTTCCCTGATCAACGCGCCGCGCTCCGTGCTGTCGAAGATGTCGACACCGCCCGATTCCAGCAGCGCCTCGACATGTGCCCAGGCGCGGTCACGCATCCGCCGGCGCGTCGTGAAGCTCTTCCCCCAATGCGCCTTGAGATCGTCCTCTGGCATGAAGAGGCTGGCATAGGGCTCGCGGTCGAGCACGCTCGCGCGCGGCCCGTCGAGCGCGGTCTCGAGATCCGCGATGGGCTTGTGCACGGGCCAGGCGCGGGCATCATCGACGAGGGCCGTGCCGCCCGGCGGCAGATGCTGCGCGACGATCGTGACCGCCTCGCCCCTGTCGGGAGCGACCGAGAGGACACGCTCAACGCGGATGACGCCTTTACCGCCGGGGCCGTGCCAGGCGATGAGCATATTGCGGCTGAGCATCACGCGGCCTCCCGCGCGAGCAGCGTCGGGTCGAGTCGCGCGGACAGGAGCGCGAGTCGCTCCCGCGGCCGGATGGGCGCGCGCATATCCACCGTCCACTGGCCGGTGCCGATCAGGTAGCGGGCGATCGCGAGCGCGTCGCCCTCCGCGAGGCCCAGCGCCGTGTCGCACCGCTCGGCGCAGGCGATGAGCGAGTCCGTCGTGGCGAGGGCGCGCTCGGTGAGGGTGAGGGCGACGTCCCGCAACTGGTCGGCGGACAGCTTCGTCCACGCGGGTAGATACTGGTACGGGCGCACCCAGCGGACGTTCTCCACGACCACCTTCGGCACGTCGACCTCGGTGATGAGCCCCCAATCGACCCCGCGCGAGGCCCAGTACAAGCGCTCCAACTCCAGCTTCTGCCGGGTGCGCGCCGAGCCCTTCGTCGCCGGGTCCAGGTCCTTCAGGTATTTGACCGCGCGAGCGAGCAGGATGCTGCTGCCGTCGCGCCGACGGACCGTGATGAGGAAGTCGGTCGTGAGCGGGACGGGCTCGCCGCAAACCCGCGGATGGGGGATACCGTGCCGCGCCGCGATGGCGAGGGTCTCCGCGAGGGGCAGGGCGAATTGCTCGCGGATCTCGGTCACCGCGGCCAGCCACTCGAAGTAGAAGAAAATATGCTGCTCGAGCAGGCTGAAGAGGTGGTGGAGTCGGTTGGTCTTGCGTCCGAGGATCCGCGCCACCTGCCCGCGCGAGGAGAACTCCCGCACGAGGGTCCAGGGTATATAATCCCGGCCCAGGCCCTGGCAGCGCCCCTGCGCGAGCTTCCGCGCGATCTGCGCCGCGACCTCTTGCCCGGTCTTCAATCGCCTCGTCATCCGTCCCCCCTCGTACCGCTATCGGGACTGGCAGTTCGTTCGTCGGTCCTGAACGTTCGCATCCATAGCATGCCACCCGCATGGCACGTATTTCTCTATCGCATCGACGGGTATATCCGACCAGATCGATTCGTTCTGGCCGTCCCGCCCATGTTCGCTGGATATACCCAACAACAGGCTCTTGACTTGTCCGGTTCGAGACGGCACCATCGAGGCCATGGCACACGAGACATCCCCCCCGGGAACCAAGAAGCGAGCACCCTTCCCTCCCGAGATAGAGCATTTCGGCCAGGCGTTGCGGCTGCTCCGCGCCCAGCGCAATCTGTCGCAGCAGAAGCTCGCCAAAGCGGCCGACATCAATCGTTCGTATCTCAGCGACGTAGAGCGCGGCCTGAATAGCATCTCGCTGCACTCCATCATCAGGGTGGCAAAAGTGCTCGACGTGAAGCTCTCCGACCTGTTCCTGCTGATGGAACAGCATGCGGATACGGAAACGGCCGCGGACCTCATGTACGAGGCGCGCATGAAGGGAGTGAGGGAGAGGCAGGAGCAGAACAGGCAGGACGCCGAATTCGCCCAGCAAAAGCGGCGTATGCGAGATCGGTGAGCCCTATCCCTCGTTTGTGTCGTCCTCGTCACCCCCCCCATCCCCCTTCCCGCCCCTCCAGCCAGCGCATCGTGTCATCCTCATCGGCCGACAGGGGCCGGTCCAGCACACAGCCGTTCCCGAAAAATTGGCACCAGTTGCAGCGACCACTCGGGTTGGCGACCCAGAGGCGATCCGACTCGATGGCGGTCACCAGCCCCTTGACCTCGCGCCACACCTCCCGGCAGGCGGCCGTATCGCGGACGATGGCCGACCACGAGCCGTCGCCGAGGTGAGCGGTCGTGCTGACGAGATAGCGGTAGCGAGCGCCAAGGGCGTGTCGTACCACGATCCTGAGGGCCACTTCTTGCAGGAGGTCGATCGACTTCCGCGTCGAGGACTTCCAGTCGGTCACGGTCACGTATTCGTGCCCCTCGTCGTCGACGTTGGCGGTGACCAGATCGGCGATAGCGCCGAGCGTGAAGCGTGGCGTCAGGGCGTCGCCCGGATAGGTCCAGCGGTAGAACTGCTCGATCGCGAGGATCCGATCGCCACGGCGGAGGTAAGCGATCCCGGCCCCGACCTGGGCCAGCACGATCCCGGCGTCCTCCTCCCAGGCCGCCAGGGCGGGATAGCCGTCATGGGGCAGCGCCCGTTCGACCCGGGCCGCCAGCCCGTCCGGGACGGGTCGACCAGCGCGTAGTGCCGCCGCGCACTGGGCCAGCACGGCGTGCACCGCCTTGCCTCGTTCCAGCGCCGGGGAGAAATCTTCGACGGCCGGGTGGCGTATCCGCCGCGCCAGGAAGTATCTCTGGTTACAGTCGCGATACAGGCTAAGGGCGCTCGGCGTGTACAACGGTGGTCGTGGGACGGGCAGGGGGGTATCGGCACGGCCTTTCTCGGACATGGTCTCCACTCCAGTGCGGACCACTTGGCCATGGCGGAGGACACGTTCACGCGTCCGTCCGGCACACCTTTTGGCCGACGGTTATGCTCCTCGCGATGGGACCGCCCTCATCGCCAACCCGCTATCCTCCTCCGGTTCGTCACGAGCCCTTCCGATAGAAAAGAATAGAACTTATGTTCTAATTGTTGGGTATAGTATACAACGCTTTGACGAATTGTCGAGAGTTCACAGGGCTAAACCGGTTGCATACGTTGGGGAGCCCCCTCATTTCTCCTGGTACAGGATGTCGTGGTATGCCCGCACCAAGGGGAGGCGTTGCGCCAGAACCAAACCGGTGCGACCAGACACGGTCGCAGATGTGCCCATGCTTGGTCATCAGCTGCTGTCTTACGGGCCAAAACTAGGAACAATGGGCGATCGCGCGCCCGTTGTGACGCTGATATACTGCGCCTTGGACAGCCACAGCATGCAGGAAAATGATCGCGCTGTTCTCCTTGTCCCTGGGTCGCCACGTTGACCCGCGGCGTGTCGCGGCGCGGTTGGAGGGCTTGCCCCATGCCCCGGATCTTCGACAACATCGGCCAGCACCTGCTGCCCTCCATCCGCCAGACGGTGCAGGAAGCCAGCCGTGCCGACTTCTGCGTCGGCTACTTCAACCTGCGCGGCTGGGGCCTCATCGACGACCTGGTCGATCGCTGGTCGGGGGCGGCGGACGAGCGTTGCCGGGTGCTGGTCGGCATGCAACGGCCGCCGCAAGAGGAGTTGCAGTCCGCCCTCAGTCTGACGGGCCAGGACACCATCATCGACAACCAGCGGGCGCTGCGCCTCAAGCAGCAACTCGCCGAGCAATTCCGCGAGCAACTCACCATCGGCGCGCCCACCGCCAGAGATGAGGCGGCGCTGCGCTGCCTCAGCGCGCAACTCCGCGCGGGCAAGGTGGTGGTGCAGCTTTTCCTGCGGCATACGCTGCACGCCAAGCTCTATCTGCTCCACCTGCCGCACAATCACCTGAACCCCATCGTCGGCTACCTCGGGTCCAGCAACCTCACCCTGGCCGGCCTGCGGGGGCAGGGCGAGCTCAACGTCGACGTGCTCGACCACGACGCCTGCGTGAAGCTCCAGGGCTGGTTCGACGATCGCTGGGCCGACGCGCGCTGCGTGGACATCTCTGCGGAACTCGCCGACATCATCGACGAGAGCTGGGCCCGCGAGCGCCCGCTGTCGCCCTACCACATCTACCTGAAGATGGCCTGGCACCTCTCGCAGGAGGCCCGCGCCGGGCTCGCCGAGTACAGCATCCCGCCCGAGTTCGCCGGCCAGCTGTTCGACTACCAGACCGCGGCCGTGAAGATCGCCGCGCACCACCTCAACAAGCGCGGCGGCGTGCTGATCGGCGACGTCGTCGGCCTCGGCAAGACGATCATGGCCAGCGCCGTGGCGAAGGTCTTCCAGGACGATCACGGCACCGAGACGCTGATCATCTGCCCGAAGAACCTCGCGACGATGTGGGAGGGCTACGTCGCGCGGTATCGCCTGCTGGCCAAAGTCCTCCCGCTCACCCAGGCGCTCACCGAGTTGCCGCAACTGCGGCGCTTCCGGGTCGTCCTGATCGACGAGAGCCACAACCTGCGCAACCGCGAGGGCAAGCGTTTCCGGGCGATCCAGGAGTACATCGACCAGAACGACAGCAAGTGCATCCTGCTCTCCGCCACGCCCTACAACAAGACCTTCCTCGACCTGTCCGCCCAGTTGCGCCTCTTCATCGCGCCGGACCAGGATCTCGGCATCCGGCCCGAGGAGCAGCTCCGGGCGATGGGCGAGACGGAGTTCATCGCCCGGCACCAATGCGGTCTGCGCACGCTGGCCGCCTTCGAGCACAGCGAGTCCGCCGACGACTGGCGCGAGCTGATGCGCCTCTTCCTGGTCCGCCGGACGCGCGGCTTCATCATGCAGCATTACGCCCTGGAGGACCCCGCGCTCCCCGGTCGCCGCTACCTGGCGTTCCCGAACGGCGACCGCTCCTACTTCCCGGTACGGGTGCCGAAGACGGTCCCGTTCGTCATCGACCCCCAGGATCGCCGCGACCCCTACGCGCGCCTCTACGGCCCCTCCGTCGTGCGGACGATCGACGACCTCACGCTGCCGCGCTACGGCCTGGGGAATTACGTCGCGCCGCACCCGCAGCCGGTCGCGACGAAGGTGGAGCGGCAGGCGCTGGACGGGCTGTCGCGCGCCGGCAAGCGCCTGATGGGCTTCTGTCGCACCAACCTGTTCAAGCGCCTGGAGAGCGGCGGCCCAGCCTTCATCCAATCCCTCGAACGGCACGTCCTCCGGAATTTCGTCTTCCTGCACGCGATCGAGGCGGGCCTGGATCTGCCGCTCGGTACCCAGGGCGCCGAGTTGCTCGACATGCCCGCCCCCGACGACACCGACGACGACATCGACGCCGCCCTGGCGCTGGTCGCCCCGCCGACGCGCGGGCGCGGCGCGGGCGCGGCACCGGCGACCGACCGACTGGCCACGGAGGAGGATTTCCGGCGGCGCGCGGCGGCGATCTACGCCGCCTACGCCGGCCCGCAGCGACGGCGCTTCTCCTGGTTGCGCCCCGGCCTCTTCCGGCCCGAGCTCGCCGCCGACCTGCGCGCGGACGCGACGGGGCTGCTGGCCGTGCTGAAGCGGTGCGGTGCCTGGGAACCGGACCGGGACACCAAGCTGGCGGCCCTGGTCGACCTGCTCACCGCGCGTCATCCCGCCGAGAAGGTGCTGATCTTCACCCAGTTCGCGGACACCGTCGACTACCTCGCCGCGCAACTGGCGGCGCGCGGGGTGGCCCGGTCTGCGGGCGTGACCGGCGAGAGCGACGACCCCACCGAACTGGCCCGACGTTTCAGCCCCGTCAGCAACGACTGCCGCGACCGCGTCGCGGCCGGCGAGGAGTTGCGGGTGCTGGTCGCGACCGACGTGCTCTCGGAGGGCCAGAACCTCCAGGACTGCGCGATCATCGTCAACTACGACCTGCCCTGGGCGATCATCCGCCTCATCCAGCGCGCCGGGCGCATCGATCGCATCGGGCAGCGGGCGGCCGACATCCGCTGCTACTCGTTCCTGCCGGCCGACGGCGTGGAGCGGATCATCAACCTGCGCGGCAAGGTCCGCCAGCGCCTCAAGCAGAACGCCGAGGTCGTCGGCACGGACGAGGCCTTCTTCGAGGACGAGGACACGGCCGACCAGCTCCCCTTGCGGGACCTCTACAACGAGAAGGCGGGCATCCTCGACGGCGACGCCGACACCGAGGTCGACCTGGCCTCCTACGCCTACCAGATCTGGAAGAACGCGATCACCGACGATCCCGGCCTGGCCAAGGCGGTCCCGGCCCTGCCGGACGTCGTCTACGCGTCGCGCGAGTACCGCGGCCTGCCGGGCGAGCCGGAGGGCGTGCTCCTCTACCTCCGCACCGCGGAGGGCAACGACGCCCTGGCGTGGATGGACAAGCAGGGCCGGCCGGTGACGCAGTCGCAGCTGGCGATCCTGAAGGCCGCCGCGTGCGGGCCGGGGACGCCGGGGCAGCCGCGCCACGAGCATCACCACGAACTGGTGCAAGCGGGCGTGGCGCACCTGGTGAGCGAGGAGCGCGCGTTGGGCGGCGGGCTCGGGCGCCCGTCGGGGGCCCGTTTCCGCACCTACGAGCGCCTCAAACGCTTCGAGGCGGCGAACAAGGGCACGCTCTTCATCCACCCGGACTTGCGCAAGGCGATCGACGAGATCTACCGCCACCCGCTGCGGCAGACGGCGGTCGACACGCTCAACCGCCAGATGAAGAGCGGGATCGACGACCAGCAACTCGTCGAGCTGGTCGTGTCGCTGCGCAACGACGACCGCCTCTGCGTGGTGCACCAGGACGGCGACGATCACGGCGGGGAACCCCGCATCGTCTGCTCGCTGGGCCTCTTCGCGCCGGGCACGTGACAGATAGCACCTCGGGAAGGGTAAGCACGCATGGCGATCGATACGGCTCGGATACGTGAATGGCTGCAGCGGGGCGACTTCACCACGCTGTTCCTGGATGAACTCGGCTGGGACCGCTACCCGGGGCGACCGCTGACCGTCACGGTCGGGGCGGGGCACTGGACGCTACGCGGCGTCGCGCAGAAGCGCGACCTGGCCGTCCTCGCCGTCGCCCCCGGGCCGGATGGCAAGGCCCCGGACTCCGCCACGCGGCGGCGCATCGAGCGCGAGGTCGCCAAGGTCGCCCACGAGCATCTGCTGATCTTCACCGACACCGCGGGCACCGAGCAGACCTGGCAATGGGCGCGGCGCGAGCCGGGCGGCCCGACCGCCTACCGCGAGCAGCACTACACCGTCGGCCAGACCGGGACCGCCCTCGGCGAGACGCTGGGGACGCTCGCCTTCTCGCTCGACGAGGAGGAACGGCTCGACATCACGGCGGTCACCGCACGCGTGCGGGGCGCGTTCGATGTCGAGCGCGTCACCAAGAAGTTCTACGAGCGCTTCAAGGCCGAGCACGGCGTGTTCCTCACCTTCATCGCGGGGATCGCGGCGCAGGGCGATCGCGAATGGTACGCCTCGCTGATGCTCAACCGCCTCATGTTCGTCTACTTCATCCAGAAGAAGGGCTTCCTCGACGGCAACCGCGACTACCTGCGTGACCGCCTGCGCCTGGTGCGGGAAGGGCGTGGCGACGGGCAGTTCCTCTCCTTCTACCGCTACTTCCTGCGGCGCCTCTTCCACGAGGGGCTGGATTTGCGGGCCGAGTCGCGCGACGCCGCGCTGGAGCGGCTGCTGGGCGCGGTGCCTTACCTCAACGGCGGCCTCTTCGCGATGCATCAACTGGAGGAGGATAACCCGGATATCGACATCCCCGATGACGCCTTTGACCGTGTCTTTGCCTTCTTCGACGAGTTCCGGTGGCGGCTCGACGAACGTCCCCTGCGCGACGATCGGGAGATCAACCCCGACGTGCTGGGCTACATCTTCGAGAAGTACATCAATCAGAAGCAGATGGGGGCGTATTACACCAAGGAGGACATCACCGGGTACATCGGCACGAGCACGATCGTCCCGTTCCTGCTGGGTCGCGCCGCGGAAGATGTGGCGATCACGTTCGAGGCAGACGGCGCTGCCTGGCGGCTCCTGCGCGAGAATCCCGACCGCTACATCCATGACGCCGTGCTGAAAGGCGTCGACGCGCCGCTGCCGCCCGACATCGCGGTCGGCGAGCACGACGCGCGGGCGCGGGGCGGGTGGAATCGCCCGGCCGCCCCGGACGTCGCCCTGCCGACCGAGACCTGGCGCGAGTTCATGGCGCGGCGGGCACGTTGCCGCGACCTCCGCGCGAAGCTCGCGGCGGGCGAGATCCACGCGGTCGATGACCTGATCACGCTCAACCTGAATATCCGGCAGTTCGCCCACGATGTCATCGCCTACAGCGAGGGGCCGGAGGTGGTGCGCGCCCTCTACCGGGCGATCGGGCGGATCACCGTGCTCGACCCGACCTGCGGCTCGGGGGCGTTCCTCTTCGCCGCGCTCAATATCCTCCAGCCGCTCTATGCGGCCTGCCTCGATAGGATGCAGGCATTCATTGAAGACGCAGATCGCGCGGCCGTCGGCGACGGCGGGCAGGTCACTCGGCGGTACGAGGATTTTCGTGCGGCCCTGGCGCAAGCGGCGACCCATCCCAATCGCGACTACTTCATCCTGAAGTCGATCATCCTCGACAATCTGTACGGGGTCGACATCATGGAGGAGGCGGTGGAGATCTGCAAGCTGCGCCTCTTCCTGAAACTGGCGTCGCAGGTGGAGCCGGAGCGGGGAAAGCCGAACTACGGGTTGGAACCACTGCCCGACATTGACTTCAACATCCGTGCCGGCAATAGCCTCGTCGGTTTTGCCACCTACGCTGAGGTGGAGCGGTCGATCCGCGGCGGCGCTCAGGGCAGGCTGGACCTTTTTGGGGACATGCCAGCGATCGAGCGGCGAGCGCAGGGTGTGGAGCACGCCTTCGCCGCGTTCCGTGACGCGCAGACCCAGTCCGACCTTGATTCGGGATTGCTCACGGGTCAGAAGCGCAAGCTCCGCCAGGAACTAGCCGTACTCGGCGGCGATCTCGACCGCTACCTCGCCGCCGAGTACGGCGTCGACCCGACTAATGCGGATGCCCGGGCGCGATGGCGTACCACGCATCAGCCCTTCCACTGGTTTGTGGAGTTCCACCATATCATGGCCGAAGGCGGCTTTGACGCCATCGTTGGCAATCCGCCCTATCTTGAGCAGTCTAAGCTTGCTGGCAGTTACAAACCTCATCAAATGCGCACCACAAAAAGTCGCGACATATACGCTTGGGTTGTCGAACGGTGCGTTGCATTAGGCAGGGCAAGAGGGCGCATTGGCCTCATCATTCCCGTCTCATTTGCTTCGTCCACTTCATTCGACACACTCAGGGATGTTGTCTGGGAAACAGGAGCTCAGTTGTGGTTGTCACATTTTGCCAATCGCCCGGGACAACTCTTCTCGGGGGCACAAAATCGATTGACTATTCTGCTATGTGGCCCACATGGTACTCAGGCGCGAGCCGTCTCAACACGCTATCATCGGTGGGATGCTAGGCATGGCGAACGTGATGCGTTGTTCCAGTTGATCGAGTATATTCCGCTCGCGACGATAGCTCGCTCGTTTCATGGCTTGCTTCCGAAGGTGGGCTGTGCGTCTGCCGGTGCCGTACTACAGCGGCTAGGAGGTCATCATATACTCGGAGAGTACCTCGCCAGAAATCAGACCTACCCTGTTTACTGGGTACGGGTACCGGGATACTTCTGCCAGTTCTTCCTGACGCCCCCCAAGGCTCGACCGGAGAAAGGGGGTTTAGAGCGTGACAGAGGAGAAATCAACTCGATTGCTACGCCGGATGCACACGTACAACGATTGCTACACGCAACACTCAACAGTTCATTGTTTTACCAATTCTTCTGCATCTACACTGATGGGCGTCATATCAACCCTTCTGATGTATTGGGATTCCCCCTCGAGTTGCTAACCTTTGATCAACAAACTATCGAGGCGCTGATACGCCTATCTATAGTGCTTGAGCAGTCGATGCTATAGCCTTTCGGGTAAAGATCTGGACTACGCCGCCAGGGCGACCGGCCCCGCCGCTGGCTCGATCTCGGCGAGCGCGGCCATCTGGTCGAGAGAGGTGCCCATCA
>JAABUJ010003722.1_pt1 | contig 16800 bp, 18 predicted proteins | sample 5559131 | NCBI WGS metagenome assembly JAABUJ01 (sample SAMN10711875, study PRJNA513366) | rock metagenome | isolation source: Antarctica rocks | place: Antarctica: Victoria Land, Mt New Zealand nord | collected 2016-01-07 | reverse complement strand
CTGCCGCCATGGACGCGTTGGCGCAGTACGCATGGCCAGGCAATGTGCGCGAGTTGATGCATGTGCTGGAGCGAGGCGCGATCCTGTCTGCCGACCGGCCTGAGATCGGTTTGGACGAGATCAGGCTAAGAACGAGGCGCAGAGGGTAATCGCTCAGCGGCTCTCTCCCACAAGGTTTCTGTACGTTGCATCCCTGGCCGTCTTCTCTGATGAACGAGAAGACGGCCGTTTTATTTGTCTACACAACTGTCTGTCTTAGAACTTGCTTAAATACTATCCTGCCGGAGGTGCGCCCTAACGCCGGGCGGCGCCACTTCGTGGGGTATTCGGCTTCGCGTGGTGCTCCCGATGGTCGCAAACCCAATTTGCGCCGACCAACGGAGGATGTACTAAGTTTTCCCCGCCACGACCAGGGATACGCGTCACGAAGTGACCGCACCATGCGTAGTGGGCCTGTCCGGCAGGACATCTTCGAAGTTTTAAACAGGTTCTTAGAACTTGCTTATCTGGCGCCCCTGGCTTGCCTTCCGCAATGTGCCCCGATACCGGGGCGCACACCCGCACTGGAGTGATGCAGCACGGAGTGCCATTGGAGGCTTCTCATTCGCCAACTTTGCGTTTGGCTGTCGAGATGCACTGACTCTGTGCGAGAGGTGCCAAGCCATGGACGTGAGCACAGGCGTAGCCGATGCGATTGGGCGCTATCTGGACCTGAATACCGCGCAGATGAAGCTGACCGCCGCGAACATGGCGAACATCGATACGCCCGGCTACAAGTCGCAGGGCTTCGACTTTGAACAGGCGTTCACGTCATCGCTCAGCGATGGAGCATCACCGCAGGCCGGCGCCGTTACGGGCCTGGTGGCGCGTCCGGACGGCAACAACGTTTCCCTCGATCGGGAAAGCCTGCAGATGGCAAAGGCGCAACTCCAATTCCGAACCGGGATTGAGTTGCTCAGGCACGAATACACGCGCGTTTTGGATGCAATCCATGCGGAGGCGAAGTAATGAATCTTTTCGGTGTCATGGATGTGAGCGGATCGGCGTTAAAAGCCGAACGAGTGCGAGCAGAGGTTGTGGCCGCGAACATGGCCAACTCCGAAACAACGCGTACCGCGGACGGCGGACCATATCGCCGGCATCACGTCATCTTTTCGGCGAATGATGGCACCGCGACGTTTGGACAGATGCTGTTGGGCGGTGCAGGCGCAAACGATGCCTTTGCGGCAAGCGCAGGCATGAGCTCTACAGGCTTTCCTTTCGGACAGGATGCAGGTGCTTCAAGCTCAGCCCCCGGAGGAGTTTCCATCGGCGGTGTGATTGAAGACCAGAGCGACCCGTTGATGCGATTCGACCCCGGCCACCCGGACGCGAACGCACAAGGATTCGTTGCGTACCCGGACATCAATCCGCTGACCGAGATGGTGGATCTGATGGGCGCAACCCGCAGCTACGGGATGAATGCTTCGGCAATCCAGGCGGAAAAAGGAATGCTGTCCGCATCGCTGGAGATTCTGAAGTAACCCATCGCGCAGCAGGATTCTGGCAAATTCCTCGTAGGACCCTAAGGAGCAGCAATGATCGGCATAGAAAAAATTGGGAACGCAGCCGCTCACGTCAGCCAGGCAGTAAGCGGTCCAGCCACGAAACCAGCCGCGCCGTTCAGTGGCATGCTGCACTCTCTGGTTGAGCAGACAGCCGCGCTTGACCGGCAGGCAGCTACGGCGGTGACCGGCCTGATGAGCGGCCAGGGCGTCGAAGTGCACGAAGCGATGATTGCGACGCAGAAAGCGGATATGGCCTTTGAGCTTGCGCTGCAGGTAAGGAATAAGGCTGTAGGCGCGTACCAGCAGATGATGTCGATGCAGTTCTGAAGCTTCGCCCCCGTAACCGTTTAAATCAGCACGCAACCGTACATGACACAGGAGTTCGATGGCAGACGAGGAACAACCCGGAACCGGCCAGCGAGCGATGGTACTGGTGAGCAAGGCGAGGGAACATTACGCCGCGCTGCCGGCCAGACGCAGGAGCAGGCTGCTGTCGGGCGCGGTCGCAATCGTTGCGTTTGCCCTGGCTTTGTTCTGGTACATGGGCCGGCCTGACTGGCAGATTCTCTTCTCGGGACTAGAAGGACGCGACGTGCAGCAGGTCTCGCAGGAATTGGCCGCAGCGGGTATCAGCTTCCAGACGTCTGCCGATGGTGCAGGTGTCGAGGTTCCCGCCGATCAGCTCGACAAAGCGCGGATGGAAGTGGTGGCCAAGGGCATGCCCCAGAGCGGACGTCTCGGTTTCGAGCTGTTCGACAAGCCCAACTGGGTCGGCAGTGAATTCGATGAGCGCGTGAACTATCAGCGCGCGATGGAAGGCGAGCTGGAGCATACGATTTCGACCCTGGGCGTGGTGCGTTCCGCACGCGTCCACCTCGTTCTGCCTCAGCAGAGTCTGTTCTCAAGCGAGACCAAGAATGCCAAAGCATCTGTTGTTCTGGAGTTGAAACGGTCCAATCTGACGCGCGAACAGATTGACTCCATCCGCAACCTGGTAGCAGGCGCGGTGGAAGATCTCTCGCCCGACCACGTGACGCTGGTCGACGCCAATGGCCGCGTCAACCTGGAGCCCCATGGCGACCGTCCGGAAGATGGGGACGAGGAGCATGCGCTGGAGACCCGCCTGGTCGCGCTGCTCGAACCGCTTGCCGGTCCAGGCAATGTGCGCGCGACGGTGAACGTAAGCTACGACTTGAGTTCAGAGGACCGCACGGATGAGGTCTACGATCCCACGCAGGCTGTTCCGCTGACGATGCAGAAGCGCGAACAGAACGTGAACGGGACGCAAAAAGCACAAGGCGTGCCGGGGACCGCCAGCAACACTCCCGCGGCTGCGGCCGTTGGAGCGGTTCAGGGAAGCAGCGCGGCAGCCGCGCCGGGTACGCCTCCGCTGCTACAGGCCAAGGCCGCAGAGCCGGTCTTCCCTGGATCCAGTGCCGGCAGCGAATCCAAGGAAGAGAGCGCCACCTATGCCATCACGCACCACACCATCCACACCGAGCAAGGTCCGGGAAGGGTACGCCGCATCAGTGCGGCCATCGTCGTGAATGACCGCGCCACCACGCAGGGCACAGGCAAGTTGCAAACAACTATTTGGAAGCCGCGCACCGCGGATGAGATGCATCGCCTGGAAGGTCTGGCAGCTGCCAGCCTCGGTTTGGATGAAGCGCGCGGCGACAAGGTGGTCCTTGAGAACGTAACCTTCAGTTCGAACCAGGTGGAAGCTCGTCCCGCCGGCATCTCGAACGTTGTGGAAGAAGCAAAGACACTTGTCGCGATGCAGCCCGGACTCCTGCGCTGGTCCACGCTCGGTCTGCTGGGGTTCGCCCTGATTCTCCTTGTGTTGCGCCCGGTTGCAGGTCAGGTCGTCGCAACGCTCAAGGATGCTGCTCTGCTGTCCGCAAGCGGTTCTGGCAATCTCGAGATGGATGCCGGTCTGCGCGACGCTGCTATGGCCGGACCGCAGCAGTCTCCAGCACTGGTGGAGCCGGGGCCTTCAGCCGCCGAACAGCAGCGCAGGAATAAATTGAAGGCGAGCCAGGCCGTGTTTGATAAGGTGGCCGAACATATTCGGAGAGAGCCGATCGACAGCACGCGTTTGCTTGAAGCGTGGATCGGATCCGAGGGAGGCGAGGCATGAGTTCCAGCCCTTACATGTTGACCGAGTCCGGCTTCTCGGTAGCCGAAATGCCTGGCCTGCGTAAAGCTGCCTTGCTCATGCTGGGGCTCGGCGAAGATCTGGCACGGACACTGTTTCAGAGCTTGAGCGAAACCGACGTCCAGCGTGTGACCGAAGAGATCACGCGGCTTGGCGAGGTGCCCGCGAGCTTGCTGACGCAGGTGATGACCGAGTTTTTTGGCTTGCTTGAAACCCAGCAGTACATGATCCGCGGTGGCCCGGAACACGCTGCTCGCCTGCTGACAGAAGCTTTTGGTGCGCAACGTGCGGAAGAGCTGCTGGCGCAGGTTCGCAAGGTGCGCGAGCGGACAACTGGCGACATGGCCATTCTGCAGAAGATGGAACCTCAGCAGCTCAGCAAATTTTTAGCGAACGAGCATCCGCAGACCGTCGCTCTGGTGCTGGCCCATCTCGATCCAAAGCGCGGCTCGGTGGTTCTGATGCATCTGCAGCCTTCGATGCGCGTCGATGCGATCCGCAGGTTGGCAGAGATGCGCCAGTTCTCACCCGAGATGGCTCAAAAAGTCGCTCTAGTGCTGCACCGCCGCATGGACTCTCTAGGCTCGAATGGACGCAAAAGCTACGCTGGATACAAGGCGGTGGCCGATCTGCTCAACCGCCTCGATCAGGATGCCAGCAAGGGAATTTTGGATCAAATTGAGGAGCAGGAGCCCAAGGTTGCCATTGGCATTCGCACGCTCATGTTTACGTTTGAGGATTTGCTGACGGTAACTCAGCCAAGCATACGGGAGCTGATCGCTGCGGCCGACAAGAAGACTCTCGCCCTTGCAATGAAGGGAAGCAGCGAAAATATCAAAGCCCACCTGCTGAAGGCGATGAGCACACGTTCGACTGAGATGCTGAAGGATGACATGGATGCGCTCGGTCCGGTTCGCAGCCGCGATGTCAGTGCAGCGCAACAGGATCTGCTCAATCTGGCGAGCCGCCTGGAGAGCGAAGGCAAGATGGTGCTGCGCGTGGAGGCGGACGATGAACTCTCTATTTGAGCACGTCTCTGCGCCGGAGATGTGGCCCGGCGGCATGGTCAAGGATCTGATTACGCGTGGCAACCAGAATGTCTCCGCACTGAGCTTTGTCGCGGTTGAACGGTGGGAGCCAGACGTCGAATCGGGCAATGAACAGGGCGAGCCAGAGCCGCTGTCTGAAGAGGACGACACCAAGGCGCAACAGATTGCCGTGATGATCGACGCTGCACGGGAGGACGCTGCCGAGCAAACCCGTGTGAAAATGCAGGCAGAGTGGGATGTGCAGCAGGAGCGCGAGCGCGCACGCGCAGAACGTCTTACGGTGGAGTTCGCACGTGATCGCCGCCGCTACTTCGCGGCTGCTGAAGTTCAGATTGTGCGCCTGGCGCTTGCCATCGCGTCCAGAGTTCTGGCACGCGAGGTGCAGACCAGCGAGCTGCCTTTAGCGGAAGTTGTTAAAGCGGCCCTGGCGAAGGTTCAGGACGGAAGTGAGACTACGTTGCGTGTGCGCCCTGACCAGACAGACCAGTGGCGTCTCCTGTTTGAGCATGAGCCGCGGGTCAAGGTTACAGAAGACAGAATGCTTGAGCCCGATGGCTGCGTGCTCGAGACCCGGATCGGTCAGGTGGACCTCAGCGTCGCCGCACAGATGCAGGAGATTGAGCGCGGCTTCGACGATCTGATCACGCGCACAGGCGATTAGTTCACCAGCAGAACACAGCGAGGACGTTGATGGGCGTTGTCAGTGAAGGTCTAGGATCGGCGGGTCTGCAACCGTACTTTGCGCTGCTCGAAAAGCGCGCCTCATGGCGCTGGACTGGACGCGTGGTGCAAGCCAACGAACAGACGGTAGAAAGCGAAGGTCCGCTGTGCTCCGTCGGCGAAAGCTGCGAGGTGATGGACAGCCGGGGCCAACGGCATCGCGGCGAGGTGATCGGCTTCCGCGATTCACATGTGCTGACGATGACTTTGTCAGCAACGCGCGGAATTCAGTACGGCGATCGCGTGCAGGCATCAGGCAGTGTTCCATCGCTGGCAGTGGGCGAACAGATGCAGGGCCGTCTGCTCGACGCGCTGGGCCAGCCGCTCGATGGCTTGCCGCTGCCGCGCGTTCGCTCCATGTGGCCGCTCGATGGAGCTGCACCGACCCCCATGTCGCGTAAATCGATTCTCGAACCTCTGCAGACGGGCGTTCGGGTCGTGGATGGTCTGTTGACCGTTGGACGCGGACAACGTGTTGGTATCTTTGGCGGCAGCGGCGTTGGCAAAAGCACCCTGATCGGAATGATGACGCGCAATACCGCGGCAGACATTACCGTGGTGGGGCTTGTGGGTGAGCGCGGACGTGAAGTGCGTGAATTTGTAGAGGATTCGCTGGGTGAAGAAGGGCGTAAGCGTTCGGTTGTTCTGGTCTCGACCAGCGATGAGAGCCCGCTGCTTAGGATGCGGGCTGCGCTCGCAGCAACCGCAGTGGCGGAGTACTTCGCCGCGCGCGGCAAACATGTGCTGCTGGTGCTTGATTCGCTGACCCGCTATGCGATGGCCGCGCGGGAGGTAGGTCTTGCGGCTGGAGAACCGCCGGCCAGCAAAGGCTATACCCCCAGTGTCTTCACGCGTCTCGCCAAACTGGTTGAACGCGCCGGTAACTTCGAGTGTGGCAGCGTAACGGCTTTTTACACTGTGCTGATGGAGGGCGATGACCAGCAGGATCCCATCGTGGACGCAGTGCGGGCGTTCGTCGACGGGCATATTGTGCTGTCGCGGGATCTGGCGGCAGCAGGTCAGTATCCACCGGTGGCGGTGCTGGATTCGCTGAGCCGATTGATGCCAGCTGTGACGACGCGCGAACACCGTGAGCAGGCCGCCCGCGCCCGTCGGCTTCTTGCGACGTTTGCACGCAGCGAGGATCTCATCCGCATCGGGGCGTACAAGCCTGGATCGGATATAGAACTGGATCGGGCGATCGCAGTCATGCCCTTGCTGCGCTCCTTCATGGAGCAGCAGAGCGGCGAGCTCGTCAGGCTGAATGACTCGATCTCCATGCTGCGAGAAATGGCGCTCTGAGTGGAATCCAGATGAAGCGGATAGAACGATTGGAACGGCTGGGTCAGCTCTTCCGGCGCGTGGAGCAGATGCGTGAACTGGAGTTGCACACCGCTTCACAGGCGGTTTCTGAGATCGTGAATTTGCAAGCGGAGGAAGCCGCCGCCAGCGAGGCGGAGGTCATCACGGGGCGCACGGCGTTGGCTGCAGGAGATTCGCAGGAGTGGATGCTTGCCGAGGCCGGCCGCGAATTGATCGGGCTGCGTATGTCCCGACACAGCGACACGCGCGTGCGCCGCGAAGAGGAACGAGCGAAGTGCACTACCGGGTGCCTGTAGGCGCGCGGCTGGACAAGTCTGGCCCCGCCACTGTAGCAGACGTCGCACCCTCTGCGATATCGTCAGAGAACCCTACGCCGCATCTTGCGGCGATGTCTGACGCGAGTGGAAGCGCACCTACAGAAGGCCAACACGTTTGTAGAGTGCAACCAGCTGTAAAGGACGCTGAGGTGCATCAAGCTGAAGCGCAGCCGCTGGTCGAAAATACAGCAGTGCTGCAACAGGCGCCCGGGCCGACCAACGTGCACCGTGTTTCTCCAAAACATGGGCACACGTCTCAATCGAATAGAGGGACCAGCAAAACAAAGATCCCAGAAAGCCATAAGACAGACGTCAAAGCCGATGCCAAGATTGGGCCTGACAAAGAAGTTTCCGCAGGTTCGAACGAGGGCAGATGCGTGGTCGATATCCCAGGCAATCTGATTCCGTCAATCCCGCCAGCCGGGCAGGCCAGTTCGCCTCCTCCGGTGCGCGATGAACTGGCGGTCCGCACGAAAGCGAGTTCGTCCAGCCCCAAACAACCAGCGACAGTACGGACACAAGGTGAGCCCACCGGCGTACCCGGCAAGCTGATCAATGTCTCTGGCGCGGTGCTACAAACCGATGCAGTCAAAGATTCGGGCGAGCATCACGCCGCGCCAACGACCGACCACTGTGCACTGGGGACAACTGTGCATAGTCAGCTTTCCGCAGCGCCTGCGGGCCGCTTGTCCAATCTCCAGCCCGCAGCATTCAGCATGCGGTCTCCGGTAAGTTCAACTCCAGTCGAGCAGCCCGGTGATTCACGCACTCTTGCTGCGACGGCAACTTCGCTCGAAGTGGGAATCTCGAGTGGCACGCACGGTTGGTTGCGTATACGTGCCGAGCTGGACCAGTCCGGCACCGTCACTGCAGCAGTCGTCGCATCCTCGGCTGCATCGGCGGAGAACCTGACTAAACATCTCCCGGCAATGTCTGAGTATCTTGCACAGGAGACGACGAAGATTGGAAGCATCGTTGTTCACGCTTCTTCCCATTCCGGTGCTGCAGCGGATTCTTCACACAGTTCGGCTGCATGGTCCGGATTACCGAATTCCGCTGCGGGGCAGCGCGATTCTCGCCAGTCGGACAGCGAAAAACGTTTCTCTGCGGATTCGGAGAGGCGTGCCAGAGCAGAGAGGAACACCGAAGACACGCCATCCGATCTACAACCGATTCGGGCTGCCTGGCCGGGCCTTATGCCAGGTCTGCCCCCACGCCAGCTTGGGACCGGAACGCATTGGGTTAGCGTCCGGGTCTGACCACAAAGCGAATAGGCAACAGTAGAAGTGATCCATTCGATCCACCAAGAGGAGGCTGCAATGAACATCGAATCCACCAACCTGAAGTCGGCCGCAAGCACCGTCGCACAAAGCCTGATGAAGGTTTGCACCTATAGTTCGTCCACTACGAAGGCGCCTGGAGGTGCAGCGACAGCGACGCCAAATGGATCATCCATCTCTTCGAACGACTTTCTCAAACTGCTGGTAACGGAGATGAAAAATCAGGATCCGACCCAACCCACTGACCCTAACGCTTACATCCAGCAACTTGTGGGTGTGAATAGCCTGCAACAGTTGATCGCCATCAACCAGGAGCTGCACGCGCCAGCGTCGTCTGCTCCTGCAACTCCGGTGCAGCCGACCGCTGTCACGTCTGCCAATTCACTCTAACGTTTCACATAACTGGAAGCAGGCCGGCGTATCTGTGAGCGGCCATTGAGGATGCTATGCCAAACTTTTCTATTGCACTCACCGGACTTCAGGCAGATACCGTTGCCCTGAACACAATCGGCAACAACCTGGCAAATCTAAACACGACTGCTTTCAAGAAGCAGAGTACGACGTTTGAGGATCTTTTCTATCAGAATATCGGGACGTCTGGATCGCTGGAAACACTGCAGACCGGCGTGGGCACACGGGTGTCTGGTACGTCGAGCAGCTTCGCGCAAGGCAGCATGACTACGACCCAGAACTCCACCGACATGGCGCTGAGCGGCAACGGCTTTTTCATAGTCAATCGCGGCAATACGCAATCCCTGACGCGCGCCGGCAACTTCCAACTGGATTCCTCCGGCAATCTAATCACCTCTTCAGGCGAAAGCGTGATGGGCTACGGCGCTATCAAGGGACAAGTGAATATCAATGGCGGACTTCAGGCTCTGCAACTGCCGGTGGCGGGCAGTCAGTCGGCGCAGCAGACCAAAAACGTTGCTATCACCGCCAGCCTGAACTCAAGCGCGGCCGTGGGAGCGCAGTTCACTTCACCGGTCACGCTCTATGACTCCCTGGGTCAGAGCCACGCGGCCACAGTGAGCTATGTCAAGACGGGCACTGCGACATGGAACTACTCGGTTGCGCTGCCGCCTGGAGACGCAGCAGGAACCCCCGTCAATTCAAGCGGAACCCTAACGTTTGACCCAGCGGGAAAGCTGGTTTCGCCGACGGCGAACGTCACGGGCATCTCTTTCCCGGGGATGGCAGATGGTGCCGTCGCCCTGACCTTCAATATGAATCTGTACGATGCGGCGGGACAGCCTCTGATCACGCAGGTTGCGGGCAGTTCGAACACCTCCGCAGTCAGTCAGGACGGGTATGCCTCAGGCGTTTACCAGGGGTTTTCGGTCGATGGTGCAGGAGTTGTTTCTGCCTCGTTCAGCAATGGTCAGACTTCGAAAGTTGGTCAGGTGGCGGTTGCAACGGTCGCAAATCCAGGCGGCCTGTTGCGGACAGGCGCGAACGACTATCAGGCTAGCGACGCTTCAGGTGCGGTCACAGTGGGTGTTGCAAACTCTGGCGGACGAGCGACCATCGAAGGCGGTTCGCTGGAGCAGTCGAACGTCGATATCGCGGCTGAGTTTTCCGATCTGATCGTGGCGCAGCGCGCCTTTGAGGCAAACTCAAAGACCGTCACCACCTTCGACACAGTAACGCAGCAGGCGATCAACATGATTCGTTAGCTGAAGATGAGAGTCATCTAAGAATTCACACTTCTCGTGCGGCCCCGCCAACTCCGGTGCGGGCCACACGTGCATTTGGGCGCATGAACGCCGGCTATAGCTGATTTGGGATGGTGTATAGCGTTTCGAATTCAGAAAATACAGTGATCCCTTACAGGGCATGCTCTTCACTGCGTTCAGATGACGTCTCGACAGGGATACGCGGTAAAAAGCCCATCCCGTTCTGGTTGTCATTCCCGTAGGGAATCTGCGTTTGTCCTTGCTCTACACCATCTGTGAACATCCGCTAATCTGTGGGCCATGTTCTGTGGAACCTGACGTGCATTCTCCCATCACCATGGCAACAAATAATAATGACGATGTTCAAACTCAGACGAACTCTGGACTCCACCGAAGCCTTCCACTGATCCCTTTGGTGCTGACGGTTCTGGTCGCAGTCGTCGCTGCAGTAGGCCTCTGCGCCGGCGCGGCGTTCTGGCTCATCCGCAGCAACCGGCTTCCGGGGCTCTCTAGCGCGGCAAAGGTAGACGCGGCCGCCAAGCCTGCTTCGCCTTCGACGCACCTGGTTCCGCTCGATCCGCTGCTGGTCAATCTTGCTGACCCGGATGGGCACGCTTACCTGCGCGTCTCTCTTACCCTGCGCGTGCTGGATCAGCCGCTGATTAAGGGAGAGAAGGCAGCGGAAGCTCCGGGAAAGGGAAAGCCGGTCAATGAATTCGAGGCCGCCGAACGCGACGCGGCGCTTTCGGTACTGGGTCAGGAGACCAGCGATTCGTTGCTCGCCCCGTCGGGGCAAAGGGCGTCTCAAACAGCGCCTCCTGGGCGGCTTCGCGCAGAACGTTCCCGAGATCAAGGTTCAGGAGATCCTCCTGACAGAGTTCCTTGTGCAGCGTTGAACCGTACCGCAGGCGTTAACACAACACCCCAAGGGGCACCATGACCAACACAGAGAATGCAACACCTGATGACGAACGTGAACACGCAGCGCTGTCAATTGCGCCGCACCCGGCCGCCTGGATGCAGAGAATCGAGCAGCATCCCGAGTGGCCTCTGGTGTCGCGTATGCCGATGCGCCTGGCGGCCGCAATTCCGGTCACGAAATTCAGAGTGGGCAATCTGCTGGGGCTTGCTGTGGGGCAGGTGATAGAGAGCGCCTGGTCCAGCGCGCAGGACATCACCTTGAAGACAGGCAACGTGCAGTTGTTCTGGAGTGAGTTCGAAGTGGTCGAACAGCGCATGGCCGTGCGCCTGACGAGGCTGGCATGAGTCACACGTTCGATCAGCGGATTCCGGTGGAGCACGCGACCTTGCGCCCTAATGGTGGACTCGCAGGCTGGTTGATGCAAGCCTTCAGGTATCTGCGGGAACAGAGCGCAGTAACTCGCGGACGCGCGGCACAGCGCCAGATGCGGGTTGTCGAAACCATAAATCTGGGCGCGCGCAAACAATTGCTGCTGATCGACTGTGCCGGAGAGAGATTTCTGGTGGGCACAGGGCCGGATAGTGTGCAGACCGTTACACGGCTTCAAAGTGGTTCCACTCCGAGCCTCTTCGCGGAAGGCGCAATCCAATGACCCTGAAAAGCTTAGTCCGCGTCTCTGCTCTAGGTTTGTTCTGGTTGTTCCTGCTGGCCGTACCCGCGCATGCGTTCGCTACAGCGAATGCCGCTGACGAAACCGCCGTTGAGGCGAGCGCGCGCAGAATGGTCGAGGCGCGCGCCGCGCGGCTCAACGTGGCAGCTTCCGCGCACACAGCATCTGTATCAGCCAACGTCGGGCACGCCAGGGTCAAGCAGGTCGCAGCATCAGCCTCTGCCGTGCCCGCACGTGAACCAAGCATCGCCGACGAGCTCGCGAAGGGCGGCAGCACACCGTGGTCCATCGTGGTGGGCCTGACGCTGCTGACGCTGTTACCTGCGTTGCTGCTGTCAGTCACGCCCATGGTTCGTCTGCTGGTGGTCTTCCACTTTCTTCGACAGGCGCTCGGCACCCAGACCGCACCAAGCAATCAGATCCTGATGGGTCTGTCGCTGATGATGACCTGGTTCCTGATGGCACCCGTGCTGACTCAGGTTGAGGCCACCGCGTCCACGCCGTATCGCCAGGGAACGATTACAGGCGAAGTTGCCATCGAGCGTGGAATTGTTCCGGTCAAAGCGTACATGTTGCGTTACGCGCGGCAAAAGGATTTGGCAGTCTTCGCCGCAGCAGGCATGGCAGCACAGCCGAAAACAGCGGACGATCTGCCGTTCCAGGTCGTGGTTCCTGCCTACATCCTGAGTGAGTTGAAAGCCGGCTTCCAGATAGGCGCTGTTCTCTTTCTTCCGTTCCTGCTGGTCGACCTTGTCGTCGCAAGCGTGACGACATCGATCGGCATGCTGCAACTGCCGCCTGTGGTGATCTCAACACCGGTAAAGATTCTGCTGTTCGTAATGGTTGATGGCTGGAATCTGCTGGCAGACAAGCTAATCCACAGCTTCTAGGGAGAGTTCCGATGGGCAGCGATCAAGTGGTGGAACTGATGCGTCACCTGCTGGTGGAAGCGCTACTGCTCAGCGCACCTCTGCTGATTTCGGCGGCGGCAGTTTCGCTCGTCGTAAGTCTGCTGCAAACCCTAACCAGTGTGCAGGAGCAGACCCTGACTGCTGTACCTCGTCTCGCTGTGGTCTTCGTGGTCGCCATGGTGTCTCTGCCGTGGACCGTGCATCGTTTGGTCGGATACACGGTGCTGCTCTTCTCGGATTTTCACCGGTACCTGGGATGAACACCTTCGTAAACGGGTTCGTCAACGGTGGGTTGTCCAGCTGGGGTAACTATCTCTCGGCTGCGGTGCTGGTTGCGGTGCGCCTCAGCGGGCTGATGGTTTTTGCGCCAGTCTTCAGCTCTGCGGCGATCGCGCCGCGGATCAAGGCTGGTTTTGTGATGGCAATGACGATGCTGCTTGCTCCAGTGGTGGGGCTTGTGCCCGGCGCGGGCGCGGAGCTTGGAGTCAAAAGCATTCTCGGCGAACTCGGAGTTGGGCTGCTGTTCGGGCTGTGTCTCGCCATGCTTACGGAATCGTTGTTATTTGCCGGGTCGCTGATCGGTATGAGCTTCAGTTTCTCTCTGGTTAACTTGCTGGATCCCAACACACGCGTCGAAACGCCCGTGCTGGGGCAGATGCTGGGCTTGTTTGGTGTGCTCGTCATCATCGCTTCAGGGCTCGACCGCATTCTGCTCGAGGCTGTAGTACGCAGCTTCTGCGCGGTGCCCGTGGGCCATGCCGTTCTGGCGGCGGAGAACGCAGCAGCCGTGGTGCGTATGGCCGGCGGAATCTTCCTTGCCGGGCTGCAACTCGCCGCACCTGTCATGGCTGCGGCGTTGGTGGTCGAGATGGCCGTCAGCATGGTGAGCCGTCTCGCTCCCATGCTGCCAGTTCAGGTAGTCGGCGTCCCGATCAAACCCTCACCAGCTATGTCGTGCTGGCCGCGAGTCTGGGCGTGTGGCCCGGCTGGATCGAGAGCCACTTCACCGCGTTGCTGAATGCTGCGGGAAAGCTGCTGGTGCGCGCATGAGCGAGCAGGGACCGAAGCCGGAACACCGCAACGAAAAAAGAAAGCGCGCGAGCAGGGAGACAGCGTGCATAGCCGTGAGCTGCTGAGCGCGGTCGCCATGCTGGCGGGCGTCGCGACCTTCGGCATGGTGTCGGTCAACTTTGTGCATCTCTGGCGCATTGCGCTTGAGCGCAGTCTCGCAGCCTCGGCGCTCACCCCGGGTATGGGGGATACACTAGCGCAGTCTCGCAGCCTCGGCGCTCACCCCGGGTATGGGGGATACACTCTGGATTTCGACCATACGTCAGGTCATGGCACCTGTAGTCATGCCGCTGGCGCTGGTGATGGGCGCGAGCTTTCTGGGCGCGCTGGGTGCAGGTCTTGCGCAGAGCGGCGGCCTTGAACTTCATCCTTCTGCGATCGGAATGAAGTTGTCGCGCTTGAACCCCATTGCGAACCTTGGCAATCTCTTCAGCCTGCGCAGCGTGGCCCGCATCGCAAAGTCCTTGATTCCCGCGGCCGCGATGGTGCTGCTGGGTTGGTCGGCCCTTAAGGGATTGCTGCTTCCCATGCCGGTGTTGAGCGTGGTGCGCCTGCCGTTTGCATTCAGCGCCTGTTATCGGCTTGCTGTGGACGCAGCCTGGATGACGCTCGCCTGGAGTGGCCTCGACTATGCGGTCGAATGGGTCGCCTGGAACAAGCGCATGAAGATGTCTGTGCAGCAGATCAAAGATGAGATGAAGGAGCAGATGGGCAATCCGCAGGTGAAGGCACGTGTGCGCCAAGTGCAGAACGCCATGCGCCGCCGCCGCGTGAAGGCGGACCTTTCAAAGGCCAGCGTGATCATCACCAATCCAACGCACTATGCCGTGGCGCTCGAGTTCAGCTTCGAGACCATGCAGGCTCCGAAAGTTCTCGCCAAAGGGCGCGATCTGCATGCTGCGGCCATACGCGAAGAGGCACGTTGGGCCGGTATTCCCATGATCGAGAATCCTCCGCTGGCGCGCAGCCTTTACCGCATGGTGGAGCCGGGACAATCCATCCCGTTTGAGTTGTACGCTGCCGTCGCTGGCATTTTGGCCTTCCTTTATCGCCAGCAGGTGGAAGACAAGCTGCGCGAAGAGCGGCGACGAACCGTTGCAGCGACGTTATAAGCGCGTAAACGCAAAAAGAACCCATAACAGAGTGACTGAAGGAAGTTAACCATGTTCAAGAACACCGCCCGTCTGCAAGCCCCGGTGCTTCCCACGCTCGCCATCAGCATGGTCTTTGTCATGCTGGTTCCGATCCCGGGCTTTCTGCTGGATATTCTGCTGGCCGCTTCAATTACGGCCTCAATCATTGTGTTCCTGACTGCGATCCAGGTCCGCAAGGCGGTAGACTTCTCCGTCTTTCCAACGCTGCTGCTTTTGCTGACGTTGTTCCGCTTAAGTCTGAATATCGCCTCCAGCCGCAGAATCCTGCTGCACGGGCATGAAGGCACACACGCTGCCGGGGCAGTTATCGAGGCCTTCGGACAGTTCGTGGTTGGCGGCAACTATGTCGTTGGATTCGTCCTGTTCCTCGCGCTGGTTGCAATCCAGTTCCTCGTCGTCGCCCACGGTGCGGTGCGGACTGCGGAAGTGACGGCTCGCTTCACACTGGACGCTTTGCCTGGCAAGCAGATGGCGATCGATGCGGATATGAACGCCGGCTTGATCGATGAGCAGGGTGCGCGCAAACGCCGGGAAGCGATTGCGCGCGAAGCCGAGTTCTACGGCGCAATGGATGGTGCCGCCAAGTTCAATCAGCGCGATGCCATGGCCACGATTCTGATTACCGCCATCAACATCATTGCGGGGATCGTAATCGGCACGTTGCAGCAGGGTGTCGACCTGCTGACCGCGGTCAAAACCTACACAATACTGACGGTAGGAGATGGCCTCGTCACGTTAATTCCGAGCCTGCTGGTGTCCATTGCGGGCGGCATCATTCTCACGCGCGCCTCCAGCTCAGGTGCGCTCGATGAGGAACTCGGCGGCCAGCTGCTCAAGCGCCGCAACACGTTGTGGATCGCGTGCGGCGTTCTGTTGGCGCTCGCTCTTATTCCAGGACTGCCCAAGATTGCCTTCGTGCTGATGGCCGGCGCTGTGGCTCTGATCGCACGCCGCGTTCCCGAGGAGACGCTTATCGAAGAGGCTGACGCGTCGGTCGCTCTCAGGAAAGACCAACAGGCAAGCCCCGATGGTGCGGGCGAGAACTTCGCCAGCCTGCTGAAGATGGATGACCTGACCCTCGAGATCGGCTTCCAGCTCATTCCGCTGGTTGACGAGAAGCAAGGCGGACAGATGCTGAACCGGGTGCGCTCTCTGCGCCGTCATCTCGCTACGGAGCTGGGGTTCATCGTGCCGCCCGTGCATATCACCGATAACCTGCGTCTCAAACCGCGCGAGTATTGCGTGAGCCTGCGCGGAATCGAGATTGCCCGCTGGCAAACGGAACCCAACTGCCTGCTCGCCGTGAACGCGGATCCGAAGGCGCGCACGCTGCCGGGGATCGAGGTGCGTGAGCCGGCCTTCGGTGTGGCCGCGCGCTGGATTCAGCAGGGTCTAGAAGAGCAGGCCCTGGCTGCCGGTTACAGCGTGGTGGATCAGACCACAGTGATCGGCACGCATCTGGGAGAGTTGATTCGGCGTCATGCGCATGAGCTGCTCGGGCGGCAGGAAACCAAGCGGCTGCTGGATGGCCTGAATGAAAGCCATCCCAAGCTGGTGGAAGAACTGGTGCCCAAGCTGCTAAGTCTGGGCGAGGTGCAGAAGGTGTTGCAGCAGCTCCTGCGCGAGCAGGTCTCCATCCGCAACCTGGGCGCGATTCTGGAGGTCCTGGTGGAAGCGGCACAGCACTCTCGCAACATCGTGCATTTGGTAGAGAGCGTGCGCCAGGGTCTGGGCCGTGGTCTGGTGCACTCGTTGCTGGATGAAGAGGGAGGTCTGCGCGTTCTCACAATCGATCAATCGCTCGAGCAGCACCTGGTCAGCACGTTCGACCCACAGGCTGCGCTGTTGCTGGGCGATGGTGCGGCGGACGCGCAAGGCGGCCAACCGGCCAATCATCTGCGCCGTCTGCTCGAATCTGTGAAGCGCCTAACCGGCGGGGGACCGACGATGGCACTGCCCGTGCTCTTATGTCCATCGCCGGCGCGCTATCACGTTCGCCGCT
>JAABUJ010003719.1_pt1 | contig 16826 bp, 14 predicted proteins | sample 5559131 | NCBI WGS metagenome assembly JAABUJ01 (sample SAMN10711875, study PRJNA513366) | rock metagenome | isolation source: Antarctica rocks | place: Antarctica: Victoria Land, Mt New Zealand nord | collected 2016-01-07 | reverse complement strand
CTAGGACGTTGATGCTTCAGAAAACCCCTTGTTTTCCGCTGTTCCCAGGGTGTGAACGGCTACCTCCCGCTGAGCTTCGGTGTTGGGCGAAGATCGCGTGGTCCCTCGGGCCTTTCTTGCTCGACGGATCGGGGCGGGTTACGGTGACCTCATGGAATTCGAGTGGGACCCCGACAAGGCTAGCCGCAACATCGCCAAGCACGGCGTTGCCTTCGCCGAGGCGGCCAACGTCTTCGGTGACCCGCTGGCCGTAACCTTTGCCGACCCAGACCATTCCGGCGACGAGGACCGTTTCGTGACGTTCGGCCAATCGGCCGAGGGGCACCTGCTTATCGTCTCGCACACCGACCGCGAGGACCGCACACGCATCATCAGCGCCCGACGGGCCATGCGCAAGGAGAGGAGGATCTATGAGCAAGGCTGACGCAGAAGCGGACGACGACCTTCGCCCTGAGTACGAGGCCTCGGTCCTGACCGGGGGCGTCCGCGGCAAGTATCTGGAACGCTATCGGACTGGTACGAACCTAGCATTGCTGGCGCCCGAGGTGCGGGCGGCGTTTCCGACTGACGAGGCGGTCAATCAGGCGCTGCGGTCATTAATCTCAGCCCAAGGCGCCTGACCCGGCGCTAGCGGGCCCGGCCCCGGTGTCTATCCTGGACTTCCCCTGCTTGCGATGCTCACTTGTTCGTGCCCGGGTCCGCTGAGTTGTGTCGTTGGCCGCTCTAGGCTTGGCCGGGCTGGCCGGTTATGCTGGGTGGAGGCGGGCGCAGGTCCGACGGCTGAGGAGGATTTGAGGCATGTCGCAACTCATGGAGCGGGCCTTCCAGGAGGCTAAGCAGCTCTCCGAATCGGATCAAGAGGCGATCGCCTCGATCATCCTCCAAGAGATCGAGTCCGAGCGGCGTTGGGAGGAGTTATTCTCCCGACCGGAGTCGGCCGACCTCCTGGCGCGGATGGCGGATGAGGCGCTGGCCGGGATTCGGGCGGGCCGAGCGAGGAAACTCGACCTCGACGAACTATGAACTCGTTTTTGCTGCCCGAGTTCTTGGCTCTGTACCGGGCCTTGCCCGAGTCGGTCCGCCAACAGGCTCGGCAAGCCTATTCGCTGTTTCAGCAAAACCCACATCATCCGGGCCTGCGATTCCGACAGGTCCATCCCACCCGCCCAATCTTCTCGGCTCGCGTTGGGCTGCACTATCGGACGGTGGGCCTCCGTCAGGGCAACGACATCTCGTGATTCTGGATCGGCTCGCACGCGGAATACGATCACTTGCTGAGCCAACTGTGACAGCCTAACCTCGCGCTGCAGCGGGCCCCGGCCACGGGCCGCGCCTTCTCCGTCATCGTAGCTCGGTGGTCCGTGTCCGGGTCCGCTGAGCTTGGTCGTTAGGCGGATGAGGCATCTATCGTGCGTCCATCGGAGCAGGAAGGGCTGGAAATGGGGCTGGAAATGGGCCGGGTCGCCTCGGGGGATCGCTCCCCCGAGGCTCCCACAGATCCGGACTTGCCCAATTAAGGCATCCGGCTCGTCACGTTGTGGTTCCTGCCCTCAGTTGGTTTCGACACCTTGACAGTGACATGATGATGAGGTCCGATGCCCTCGCATGGTTCCAGGCGTCGAGCCCACAACGCGGCGTCCCCTTCTCTCCACGGGGTCCAGGAGGGCCTGTTCCCCCGCTTCGTCGATACTATGGGACGCTCCGACTCCCGTCCGTCCCTCTCGCCGCGTATCGTTGCCTTCACTTGGCGATACCACCGTGGCGTCGAATCTTTGCTCCCAGCGACCGGCGACGCCCGTTCGTGGGCTCCGGGGAGTTGATGTTCCGGTTCCCGAGCCGGATTTGTCGGTGGAGACGGACGGGTCTCCCAGGTTCCCAGAGACCCCTCGTGTGCTTTGGCCGTGTTCTCCGACCCCGGCGAGACCGAGCACGCCAGGCCCTTTCGGCGTGTCGGCGTGGTCCCCGCTTTTGACAAGAGCGAGGACTCCCGCGATGATCTTTCGAGGCTCAATCGCACGGCCTGGGCACTCGCTGTCTACGCTTCGCAGTGAGGGTCGCCCCTCCGCACGCAAGACTCGCTTCCGGCTGCCGGCCAGGCTCTGCCGGGCGGGATTCGTTCACCCGCAGGGTTCCGATGAAAGGTTTCCGAGTTTCGAGTCTCTTCCTCCCTTCCTGAGCTTTCCTGGCGCAATGTTGATTCATTTTTCGACACTCCTCGCTGAACACCACCACGAATAGAAGGCCAAGGGACTTGGACTTACGGCGAATCGCCGCAAATCTCCTTGAATTTGCCCGTCAAACTCACGTGGGTCCACCACCCATGCTCGCACGAATGGAGATTCACGACCCCCAAGCCCCCATTTCTCGGCGTAAAATCTGATCGGTACAGCGATTTAGCTCAAAATGTGGTGGTGTTCAGCGAGGAGTGTCCATTTTTCCGCTCTCCGGCCCCTTGAAACTGGATGAGTGAACCTCTTCAAAGGCACAGAGACGGGGACACTCAGAATTTGAATTCGCCGAAAATCTGAATGTCCCCTTTTTAGGACCTCGACACGTCTCGCGAATTCACTGGTTGAATGCCAGACTCGCCGGAATTCGACGGCGGGTCCCGGTCGCCGGGACCTAGGATCATGGCATGCCCTGGCCGGCCTCCTCGGATTGGGGACGCTTTTTCCGTCCAGACTTTCTCAATCGGTGGCTCCCATCGTGCGGTCGGGTCGTCGCGGGGGTGGGATCGACTCCGGGAAAAAGTCTTGATGAAGAAGGGCGTTGCTCGAAGCTTCGCCGGCGGTTAGGATAATGGATGGAGTCAGGGAGTCGCAGGATCTCCGCAGGCCTCGCATCGGCGATGAAGGTGGTCGGACCGACCTGCGCCGGGGGCGGGGGGCGTCGGGGATAGCCTCGGGGAGTGCCGCACCGTGTGGTCCAATCTGCTCCATCGCCTCGACGGGCGGTTCCCCGGGCTCGGGCGGTTCCACCGCGACGTTCCGGCCTTCGGCGTCAGCCTGGCGTTCCACGTCGCGATTTTGGTCGGGCTCGGGCTGATGGGGATCGCGGCCCAGGCCGAGCTGAAGCGCGAGATCTCCAGCCAGGTCGTCGACACCACGATTCCCTCGTTCGACAAATCCGAGATCCAGGACACCGACCAGCCTGACGCCCCGGCGGTGGTCCACGCGATCGGCTCCAGCGCTCCGACCCTCTCCGCCCTGGCCAACGCGGGCTCGGCGCCTGTGGCCGTGCCCACCAAGGCCGACGGGCAGGGGCTGGCGATGAACCTGAAGTCCTCGGAGATCACCCGGCCCGGCGAGCTGGTGATGCCCTCGGCCGCCACGCTCAGCCAGACCGTCTCGATCAAGGGGAACGCCGCCGAGCACGTCGGCGGGGTCGAGGGGGCGGTCGACCGGGTCGCCATGGAGCTGCTCAACCGCCTGGAACGCGGCCGGACCCTGGTGGTCTGGGCGTTCGACGCCTCCGGGAGCCTCCAGGTCGAGCGCGAGAAGCTCTCCAAGCATATCGGCCAGGTGTACTCGCACATCACCCAGCTCGACAAGGACCAGCTCGCCGCTGGCGACGCCCTGATGACGATGGTCGTCGCCTTCGGCCAGAATCGCAAGGCGATGCTCCCCGAGCCGACCAACGACGTGGCCGCGATCGTCTCGGCCATCGGCGAGGTCCCGCTCGACACCACCGGGATCGAAAGCACCTTCACCACCGTCGGCACCATCGTCAAGAGCTGGGGCAAGTATAAGGACGGCAAGGGGCAGGCGTACCAGACGGTCATCATCGTCGTGACCGACGAGGTCGGCGAGGACGAGAACCAGCTCGAACCGGCCATCGCCGTGGCCTCGGCGGCCAAGGTCCCCGTCTATGTGCTCGGCTCCCCCGCCCTGTTCGGCAAGGTCGAGGGGAAGATGGATTACACCGACCCCAAGACCAAGCGGACCTACCGCGACCTCAAGGTCCGCCAGGGGCCCGAGAGCGTCGCCCTGGAGACGATCCACCTGCCCTTCTGGTACGGCGGCGACCAGTACGAGACCCTCGACGCCGGCTTCGGCCCCTACGCCCTGAGCCGGCTGGCCGGGGCCACCAACGGGATCTACTTCATCACCCGGCTCGGGACCAGCCGGCTCACCTTCGACCCCAACACGATGCGGGAATACCGCCCCGACTGGGTCAGCGCCGAGCAGTACGCCCGGAGCCTTCAGAAGGACCCGATCCGGAACGCCGTGATCCTGGCGGCCCAGATCACCCAGCAGCAGCTCCCCGGCCAGCCCGGCCTGACCTTCCCGGCGGCCGACTCGCCCGAGTTCAAGGAGCAGATGTTCAAGAACCAGGAGACCGTCGCCCGGATCGCCTACACCGTCGACGAGGCCCTGGTCCCGATCACCGCCGCGGTCAAGCAGCGCGACCGCGAGACCTCCCGCCGCTGGCAGGCCCACTACGACCTGATCCGCGGCCGGCTCCTGGCCATGAAGATCCGCTGCTATGAGTACAACACGGCCTGCGCCAGGATGAAGAAGGACGCCCCCAAGTTCAAGGACGCCAAGTCCAACGCCTGGCGACTGACCCCGACCGAGGACATCATGTCGGGCGACAAGGTTGCCAACGTCGCCAAGGAGGCCAAGGCCCTCCTCAAGCGGGTCGTCGACGAGCACCCCAACACCCCCTGGGCCCTGCTCGCCCAGCGCGAGATGAAGGACCCGTTCGGCTTCAAGTGGGTCGAGGCCACCGTCCCGCCCCCCCCGAAGCGGAACGAGGCCGAGGCCGCCGCCGCCAAGAAGAAGGCCGCCATGAAGAAGGTCGAAAAGCCCGAGGAAATCCCCAAGATCTGAGCCGGCGCCGGCCCGGACCCCCCTGGGAACCGGCCGGGGCCCGTGCTACCCTGGAAGCCATCGGACCGCCCGCCTTCGACGTCGATCGCCCCCGGCGGGCCGCGCCAACACCCACTCACGTCGGATCGCCGTCGATCGGCCGGGATTCCCGGCCCCTGGCATTGGGGACGAAGCGTCATGGACCTTCACGTGCCGGTTCCGCCGTCGGGCGACGCGATCGACGACCTGGCTGATCATCGGGCCCCCACCCCCACCCCCACGCCCGGCACCGCCGCCCCGGTCGCCCCCGAGGCGATCCCGACCGAAGAGATCGCCAACGCCCCGGCCGTCGAGGCGGCCCAGATCGCCGCCGGGTTCTCGCCGGAGCCCGATCCGGCCCCCGCCGACCCCAAGGCCGCCCGGGCCAAGGCCGCCGAGGCCGGGCCCAAGCTGAGCCGGAAGCGGCGGGCCACCCGGCGCCGCTGGGACGCCCCGGCCTGGGTCGTCTCGGCCCTGATCCACGTCGGGATCCTCGGCGGGCTGGCGGCGGTGGCGACGACCTCGGGCGAGGTCATCAAGAAGATCGCCAACTTCGATACCGCGCTGGGCCGGCCCGACGCCGCCGAGGAGCTGACCAAGATCTACGCCGACCCGTCCGACGCTCCCCGCGACCAGGCGGTGGGCGACACCAGTTCGGACTCGCAGGGCTCGGGCGTCGGCTTCGCCTCGAACATCGGGGCCGCCGCGCCGTCGAGCACCCCGGCGGTGGCCAAGACTGGCCGGACCCTGGGCGAGCGGACCAGCCTGCCCTCGATCCCGACGATCGCGGTCCCCTCGGGCCTTCAGATGATGCCCTCGATGCCCAGCCGCGACCTCGGCGGCGGCGGCAAGATCGGCGGCGACGTCACCAATGCCGTCGGCGAGGTCGGCGTGGCGCTGGACCAGATCGCCCGCGAGATCCTCCGCCACCTCACCCAGCACAAGGTGACCGTCGTCTGGCTCTTCGACGAGTCCGAGAGCATGAGGGACGACCAGAAGGAGATCCGCAAGAAGTTCGACCGCGTGGTCAACGAGCTCAAGGTCAACGAGGATTCGGCCGTCGCCAAGGCCAAGGAGGACGCCCCCAAGGGCAAGAAGCCCAGGTCGACCGCCCCGCCGCTCTCACACGCCATCGTCGGCTTCGGCGACGACGTCCACTTCGAGCAGGACAAGCCGACCGCCGACATCGACCTCATCGGCCGGGCCATCGACCACCTCCGGATCGACACCACCGGCAAGGAGAACACGATGTCGGCGGTCGCCAAGGTGATCGCCCACTACGGCAACCTGATCTCGGCCGATCGCAAGCTCCTGATCGTCCTGGTGACCGACGAGTCCGGCGACGACGGCGACTTCGTCGAGGAGGCCCGCCAGGTCGCCGTCAACCGTGAGGTCCCGATCTACGTCATCGGCCGCCAGTCGCTCTTCGGCACCGGCCACCTGACCATCGCCTACACCGACCCGGTCACCAAGGACGTCTACTGGGTCGGGATCCACCGGGGGCCCGAGACCGCCGACCTCGAGTCGCTCCAGTACGACGGGATCCACCCCCGATGGGACGAGCAGCCCTCCGGCTTCGCCCCCTACGAGCTCGCCCGGCTCGCCAAGGACACCGCCGGAATCTACTTCCTCCTGCCTAGTGAGGAAGGGCTCCGGATCAAGAAGCGCGAGAAGGCGTACTCGATCGCCACGCTCAAGGAGTACGTCCCCGACTACGAGAGCCGCGCCGCCTACATGGAGCGTCGGACCAAGTCGGAGTTCCGCCGGACCCTCTTCGAGGTCATCACCGAGACCAAGAAGTACAACTTCCGCCACCACTTCCCGGTCTTCCCCGACCAGCTCCTCCCGGCGATCGAGCAGGAACTGCCCATCGTCACCGACCGGCTCACCCTCCTGATCGCCATCGAGAAGCGGCTCCGGCAACTGGAGAAGCTCCGGAACCTCGAACACGAGAAGCGCTGGCAGGCCGCCTACGACCTGATGCTGGCCCAGATCGTGGCCTATCAGATCAAGGCTTACGAGTACCGCGCCAACCTCATCGAGATGGCCGCTCGGCCCCCCAAGCCGAGCCAGATGCCCGGCCCCGAGCTCTACGTCAACTGGTCACTCGACCATTCGCACCAGACCAAGGCTCCCAAGGAGAAGACCGAGAAGGTCTACGCCGAGGCGCTCCGCCTCTTCAAGCTGGTCATCGAGCGCCACCCCAACACCCCCTGGGCCGACCTGGCCCAGGACGAGATCGACCGCGGCTTCAGCGTCCAGCGGAACGAGTGGCACCACAAGCACAGCACCCGATACGAGGAGCGCAGGAAGCTCGTCCCGAGCTTCTGAGTCCGGAGGGCCCGATGGAATTGACCGCCGTCTTCATGAAAGTGCCCGAGGGCGACGTCGCCTTCGTCGAGGAGCTTCCGGGCGCCAACACCCAGGCCGCCACGCTCGAAGAGGCCCGCGAAGACCTCCGCGAGGCCGTCGCCCTGATCCTGGAGGCCCATCGGGAAACCACGCAACGCTCCCTCGGCGACCTGGCGGTGACCAGAGAACCGTTCGAGGCGTCTGGATGAATCTTCGTATTTTGATCTTTCGATCGCCGTGACGATTCCCGCCTTCGGATCCCGCCGCCTGATCGAGCAGGCCCAGTTCGCCACTTCGCCCGCCCTGGCCTTGGCGGTCGCCGAGCCCGCCACGCGGCTCCGGGCCGGCCGGGGGCACCGGGGGCCGATCCGGTTCCTCGGACCCCGCCCTCGGCACCGGCTCGTTCTTCGAGGCCCTGCTCCGGTCGAGCCCGGCCGGGTCGTCACCCCGACCCCGATCCGGCGAGGAAGGGCCGAAGTGAGGGGCGAGGCCCGTCCCGCCGCTGGTCAAACTCAACCCTGGCCATCGCCCATCCGTACACCGCTCGGCCCCGGTTGGCCTTGTCCTCCGGGGCCTGGGACGGTCTAATCAGTCGGGAAAGGCACCACGAACCGGCCCGACGAAGCAGACGGATCTTTCCCCACGTCGTCGCGGCCCCGGAGGCTTTTCCCGTGCAGGATCGTATCGCCTATCAGGGGATCACGTTCGACGACGTGCTGCTCGAACCCGGGTACTCGGAGCTGCTCCCCAGACAGGTCGACACCCGGACCTTCCTGACCGCCAGGATCCCGCTGAACATCCCGATCCTGTCGAGCCCGATGGACACCGTCACCGAGGCGGAGCTGGCCATCGCCCTGGCGCAGGAGGGGGGGCTGGGCGTCATCCACAAGAATATGTCGATCGAGGAGCAGGCCCGCGAGGTCGATAAGGTCAAGCGGTCCGAGAACGGCGTGATCGTCGACCCGATCACCCTCCCGCCCGGCGCCACGGTCGGCCAGGCCCGCGAGATCATGAGCGGGCACAACATCTCGGGCGTCCCGATCACCGTCAACGGCAAGCTCCGGGGGATCCTCACCCGTCGCGACCTCCGGTTTCTGGAGTCCAACGAACTCCGGATCGAGGAGGTCATGACCAAGGACAACCTGGTCACCGCGCCCGCCGATACCTCGCTGGAGGAGGCCGACCGGATTCTGACCAAGAATAAGGTCGAGAAGCTCCTGCTGGTTGACGATGAATATCGACTGAAGGGCCTGATCACGATCAAGGACATCGACAAGCTCCACCGCTACCCCAACGCCTGCAAGGACGCCCGGGGCCGGCTCAGGGTGGGCGCGGCGGTGGGGGTGCATGACTTCGAGCGGATCGCTTCGCTTCTGGAAGCCGACGTCGACGTCTTGATCGTCGACTCGGCCCACGGGCACAGCCGGAACGTGGTGGAGACCGTCCGCCGGATCAAGAAGGACTTCTCCATAGAAGTGGTGGCCGGCAACGTGGCGACCGCCGAGGCGACCCGCGACCTGATCGAGGCCGGGGCCGACGCGGTGAAGGTGGGGATCGGGCCGGGCTCGATCTGCACCACCCGGGTCGTCTCGGGCGTCGGGGTTCCGCAGGTCACGGCCGTCTATAACGCCGCCCGGGCCGCCGCCGGGAGGGTTCCGATCATCGCCGACGGTGGAATCCGCTACTCCGGCGACATCACCAAGGCCCTCGCCGCCGGGGCCCACTCCGTGATGATCGGCGGCCTCTTCGCCGGTCTGGCCGAGAGCCCCGGCGACACCATCATCTATCGCGGCCGGAGCTTCAAGAGCTACCGGGGGATGGGCTCGCTGGCCGCCATGGCCAAGGGCTCGCACGAACGCTATCGCCAGGACGGGTCGCCCCGGTCGCAGGACGCCAAGGGCTCGACCTCGCAGAAGCTCGTCCCCGAGGGGGTCGAGGGGCGCGTCCCCTACAAGGGGCCGCTCGCCGAATACGTCTTCCAGCTCGTCGGCGGGATCCGGGCCGGGATGGGCTACTGCGGGACCAAGACCATCGAGGAGCTCCGGACCAACGCCCGCTTCATCCAGGTCACCGGCGCCTCGGTCCAGGAGAGCCACCCGCACGACATCGTCATCACCCAGGAAGCCCCCAACTACTCCAGCTTCTCCGGCGAGAACGAGAACGGCCGGGGGCCCGCCTGAGCCGATCCATCAGCAAGTCAGTAGCCGGCTACCGGCAACTGAGCACGGAAAGAACGGGGACGAGCCAGGGAAGGTTCGGTCACTCGCTGTCTGTTTGAGAGGTCCGGTCGGAACGTCGTCGGTTGAGGACGAGAACGCACCCCCCCCGGGCCCGCCGACATTGGCGGGCCGGGGTTAGCCAGCAAGGAGGCGTGGCTTGCGTCGCCCTATTTTGGTCTTGAGCTCGGCGCTCGCGGCGATCGGCCTCTCGGCCGCGATCGCCCCGGCGCAGCAACCGCCCCGGGGGCCCTCGCCCCTATCCCGAGGGCCCTCGCCCCTATCCCGGGCGCCCTCGCCCCTCGGCTTGTCATCGTTATCGTCCTCGGCCTCGGCCGAACCCGTCGACCCGATGATGGCGTCCAAGGCCACGCGCTACCTGCTCCGCAACGGCATGGATTACCTGGTGTACCGCGAATACGCCCGGGCGCTCAGCTTCTTCCGGGCGGTCGAGGCCCGGCAGGGGGAGCTGAGCGATGCCGATCGCGTGACGCTCAAGAAGGGGATCGCGCAGGCCCAGCAGGGGATGCGCGAGGCGGTCAACACTCCCCGGGTCGTGGCCCAGGTGAAGGGGCGGGCGGCCGTCCAGCCCGGCGCCTTCGCCCTGGCCCGGCCGACGACGCCCGAGCCGGTCCTGCTCGCCAGCGCCGAACTCCCCGCGCCGCCCCCGATCTCCAGCCCCGCCCAGGCCGCTCCGGCTCCGGCCCCGCCGGCCGCCGCTCCGGAGGGGCTCGAACTCCCGTCGAAGCCCGCCCTCACCGGCGGCCCCTCGGCTCCGCCCGAGCCGCTCCCCGATCCGGCGAGCCCCGATCTGGCCCTCCCGCCCCTCCCGGCCACCCCGGCCGGCCCTGAAATCTTCCCGGCCGGACTCCCCACGGCGGCCCCGGCTCCGATCGGCCTGGAGCTTCCCGGCGCGTCCGACCCCTCGCCGAGCCCGGTCCCCGTGCCCGTGCCCGTCGAGCTGCCGGCAGCCGGCCCCGCGCCGACGCCGAAGCCCTCCGCTCCGGCCCCGATGCCCGCCGCCGACTCCTCGGCCGCTCCGGCGGAGGCGACCTTGCCCCTGGAGCTGCCGCCGGCCCCGATGCCCTCGGAGCCGACTCCGGCCCCCGCCGTCCCGATCCCGGCCGAAGCCGCCCCGCCCCGGATGGCCCTCGCCCCGCCGCCCGGTGAGGCCCCGACGCCACCGGAGCCCGACGCCCCGTCCCCGTCGGCGGCGCCCGAGCCACCCCCGGCGCCCGAGGCACCGCCGCACCCGCCGCTCCCCGGCGAGGTCGGCCCGACGGCCGCCCCCTCGCCTTCGCCCCTGGGCCGGGCCGACCGGGCCGAACCGATCCTCCCGCCCCGGCTCCAACGCGAGATCGAACAGATCGCCCAGCGCCCCTCGGGCGACCGCGCCGGCGGCGGCGGCGCGGGTCCCGGCGGGATCGGTGGTGCCTCGCCCACCGACGCCAGCGGCCCTACCCAGGGCTCGACCCGGCTCGAACTGATCCGCGCTCCGAGCCCGACCGAGGCCCGGCGGATCCGCTCGATCCCCGTCCCCGAGGAGTTCATCCCGCTCGGGGCCCGCGAGTGGAACCCGAACCGGAAGTACTGGGCCGCCGCCGGGACCTGCCACATGACCCTGTACTTCCAGGACCCCGTCCTCGAACGCTACGGGCAGGGCGTCGAGCAGTCGCTCGGCCCGATCGGCCGGTTCTTCTCCTACCCGCTCGACGATCCCCGGCAATCGAACCAGCGGAACCAGATCCTCCAGCCGTTCTACTCGATCGGGAAGTTCTGCTTCCAGGTCGGCACGCTCCCCTACAAGCTCCTGATGGACCCGCCGACCGAGGCCGAGTACGACCTGGGCTACTACCGCCCGGGCGACCGGATCCCGCCCGACACGGTTTACATCACTCCCACCGGCGTCGGCCCGCCCCTCAAGGGCCGCCACTATTGACCCGATCCCCGAGGGCCCCGAGGCCCCTGGACTCGACCCAGGCCCCCGGGACATCCCGGGGGCCTTTGCCGTCGACGGATCGACTTCGCGAAAATCCGACAGGGGTTTGGCGAAATTTGCCATCCTCCGCCCGTTTGCCCTTATCCCGCCTCGCCCTCGGTGCTAGCATGGGATGGTTCGGGAATCGATTTTCGCCGGGCCAGGACGATGGGGACGGACGCATCGTAAAAGAAGAAGAACCGGGGCGACGGCGCAGAAGAGGGGGGATTTGATGCAGCAGCAAGAGGGGGCAGCCTGGGGTGAGGAGTGGCAGGCGGAGCGGGTCACGCTCGGCCGGCATTTCCTGAGGGACATGGAGGGCCTCTGGCGCCAGATCTTGAAGCTGGCGGCGGTCGTCGAGACGACGCTCAACACCAGCGTCCGCGCCCTCTGCGACGGCCGGGCCGACCTGGCCGCCGAGGTGAAGTTCGAGGAAGAGTCGATCGACCGCTGGGAAGTCCAGATCGAGCGCGACTGCCTGAAGGTCCTCGCCCTCCACCAGCCGGTCGCCTCGGACCTGAGGCGGGTGGCGGCGATCCTCCGGATCAACGGCGACCTGGAGCGGATGGCCGACCTGGCCCGCCACATCGCCAAGCGCGCCCGGAAGCTCGCCGAGGAGCCGCTCGGCCGGGCCCTGCCGCGCGGCCTGGAGGCGATGGCCTCGGAGGCGCTGGGGCAGGTCCGCGAGAGCCTCGACGCCCTGACCCAGGGCGACGTCGCCCTGGCCCGCTCCGTGATCCTCGGCGACCGCAAGGTCGACCGCTACCGCCGGGCCGTGATCGGGGAGCTCAAGCAGGCCATCCGCGACGACCCCGACCGCCTCGACGCCTGGCTCCGCCTGATCAACGCCGCCCGGAACCTGGAGCGGATCGCCGACCACGCCACCAACATCGCCGAGGCCGTGGTCTACCTCAAGGAAGGCGACATCATCCGCCACGACGCCTCGACCGGCCGCTTCAGCAAGCCCAGGGGCTGAGAGGCGATCCGGTCATTTTCCGGGTCGTGGCCATGGGGCATGGCAAATCGACGATGGTTGATGGGTGAAGGGAGCCCCGGGGAAGGTCGCCGGGATGGCTTGGGATGGATTCGCTCTGGTCCGTCGTGAACCATCAGCCATTTTCGATCCCGGGTCGCCTCTCAGTCCCCCAGCCCGACGGTCCCCGACCCGCCGGGCCGGCCCTCACCCCCGGTTCAGGATCGCCAGGTGGACGTGTCGGCGGTCGAAGGCCAGGAAGCCGGCGGCGTCGTAGAGCCTGCGGGCCGGGTGGTTCCGGTCGTCGACGGCGAGTTCGAGGCGGGGGACGTGCGCCCGGGCCAGGTCGAGGGCGTAGGCCAGCGAGGAACGCCCCAGCCCCCGGCCCCGGGCCTCGGGCGTCAGGCCGAGGTAGGCAACCTCCCAACTCGGCCGGTCGGGGACCTCCGAGAGCAGGAGGATCCCGGCCGCCCCCGGCTCGCCCCCCAGGGCGCCGACCCGCCACCTCGTCGGGTCGAACCGGCCCGCCGCTCGGTGGCTGGCCATCACGTCGTCGAGCGAGCGGATCCCCTCCAGCTCGGGCATGTCCAGGCTCCCCGAGTAGGTCGCCTGGAGCACGGCCCGGAAGTCGGCCTCGGTCTCGGGGCCGAACGGCCGCCAGTCAAAGGCCGGCCGGCCCGGCCCGAGGGGACGCCCCATCGGCCGGGCCGTGTCGCGGTGCATGTAGGTCAGCGCCGTGATCCGGGGCAGCCCGCCCCGGGCCAGGTCGCCCGCGGCCGTCCTCGGGGCCGAGGCGTCGACCAGCGCCTGCGCGATCCGGAACCCTCGGGCCCGGAGGTCGGCCAGCGCCGAGCGGATCAGGCCCGCCGCCAGCGCGGCCCGGCCCCAGATCGACTCGACCTCCGGAGCCCAGACCGCCGCGGCCCGGCCAGCCAGCGGCTGGGTCAGCAGGACCCCCGTCAGCCTTCCCCGCCGCCGGGCCACCCAGAGGCCCGAAAGGTCGACCCGCCCCGACTCCGCCTCGGCCATCGCGTCGGCGATCAGCCGGGGGCGGAGCGTCGCCGGAACCCGGCGGTAGAGGATCTCCAGGGCGTCGCCCCGGAGTTCCGGCGGGCAGGGCGAGATCGGTCGGGTCGGGCGGATCATGGGATCCCGGGGGGATGACGGATCGACCGGAGGGCTCGGCGGGCGTGATCCCTCATCGATCGCGGCCTCGCATTTGCAAGACTTCCGACCCCGGAAGCACGAGACGGGACAATCGGGCCGCCCACCGACCCGACGGCCTCCGCCACCATCCTGAAAGATAGTCTACAAAGAAAGAGCGACGTCGCCCGGCAGAAAGTCCCAACGTCGGGCTCCCTTCGGACGTATGATAAGTTGCGGCAGGAGGGCACGCGATGCGAAATGCGACCGAAACCCCGATCCAGTCCGGCCCGGACCACCCGGGGGCGGCGATCCTCCCGGATCCCCCCAGGGCCCCGGCTGCCCCCCCGAAGGTCGAGGAGGCCGGCGACGCCCGGCTCGTCGAGCAGGCTCGGGGCGGCGACGACCGGGCTTTCGCGACCCTGGTGACCCGTTACGAGCGGGCCCTGATCCGCGTCCTGGTCCGGCTGGTCCGCGACGAGGAGCTGGCCCGCGACCTGGCGCAAGAGACGTTCTGGAAGGTTTATAACCGGCTCGACCGGTTTGACACCGCCCGGCGGTTCGGCCCCTGGCTGTTCCGGATCGGGGTCAACCTGACACTCGACGCGCTCCGGAAGCACGAGCCGCCGGCCGCCGCCTCGATCGACCGGTCGGCCGACGACGGCCGGAGGGCCTTCGAGTTGCCCGACCCCGACCCGAGGATCCGGGCGGAACTGGCTCAGGAGGTGCAGTTCGTCCTGGAGAAGGTCCCGATGGCCTATCGGACGATCCTGGTGCTCCGCGACCTCGAAGGATTTTCCTCGGCGGAGGTGGCGGCCATCGTCGGCCGTCGCGAGGCGACGGTCCGATGGCGACTGGCCAAGGCCCGCGACCTGTTCCGCGAACACTGGGAGCGCCGACACGACCTGACGCGACGGGAGGCCACGCATGGGAAATGATCGCTGCCGATGGGTCCGCCACCGCCTGCCGCTCCTGGCCGGCGGCGAGCTGGAGGTCCGCGAGCGGAGGAGGGTTGAGCGTCACCTGATCGGCTGCTCCGCCTGCCGGGATCTCCTGGGGGCCTCCGAATCCGCCCTGTCCGCCCTCCGGGCCGTCGCCCTGGAGTCGCCCGCCCGGTTCGACGCCCCGTCGCTCTGGCCCGCCCTGGCCCGACAGATCCGCGAGTCGCGGCACGCCGTCCCCCGGCCGTCGTTCCGGGATTTCACCCGGCCCCGGCTCGCCCCGGGCCTCTGGCCGGCCCTGGGCCTGGCGATGGGTCTCGGCGGCGTGATCGCCGCCTCGCTCCCCCGGGCCCGCGACCTCTCCCCGGCGGCCTTGCCCTCGCCCGCTCCGGTCCAGGTCGTCGCGGTCGTCCCCGAAGCTCCCGCCGCGCCGCCCAGGGGCCCCCAGCTCGACGGCCCGACCCGGCCGGTCGCCTCGCTGACGCGGGGCGGGGTCAACCCGTTCGAATCGCCGGCGGCGATCCGGATCAACTACGACCTCGACCACGGCACGCCCGTCGGCCCCGGCAACCGCGACCCTCAGCACTCGTACTGATCCGGCATCGGGCCCGGCCCCGCTCCCGAAGCCCGACCCCTCGGCGACCGCCGGATCCGCCCCGTCCCGGACGCCTCGGTCGCCCCGTCCCCTCCCGAACCCGGCGGCTCCCCCTTGGCCTCGGCCCTCCCAGCTCCCTCCCCGGCGTCGCCCGTCCCCCGGGCTCGGGCCGTTGCCCGGGTCGCGTTCCACCTCCTGCCCGTCGCCACGGCGCTGGCGCTGCTGGCCTGGGCCCGCCCCTCGGCCGACCGGCCGCCGGCCCCGGCCGCCACGCCGGTCCCGGCGGTTCCGGAGGAGGCCCGGCTCTCCGAGGCGATCGACCGGGCCCGGGCCTCGACCGTCGCCCTGGAATTTGGCGAGCGGGACGCGCCGGGCGGCCGTCGGGTGGCCAGCGGCGTGGTGGTCAGCGACCGGGGGGACGTCCTCTCGGTCCGGGTCGACCCGCCGACCGGGCGTGACCACTCGTCGATCCGGGCCCGCGACGCGGCGGGGCACGACCACCCGGCTCGCTGGATGGCCGCCGACCCCGAAACCGGCCTGACCCTGCTCCGGATCGAGGCCGACGACATCCGGCCGATCCGCCCGGCGGCCCGCGCGGCGGTCCTGGGGGCGGCGGTCTTCCTGATCGGCAACCCCTACGGCCTGGCTCATTCGGTCAGCCGGGGGCACGTCGCGGGGCTGGGCCGCCACGTCGAGATCGGCCCCCGGGCGCTGGGCGGCCTGATCCAGGTCCAGGCCCCGCTCCACCCCGGCGATAGCGGGGCCCTGCTGGCCGACCTCGACGGCGGCTGGCTTGGCCTGGTCCGCGGCGGCCTGCTCGCCCCCGGTGGCGGGCCCGACTCCGGCCGCGACGACGACCTGGGCTTCGCCATCCCGGCCGTCGACGCCCTCTGGGTCGCCGACCAGCTCCGGGACCACCGGAAGGTCGAGCGCGCCTACCTCGGCGTCTGGCCCGCCCCCGAGGTCGGGGCCGAGCCCGGCGCCGAGGTGGCCGGCGTGGTCCCCGGCTCGCCGGCCGAACGCGCGGGCTTCCGGCGGAACGACCGGATCGTCCGCCTCGACGGCCGGCCGATCCGGACCTTCGACGACCTGACCGACCGCCTTGACCGGACCCCCGCCGACGCCGAGGTCGCCCTCGAATACGTCCGGGGGACCGCCCTGGGCCGGGTGGCCGTCCGGACCGCCGTCCGGGTCCCCCTGCCGGTCCCGCCGCCGGCCGCGGTCCCCGCGCCACCCCCGCCCGAGGCGACCCCCGCCGCGATCCGCGGGATCCTCGACCGGATTGACCGCCTGGAACGCCGGTTCGAGGAACTGGAGCGTCGCGACCGGCCGGCCTCGACCCCCTGATCGCCCCCGCCGGGCGCGCTTTCACCGTCAGGGCCAGAGGAACGGACACCCCACCCCTGACGGTGGGTGAAGGCGGGATCGGAACGATTTAGGATCGCTATTTCATGTGCGCCGTGATAAGGCACGGCTTCCCAGTGGGTGCAAGTCCCACCCGGCCAAGTTTGATCGCTCCAGCCGGAAGCTATCGGAGCGGCGGTGGAGGTAACGAAGCCGTCGGAGCCTTCGAGACAAATGTACCGCCTGGCGGTGCAGCGAGTTGGCAGGCCGTAACGTGAGTGAACACCGAGCAGGCCTCGAAAGATTTAGTAACCGTTCACGGCCCCAGTGGCAGTATTGACGGCCTTCCGATCTGATCCTGGTAAGCCATGATAGCCTTTGTGAGGAATTCCATGACGCCACGCCCCTGCGCTCGGCAACTGGCGACCACGCTC